>Ga0326728_10007539_pt1 | contig 27816 bp, 20 predicted proteins | sample MB3enrmetagenome_FD_207602 | JGI IMG/M metagenome (GOLD analysis project Ga0326728, IMG submission 207602) | Lab enriched peat soil microbial communities from McLean, Ithaca, NY, United States - MB31MN | ecosystem: Environmental > Terrestrial > Soil > Wetlands > Peat | place: USA: New York...
CTTCAGATCGTTCATGATCCTCTCAGGCCGAACCTCCGCTTCCACTACCAGGTGGACGTGATTGGTGCGCACATGGGCCGCCAGCAGCTTCCATTCTTGCTGCTGGCAGCGCTCCAGCAGGGCGTCCAGTACGATCTTCCGACGGGTCACATTGAGCCGATAAGGCGGCTGGCCCATGCTTCGCAACTCTGCCTGCAACAACTGGGGGTCAGCTTCCAACAAACGGCTTCCGGGCACATTGTGATGGCGACTCACGGATCCCGAGGGGTCTCCATGCAGATGGCAGCCATAGCAGGCGAAGGTGATGAGATAGATCACGGTGACGGCCTCTATCCAAATCGACCGCTCCCTTCGGTCACGGCTCAGAAAAGGTAGCGCGTACGCTCGGATTCGACGGTCGGGCCTGAACTTTGGCCAGTCTATCACTTCGCTGTCGCGCTCCCCAAACCCCAGGTCGCGCCTTCGAGATCGACGCGGACGCGGTAACCAAGCGCCGTCGCGATGTTGACCAACGCGTCTAACGAGAAGCGCGAGACCCGGCCGCGGAGCAGATCGTTGATCCGTGGCTGCGTCACACCGCAGCGGCTCGCCGCTTCCGCCTGTGTCCAGGCATATCGTTTCAGATGGGCCGCGAGTTTCTGCATCAGTTCGGCCCGTGCTCGCAGATTTGCGGCCTGTCCGGGTGTGTCCGCGATAGCGTCCCAAACACTCGCGTAGCTTTCTGGTTTGGTCATGTCCTGCCTATCAGCTTTCGTTTTAGCCAACACTCGCAGAGCGGCGGGCAGCCTCGAAGTCCGAGACCGCCTGAAACATCGCCTTGACATTCCGATCGGGAGTCATGCCGTCCATGTTGATCGAGCAGACTCCGACGTTGGCGCTGCGTCCGCAGGCCTCCAGCGCGCCCCAGACCTCAATGTAAACCTGGCTTTCGGGCATTTCCAGCATATGAACGGGACTCATACGCAGGTTGAGAAAGGCGGACGGGAAAAGCCTGCTGCACTTTTCGAGATCCGAGCCGAAACCGACATCGAGAAACTTGGGATCCACCTGGTTGTACTGACTTGCGTACTTCTGTAGATTGCCGCCGCAGTGATGGATACCGAAAGGTGCCAGTTCCTTGGCTATCTGTATCTCGTAAGGCAAGATCCGTGACTCGTAAAGCGTGGGAGCGATCATGCTCACTGAGCAATTACTCGTGAGATGGATCGCGGAGTCCACACTCAGAATGGAACGATTAACGGCGATCGAGGTGGTACCCGTCCGCCGCCGGATGCATCGGCTCACGGTCACGATGGTTTCGGCGACGACCGCAAAAAGGTGATCCGTCAATTCCGGGTCCTCTTTGAGATCGAAGAAAAGATCGTTTCCCCGCAATTCCATCGCGTTGTTGATGAGTCCGCCCGTGTTCAAGTCCCCCGTTACATAGCCGAACTTGAGTTCCAGCGCATCCATTTGCGCGTGGAGTAAGTTCATGGGCCAGGTGTTCATGACGTCCGGCGCGCGAAGCTCCATGGCGCTGGCACGATCGAGGTTTCTGGGTATGGGCCACGCCGCCTGTCCTTCCGTAAACCGGATGTGGACGCCCAGCAGCGCGGGCAGGACGAATCCTCCCGCGATGTGGCGCGAGCCGATTACGGGACGCGGCTTCGGGTCTGGTGTTCCGATCCCGAATAGCTCGTGGAGCGCACGGCGCATCAAGAGATCGTTGGCGATTCTGGTCTCGGGATCCAGATAGAATGGCTCCTCGAAGGAGACGCCGAAGCGCCGGTGCCACCAGTCGGGGCTGAAGACTACGTTGACGGGAATCATACGTCCATGCTCAGCGGTCTATTTCGGCTTCCAATCCGGCAGACGGCCCGGTGTAGGGGGCGCGCCGGCGGCGTCCAACTGCTTTTCGATGGCGCGGATATCCACGTCGATCAGTCTGCGCAATTTGGGGATCTCGACGGCCAGCTCGTCGGAGGCGATCTGGTATTGCTCCATGGCAGTCTTGGTGGGGCGCTGGGTGCTGCCGCGTCCGGCCCCGGCGGCGGCTTGTACGCGCTCGGCGATGGAGGCGGGGGAGCCTTCGTTGTGCTGGCGCCAAACGGTATCGCCCCGGAGGGCAAGATTGATCCGGTTGAGCTGCTTTCCGAGGGCGACGGCCTGCTCGTGCAGTTTGGGCGGGAGCGAGGGCGTGGCATCGATGGCGCGGCGGATGGCGTCGAGGCGCGTGCGACCGTCATCGGCGGATTCGGTGGTGGCGTTCAAGGCCTTTTGCAGGGCCGCGACCTTCGCGGAGAACTCGGCCAGGGCGATGCGGTCTGGCTGGCTCGACGGGCCCTCCGGTACCACATCGAAGGTCTGCGATCCGGGGAGCGGGGTGGCCACGCCATCCACGCGCTTGGCCAGCGTCACGCTGTATTTGCCGGGAACCACCAGGGCGCCCGTGGTTCCGCGGCCGCCAAAGAATTGCTCTTCTTCATCGCCGCCGCCCGCCGCGCCACCGCGGCCGCCGCGTCCGCCGGTTGGCGCGGGTGGAGGCAGATTGGGGCCGGCGCCGCGCAGGTCCCACGCGATGCGATGAATGCCGGCGGTGGCGGGAGCCTCGAGGCGCCGCACCACTTTGCCGGAGCTATCGGCGATGCTCACGATAATGGCGGGCGGCTCTTCTTCGGCCTCGGCACGCAATTGCTCGGGCGTGGGATAGGGCGGCGTTTCGCCGCGGGCGATGGCTTCGCGTTCGCGCCGCTGGCGTTCGGCGCGCCTGGTGCGGATCGCGTCCTTCAAGTGGAAGGTGATCGCGGCGCCGAAGGGAGGGTTGGGCGCGGCGAAGAAGCTTTCGCCCTGCTCGCCTTTTCCTTGCCCGAAGATCGAACTGGGGATGTAGGAGAGCGCCGGCCTGATCGAAAATACGGCCGCGTCTTTCTGTAACAGCTCGGGCGTGGCCTCGCGCAACGGGCTGTAATCGTCCAGCACGTAGATGCCGCGGCCGAACGTGCCGATCGCCAGGTCGTCCATCTGTTTCTGAATGGCCAGGTCGCGCACCAGGATGGTGGGCAGGCCGCCGGTGAACTTGATCCACTTGTCACCGCCGGTCTTGGTGAAGTAGAGGCCGAATTCGGTGCCGGCAAAGAGCAGCTTGGGGTCTTTGTGGTCTTCGGCGATGGCATACACGCCGCCGGTTTCCGGCAGATTGCCGGCAATGTTGACCCACGTCCGGCCTTTATCGGAGCTCTTGAGCAGGTACGGTTTGAAATCGCCGTTCTGGTGGTTCTCATAAGCCGCGTAAACCACGCCGGGATCGTGCTGGGAAGCCAGCAGGCGTTGCACGTAGGCGTCTTCCGGCGCGCCGGCCGGCTTTTCCACCTGGCGCCAGGTCTTGCCGCCGTCTTCGGTAATCTGCACCAGACCGTCGTCGGTGCCCACGTAAATCAGGCCCTCTTGTTTGGGCGATTCGGCGAGGGAAGAGATGTTGTCGTAGAGGGCCGTGGAGACATTCTTCTGCACGGCGTCGATGGGCCAGATTTTGCCCATGAGCGGCAGCTTGTTGCGGTCCAGGTTGCGGGTGAGATCGGGGCTGACGGCGCGCCAGCTATCGCCGCGATCGTCGCTGCGGTAGAGGCGCTGCGCGCCGAAGTAAAGGCGGGTATTGGAATGCGGGCTGATAATCAACGGAGTGTCCCAGTTCCAGCGCATGGCGGGATCGCCCTTGGCGGGCTCGGGCTGAATGCCGACACGCTCTCCGGTGCGGCGGTCGTAGCGCACCATGCCGCCGTTTTGCATGTTGGCGTAGATGGTGTTGGGGTCTTTGGGATCGGCGCGCGAATAGAAACCGTCGCCGCCCATGGTCACGAAACAATCGGTGTTGACGATGCCGGCGGAGCTACGGGTGCGCGCCGGGCAGCCGAAGCTGTTGTTATCCTGCGTGCCGCCGTAGACGTAGTAGAACGGCGCGTCCTCGCTGACGGTGACGTCGTACATCTGGGCGGTGGGCAGGTTGGCTTTGAAATCCCAGTTGGCGGCGCGATCGAAGCTTTCATAGAGGCCGCCATCGCAGCCCACCAGGTAATGATTGTTGTTTTTGGGATCGACCCAGATATCGTGATTATCCACGTGCTTGAAACGGGTGGGCAGGGTGGAGAGGGTGCGGCCGCCATCGTCGGAGACCATGATGTTGACACCCATGATGTAGACGCGGTCGGGATTGGCGGGATCGATCTGCACCTTGGAGTAGTATTGGCCCTGCTGATCGTAGCTGTTGCGTTTTTCCCACGTCACGCCGCTGTCGGCGGAGCGGTAGAGGCCGCCGCCGGCGGGTGCGGCTTCGGCGGCTTCACCGGCTTCACCTCCACGGCCGCCGCGTCCGGCGCCTCGCGAGGAATCCGGTTCGCCGGCCTCCACCTGGGCGTAGACGATGCTCGGGTTGGAGGGGGCGTAGTTCAAACCGATGCGGCCGAGGTCTCCGGAGGGGAAACCGCCGGCGATTTTCGTCCAGGTCTTACCGGCATCGATGGAGCGCCAGAGGGCGGATTCCGGGCCGCCGTGAACCATGCCGAAATAGCGGCGCTGGCGCTGATGGGTGGCGGCCAGCAGAACGTCGGGATTGCGCGGGTCCAGGAGGACGTCGGAGCAGCCGGTGTAGTCGCCCACTTTGATGAGGCTCTGGGACCAGGTCTTGCCGCCGTCGGTGGTTTTGAAGAGGCCGCGATCGCCGCCGCCGCTCCACAGCGGTCCCGGGGCGGCCACGTAGACCACGTTGGAATCGCGCGGGTCGATGGCGATGCGCGCGATGTGCTCGGAACGCTTCAGGCCCACGTTGTGCCAGGTCTTGCCGCCATCTTCGCTTTTGTAAACGCCATCGCCGTATGAGACGCTGCGCTGATCGTTATTCTCTCCGGTGCCCACCCACACGATCGAAGGGTTCTTGGGATCGATGGCGACGGCGCCGATGGAATACGAGCCCTGGGTATCGAAAATGGGTGTCCAGGTAGTGCCGTCGTTGCGGGTTTCGAAGATATTGCCGGAGGCCACGGCCACCAGGTAGTGGTTGGAATCCTCGGGGAAGACCGCGATCTGCGCGATGCGGCCGGAGACGAACGCGGGGCCGATGCTACGCACGCGCAAAGTGGCGAAGGTGCGGTCATTGATGGGGTCGTCCGGCCCGCGCCCGCCGCGGCCGCCGGCTGGAACTGGTTCATTTTGGGCCGCGCCGGCCAGGGCCAGGCAAAGAAGAAGGGGAAAGAGCCTCATGGAGGTTGAGTATAACGCGCGTATGGGAGCGGATGGAGACCGCTCCGAGAGCCGCCCGCGGCACTGTTATCATGGAGAAATGACGTTTTTCCGCAGTTTACTATTAGTGTGTCCGGCGGCTTGCCTGCTGGCCCAAACGACGCAAAATACTCCCCCTCAACCGGCGAAGCCGAATGCCGCCCCGCCTCCGGCGGCAACTCCCATCCCTCTGCCGCTGAAGATGCAGATGATGCCGCCGGCGCAGGCCCCGACGGTTCCTCCCGACCGGGTGGTTCTGAAGGTGGGGGATCTCAGTCTTACAGCCGCGCAGTTCGATCAGATAGTCGATGTGTTGCCGCCGCAGTCCCAGGCCCAGGTTCGCGGTCCCATGCGCAAACAGTTCGCGGAGCAATTGGTGAGGGTGCTGGTGCTGGCGGACGAAGCCAAGCGGCGCAAGCTGGACCAAACCCCGACTTTCAAAACCCAGGAGATGTTCAACGAGAATAATCTGCTCGCCAACCTGGCGTTTAAAGAACTCGGTAAGGAGACCAAGGTCACCGAGGAAGATGCGCGCAAATATTACGACCTGCACCAGACGGACTACCAGGAAGTGACGGCGCGCCAAATTCTGGTTCGCGCGCAAGGCTCTCCCACACCGGTCAAGGCCGGGCAGAAGGAGCTTTCGGACGCGGAGGCGCTGGCTAAGGCGCAGGATCTGCGCAAGAAGATCGTCGACGGCGCGGATTTCGCCAAGCTGGCGGAAACGGAATCGGACGAGGCAGCCACGGCGGCCAACGGCGGTTCGCTGGGCACATTTCGGCATGGACAGAAGCCGCCGACCGTCGAGAAGACGGCGTTCGCGATGAAACCGGGCGAGATCAGCGAACCGGTCAAGAGCCAATTCGGCTATCACATCATTAAGGTTGAAGCGGTGCAGACGAAGCCATTTGAAACGGTGCAAGCGGAACTCATGGCGCGCTTGCAGCCGGAGGCCACGCAAAAGGCTTTGCAAGAGATGGTGACGAAGGCTGGGCCGTTTTACGATCCGGAGTACTTCCCGGCCCCCAAGCCATTCCAGATCCCCGTCCCACCCCCGCCCCCGGCCGCAACGCCGGTTCCCCCAGGCACGGCGAAATAGGGACGGTGAAGACGCGCAAACTGGCAATTTCTTGTCCCACGTGCGGGGCGGCGGAGGTGGTCTATAGCTGCACTCCGGACTGCTGTTTTAACCACGTTTGCACGAATTGCGGGACGACTTTCGAAACGAAAACGCACGCCATGGGCGCCACCTCCGAGCGAGTGGTGGCGCCCAGCCCTCTTCCAGATGTGACGGATCCCACTACTGCTTGTGCGCGGTGCAATTCGACGGCGGTTTATTTGACCGAAGAGGGCGCCGTGGTGTGCGGGAACTGCCGGGCGCTGTTACAGTTGGAACTAACGGACATCCATCCTGGGTAAGCGGCGGTCCTACATTAAAACCGTTGCTCCGGGGAACGGGCGATGTTATGGTTAAGGAAGACGTGGATTGATTTAGGGCTTCTGGGCCCAACTAATTGCAACCACGAAAAAAAGTGCTAAAGGTGAGTCGGTCTGTTCGAGACATTTCGACCCTGGCGCCTTTAGGGCACCAGGGTTTTTTGTTGCGGGCAGCCCTCTTGCCGGATGCTGGAGGTATTAGGATGAGCGTCTGGCCGAATCCTTCGCTGGCCACCAGTGAGGGCGAGCTGTTTTCCGTTTCCATCACCGTGGAGCCGCGCCGTTTGGAGGCGCTGCTGGAGGCCTTAGCCCACGCCAGCTTTCCCATTAATCCCCGGATTCGTCACGGTGCGATCACCGTGGTCGATTTCCCGGCGTATGCCAACCGCATAACCGAAATTCAGGGAATTCTGGCAGCTTTTGGGTTCGCGTCCGCCGACGTGCATGCTACACCCATGTTGAAAGAAATCCGGGTCGCAAGGGCGCAAGGAGGAGAGTAGCGCTTTCGCGGCGCATGCAGCAGATTGGCCATAGCCATCGGCGGCGGTATACCTAGATTCACAAAGACGGTATTGCAGTTCGCTGGATTTGCGCCATAATCGTAGGCAACTGGTATTCGTGGGCAGGGGAAGTGGTATGACGGATGCTAATAGTAACCGCAATGGTGCCTCTATTTACCCGATTCGGCTGTTCGCCGGGTGCTCGCGTTCTGATCTGCGCGATGGCGGCCGCCGGATCGGTTTGCGCTCAAGAGTTGATGCCCCCCGCCGCGCCAGGCGGCATGGTTCGTCTGTTCACCGCCGATGCAGCCATCCTGGAGTCGCAGGAGGCGCGCAAAGACCTGATTTGCACGGTCACCCCCAATAAAACGAGCCTGGGGTTCGACTTAAAATTCCACGCGGGCTACGAAGTGAACGTGCCCTTGAAGGAGTTGGCCGGCGACGGCAACCAGCTCACGATGGTTTTCCGTGTGATTCCTGAAGGCCGCCCGGATACCCCCGTTTATTTTTCGCAGCACGTCGCCGTGCCGGCCATTGACGAAGATGAGCATGGGCCCGCTTACTTGCAAGGGACTTTCGACGTGGGTGAGGGAAAATACCACATCGATTGGCTGATGCATGATCGGGCCGAGCGCATTTGTTCGTCGCATTGGGATGCGGAAGCCTCGCTACCGCCCAAGGACAAAGAAATGGCGCTCGATATTGCCGCCGGGGTCGTGCAACCGGCCGACACGGAGCCTTTCAAGCAGGAGCCGCCGGTGGAACGCCGGCCGGACACGCCGCTCAATGTGAAGGTAATGATGAACTTCGCGCCGCAGGATTCGGGTTCGGCCACCTTGCAGCCGCTGGATACGAATGCGCTGGTGTCCATTTTGCGCAGCATCTCACGGGACCCCCGCATCGGCAGGTTCACGGTGGTGGCGTACAATCTGCAGGAACAACGGGTGATCTACCGGCAGGATGGGGCTTCGCAGATCGATTTCCCGGCCTTGGGCCAATCGCTCGGTTCACTCAACCTGGGGACGGTGGATCTCAAGCGACTCAGCCAGAAGCACGCGGATTCGGAATTCCTGGGCAATCTGATTACAAGGGAAGTGAAAGACACCCCGGACAAGCCCGACGCTGTGATCTTCGCCGGCCCCAAAGTCATTCTGGAGGAAGGGATTCCGCCCGAAACGCTGAGACAGATCGGGGAAACCAAATTCCCCGTGTTTTATATGAATTACAATCTGAATCCGGTCCAGAATCCCTGGCGGGATGCGATTGGCACTGCGGTAAAATCCCTCAAGGGCGCCGAGTTCACGATCAGCCGGCCGCGGGACCTGTTTTTTGCCTGGAGCGAAATCATCGGGCGTATTGTAAAATCCAAGGTTGGAAGCCCGGTTGCCGGAAACGCCACCGCGCAATAACACGTCACACAGGTTAAGTATGAGGATTGGCTTCAGTGCGCTGCTGTGCGCCGCCTTTGCCCTATCGGGCAGAGCGCAGCAGTTTGGGCCGATGGAGAACCTCGCGCCCGATATTCCGACACCGGAAACGGTTGTGGAGAAGATGCTGGAGGCCGGGCGCGTCAAGCCGGGCGAAGTGGTTTATGACCTGGGCAGCGGTGACGGGCGCATTCTGATTTCCGCTGTCCGCGATTTCGGCGCGCGGGCGGTGGGCGTCGAGATTCTTCCCGATCTTTGCGAGAAGGCACGCAAGCGGGTGAAGGCTCTGGGCCTCGAAGACAAGATCACCATCGTCCAGGGCAGCGCGCTGCGGGTGAATCTGAGTCCGGCCGATGTGGTTACCTTGTGCCTGCTGACGGTTTCGAACGAGCGCATGAAGCCGGTTTTGGAGAAGTACTTAAGACCGGGCGCGCGGGTCGTTTCGAACCAGTTCCCCATTAGAGGGTGGAAGACGGACGAGGTGGTGCACGTGCGCGAAGGGACGATGGAGCACACAATCTACGTCTACACCATGGGCAAGACGAAGTAGCTCCTGCCCGGGTCTTGGCTATTTATTCTTTCCGGCGTTTTCCAGAATGGTGCGCGCCAGGTAGTTTTCGATCTTCGAACCGTTGCGCGCCACTTCGTAATAAGCCCCTTTGAGTAGCTGATCCTTGGCATTGATCAGGTTCTCGCGGATGTTCTGTTGCACGCGGGGATCGCTGAGATCGCGCTGCCCGGCGGGTTCGCGCGAGATCACTTTCAGGATTCGGTAGCCGTCCTGGGTATGGATGATCGGCGAAAACGAATTCACCGGCAGGGACATCACCATTTTGCGCAAATCGGGGTTGGCTTTCTCGAGCGCCGATTCGGGAATGAAACCCTTATCGCCGCCGTTGGGGGCGGAATCGGGATCCTCGGAATAATTCTGCGCCAGCATGACGAAATCCTCGCCGCGCTTGAGACGCTCCTCGATTTCCTGGATTTTGGCGCGGGCTTCGGCCTCGTTGTGCGCCTTGCTGTTCTTCAAATTGCGAATATTGGCGTTGGCATCGGGAGTGACCAGGATGAGAGCGAGGTGCACCTGCGGCTCGGCCAGGTTGAAGCTGGCCTTATTGGCATTGTAGAAGGTGGTGATGTCGGCATCGGTGATGTTGACGTGGGAGGTGATCTCCTTGTTCACCAGCTTGTCCACGGTGAGCCGCTGGCGGATCTGGCTGCGCAGGTCTTCCATGCTCATGCGGCGATCGGCCAGTTGGCGGTCGAATTCCTCCTTGGTGTAGGGCGCCTTCATCTTGTTGATCTCCGAATCGACGTCGGCATCGACCGCGGTCAACCCCAACTTTTCGGCGCGTTGCAGCAGAATCTCGTTGGTGATGAGGCTGCCCAACATGTCCATTTTTTGGGACATCACCAGGTCCTCGTTGGCACCCGGGTTCTGCTGGGCAAACGCGGATTGTTGGAACGCCTTTTCGAGGTCGGTGTAGGTGATCGCATGGCCGTTGACCTCGGCCGCGACATTGGCGGGGGGGGTGTGCTTGCAGGAGACCAGCGACAAAGCGCCTAGCGCTGCAAAGAGAACAACAAAATCGCGCTGCATTTTGTGACACCCCATTGTAACCGGTCTGACCTAGGTAGAATGGTGGGTTCATGAGGATCGGCATCATCGGTACCGGCGCGATCGCGCGCAAGCACGCGCAGGCGTATAAGAAGATCGGCTACGAGTTGACGGTCTGCGCCAGCCTGAGCGCGGCCTCCGGTCGCAAATTCGCCGAAGAGCATGGCGCGGAGCTCGCGGCGAATTATGAAGACGTATGCCGCGACCGGCGGGTGGACGCCGTGGATGTCTGCACGTTCCCGGAGTTCCGTCTGGAGCCGGTGCGCCTCGGCGCGGCGAGCGGGAAGCACGTGCAGGTGGAGAAGCCGATGGCCACGGATCTCGCGACCGCGCGCGAGATGATCGAAACGGCAAAGCGGGCGGGAATCGTGCTGGGGGTGGTGAGCCAGCACCGGTTCGACGACTCCAGTTTGTTCCTGGCGAAGGCACTGGCCGCCGGGCGTCTGGGAAGGCTCCTGCAGTGCGACGGGTACACGAAGTGGTACCGCTCGCCCGAGTATTATGCGCGGCCGGTGAAGGGAAGCTGGCGGACCGAGGGCGGCGGTGCGCTGATCGGCCAAGCCATCCACCAGGTGGACATTTTGCGCTGGCTGGCGGGGCCGGTGAAAGAATTGTTCGCGGTGTGGCAACTGGGGGCGGCGCACCAGATGGAATCGGAGGACGTGGTGAGCGCGGTGGTGCGGTACGCGAGCGGCGCCACGGGGGTGATTCAGGCGGCAACCGCGTTTTGGCCGGGCTATCCGGAACGCATCGAACTGCACGGCACGAAGGGCACGGCGGTGGTTACGGGCGACAAACTGACGGCCTGGGACGTGATGGACGATGCGGGCGAGCCGGCGCCGGTGGTGAGGCAAGTGGCCTCGGGCGCGTCCGACCCGATGGCAATTTCGCTCGAATCCTTCGAGCGGCAGTTTCTGGATTTCGGCGAGGCGATCCGGACGGGGCGGAAGCCGCTGGTGAGCGGGGAAGAAGGGTATCGGGCGCTGGAGGTGGTGGAGGCGGTGTATCGGTCATCGAGGATGGGGGAGAAGGTGTCTCTGCTGTAGAATTGATTAGCATGCTGACGCGGCTCCATATCGACAACTTCCGATGTTTCGTGAATTTTGAATACCGCCCGGGACGTAAGCAGTTGATCGTCGGGCGGAACGGAACCGGGAAATCGTCTTTCATGGATGCGCTGCTATTCCTGCGCAGTTTTGTGCAGAGCGGCGCCGACGCCGCAGGTCCTACTTTTTCTTTCAGGAACCAACCAACGCAGTGGTTGGATCAGAGCCGGCAGGTTTTCGAGCTTGAGGCGTTGCTCGACGGAGAGAGCTTCTTCTACCGCCTCGACATTGAGCCGTGGAGGGGCCAGTCGCCTCCTCGTGTGCATTCGGAAACTGTCCACATTGGTGAGAGGCCTATATTTGAGTTCAAGGACGGGCAGGTGCAGTTGTTTGACGGCAACCTCGAGCCGAGGCCGAGTTTTCCCGCCGATCCGGCGCGGTCGGCATTGCCAATCACCCCGCTCGGCACAGACAAGCTGAGCGTTTTCAAACTGTGGCTGTCGCGGTTATTCTGCTTTCGCTTAAACCCTTTTGCCATGGAGCTGCGGGCAGAGCGGGATGATTTGGCCCCCAAAGTTGACCTCGCAAACGTAGCAGCGTGGCTCAGCCACTTGGTTCAGAGCAGCCCGCGAGAGAACTTTGCTCTCCACGACAGTTTGCAAGATGTCGTGGACAAATTCAGCAGCCTGCAGCTGGAAAGCCTGGGTGGCAGCGTGCGGATTTTGACAGCCGAGTTCGAGCGGACACCCGCGACGGTACTCAAGTTCGGCTTCAATCAGTTGTCGGAGGGGCAGAGATGTCTAATCTGCCTTTACATCATTCTGCATTTCGTCCTTGCAAAAGGCGGTACCGTCATCATTGACGAGCCCGAGAACTTTATCGCTCTGCGCGAAATTCAGCCGTGGCTGACGGCGGTCTCCGACATGGTCGAAGAGGGTCGCGGTCAGATTATTGTGATCTCTCATCATCCCGAACTCATCAATCAGTGGGCGCCTAGTTGCGGTGTGCAGTTCGTACGCGACGGCATGGGACCAGTCCGCGTCGAGCCCTTCCATGGCGAGCCGAGCAGCGGACTATCCCCTGCCGAATTGGTTGCGCGCGGATGGGAGAATGGATAGAGCCTCGCAGGTTATCGTCCTGGCCGAGGATGAGCGGCACCAACAATTTGCCCGCCGGTATCTGGAACAGCTCGGGTATTCCAGGCGGGAGGTCAGGTTCGAAGATTTGCCGGCCGGACGAGGGTGCGGGGAGCAATGGGTCCGCGACCGATATGCTAAGGCTGTTCTGGCGTATCGCTGGAGGTCGACACGGGCTCAGACTGCGCTTATCGTGGCAATCGACTCCGACCGGGGCGACCTGAATCGACGCTTTCGTCAACTCCGCGAGGCGCTGGTCTCCGCTGCCCAAGAGCCGCGCGCAGAGCGGGAACGAATCGCTCATTTCATCCCGAAGAGGAACATCGAGACATGGATCCTCTGCTTGAACGGGCATGACGTGGACGAGGAGACCGATTACAGCCACTAAGACATCGGCGCCCATCAATTCCGGGAGGCTGCCGCCACATTTCACGGATGGACGCGACCCAATGTGGCGCTTCCAGCGGACTGCATCCCCTCGCTTGGGGCCGCCGTGCCGGAGGCAAAACGACTGGAGTAGAGAACAAAAAAGGCAGGCTGCCGTAACAGCCTGCCCATCTGTCTCATCTTCCGTGTCCTCTCAGAACGTGTATAACAGCGTGCCCGTCGGCGCTTCAGCGGGGGCCCCGGCGGGGACGGCGGCTTCGCCTTCCACGTTCAGCACGCGGTAGTAGATGCCGGTGTCGCCCAGGTAAACCTCCAGCTCGGAAGGCCGCGGCAGGGTTCCCTGAATCAGGGCTTCCGAGAGCGGGTCCTCGATGTATTTCTGGAGCGCGCGGCGCAGGGGGCGGGCGCCGTAACTGCGGTCGGCGCAGGTCTTCTCCAAAATGTACTTGGAGGCTTCCGGCGTCAGCCGGATCTTCACCTGCTTGGCCACCAGGTTCTGGTTCACCTGGAGAACCATCAGGTCGATGATCTGGATCAGGTCGTCGTCGCTCAGCGAGCTGAACAGGATCACTTCGTCGAGGCGGTTGAGAAACTCGGGGTTGAAAGCCTTCTTCACCTCGCTGCGCACCATCTCTTCGATCTTGGACGGGATGCCTTCGCCGGCGGGGGCCGAGAAACCCAGGTGGCCGCGCTTTTCGAGGAAGCGCGCGCCCAGGTTCGAAGTCATGATGATGATGGTGTTCTTGAAATCCACCTGGTTGCCCAGGCCGTCGGTCAACTGGCCGTCTTCGAATACTTGCAAGAGGATGTTGTAAATATCCGGATGGGCTTTTTCGATTTCATCCAGCAGGATGATGGAATACGGGTTGCGCTTGACGCGCTCGGTGAGCTGGCCGCCCTCTTCGTAGCCCACATAGCCGGGAGGCGAACCGATGAGCTTCGAGACCGAGTGCTTTTCCATGTACTCGGACATGTCGAAACGCACCAGGCTCTTTTCGCTGCCGAACAGGAAGGCGGCCAAAGCGCGCGCCACTTCGGTTTTGCCGACGCCGGTGGGGCCCAGGAACAGGAATGAGCCGGCCGGGCGGCTGGACGCTTTCAACCCGGCGCGCGAACGGCGGATGGCGCGGGCCAGCGCGGAGATAGCCTTCTCTTGGCTGATGACGCGCCTGTGCAGCTCCTCTTCGATGCGCAGCAGCTTGGTGATTTCCTCTTCCTTGATGGCGGTCATGGGCACGCCGGTCCAGCGGGCCACCACTTCTTCGATGTCGTCCTTGGTGACGCAGCCGGTGGAGGAATCGTCCAGGTTGTATTTCTCGCGCAGCAGGCGCATGTTCTCGCGCTCTTTGCGCTCCTCGTCGGAATAGAAACGCGCCTTCTCGAACTCGTGGTTGGCGATGGCGTTTTCCATGCGGTGGACGATGAACTTGATGCGCTTCTGAATGTCGGCCAGGTCGGCCGGAAGCGTGGTTTGGCGCAGCTTGACGCGGGCGCCGGCTTCATCGATGAGGTCAATGGCCTTATCGGGAAGGTAGCGGTCGGGAATGTAGCGGCTGGAGGTATAGACGGCGGTTTCGATGGCATCGTCGGTGTAGGCCACGGCGTGGAATTTCTCGTAGCGGTCCTTGATGCCGAACAGGATTTTCACGGCGTCGACCTCGCTGGGCGGCGGGACCTTGACGGCCTGGAAGCGGCGTTCGAGGGAACGGTCCTTTTCGATGGACTTGCGGAATTCGGCGGGAGTGGTGGCGCCGATGCACTGGATTTCGCCGCGCGACAGGGCGGGCTTGAGGATGTTGGCGGCGTCGAGCGATCCTTCGGCCGAGCCGGCGCCCACCAGGGTGTGCAGCTCATCGATGAAGATGATGGCGTTCTGATTTTCCATCAGCTCCTTCATGATGGTCTTGAGCCGCTCCTCGAACTGGCCGCGGTACTTGGTGCCGGCCACGATGAGCGAAAGATCGAGCGCCAGGATGCGCTTATCGGCGAGGAAGGACGGCACGTCGCCTTCGGCGATGCGCTGGGCGAGGCCCTCCACGATGGCGGTCTTGCCGACGCCGGGTTCGCCGATCAACACCGGGTTGTTCTTGGTGCGGCGGCACAGGATCTGCACGACGCGCTCCAGTTCGTAATCGCGGCCGATGAGCGGGTCGAGCGTGTTATCCATGGCGGCCTGGGTGAGGTCGCGGCTGAACTCGGCCAACAGCGAGCTATCCTTGGGCCGGGCCGAGGCCACTTTCTCGCTTTGCGAACGCGCCAATTCTTCGCGGATGGTGGAAAGGCGCAGGCCGCGCTCGTGCAGGATCTCGGCGGCGAAGCACTTTTCCTCGCGCAGCAGGCCCAAAAGCAAGTGCTCGGTCCCGATGTGCTTGTGATTGAGGCGCTCGGCTTCCTCCGCCCCATACGCCAATACCCGTTTGCATTCATGACTGAGAGGAAGATCCACCGAAGTGGAAACCTTCTCCCGAATCGTGGTATGCCCCTCAATTTGCTTGCGGATGGATTCGACAGCGGCGTGCGAACGCAGGAACCGGTTCGCCAGCGCCTTATCTTCACGCAGCAGGCCGAGCAACAGATGTTCGGTCTCGATATAAGGACTGCCGAACTGGCTGGCCTCGTAGCGCGCGAAAAAAATCACCCGCCTTGCCTTCTCCGTGTATCGCTCAAACATAGGATGTGACGCCCCCTAAAACTAAAGATACTCCGGGTTGGCTCCGGGATGCGGAAGGATCGCGGCGCCCGGTACCAAACCACTTTTTTCCAAGTTGAAAACGCGGTCGCAGCGCCGCGCGAAGGAAAGATTATGAGTGACGAAAACCGACGTGAGCCGGTGCGAACGATGCAGGCCCGCCAGTAACTCGAAAATCATCTCGCCGGTGCGGAAGTCCAGGTTCCCGGTGGGTTCGTCGGCCAGCAGGACCCGAGGCTTTCCAATCAGAGCCCTAGCCAAGACGACCCTTTGCTGTTCGCCGCCGGACAGTTCACCGGCACGATGGGAAGATCTGGGACCGACTCCGACCTCATCCAATCTGGCCGCAGCCTCCCGCGCGGCATCGGAATGCGGCAAGCCGCGAATTAACAGGGGCATCATCACGTTCTCCAGCGCCGTGAACTCAGGCAAGAGATAGTGAATCTGCCAGACAAATCCAATTTCCCGATTGCGAAAATCCGCCCGTTCTGAGTCAGAGAGCCCCGAAATCTCTTTACTTCCGTAGTATATCTTACCCCCCGAAGGCCTGTCCAGACCGCCCAGCAAATGCAGCAGTGTGGATTTGCCCACGCCCGATTCTCCCACCAGGGCGAGCATCTCGCCCGGGGCGACGTCCAGGTCGAGGCCGGAGAAAACCACCAAATCGGAAGCGCCGGACTTGTAAATTTTCGAGAGAGAGCGCGCGCGAATGTAGGCTTCGTCCACCACCCGTTACGATATCGCAAATCGCGCGGTGCGAAGCTGAAAGCTCCTTATGGGAAACGTCCGGGAATCGGGCGGCCGGTTTCGCCGGCGATGGGGAGATTGAGCCACGGGCGCGCGTAGAGTTCGTAGGACGAGTCGGCGTAGACCCGCTTCCAACCCGGCTCCTGGCGCAAGGCTGGCGACAACGGCTCGACGCGCCGCACCAGAACGGCATCGGTGGGATAGGCCGCGAGCGTCCCCCGCCATCCGGGTTGGGCGCGGTAGAGGTCCAAAACGCGGTGCGTCCACCATTCCGGGTAGGCGACCTCATAACGGCTGTCGATCGCGACGCGGACCGCGGGATACAGTTTCCAGCTCACGTAGGCGCCGTATTCGAACGGCGTCATCAGGTTGCCGTGGAAGTGGGCGCGCGAGAGATATTCGACGGCGCCCACCGGATAGACGGCCGCATCCGGCGCGCCTTCGGCCGGCACTTCCAACCGCCACGGGCGGCAGACGATCGTCAGGCCCAAGAAAAAGACGGCGATGGCCAGCCAGGCGGCCTGAAACCAGGGACGCGGCCGGCGAAACAGGCCGGCAAGCCGAGTACCCGCCGGCAGAGAGGCCAGGTATCCCGGCGCGTAGGCCGTCCAAGCAACCGCATAGAACGGCAGCATTCGTACGTGGAGCGCTCCGGCCGCGGCCAGCACGCCTAAGATGGCCAAGCCCGGCATGGTGCGCCAACCGCGGCGGGCGGCGACGTAGACCAAGACAATCAAAGAGATGGCGAACGCCGCCACGGGGAAAGAGATTATCCCCCGCCAGATCGGATTCCACTCCGGTATTTCCGCCCGCGCCATGTCGAGGCCCCGCCAAAGATACCCGTAGTAGGCAGTTCCATACGGGTTCACGGGGATGAGCGCCAGCATGGCAACCGCCGTGGCGGGCAGGTGACGCCAGCGCGCGCCGCCGAGCCACTGCTCCACGCCATGGGCCAACAGGACGGCGATGCCCAGGACGAAACCGCCATGCAGGTTGAGCCACACCAGGGACGCAGGCAACCATAGGGCAATCCATCGCCGGCCGCCGCGGCGGTCCCGTTCGAGCAGCCAGAGCAGGGCCGCCAGGAAAAACAGGGAATACAGGTGGGCACGGATGGGCGAAAACGCGGCTCCGCCCAGGAAGATGCCCAGCGGAGCGATGGTACTGAACGCGGGCAGCGCGTCCGCGCGCCGCCAGCGGGCGATGGCCCAGCACAACATCCCGATCAGCGCGCCCAACAGATAACGCAGCGCCAGGATGCCAATCGCACCGGCGTGCGCCGCCACCAGATAAGCCACCGCGCCCGCGCCCCACTCGTGATGAACCACCCGCGGAATGGGAGCGGTGTAAGCAAAAGAATCGGTTTGCGGGATGCTTCCGGATAACGCTGCGGCGCGCGCCAGCGCCATCTCGTGCCAGATATCGATATCCACCGCCGGGGCCGAGATGCGCGACAGCCACATCAGCAGGAGGCTGGCCCAGACGGTGGCGCGCAGGAGGCGCGTCGCGAGCCGTGGAGGAAGCGCGCGCCGGGCGGCTCGCGCGTTGGCGGACGAAAGTTGCAGTGGCGCGGCTTCGGTCAATTCCGGCAAAAGCATCACTCACCGGAAGGAAGCGGGCGACCCTCCTTCCGCCTCGCGCACTAGAACAGGTACGTCAGCCCGACCAGGGGAACGAGCTCTTGTAAGATACTGCCGAACTTGGCTCCCGAATTGGGTGCGATCAGGTTGGTGGGAAACGGTCCCACGAAATCCATCACCTCGGTCCGCAGATAGAGACGTGGAGCGAGTCTGTACGAGATGCCGGCTCCCGCCACGCCCATCGGTTTGATTACCCGGGTCTGAGTGAAGTAGCCGTACTCATAGAGCGGCAGGTAAGCGGCCGGTGTCCCCGTGCCCTGGTAGATCCTGACGCCCGCGCCCGCCCGGACAAAGAACTGCGCGCGGCGGTTCTTGCTATCGGTATGCCATACCAGATCGTAATGGATGGCGTGGGCGATGCCGCTGAATTCCGCCGAGGAGCCGCCCGAGGAAAGTTTCTGGTTGCTTTGAAAGAATTCGTAATGCAGCTCGCCGGCCAGCCGCGGATACAGCGCCTGGCCGAAAAACGCGCCGCCCACGGCGCCGGAGGCGAATCCGGCGGTGGCCGATCCCAGCGGGCTCGATACCGGCACGCTATTGAGAAAGCTGGCGCCGCCGATCGCCCCGATCTCCCACTGTTGGGCGAACCCGGTGGTGCCCACCAGGGCCAAAAACAGAATCTGCAATCCCATCGTCCTCATGCGAATCTCCTTGGCATTTCAGTTCACGACCCGTACGTCCAGCGAGGTGCTGGCGCCACCCTGGCTTATCACCAAAGGTACATCCATGCCCAGGGGAACACCGGTTGGAACGGACGCATTGATCTGATATAGACCGACCTGACCCGGCGCCAGGCCGGCGTAACTCACACTGAGCGCCGTGCTGCCCAAGGTCAAGGTAGGTTGCACGTTGGCGAGAGCCAACGGGTTGGCCGGCGCCGGCACCCCGGCGGAAACCTGCGGCGAGGTGAGCCCCATGCCCGTGAGGTAAATGGTGATGGTGTCTTTGGGGTGGATGGGGTTGTCGGGCGTGACCAACTGGCCGTTCTGGGCAAGCAGGACGGTGGCCAGGCCGGTCAGCGGGCCGGCGGTTCCCGAGCGGAAAACGCTGGGCGCGGTGGGCGAGATCGTCACGTTGAAGTTGTTGCTGATGCCGCCGGGCGTGTGCACCGCCAGCGTGGCGCTGCCGCCCACGTTGAACGGCAACTGCGCGTTGATCTGCTGGCTGGAAACGAACAGCAGCGGAATGGGAGCGCCGTTGACGCTGAGGCAGGATTGTCCCAGCGCCGTAGGCAGCGGGATTTGCGAGGTGGCCACATTGACCGGGCTCATCTGCTGGCCGTAGACGCTGATCAGGCCGCCCGGCGCGACCGGCGCCGTGTTATCGGCGGCATTCACCACGCTGCTGATGGTGGGAGGAGCCACGGCCGCGGCGTAATTCGACGACAAGACCGTGAAGCCGGAAGTGGTCAGTACCACGATGGTGCCGGCCGAACTGAGCGGCGCCACCGTGCGCGAGAAACTGGTGGCGGAGTTCAAACTGGTGGTGCCGGAGCCACCGGTCGTTCCGCTACCGGAGCCGGTGCTCGAACTCGAACTGCTGGTGGACGTGGTAGTCGGCAGCAGTGGCGCTTCGGTGATGTAGGTGGGGTCCACCGGTGCGCTCTGCACATTTGGAACGCTCTGCATGACGCCGGGGCTGGATGCGCCGGAACTGGTCGCGAGGTATCCCCCCCGATCGATGAACGCGAAACCCGAAGGCGTACCGCCCGATGTGGTCAGGGTCCCGACGGGCACCAGCGATGCGTTGAACACGTAGTTGTCGATGATGTAGGAACTGTACGCGGAAGCCCCGTAGGCGCCGAACAGACCCTTGAAATCCTGGCGGGCCACGGTAAAGGTATCGGCTTGGGCGGAGTAAAGCATTACAGTACCGTCGGGAGAGGCCAGCAGAATGTTGGAGCCGTCGGGCGCGGGAGCCAGCACCGCCTGCTCGCCCACCTGGTTCACCCAGACGCCCAGCGCCGGAAGTTCCGTGGCCGTCTGCATGGACAGATCGATCTGGTCCACCTTGCCGAAGAAATCGTGTTCATCGCGGGCCAGGACGAGAAGAGCGGCATTCGAAGCCGCGACCGACCGTCCGTAGTGCCCGCCAGGGAGCACGACCAGGGGGAACGCGGAGGCGAGCGCCAGCGAATTCAGGTCGAAGACCGCCAGCATTTGCGAATCGTCGTGCGCCACCACGAGGTACTGCTGGTCGATGGTAAAGGCCATTTGGGAAGGCGTGGTCGCGGTCCGCAGGGTGGCGATGAGCTTGTTGGTGCCGCCGTCGTAGACCTGCACCTGGTTCATATCCTGGCGAAGGACGTAGAAGCGGTTACGCCCCGGGTCGGCCAAAATGTCGGTCAGGGTCCCCGGCACATCGACCACCGTGCCCCGCTGATTCACATCGGGGTTGCTGACCAGCACGCGCACCGAGCGCGGCTGATTGACAGCGGCCACGGAACTGATGTTCAGGGTCACCGGCGTAGTGCCGTTGGCATTCCGAAAAACCGTGGAATCGACGGTCACAGTGATGGTCGCCGGGGTCGTACCGGTGGAGGGCGAGACCTTCACGCCGGAGGCGCTGGGGGTAATGGTGAAATCGGTGTTACCGCCGCCCGGATCGCTCAACGTGAAGGTCTGGGCGGTGCTCGATCCGTTACAGTAACTCGTCTGGATGAATACGTCTTCCTGGCCGGCCGCCAGGCGCGGATACTGCGGCAGCGACCCTACCGGCAGAACCGTCACGCCGCTTTCGGAGATGACATACATGACCGTTCCGGCGGAGTTCAATACGCCCCGGCCCACCAGATTTTCGGGCAGCGTAATGCGGTCGCGGTACGTCAGGTTGTCGGCGTCCATGATGAGGAGAGCCGGCAGCGGGGTGGAGGACCCCGTACCTGCCGGCTGTGAGGAGGAAGAGGAAGAAGCTAGAGGCGGGCCTGTGGGTTGGGATGCATCGGGGATCTGGGCGTAAATAATGCCTTGGGTGGGCATGACCCCGGTTTGACTGCCCACAGCGGTCAAACCCTGGTGGGGGTCGTACGAATGATAGGGATCGTAGGCGTGGCCGGTGATGTTGGCCGACTCCACGACATTCGGATAGCGTCCCACGATCTGCAACTGGGCATTGGTGAAGTTCCACCCGATCAGGGCGAAGTTGCCGTCGTGGTCGGGGCTGATGCGCGGCAGCAGGCTGGGGGACGTGATCCAGACGCCTGCCGTAAAGCTGGCCAGGTGCCCGAGGCCGGAGCCGCCGGCGGTGGCGTCATAGCGAAACAGCAGTTGCGTGCCGGTGCCCGCGCCGAGAATGCCCCATACGGTGGTGCCGTTCCCCGAGGTGGCTACCGCCGTCTCGGTGATCTGGCCGGGGAAACTGGGCGCCTGAATCGGGATGGTGGCCGCCAGGGCGGCGATCGAGGTGAGTTCCTGCATGGCCCCGCTGATGGGGTCGAACAGCAGAATGTCGGTGGTGGTTACCACCAGGGCCTGCCCGCTCGGCCCGCCCGTCGCCAGGAACGCCACGGCGAGCGGCGGGTTGCCGGTAGCGAACGTTTGCTGCAAATTGCCATTGAGCTGAATCACCGTGATCAGGTTGGCCGCCGAGGCCGCCGCGCTGAAATTGTTGTAGTGCGTCGAGACCAGGAATTGCGCGTCCGGCGAAAGGGCGAGCGAGCCCGGATGAGGCGCCACGTTGAGGGAGGTGTGGATTGTGTTGTCGGCGAGCGACAGCACATCGATGGTGTTGGACCCGAAGTCCGCGATATACAACACCCCGCGCGATTCGTCGAGCGCGATGTCCGCCGCCGTGCCGCCGATCGGAACGACCGTGCCGAAGCTGGCGGCGGCCGAATACCCGGCGCCCGCGGTCAAAGCGAGTGCCCACGAGAGAAGATAACCATGGCAGCGCATAAAGAGAGTCTTCGAACGATCCGATTACATGATCTTATCGGTCAAGAAGCAATAATCGAAAAGGCTATCAACTGTCGCCTTACCAAAGTTAGGCATGTATTTCCACGAGTTTATACATATACTTCAGCCGTGGTGGAAGCACGTCCAGCGCCGGTTGGCGCAGGGAGGCCGAAGGATAGCCGTGGTTATACCTAATAAATTCGTCAAAATCACCTTAATTCTTATAGCCATTTCCCTGTGGTTCGGCCTGCCGGCCGGCGGCGCGACGCAAACCACGCCCACCGCGCCCACCTGCGTGACGCGTATCGGCACCTCCAACAGCGGGCTGCAATTCTATGTAGATGGAGTACCTTACACGCAACCGGTGAGCATGGTGTGGACCACCGGCAGCCAGCACGTTCTGGCCGTGACGGTGCTCAGCCAGAGCGGCACCCTGACCAATTCCCAGTACACATTTTTGCAATGGCAATGGAGCCTCGGTATCTTTACGCAAAATCTGATTACGATTACGGCGGATCCTAGCATTACGCAATACACGGCTATATTTCAGGGCGCATACGGATTGAATCTCGTTTTCAGTTGCGGCCCGCAACTGGTTTGCAGCGCCCCCCCCGGGTTAATTTATATGAACGGCGCGACAGTCACCCAATCCGGATTGACGTACTGGTCCCCCGGCTCGTCGGTGATTTTGCAGGCCATGGCGAACCCCGGATGGGTATTTGCGGGGTGGAGCGCCGAGAGCAACCTGGTAATTCAGGGGTTTCAGGCGACCATGACGCTCAACCAGCCGGCCACGGTAACGGCATTTTTCCAGGTGGCGCGGCAGATCGACTTCGCGACCTCGCCGCCCGGGCTCTCGGTTCTCTTAGACCGGGCCACGGTGCCCACGCCGGCCGCGCTCGAATGGGGTTGGGACAGCGTCCACGGCCTGGGACCGGTCTCGCCCCAGTTGGACCAGTATGGCCATCCTTGGGTGTTTTCCTCCTGGAGCGATAACGGCGCCGCGTATCATTCCTACACCGTGGCCGAATCGGCGACGCCGGACACCGTCACCGCTACCTACGCGCCCGGTGTGCCGGTGTGCGTGTTCAGCTCGCCCCGTGGGTTGAGCCTGACCGTGGACGGGCGCTCCAACTGGCCTTCCACCTGTTTTACCTGGGGCGTCGGGGAAGTCCACCAGCTTGCGGCGCCGGCCGAACAGACCGACTCGCAAAACCGGGTGTGGGGGTTTGCGAACTGGTCGAACGGCGGCGCGGCCACCCAAAGTTTCACGGTCCCGGCTTCGGGAGTGCCTTTGGGACTCGAGTTGGTGGCGGCGTACACGCCGGTTGGCCATCTGACGGTGACCAGCAACCTGGCCGGCATCGGCATAACGGTGAACGGGCAGTCCTGCGGTCTGCCGTGCGACGTCAAACAGCCGGTCGGAACCCAGCTCACGGTGAGCGCGCCCGCCAGCGTACCGGCGGGCCAGGGCTCGCGCCAGGACCTGCTGGGCTGGTCGAACGGGACCGGACCCGGGAACCTGGTCGTGACCCTGGGCGAGAATCCCATCGCCGTCAGCGCCAATTATCACCTGATGAACTACCTGGCCTCGAGCTCCGCGCCGGCGGGGGCGGTTTCCTGGACGCTGAATCCGGCTTCCCCCGACGGGTACTACGATTCGCTGGCGTCCGTCGGTGTGGCCGTCACGCCGCTGGCGGGCTATCGATTCTTGTACTGGACCGGCGACCTGACGGGCACGTCCCCGTCCGGAACCGTGGCCATGTCGCAGCCGCGCGCCGTCCAGGCGGTACTGGAGAAAGTGCCGTACGTGGCGCCCGGCGCGGTGGTCAACGGGGCCGGGATCACACCGCAGGCGGGGGTCGCGCCGGGGTCGATCCTCTCGATTTTCGGGGTGAACCTGGCCGCCCAAACCGTGACCGGGCCGGCCAGCCCCATGGCGCAAACGCTGGGCGGACTGACGGTAGCGGTGAGCGGCAGGCTGCTGCCGCTGTTCTTCGTTTCTCCGGGGCAGATTAACGCCCAGTTACCGGCCGACATGGCGCTGGGCGATACCGTGGTGACGATTAGCGCCGAGGGTGAGCCGGACGCAACGGCCAAGTTCACGATTGTCGCCGACGCGCCGGGACTCTTCGCGCAGACCGTCGCCGGCCAGCCCTATGCTCTGGCTTTTCATGCCGACGGCACGTTGATAACGCCCTCCGCTCCGGCCAGCCGCGGTGAAGTGGTGACGGTTTATGGCACGGGTTTCGGGCCAACCGGCGTGCCGCGGCCGATGGGGCTGGCGGTTCCAGCCTCGCCGCCGATGGTGGCGACCGACCCGGTCGCCGCGCAGTTGGGAACCGCGGCCCTCGAGGTGCAGCAGACGTTTGCGGTGCCCGGCATGGTGGGAGTGGATGCCATCCAGTTTGTCATCGGAGATGGGGTAGCGAGCGGCACGAACGCGCCGCTCACCGTAACGATCGGCGGGCAGGCTAGCAATGCGCTGCCGCTGCCGGTCGAGTAGATTGTAGCTATCAGCAATAGCTTTCAGCTGTCAGCTATCAGCTAATTTAGCGGTGCGGTGAAGAGAGGGCAGGGGCCTGTAGTTTGCAGCTATCGGCCTTCAGCCACCGCCGGTCCACCGGGGCCGCGGTAGCTGAAAGCTGAAAGCCGACGGCTGAAAGCTTCTTCTTAGTAATGCCGCGTCGCCAGGGGGCGCATCGGGGTGGGGAAGCGGGTAGGGGCTTCGGCCCGCTCCATGGGCCGTTCGAGGACCAACGATCGCAGGCCCGGCATGCCGCTCGCCGCGCGGTGACCCTTCTCCGCCACCGGGAGTTGACCGGTGGTCAGGTTCTTGAGCCCGAATAAGGCCAGTTCAAAGCGGTCCTTGACACCCACTTTCTGGAACAGGCGGGAAAGGTAGACCTTGACCGTGCCTTCCGAAATCATCAGGGTCGAAGCAATCTCCTTATTCTTCAAACCCTGGGAAAGCAGGCTCACCAGTTGTCCTTCGCGCTGCGTCAGGGCCACCCGGCGGGCGCACAGGAAGCTATCGGTAAGCGCCTTCTCGAACCACAACTCCCCGGCCTGGACCTTCTGCAGGCACTTGACCTGTAAGTCGGTCGGCAGGGTTTTGCGCAGAATGCCGCGCACGCCGAGTCCCATGGCCTGGAAGGCCAGTTCGGTCGAAATGGAATTGACCCACAGCACGATTCTCGAGTTCATCATGGCGTGCTTCATTTCGCTCAACACGGCGAAGGTGATTTCCGGAGTCAGATCCATCAAAACCAGGTCGGGCGCGCCGTGCGCCATCTGCTCCAGCAGGCACGCCACCGTGCCGCAGGTCGGCAAGAGTTCGAAACCTTCCACCTGGCAAAGCACCGATTCGAGGCCCTTAGCCAGGATAGGTTCGTCGCTATAAAGAAGAATCCGCGTCATATTCTCCACCTTCGAACAGCTTCGAGCCCCTTCCGGCCCGTCTCGGATTTTCCCGAGTTACAGGTGCTGTTCTCCTGAATTGTCCAACTATTTACTTCGGTTGTCAATAACATTTATCAAAAAAATCACGGGTAATTGTTGTCTATTTTCCGAGATTCGCCGGGGTTATCCAGACGGCCTGAATAGACACATAAAACAAGTATTATCAGCATATTAAAGCAAATACGACCGATTCATAAACGCCCGCATGGGCCCTAGAAAATACCGTAAAATATGGGGATAATGCTCGTCTAATAACCTTAACGTAGTCCTACTAAAGATGGCTACTCCCATAATTTCCTACGTGCATATACTTAAAAAAGACAACGTAAACACCTTAATTTGTCGCCATTTTTTACCCTGATAACCTTCGGCAACACTGCGATATAGCCCATTTACGATATTGATAGGCATCGAATTAGCGAGCTACCCTCGCGAGTGTTGAAGCACGCACATGAGGAATATCAACCGGCGTGAAAGCCCGCGAATCGAGATCCAGCTCCGGTGCCACGTCACGTCGCCGGCCTTGTGGATGCGCAGCGCGATGTATACGGAGAACATCAGCCGCGGCGGGATGCTGGTGGCCTGGCGCGGGGAAGGCGCCGCGCTGCCGGTGCCGGGTCTTGGACAGATCGTGACCGTCGAAGTCGAGCTTCCAGCGCATCACGGCTTCGGGCAGAAATGTATTCACTGCCAGGGCACGGTGACGCGGGTCACGCATGCCGACGAGGGCTATCCGCGGGTGGCCATGCGGGTCAATTACATGGATTTCCGATCTTTCCACGACCGGCTGCGCGCCATGGAGGCCTTCGAGCCGGCCGCCCACACCTATATGGCCTAACGGTTTTTATGGAAGTACCTCGCACCCAACTCGCCGTCAAACTGCTGCCGTCGCTCACGGATGTGGCCTTCCTCATGCCCATCGCGTTTCTGTTCGGCCGCATGGACGGCCTGGTGACGCTGCTGGGCGACTGCGACACGGGCTGGCATATCCGCACCGGCCAGTGGATCCTGGCGCATCGGGCGGTGCCCTTTCAGGATCTGTTTTCCTATTCCAAACCCGGGTCCCCCTGGTATGCGTGGGAATGGCTGTCGGACGTCTGGTTCGCCCTGCTCAACGGCTGGGGTGGACTGGCGGCCGTGGCTTTGTTCGCGGTGTTGCTGCTGGCCGTCACTTTCGCCCTGGTGTTCCGTCTGGCGCGGCGCCACTCGAGCCCCTGGGTGGCGGTGGCGGTGACCATGCTGGCGGCCACGGCGTCTTCCATCCACTGGCTGGCGCGGCCGCACCTGTTCACCTTGTTGTTCACGGCGGTGTTTTGCAGCGTATTCGACCAAGTGCGCGGTGGGCGCACCCGTTTTGCCGGCATTCCCTGGCTGGCGCTGCTGCCCGCGCTAACCGTTCTGTGGACCAATCTGCACGGCGGGTTCGGTGTGGGCATTGTGCTGGCCGCCGCCTTCGGCGCGGCCGAGCTGCTCGAATGGGCCGTGGCCGCCGGTGGGGACCGGACGAGCGCCTCCTGGGCGGCGGCGCGCCGCTATTTCGCCTGCGCCGGCCTGTGCGCCCTGGCCAGCCTGATCAATCCCTACGGGTGGCGTCTGGACCAGCACGTCGTCGCTTACCTGCGCGAGCCGTTTCAAGGAGAACACATCGCCGAGTTCCTTTCGGTAAGCTTCCACCACCCGATCGCCATCTTTTTCGAGGCCATGCTGCTCGTCGGGGCGTGGGCGGCGTTCGAGTGCGCGCGGGAGCGGCGTTTCGCCGAAGCTCTGTTGTTCGTCGTGTGGGCGCATGCCGCGCTGCTCTCGGCCCGCCACATTCCGCTGTTCGCGATTATCGCGGCGCCCATGGCGGCACGGACCCTGGATCGCGCCATCGCCAGGCTGGCGCGGGCCCGGGTGGCGGCTGGGCTGCGCTCGGCCGCGGCGGCCTTCGAGCGCATTTCCGCCGAGACCGCCGCCATCGATGCCGTCGGCCGCTGGCATCCGGCGAGCGCCGCCGCCGTGGTCACGCTGGCGTTGCTGCTCTACGCGCCCCATCCTCCCAAGCGCTTTCGCGCCGAATTCGATCCGGATCGTTATCCGGCCGCGGCGGTCGCCAAGCTGGGCGGCGGTGCCGCGGCGCGCATCTTCACCTTCGACCAGTGGGGCGACTACCTGATTTACCGGCTCTATCCCGGCGGCCGGGTTTTTGTGGACGGCCGCAGCGATTTCTATGGCGCCGAGTTCGAGCGCCGGCTGATGGATGCTCTGAACGTCAACCCCGGCTGGGATAAAACGCTCGCCGGGTTCGGCGTGGATACAGTTTTGATGCCCCCCAACGCCCCGCTCGCGGGCGCGCTCAAGGAGTCGGGCGGCTGGCGCGTCGAGTATGACGACGGAGTCGCGATCATATTCCGGATGCGCGAGCGTGGGGCCGGCCCAACGGTTTCCGCCGCCACAGGCGGTGGAAAAAGCCGTGACCGCGAGGTCACGAAAACACAGGCAAGTGATCGATCGATCACGGAATGGAAATCCAAGACTTAGGAGCGAACAATGACGTATCTGCGTAACTTTTGGAACGACGATCAAGGCCAGGACCTTATCGAGT
>Ga0326728_10007544_pt1 | contig 27798 bp, 22 predicted proteins | sample MB3enrmetagenome_FD_207602 | JGI IMG/M metagenome (GOLD analysis project Ga0326728, IMG submission 207602) | Lab enriched peat soil microbial communities from McLean, Ithaca, NY, United States - MB31MN | ecosystem: Environmental > Terrestrial > Soil > Wetlands > Peat | place: USA: New York...
GCGACGGTCACCTTCGACGCCGCGCCCGCCGTATTGGTCAGGTTGAACGTCGCCGAGGTCGTGCCTCCGGACACGCTCGCCGTCACCGTGTAGCCGCCCGCCGTGGCGTTGGCCGTCGCCGTCACGCTGGTATGGCCGTTGCTATCGGTGGTCGCCGGGACGCTCAATGTCGCCGAAGCGCCGTTCACCGGGACCGCCGTAAAGGTCACGGTCGCCCCGCTCACCGGGTTGTTGTTGGCGTCGGTCACCGTCACCGCCAGCGGGCTCCCGAACGCCGTGCCGACCGCCGTGCTCTGCGTCCCGCCGCTCGCGACTGTCACCTTCGACGCCGCGCCCGCCGTATTGGTCAGGTTGAACGTCGCCGACGTGGTGCCCCCGGACACGCTCGCCGTCACCGTGTAGCCGCCCGCCGTCGCGTTGGCCGTCGCGGTCGCGCTGGTATGGCCGTTGCTGTCGGTCGCCGCCGGAACGCTCAATGTCGCCGAAGCGCCGTTCACCGGGACCGCCGTAAAGGTCACCGTCGCCCCGCTCACCGGGTTGTTGTTGGCGTCGGTCACCGTTACCGCCAGCGGGCTCCCGAATGCCGTGCTCACCGCCGTGCTCTGCGTCCCGCCGCTCGCGACGCTCACCTTCGACGCCGCGCCTGCCGTGTTGGTCAGGTTGAACGTCGCCGACGTGGTGCCTCCGGACACGCTCGCCGTCACCGTGTAGGCGCCCGCCGTGGCGTTGGCCGTCGCCGTCGCGCTGGTGTGGCCGTTGCTATCGGTGATCGCCGGAACGCTCAGCGTCGCCGACGCGCCGTTCACCGGCACCGCCGTAAACGTCACCGTCGCCCCGCTCACCGGGTTGTTGTTGGCGTCGGTCACCGTTACCGCCAGCGGACTCCCGAACGCCGTGCTCACCGCCGCGCTCTGCGTACCGCCGCTCGCGACACTCACCTTCGACGCCGCCCCTGCCGTATTGGTGAGGTTGAACGTCGCCGAGGTGCTGCCCCCGGACACGCTCGCCGTCACGGTGTAGGCGCCCGCCGTCGTGTTGGCCGTCGCCGTCACGCTGGTGTGCCCGTTGCTATCGGTGGTCGCCGGGACGCTCAGCGTGGCCGAAGCGCCGTTCACCGGCACCGCCGTGAATGTCACCGTCGCCCCGCTCACCGGGTTGTTGTTGGCGTCGGTTACCGTCACCGCCAGCGCGCTGCCGAACGCCGTGCCCACCGCCGTGCTCTGCGTCCCGCCGCTCGCGACTGTCACCTTCGACGCCGCGCCCGCCGTGTTCGTCAGGTTGAACGTCGCCGAGGTCGTGCCTCCGGACACGCTCGCCGTCACCGTGTACGCCCCAGCCGTGGCGTTGGCGGTCGCCGTCGCGCTGGTGTGGCCGTTGGCGTCGGTCGCCGCCGGGACGCTCAGCCTCGCCGAAGCGCCGTTCACCGGCACCGCCGTAAACGTCACCGTCGCCCCGCTCACCGGGTTGTTGTTGGCGTCGGTCACCGTCACCGCCAGCGGGCTCCCGAACGCCGTGCCGACCGCCGTGCTCTGCGTCCCGCCGCTCGCGACGCTCACCTTTGACGCCGCGCCCGCCGTGTTCGTCAGGTTGAACGTCGCCGACGTGGTGCCTCCGGAAACGCTGGCGGTCACGCTGTACGCGCCGACGATGGAGTTGGCGGTGGCCGTCACGCTGGCCACGCCGGAGGAATTCGTGATTGCGGTCGGGCTGGAAAGGGTCGCGCTGGCTCCCGACGATGGGGGGGTAAACGTCACCGTCGCCCCGCTCACGGGATTGCCGCCACCGTCCGTCACCGTGGCCTGCAACGTGGTGGCAAACTGCGTCCCGACGGCCGCGCTTTGCGTGGCGCCGGCCGTGGCCGCGACCGCGGTGGGCACAGCGGCGGCCTGGATCACCGGAATGGATGCGCCCAGCACGGTGATGTGCGCCGTGCGCGAGGACTCCGATGAGTTTGCGGTGAACGAGAACGCCACCACACCGCCGGTCTGGCTGGTAATGGTGAGCCAGGTGGAATCGCTCACGGCGTCCAGCGTGGTGCCGATGGGCAGCACGGGAAGCATCTGGTCCGTTCCGGCGGTCGCCGGCTCACTGAACGTGCTGGGACCAACCAAGGCGAACGTCAGTTTGTTGAGGGTATTCAAGGGCACGTCGGTGTAGTAGACGTTGCCCAGCGCGTCCGTCCGGAGGGCATAAGGGCTGGATATCCCGCTGGACAGGAGCGTCGTCGTCTGTTGGGTCACCGGACTCCACATCTCGATGGGAACGGCGGCGACATACACATTCCCCTGTCCGTCCACGGCCACTCCGTTGGACCCGCTCGGTCCGGTGAACAGCGTGCTGAGCTGCTGAGCCGCGGAATTCCATTCCTGAACCGTGTTGTTACCGCGGTTCATGATGTAGAGGTTGGCGGCGGCGTCGACCGCTATGTCGTACGGTCCGTTCAACCCCGTGACGACGGTAGACAGCGTTCTGGTGGACGGGTTCCATTCATCGACCTGCTGGTTGGAGGCGTCGACGATGTATACATTTCCGGACGGGTCCGTTGCCTCGCCGGCCGGCGAACCGTTGAAGGGCGCCAGGGTCACGATCCTGTTGCCGGAAACCTGCCATTGATCGAAGTTTCCGTCGGTGTAGTCGCTGAGATAGATGTTGCCGGCCGGGTCGAGGGCGATTCCCTTCACGAGGAACCCGGTCGAGACCACCGTGCTGACGCTCTGCGTCGAGGCGTTCCACTCTTTGACGGCGTTGTGGTTGAAATCGACGAAGTAGACGTCTCCGGATGAGTCGAGGGCAATGTTCTCGGGAGCGCTGAGCCCGGTGGAAACCAGCGTGGTCACCTCACTGGTGGCCTGGTACGTGCTCCCTGCCTGGGTCACTGTCAGAGTCTGGCCGCCGATGGCGATGGTTCCGGTGCGTGTGGAACCCGTGTTGGCATCGTAGGTGAACTGGAACAGAACGTTGCCTGTGCCGCTCGCGCTCCCCGGCGTTACGTGCAGCCAGGAATCGTTGGCCGTGGCCGTCCACGCGACCGTTGCCGCCACTACAACCGACGAACTGCCCGCCTGCGGGCCCACGTAAATCTGCGATGTGCCCAGCGTGACGGGTGGTGTATTGCTGAGATTGAAGGTCGCCGGCGTGGTTACTCCCGCCACACTGGCGGTTATGCTGTATGCGCCGGCGATGGAGTTGGCCGTTGCCGTCACGCTGGCGACGCCCGAGGAGTTGGTGGTCGCAGTGAGGCTGGAAAGCGTCGCGCTTGCTCCCGACGAGGGCGCGGCGAAAGTGACCGTTGCGCCGCTCACCGGATTGCCACCACTGTCCGTCACCGTGGCCTGCAAGGCGGTGGCGAACTGTGTCCCGACAGCCGCGCTCTGCGGCGTGCCACCTGTGGCCGCGATGGAGGCCGCTGTCGGGGATGCCGGGCCGTCCAGTTCCAAAGAAGGATGCACCACGCCGCTTCCCTGGGTCGCGGGGTTAAACCCGTTGGCCAGCGGATTGGCGAAGAGGGTGTTGACGTAGGTGATCTGGCCGGTGGGAGTGATCCCATCGAGGTTATTGGAGCTGTCGGACTGCCACTCGAAGGAGACGTTGCCCGTGTATTCCAACTCCAGCCAGAATATTTGTCCGGTGGTTAGAGTCACCTGCGGTGAAGCGATGTAGCCGTAGTTCTGTGTTGGGGCTTTGGGACTAAACACGGAGGGTCCGGTCAGAGTCTGGATCAGCGTCCCCGGTTTGCCGCTGCCATTGTCCTGGTACAACCCTACGACCACAGAGGAAACCGTATCCACTTCACCGTTTACCCCGTCGCCGGCGCGCATCCGGACCGTTGCGGAGGAGAAGGTGGCGGTGGAAGTCATCTTGAATCCCACCGCGTAGGCCTGGTCCTGGAACAAGCCGAGCGCGAGACCGTCGTTGCCGGGCAGGTTGGTGGCGATCACCTCGGGCTGGGTGTTGTTCAGGGTGAAATTCGCTGAGGTCCCGCCGGAAACACTGGCGGTCACCGTCCAGGGGCCTGCGGTGGAGTTGGCGACGGCGACGATGCTGGCGTTGCCACTCGAATTCGTGGTGGCGGTGGCGCTGGTGGACCACGAGTTTCCGCTGCTGTCGATCAGGCTTCCGCCGGCGCCGCCCGTCCCATTGGTTATGGTGAACGTGACTGCGGTGCCCGATACCGGACTGCCGTTGTTAGATACGTTCACCTGCAGCGCATTGCCGAATTGCACATTGAGGTTCGCGCTCTGGTTGTTACCGCCGGTGATGCTAACCACTGGGCCGGTAGTTTGCGGTAAGGGCCTCGAGCCCGATGCCGTGGCGGCCAGTGCCGCCAGGCGCGCGCTCACCGCGATGCTGGAAGTTCCGGCGATAGAGCCGATCGCCGAATCGGCCGCCGCGATGGTCCGGATACCGGGGGTCCCGAGCGTCACGCTGAACGTGCCGGTGCCGCCGGTGAGCGGACTGGCAGCCGGCAACAGGGCCGCGGAATCGGAGCTGGTCAGGTTGACGGCGCCGTTGTAACCGATGGCTGTGGCGCCGTTGGGATCGAGCGCGGTTACGGTGACGGTGAACGGCTGTCCCGCCGGCGTCGCCGACGGAGCCGTCACCGAGAAGCTCGTAGCGGGAAGCCCGGCGGGCAAAGCTCCGGCAATCGGCCCCGTGGTAGCCGAGCCGTTGACCGTGCCGCCGTAATTGAAGACGGGGGTGGAATCGACGGCGCCACTGGCGCCCGGTGAACCGCCCTGGCGTCCAGCGCCGCCCGTCCCCGCGGTTGCGGAAAAAGTGGAACCCGTGCTGTTCAGGATGGTGACGCGGCCCAGGTTGACGAAGATGGCCGGACCGGCCGCCGCTCCGCCGCCACCACCGCCAATTCCGCCGGCGCTGTCATTGGAATAGCCGCCGGCGCCGCCCTGGATTCCTCCCACCGCGGGGGCGCTGCCGGCAGGGCCAAATATAGCGTCCGATCCCCCGCCGCCGCCGCCGAAGCCGCCTTCGCCGCCCGGGCGCTGTGCGCCACCCCCGCCACCGCCAACGCCGAATCCGCCGTTGCCGTCGTACTGCGCCTGTCCGCCAATAGCCGGCCCGACGGCGCCCACCGATCCCGTGCCGTTCGATCCCCCGCCTATACCAAGGCCGCTGCCGCCCGTGGCAGCCCCGCCGTTGCCGCCGGTGGCGCTGCAATTGACGAAATACGTACTCCATAGCGCGACCGACGCGGTTGCCTGGTTGACGAAAAGCCCCGCGCCGAAGCCCGCTCCACCGCCGCCGGGACCGGCGCCATTGGCGCCTGCGCGGCCAGCCGCCCGCGCGTTCTGGATCTGCAGATTCGCCAGCGTGACGTTGCCCGTATCGACGAAGAAGACGCGGTACGCGGAGTTGCCATCGATGACGATGTCGCCGAACGTGCCGCCGTCGATTATCAGGTTGGAAGCGATGGGAGGAAGCGGAGCGTTCAGCGTGATCGTCGAGGGCGTCGATGGGCAGGAAAACGTAATGGTGTTGTCGCCGCCGACGGAATTGGCCAGCCGTATGGAGTGGCGCAGATCTCCGAAAACGCCCGGGCCGTCGCCGGCGCCGGTCGGAGATCCGCTGGCGGTCGCTGCGGTATCGGTACACACGGTGACCGGAAAAGTCGCGGCCTTCGCCAATCCGCAAAGCGTCAACGCGGCAAACGCACAGCTAAGCCCAGATAGCCGACCAGACATCCTTCTCCTCCTCGTACCACTGTCCAGAACTTTAGCCGAAGAAAGCGTTCCGGGATATTGGACCTTGGGCCAATACCGGACGCGGCCGGCGCGGGTGGACCGGGGTGGCGGGTCAGGACTGCGGCGGGTGCGCGCTATCCACGAGCCGTACCATCTCGGCAATGGAGGTGGCGCCGAGCTTCCGCATGGCGCGCGCGCGGTGGACCTTCACGGTCTTTTCCACGGTGCCAAGCCGGAAGGCGATCTCCTTGTTCGGCAGGCCGCGCGCGGCCAGTACGCAAACCTCGCGCTCGCGGGGAGTGAGGGTAGCGAAGAGCGCCGCGACGGAGTCCCGGCGAGCCTGCCGGCCGCGGCGCTCGGCATCCCGTTCGAGGGCGTTGCGCACGGCCTCGATCAGCGCATTTTCATCGAATGGCTTGGTCAGGAAATCGAGCGCCCCGCCCTTGAAGGCTCGCGCGGTGGCGGGCACGTCGGCATCGCCGCTTATGAAAACCATGGGCAGATTCACGCCGGTACGGGCCAGCGCTTCCTGCAAATCCAGACCGCTCATACCGGGCATGCGCAGATCCACCAGGATGCATCCGGGGCGGTCCCTGGGCGGCGCAGCGAGGAAATTGGCGGCGGACGAAAAGACTTCCACCGCATGCCCGGCCGACTTCAACAGACGCGCCAGGCCGCGCTGCACCGAAGCGTCGTCGTCCACCACGAAGACCGTGGGCGTCATACGGCGCGGGCTTTCACCGGTTCCGCCGAAGCCGAAGGCAGGGTCACGCGGAACGTAGCGCCATCCAGCCCCTCAATCGCGCCATTGGCAAGGGCGATGCGGCCGCCATGCGAAGCCACAATGGACGAGACGATGGAAAGCCCCATTCCGAGCCCGTCCTTTTTGGTGGTGAAGAAGGGTTGAAAGATGTGATCGGCCAGCTCCGCCGGTATGCCCGCGCCCGAGTCGGCAACCAGAATGTCGGCCTCGCCCGCGCGCGCTCCGGGCATCGTGCGAATGGCTACCCGGCCGGGACCTTGCATGGCTTCCATCGCGTTCAAAACCAGGTTCATGATCACCTGACGGATCTGGACGGCGTCGGCCAGCGCGGCTTCGCATCCGGCCGACGGAACAAAGTCCAGAGTCACGTTGCGCAGCTTGGCGTCGCTCGCCAGCAGGCTCAGGGTTTCGCGGACCGCGGCGTTCAGATCCACCACCTCGGCCGCCACGCGTTGCTTGCCGAGCATGCGCCTCATGCGGCGGATGATCTCGCCGGCGCGCACGTCGTCCTCGCCGATGTCTTTGAGAGCCTCGCGCACCTCTCCCAGATCGGGCTCCGGCTGGGCCAGGAAGCGCTGGGCCGCCTGCGCGTTGCTGAGAATGCCGGAGAGCGGCTGGTTGAGCTCATGCGCGAGCGAAGCCGCCAGTTCCCCCATGGACGCGACGCGATTGAGATGCGAGATTTCGTCGCGCGCGGCCGCCGTCTCCAACTCGGCCCGTTTGCGCGCCGCTTCGGTCTCCCGCGCCTGCCGCCTTTGCCACAGCAGCACGGCCACCAGGATCGATTCCAGAACCGCGCCCAGTGCCGCCAGCACGATCGCCCACCAGTAGTGTTCCCAGATCGAAAAGGGCCGATAGCGCACTTCGCTGCCCGGCGGCAAGCTCGAGACCGGGATCTTCCAGCGTTGGAGCTGCCGCCAGTCGAATATATAGGAGCCCGCATTGGCGGGCTGTACCGGAATGTCGGAGGCCTTTTCGCCGGCCAGAATGCGCAGGGCAATCCGGGCGGCCGCACCGCCGACCTTCGACGGTTGCAGCAGATGGCCGCCGAGGGCGCCGGCTCCCATCGATAGGTCGGTAAGTTCCATGATGGGAGAGTTACTGACCGGTGACAACGCGGATACCAGATCGCGCACGAACATGGGATGGCCGGCTGGATCGTACAGGTAGGCATATACCAGCACCACGGTTTGCGGCGGCAGGGACGCTACCCGGGACTTCAGTTCGGCCAGACCAAGCCCGGTCAGAACGATCACCTCCAGCCGGGGAGCCGCTTCGCGCAGGGCGGAGACTATCGCCGCGCTGTAGGCCCGGTCCGCGGCGGAAGCGCCGCACACCAGAGCGATGTGCCGGGTCCCGGGCAGAATGCGGCGGATCACATCGAGATCCTCGTGCAGTTCCCCCGAAACCAGCGCACCGGTCACCTCCGGCTCCTGCCGGGGGCCGGAGCCCACTCCGCAGAACACCACGGGAGTCCCGGGCCATAGCGCATTGCGGAGCGGCATGGCGGCGCGCATCGTCTCCGGCTCCAGCACGACGATCACGTCGAAGCGCACTCCCGCATACTTGGCCTGGAACCACGAGAACTGGGCGGCGGTGAGGCCGGAGACGCCCCCGGCCCTCAACGCAATATAGTCCGCGGAAATGGAAATGTTCGGATCTCCGGCTCGCACGGTGGATTGGATGTTGTCCAGAACCACGGTGGAAACCGGTCTTCCGGGAGGATCGGGGAGTAGAACCAGGACGCTGCCGCGGCCCGCGGTGGCACTTGCGGCGGGCATAAACAAGGCTAGCAATGCGAGCAGGCGGCGAATCACGTAGTGGATGCTATTGTACACCGCGGGCGAGTGCGTCCGCGATGGCGTCGAGCAGCGTCGCGGAGTCCATCGGCTTGCCCAGGCACAACGGAGAGCCGGCGTCCCGAAGGGCGTCGCGCGTCCGGCTCTCATCTTCGGCGGTCATGAAGATGACGGGAACTACAATCCCGGCTTCCCGCAACATCCGCGCCAGGGTCAGGCCGCTCACCCCGCTCAGGTGGATATCCAGCAGAAAACAATCGACATTCGCGATATCGGGGCTGCGCAGGCATTCCTCCGCGGAGGCGAAAACCGACGTGCCATAGCCCGCCGACCGCAGCAACCGGCTGACGCCCTTGCAAACCGATTGGTCGTCGTCCACCACGGCGATGTGTTGCCTCATTCAGGCAATATGGTACGCCGGCTGGGGGTACCGGTTGTATTGGGCTTTAGGGCAATAGCGGCCGGGTGGTCCCAACCGTGCGACGCTGGCGCCGCCCCATTCTTGCGGCGAAATCCCACCTGCGTCCGCCGCGTGACTACCACGCCGCGCTAGTCTTATAGATTGGCCCTCGCTCCCGCACGCACCACCGCTTTCGACATCCTCCACAAAGTGGAACACGGCGGGTATGCCTCCGACTTGCTCCTCGCCGCACGGCTGGATGCGCGCGACGCGGGGCTGGCGTCGGAAATCGTCTTCGGCGTGTTGCGCTACCGCGCGCAGCTCGACTATCTCATCGCGCACTACTCCGGACGCCGCGGCAAGCTGGATCCGGAAGTGCGCCTGGCGCTGCGCATGGGCATCTACCAGCTTCGCTATCTCGACCGCATCCCCGCCCACGCCGCGGTGAGCGAAAGCGTCGGCCTGGTGCGGCGCGCGCACAAGAATTCCGCCGCCGGGTTCGTCAACGCGGTCCTGCGCAAGGTTGATCGCGACCCGGTGGAGTGGCCCAACCGCGAAGTGGAACTGAGCTGTCCGGAATGGCTGCTGGAGCGATGGGAGCGGCACTACGGCGCCGCAGCCGCCGCGGGAATCGCGCGCGCCGCGCTGCGGGCGCCCGAGACGTACATCCAGGCCGAAACCGGCCGCATCCAGGATATCGGGTCGCAGGCCATCGTTCCGCTACTCGATCTGCGCCCGGGACAATCGTTTCTGGACCTGTGCGCGGCGCCGGGGAACAAGACGGCGCAGGCGCTGGCGGCGGGTGTCCGGGCGATCGCCTGCGACCGCAGCCACCATAGGCTGGCCGCCATGAAGAGCCTGGGAATCCCGCTGGTGGCGCTCGATGGCGCCCAGCCGCTGCCGTTCTCGCGCCGCTTCGACCGCATCCTGGTGGACGCGCCCTGTTCCGGCACCGGCACGCTGGGGCGGAATCCCGAGATCAAGTGGCGTCTCACCGCGGCGGACCTGGCGGATCTCAGCCGCCGCCAGGCGGCCCTGCTGGCCAACGCCCGCGCGGCTCTCGCTCCGGGAGGGCTGCTGGTCTATGCCACCTGCTCGCTCGAACCTGAAGAAAATGAGGATGTCGTCGACGCTCAAGCCGCCGTGCCGCCGCCGCTGGTGGTGGAGCGGTTCGAGCGCCTGCCCGGCCGCGATGCGGGCGATGGATTCCGGGGGGCTGTGATAAAATCAGACGTACCCGCAAATGGTTGAAATCGTTCCGTCAATCCTGTCCGCGGACTTTGCCCGCCTGGCCCAAGAGATCGACCGCGTGGAGCGCGGCGGGGCCAAAATCCTGCATGTGGATGTCATGGATGGGCATTTCGTCCCCAATATCACCATCGGGCCGCCGGTGGTGGAGTCGCTTCGCAAGGCCACCCAGGCGCACCTGGACGTCCACCTGATGATCGAGAACGCGGACCGGTACGCGGGACAGTTTGTGGCGGCGGGCGCCAACTCGGTTTCGGTGCACTATGAGGCCTGTCCCCACTTGGACGGCACGCTGGAGCTGATCCACAAGGCCGGCGCCATGGCCGGGGTGGTGCTCAATCCCGCGACACCCGTAGCCGTGCTGGAGGAAGTGCTGGGAGTGGTGGATTACGTGCTGTTGATGAGCGTGAATCCAGGGTTTGGGGGCCAGAAACTGATCCCGTACGTGCTGGAAAAGGTGCGCAAGCTCGATGCGATGCGGCGTCAGAAGCAGTTAACCTTTTCGATCGAGATCGACGGCGGGGTGCATTTGGAAAATCTGGCCGAGGTGGTGCGGGCGGGGTGTGACTGGATCGTCACAGGTTCGGCGATCTTTCACAGTCCCGATCCCGAAGCCACGGTGCGGGAGATGCGCGGGATCGCCGAGCAGGCTGCCGCCATTCGCTGTTAAAATCTGCGGGGCGCGGTTGGGCCCTGCCCGGGACACAGAGATATGGTTCGATACGCCGTCCGTTACGTTAGCTTCGTCGCCCTGCTGGCGGCCCTGTTGGTTTGCCCCGGCTGCTTCCGCCGGAAGATCTACGAGAATCCCATTACCAAGGACACGCAGCAGCCCGACAAGGTTCTGTACGATGCCGCCATCGACGACATCGAGCACGGGCGCTTTGAGCGGGCGCGCCTGCAGTTGCAGACGCTCATGAATACCTACGATACCAGCGAATACTTGGCCAAAGCCAAGCTGGCCATGGCCGATAGCTGGTACCGCGAAGGCGGCACGCGCGGCTTTGCGCAGGCCGAGGCCGAGTACAAGGACTTCATCCTGTTCTACAAGAACATGGAAGAGGCGGCCGAAGCGCAGATGAAAATCTGCAAGATGCAGTTCGACCAGATGGACAAGGCCGACCGCGATCCGCACCACGCCCTGCGCGCCCAGGACGAGTGCAAGCAACTGATGCTGGACTTCCCCAACAGCAAGTTCGCGGTGGAAGCGCAGCAGTACCTGCGCAACGTGCAGGAAGTCCTGGCCGACGAAGAGCACAAGGTTCAGCTTTTCTACGAAGGGAAAGGCAGCTACCCGGCGGCCGCCAACCGCGGCCAGGCGTTGACCGACCAATTCCCGCTATACAGCAACAACGCCGACGCCCTGTGGATGCTGGCCGACGATTACCAGCACCTGGGAGACCGGTTCGAGAACCAGCAGGCCGCGGCCTACGCCAAGATCGTGCGGGACTACCCGCTGAGCCCGCATGCCGAAGCCGCCAAGCTGCGGCTACAGGCCATGAACCGGCCGGTTCCCGAGGTGGACCCGGTGGCTTACGCGCGCGAGCGGTACGAGTTGGAGAATCCGCAGAAGCGCACCGCCATGGGCAAAATCTGGGATCCCTTCAGTTCCCGTCCGGATCTCCTGGGAGCGGCGCGGTCGGGCGATCCTTCCATGGAACCATTTCATCCCGGCATTCCGGCCAGCGTTCCGCTGACGGCTGCCGGCACGCAGGGAACCAGCGCGGAGCCGGGGGTGGGCGCGGTCTCGGTGGGCAGCGTCGACGTGACCGGGAAGATCGTGGACAACGCCAACCTGGTGGACAAACTCCCCGATGCGCGTTTGGGAAGTGGGGGTACCGGCGCCGCGGCGGCCGAGGGCGCCGCTCCGGCGGGCTCTACGGCTCCAGCCGGCGGGACACCGGCCGGCGGCAACACCGTCACGGCGACTCCGGGCGCGGCTCCCGCGGCTGGCGCCTCGGCTCCCGCGGCGGCCGCTCCGGCGGCGTCCACCGGCGCCAAGGGCAAGGCCAAGAACTTGAACCAGCAGGAGACCAGTCTGAAGCGCGAGCAGGATCAGCTCAAGGCGGAACGGCAGAAGATCCAGGATCAGAATAAGAAGCGCCTGGAGTTGATGCAGAAGATGCAAAAGAAACAGCAGGCCGCGCAGGAGAAGAAGAAGGCCCAGGAAGACGCGGACCGGAAGAGAGCCGAGGCGGCCGCCGCCAAGAGGGCGAAAAAGGAGTCTCAAGGCTCGACGTCGACGCCCGCCGCCGCGCCCGCTCAGCCCGATAAACAGCCCGACAAGCCCGGCAACGGTCCGGGAGGAGGGGATCAGCCTCCCGCCAAGCCATGAGCCGCATTCTGCTGGTGGACGATAGCCCGCACGCCCAGCGCATGGGAGAGCGCATCCTCAGCGACGAGGGGTACGAGGTGGTGACCGTCAGCAACGCCGATGCCGCCCTGGTGCGCCTCGAAGACGTGGACCCCGACGTGGTGCTGGCCGATACCGTGATGCCCGGCCGCACCGGATACGATATCTGCCAGTACGTGAAATTGAGCCCGCGCCATCGCCGCGTGCGCGTGATCCTGACCGCCGGCGTGCTGGAACCCTTGGACGAAGCCCGCATCAAGCGGGTGGAAGCCGACGGCACGCTGCGCAAACCGTTCGAAGCCAGCGCCCTGCTGGCGGCCGTTCGGCCGCTGGCCGATGCCGCCGAGAAGGACCGGGCGGGCCAGCCGGGCGCCGCTCCAGCGCCGGCCGCTGCGTCGGCGGAAGCGGCGCAAGTGGCTCCCTTCATCGCGGTGGTGGATTCCGAACAGATCCGCGCGGCGGTGACCGTGGCGCTGGATGCCGCCATGGGCGCCATGGTGGAAGAAATCACGCGGCGCGTGCTCTCCACTCTGAACAAGAAGAAGCCGGATGCGCGCGCGCTGGAATCCATCGCCGCCCCGCCGCCAGTGGCCGCGGCAACTCCGGCGCCGGCCGCGCCCTTGGTGGAACCCAAGCCGGCCGCGCCTCCGCCCGCCCTGCCGCGCATCGACGCCGTGCGCCGCGTCACCCCGCTGCGTCTTCGCACGGGATCGATTCTGGGGCTGGACATCAGCCGCCCCGAGCCCGAAACGCCCGCCGACAACCCGGAAACTCCCACCCCCGAGAACTAGATCGCCATGCCCGATAACAGTTTTGATGTCGTTTCCAAGATCGAGATGCCGGAAGTTCGCAACGCCGTGCAGCAGGCGCTGAAGGAAATCCACCAGCGCTACGACCTGAAGGACTCCCGCTCCAATATCGAGTTCAACGAGAAGGACGCCAAGCTGGTGCTGGCCAGCCAGGACGAGTTCAAGCTCAAGGCGGTGATCGACATCCTGCAATCCAAGCTGGTGAAGCGCCAGGTGCCGCTCAAGGGATTGAGCTACGGGGAAATCATTCCCGCCGCCGGGTCCACGGTGCGGCAGGAAGTGACCCTGCAGCAGGGCATCACCACGGAGAAAGCCCGCGAGATTGTCAAGAAGGTGAAGGACAGCAAGCTGAAAGTGCAGGCCTCCATCCAGGGCGACTTCGTGCGCGTGAGCGGCCGCGACCGCGACGTGCTGCAGTCGGTAATCAAGCTGCTGCGCGAGAGCGATTTCGGAATCGACATGCAGTTCGTCAATTACCGGACGAACTGAGCGTGGCGGCAGCTCCGCTCCGCGGTGGCTTTTGTACTACCGCCCTCGGGTCTGTTGCCGCGTCGCGGCGGTTCTGTGGGGCAGGTTGGCAACCTGCGGCCGAGTGGCACTCGGCCTCCAGACCTGTCTACCGGCGCCGCAAGCGCGAACGTCGGGCTGTGGCCATGCCGTCCTGCGGAGTGGCTGCAACCCGCCGGCGGAGATGATCCGGTTGCCGGCCAGGCCGATTGACAATCGGCCGCAGGATACCATCCTGCCCCACACAAACCACGCAAAATTGCGGTTGCCCGCCCTATCGAGATAAACTCATCTCTTAATTGGATATCACCGCCACGTCGCCCGTCACCATGAACGATTCGGATCGGATGCTGTTAAGTGGGGATGAGGCCGTAGCCCTGGCCGCGCGGGATTCCGGTATTCAGCTTGGAACCGGATATCCCGGTACGCCATCCACGGAAATCCTGGAGCACTTCGCGGCGCTCGGCTGTCGCGCCCAGTGGTCCCCGAATGAGAAAGTCGCGCTCGAGGTCGCCATCGGGGCCGCCTACGCCGGCGCCGGCGCGCTGGTCACCATGAAGCATGTCGGGTTGAACGTGGCGGCCGACCCGCTGTTCACCGTCGCCTACACCGGCGTTTCCGGACCGCTGGTGATCGTCTCCGCCGACGATCCGGGGATGGCCTCCAGCCAGAACGAGCAGGACAACCGCCGCTATGCCGTGGCCGCGGGAGTTCCCATGCTGGAGCCGGCGGATTCCCAGGAGGCCTACGACTTCACCCGCCTCGGGATCGCGCTTTCGCGGAAATGGATGACGCCCATCCTGCTGCGCATGACCACGCGTGTGTGCCACTCCCATACCGTGGTGCGCCCCGGCGTTCATGCGCCCGCCCCGCCGCCGCGCTTCGTACGCGACATTCCGAGCCGGGTGATGATTCCGGCTTACGCGCGTCCCGCCCACCGGCGTCTGCGCGAAAAGCTCAACGCCATGGCGGCATGGAACGAGAGCGACGGACCGAACCAGCGCTTGATCGGCGACCGGATGCTGGGAATCGTGGCCTCCGGAGTGGCCTTCATGCACGCGCGCGAGGCTGCGCCGAATGCCGCGTTTTTCAAAGTCGGCATGACCTATCCGCTCCCGCTGAAGCGCCTTCGCGCGTTCGCGGAGGGCGTGGAACGCTGCGTGGCGATCGAGGAAGGCGACCCGTATTTGCGGGACGCGCTGCGGGCCGCCGGGATTACCGTGGACGGCAAGCGCGAGATGTACCGTTTCGGCGAGCTCAACGTGGGGCGCGTGCGCCGCATCCTGGCCGGCGACACTTCGCCCGAACCCACCACACCGCTCGGCAAGCCTCCGGAACTGTGCAAGGGCTGCCCGCATCGCACTGTGTTCGAGGTGCTGCGGGATCTGGACTGCATCGTCTCGGGCGACATCGGCTGTTATTCGCTGGGCGTGCTGCCGCCCTTCCAGGCCATGGATACCCTGGTTTGCATGGGCGCTTCGATCGGCGTGGGCCTGGGCATGCGGCAGGTTCTGCCGCCCGCGGAGGCGCGCCGCGTTGTGAGCGTGATCGGCGACAGCACGTTCGTGCACAGCGGCCTCACCGGCCTGGCCGAGATGGTTTACAACCCTCCGCCCACGGGCCACGTGGTGCTGCTTCTGGATAACGGAACCACGGCCATGACCGGCATGCAGGAGCATCCCGGCACCGGCCGCACGCTGGATCACCAGGCCACCGGGAAGATGGTGTTCGAAGACGTGGCGCGCGCCATGGGCGTTCCGAATGTCCACGTGATCGATCCGTTGCAGAATCCCGAGCGCCTGCGGCAGGTGGTGGCCGAAAGCCTGGAAAAGCCGGAGCTGACGCTCATCGTGGCACGGCGCAATTGCCTGCTGGCGGCCGGCAGCATCAAGGCTTACGATCGCGCCATCGCGTCCGAGGGCGAATTGGAGAAATGCGTATGAGCGCGGTGACCAACATCGTGGTCGCCGGCCTGGGCGGACAGGGCGTGCTCAAAGCCTCGGGCATTCTGGCCGACGCCGCCTTCCGGATGGGATTCGACGTCAAGCAGGCCGAAGTGCACGGCATGAGCCAGCGGGGCGGATCGGTCGCGAGCGACGTCCGCTTCGGCGGCCGCGTCTGGAGCCCCATGGTCCCGCCCGGCGAGGCAGACTTTCTGGTGGTGCTTTCCGCCGATCAGGTGGAGGCCAACCGCTGGCAGTTGCGCTCCGGTGGAACGCTCATCGAACCGGCCATGGTCCCGGAGACTTCCCTGCGAAACAAACGCAGCATCAATGTCGCCTTGCTGGGGGTGCTGAGCACGCGCTTGGATTTCCCCGAAAGCGTCTGGCTGGACGCCATCCGCGCCAACCTTCCCGAAAAACTGCACGACGCCAATTGCCACGCCTTCGAACAAGGCCGAGCCGTCAAACTATGATTCCATCCCGCTTCCACCCGGCCAGCGCGCCGGACTACCTGCCACCGGCCCAAATGAAATCGCTCCAACTGGAGCGGCTCCGCGGCGTGGTCGAGCGCGCATTCGAGCGCGTGGAGCTTTTCCGCGCGCGGATGGAAGATCGCGGTCTCGGCCCCGGCGATATCCGCGGCGTGGAGGACATCGTGAAGCTGCCCTTCACCGTGAAGACGGACCTGCGCGACACCTACCCCTTCGGATTGTTCGCCAGCCCCATGCAGGAGGTGGTGCGGCTGCACGCCTCCAGCGGCACCACCGGCAAACCCATCGTGGTGGCGTACACCCAGCAAGATCTGGATGTGTGGACCAGCGTGATGGTGCGCTGCCTGGCGTCCTGCGGCATCACCCACGGCGACATCGTGCAAAACGCTTACGGCTACGGCCTGTTCACCGGCGGTCTGGGCGCGCACTATGGCGCGGAAGCGCTGGGGGCCACCGTGATTCCCGTCTCCGGAGGCAACACCGACCGGCAGATCATGGTGATGAAGGACTTCAAGGTCACCGCCATCTGTTGCACGCCGACCTACTTCCTTCACCTGCTGGATCGCGCCGCGGAGCTGGGTGTGGACGTGCGCGAGCTGCCCCTGCGGGCGGGCGTGTTCGGCGCGGAGCCCTGGACCGAATCGATGCGGCGCCACATCGAAAGCGCGGGCGGCATCCGCGCCTTCGACATTTACGGGCTTTCGGAGATCATCGGGCCGGGCGTGGCCGTCGAATGCCATGAGCAAGACGGGCTGCACCTCTTCGAAGACCATTTCTACCCGGAGGTGGTCGATCCCGAGACCGGCGAGCCGCTGGCGGACGGTTGCGAGGGCGAGCTGGTGATCACCACGCTGAGCAAGCGGGCCATGCCCATGATCCGCTACCGCACGCGCGATATCACCTCCCTGGTTTCCGAACCTTGTCCCTGCGGCCGCACGCTGCGGCGCATGCGGCGGATTGGCCGGCGCAGCGACGATATGATCATCCTGCGCGGCATCAACGTATTTCCGAGCCAGATCGAGACCGCGCTGCTGGCCGTCGAGGGAACCCTGCCGCACTACCAGATCGTGCTGACGCGGGTCAAGGGGCTCGACCAGATGGAAGTGTTAGTGGAGGTGACGCCGGAGGTCTTCAGCGACCAGATCGGCGCGCTCGAAAAGCTCCACGACAAGCTGCTCCACGCGCTCGACCACACCCTGGGACTGCGCGTGTCGGTGCGGCTGGTGAGGCCCCAGACCATCGAGCGCAGCGAAGGCAAGGCCAAGCGCGTCATCGACCGGAGGAACATCGGATAGCGCCATGAAAATCCATCAACTGTCGCTTTTTCTCGAAAACCGGCCCGGGCAAATGATCGAGCCGTGCCGGTTGCTGGCGGGCGCGGGAATCGACATCCGCACCCTGTCGCTGGCCGACACGCGGCAATTTGGCATCCTGCGCCTGATCGTGCCGGACTGGAAAAACGCCGCGAAGCTGCTCGAAGACGCGGGCTACGTGGTCAACGTGACCGAAGTGGTGGCCATCGAAGTCGGGGACCGTCCGGGCGCGATGGCGGAGCTGTTGGCGGTCCTCGATAACAGCGGGATCAATATCGAATACATGTACGCGTTCCCCTTCGGACGGCAGGACCGCGCGGCCCTGATCTTCCGCTTCGACCAACCCGACGCCGCCATCGAGCGTCTGCGGGCCGCTGGCGTCGACGTGGTGGATAGCGTGGACGTGTATAAGAAGGTGTCCTAACCGCCGTCCCTGCGGCACTTCGGCGGCAGCGGCATTTCGATGAACTCGTAGCCTCCCGCTATCGCCGCTCCGTGATCGCGCACCACGGGCCAGATATTGGACCCGAGCACGACCAAGGCGAGTTCCCGGCCCGCCAGGCATTGCTGGTACCTGATGTTTTGATCGGACGTAATCATCGCGTCGAACACCCCGACACTTCCGCCGCTTTGAGAAGCTCGCCATTTTCAAGCTGGGGATGCCACTGCATCTCGACGAAGGTGCGCACCTCATGTTTGGACAGGAAGCGCCGTACACCGACCGGGACGTTCTTATCAAATACGATGCGCAATGCGGTGACTCTTGGCGTAAGTCAAAATCGCCTCGACACGATCCGGCGGAACCTCAAACTGTTCCACGATTTCGGCTGCGCTCACGTCATAATCGAAGTTATCGACAATCCCGTTGACCGGCATCCGCGTGCCGAGCAGCACGGGAGCGCCGCTTTGCGCTCCGGGCTTGACCTCGACGCGCGAGCATTCCGACCAGTCGATTTTTTCTTTCGTAGCCATTGGCGCGCCTCCCGGCCACTAGTACTACCAGGTCATAAAAAGCGGGCCTCCCGAAATTCCCGATGGCTTCTGTCAGCGGCGGCCTGCGTCAGCACGACGAGTCGTCAGTCGGCGAGAGCGCGAGCGGTGGAGTAGCGGCGGCCTACGAGTTACTCTGCGCGGGCGCCGCTCGCAAGCAGCCGGTTGCGGCGATGATGGCAGCTTTCCGCGGTGGTTTTGCCCGCGTCTTCCGCGCCGGATCTTGGGAGACCGGCGTCGCGCTCTCTGCCATGTGCTTGAAAACCGGAAGAAACCGGCGGCCGGCGCGGTATCGCCGTGGACAAGCCCAGCAAAGTCGAGTTGCGCGCGGGCGCTTTGGCGCACCGAAGGACCCTCACACCGGCAAAGTTGCGTCGAGGAAGTCGAGGTTGAGGCCGACGCTCATCCCGGAGACAACCCGCAATACGGACAGTGCGGCAGTTGCCTCGGCCACAGACGCGCCAGAACGATGCGCAGCGTGGCGATCGAGTGTGGGTTATGCCGCTCCCGGCGGACCCGGCGACCCGCGCGGGCGGAAGTCCGCCGCCGGCCTGGAGGCAACGAATCCAAGATTACCGGCGCGGGCGGAGGGGGAAAAACGGTTCCGCTCGGCCACCAGGAACCCATAAGCCGCGATGCACAGTGTGGCGTGATGGTGGAACCCGCGCCAGTTGCGGCCTTCGAAGTGCCCCAGCCCTAACTGAAATTGGTAAGCCACTGGTTCGACCAGTGAGACTGGAACAGGTTTGACCGTTGCGGGAGTAGAATCCTCCTCAAGTGGCTTGATGACCAACGCTGAGGAGGATTCAATGTCAGAGCTTTACCAGAGCCTATCCCATTCCAAATGGGACTGCAACTACCATGTAATTTTCGCGCCCAAACGGCGTCGGAAAGCCATTTTCGGCCAGACGCGCCGGCAACTGGGTGCGATCTTCCACCCGCTGGCTCGGCAAAAGGAATGCCAGATTATCGAGGGCCGTCTGATGCCGGATCACGTGCACATATGCATCGCCATTCCCCCAAAGCACCCGGTGGCATCGGTGATCGGGTTTATCAAAGGGAAGAGCGCGATCGCCATCGCTCGCCTCTGCGGAAAGGAACGCGACTTTACGGGCGAGCACTTCTGGGCTCGCGGTTACGCAGTATCGACCGTCGGGTTCGAATTGGAACAGGTCCGTCAGTACAGCCGCGAGCAGGAAACGGCGGATGGAGCAGCCGGACAATTCTGAACCACGAAATAAGGCGCGGAACGCGCGACGCCTGGACCCATGGACCTGCCGTCTTTGAGACGGCCCAACTCATCAAGCCACCCGCTCCGCGGGGGGTGTCTGACTTACGATTTTCGAAATGACAGGCGTCCCTGTCACGAACCGCGCGTACGTCACGAAGTCTGGGCGCGGATCTGATCGAGGCGCACGGACTGCAAGAACGAGAGTTGCTGCGGTTCGGCGAGCCACCGCGGCTGGCCGCAGGCGTCGGGCCAGACCAGCGCCACCCCGGATTGGCTTGCGGCCCAAGTTTTCCATGCCTCGTGGACGGCGCTCTGTTCTTCCAGGCACACCACCATCACGCGGACGTCCTGGATGTCGAGATGCACGATAGCCGCCGGTTCGGTGGGCATGGGCTCGATTCCACGGCCGGCGCGGCGCCGCAGGTAATGCACCAGGGGGTTCATGCCGTGGGCGTCGGGGTAAGCTTCACACTCGAAGAGCGGGTGTGGGCTGGCGGCCGCGGATCCGGCTGCCAGAAAGTGCGCTAACAGGTTCCGGCCGGCGGCGGGAGCTTCCGAACAGCGTCTCCGGTAGTAGCCGGGTTCGAACAGCGGATGCGGTTTGCGGTCTTCCGCGGCCCCATGGCGCAGGTAGTGGAGCAGCGGATTCATGCGGGCGGCGGCGACGTCGGGATACTCGCGCCGGTAGAATTCGGAGTCGAAGAGACTGACGAACCCCCGCGCCTTGGTGAAGAATCCGGCAGGCTTGCGGATAGGCAGGGCGGCTGGTTGCGGGACCTGCGCGAAGCGGCGCTGCACCTCGGCGCGGGCGCGGCCCACAAGCTGGCGGTCGAGGGCGTTGAGCCGGAGCAACTCTTCGTAGACGTCGGGCGTGCAGGCTTGACGGAGCTTCTCGGTGCGGCTGGCCACGGTGCCTTGCAGCCCATCGGAAACGTTGACCGGCGGCCGGTCGCAATCCAGTTCGGGGAAGGCGCAACGCAGGGCGTGGGCTCCGGCGGCGACGCTCTGGTCGAAGCAATCCACCACGCCCAGGAAAGGCGTGGCCAGCATGCGCTGAATGGCCAGGTCGAGATCGCGCGGCTCGGGCTCGTCGGAGTCGCCGGCGCAGGCCAGCAGGTTGACCTGGACGTTCTTCACGAAGAGCGGAAAGTCGCGGATCATGCCGGAGACGAAATCGCCCAGGCTGGCGCGATTGGCGAGGGCGCTCATGGGATCGGCCGGGTTGGGCTTCTGACGGAAGTAGGTGTAGATGGACCGGATGCGGTCGATGGGGTCGCGCAGGAAGCAGACGTCGAAGAACAGGAAACCGGGCGCTTGGGGCAGCGGATGGCGGATCTGGTGGCTGGAGAAGGCGCGCAGGTTGGGCCGGGCGTCGAGGAAGCGCAGCAGGTCCGGATTGGAGATCAAGCCTTCGTCGGCAGGCGTCTCGAGCTTGGCATAGCGTTCGCCGAAGCTGTGGTCCAGAATGTCTTCGATGGTGGTGCCGGCGTTCTTGAAGATGTGATAGTGAAGAATGACCAACCGCATGAGGGCCGGACCGATGATGCGATAATAGCAGGTTCAACCATGGGCCCGCGGAGCGTCGAAGTCTCGCAGCTCGAAGCGCTGGAAGCCGAAAGCATTCAGATCGTACGCGAAGTCGCCGCCGAATTCTCCAGACCGGTTCTGTTGTATTCGATTGGCAAGGACTCTTCCGTGCTGCTGCGGCTGGCGCAAAAGGCATTCGCGCCCGGACGGATTCCCTTTCCGCTGCTGCACGTCGACACCAGTTACAAGTTTCGCGAGATGATCGCATTTCGCGATGCCACGGTGGCGCGGCTGGGGCTGAACCTAATCGTCCACACCAACCACCAGGCGCTGGCGGATGGCGCCAACCCGTTCCGCCTGGGGACCGGCAAATGCTGCGCCGAGCTGAAGACCAAGGCGCTGCTGGAAGCCATCCGGGTGCATCGCGTGGACGCCGCCATGGGGGGCGCGCGGCGCGAAGAGGAGCGGTCGCGCGCCAAGGAGCGGATCTACTCGTTCCGCGATTCGTACGGTCAATGGGACCCGCGGAATCAGCGGCCGGAACTTTGGAACCTGTTCAACGGCCGGGTGGAGAACGGGGAATCCATGCGCGTGTTTCCGCTCTCCAACTGGACCGAACTGGACGTCTGGCAGTACATCGAACGGGAAGAGATTCCGGTGGTGCCGCTGTATTTCGCGAGCGTGCGCGAAGTGGTGGTGCGCGATGGCGCGCTGATTCCGATGGAGCACAACCCGCCGTTGCGGCCGGGCGAGCGGGCGGAGCGTGTGTTGTGCCGCATGCGGACGCTGGGCTGCACGTATTGCACGGGAGCGATCCGATCGGCGGCCGACACGGTGGCGAAGATCGTGGAGGAACTGCGCGGGGCGGTGCGGAGCGAGCGGGAGAACCGGCTGATCGATCACGATGTGGACGGGTCGATGGAGTTGAAGAAACGGGAGGGTTATTTCTAGTGGGGACGATGTGCACAGGTAAGAAGGCGGGTTGCCAACCCGCCGCAGGTTGCCAACCTGCCCCACAGGCCGGCACCGAGGGCTACTCCTAAATGGACAATTCCCGCGAGCTTCTGCGATTCCTGACTGCCGGGAGCGTGGACGACGGCAAGTCGACGCTGATCGGCAGGCTGCTGCACGACGCTAACACGATCTACCAGGATCAATTCGACGCGGTGCGCAAGGCGTCCGCCGCCACCTTCGCCGGGGGCGTGGATTTCTCGCTTGTTACCGACGGGCTGCGCGCCGAGCGGGAGCAGGGCATCACCATCGACGTGGCCTACCGCTACTTCGCCACCCCGCGGCGCAAGTTCATCGTGGCGGATTCGCCCGGCCACGAACAGTACACGCGCAACATGGCGACGGGAGCTTCCACGGCCGCGCTGGCCGTGCTGCTGATCGACGCGCGCAAGGGCGTGCTCCCTCAGACCCATCGGCACGCCGCGATCGCCTGGCTGATGGGCATCCGCGACTTCGCCATCGTGGTGAACAAGATGGACCTGGCGGGCTTTCGCGAAGAGATTTTCCGGCGCGTGGAAGCCGATTTTTCGGCCTTCGCCGCGCGGCTGGGCACGGTGCGCGCGCAGTTCATTCCGTGCTGCGCGCCGCAGGGCGACAACGTGGTGCACCGCTCCGAACGCACGCCCTGGTACAGCGGGCCATGCCTGCTGGAGTATCTCGAAAGCACGCCCATCGCGGCCGGCGCAAACCTGAACCACCTGCGTTTCGCGGTGCAGTTGGTCATCCGGCCGGACGGCGGGGAGCGGTACTACGGCGGCCAGGTGGCATCCGGCACGGTGCAGGCCGGCGACGAGGTGCTGGCGCTGCCTTCCGGGCAGACGGCGCGCATCGCAAGCGTCCGTGTGGGCGACCGAGAGGTGGAGCGCGCGCACGCGCCGCTCTCGGTGGCCATCAAACTGGACCGCGACGTGGACCTGGGGCGCGGCGACATGCTGGTATCGCCGCAAACTCCGCCCATGGCGACGCGGCGGTTTGCCGCCACGCTGTTGTGGATGAGCGCGGTGCCGCTGGGCGTGGGCCGGCCGTACCTGGTGAAACACACCACGCGCTACGTTTGCGCCAGCGTGGTGCGCATCGGCGGCGTGATCGACCCGGCGACCCTGGAACGGCGGCCCTCCGGCACGCTGGCCCTGAACGAATTCGCGGACGTGGAGATGGAGACGCACCAGCCGCTGTATGCCGACGAGTACGGGGAGAACCGCGCCACGGGAGCGTTCATCGTGGTGGAGCCGATCTCCAACGAAACCGTGGGCGCGGGCATGATCTCCGCCGATCTGGCATGCGGCGTCCGACCGAAGGCGGCGGTGTCGGCTGGCGCGGGGCAGGGGATGACGGTGTGGTTCACGGGCCTGACGTCGGCGGGGAAGTCGACCATCAGCAAAGCGGTCTACGAGAAGCTGTGGGCTCGCGGCTGCAAGGTGGAGCTGTTGGACGGCGACGTGATGCGCCAGCACCTCAGCCGCGACCTGGGCTTCAGCAAGCACGACCGCGACGAGAACATCCGGCGTTTGGGGTTCATGGCGGAACTGCTGACGCGCAACGGCGTGATCGTGCTAGCGGCGGCGATCTCGCCGTACCGCCAGGAGCGCGCCGAAGCGCGGGCGCTGATCGGCAATTTCCTGGAAGTGTACGTGCACGCGCCGCTGGAGGTGCTGGAGCAGCGCGACCGCAACGGCATTTACCGGCGCTGCCGCGCGGGCGAGATCCACGGCGTCAGCGGCCTGGACGATCCGTACGAGCCGCCGCTAGAGCCGGAAGTGGAATGCCGCACGGACCGCGAGACGCTGGCCGAGAGCGTCGACAAGGTGATCCGCGCGGTGGACGAACGGCTGGCCGGGAGCCTATGACGTACCTGCTGGGGTTCCTGATCGCGGCGGCCGTGGGGCTGACGGGAGTGGGCGCGGGATCGCTGACGGCGCCCCTGCTGATCCTGGTTTTTCACCAGCCGCCCGCCGTGGCGGTGGGAACGGCGCTGGTGTTCACCATGGCCATCAAGGTGGCGGTGACGCCGGTGTACCTGAAACGGCGGCAGGTGAGCCTGCGCGCGCTGGGAGCGATGTGCGGCGGCGGCGTTCCGGGCGTGCTGGCGGGAACGCTGCTGCTCTCGTACCTGGACGTGCACCGCTATCAGCGCGCCGTGCTGCTGCTGGTGGGGACGATGGTGGCGGGGATGGCGCTGTACAACCTCTACCGGCTGGCGCGGCGCGGCGGGGCGGCCGCCGGGACCGACCGCCTGGGATGGGTGGCGGCGGTGGCCGCGCCGATCGGCGCCGAGGTGGGCTTTTCGTCGGCGGGCGCGGGCGCGCTGGGGTCGCTGGTGCTGATGAATCTCACCAGCCTGACGCCGGCGCAGGTGGTGGGGACGGACCTGTGCTTCGGGCTGGTGGTCTCAAGCGTGGGGGGAGCGTGGCACCTTTCCGCCGGCGACTACAATGCGGGGCTGCTGCGCGGGCTGGTGGTGGGCGGGCTGGCCGGTGTGCTGCTGGGCGCGTGGTTGTCGTCGATTCTGCCGGCCAAACCGCTGCGCGCGGCGCTCTCGGTGGCGTTGTTCGGGCTGGGGGTGCAATTGTGCTGGAGGGCGTGGTTTTAGGCGGTGAGGCGAGGGTTGATCGCCGCGCGCTTGCTCTTGAAACGGGTGGGTAGCGCGGGGCGCTTTCCGGAGCGATGGCTGGGGGCTGTGTGTCCGATGAGACTGCGCGGACATGTGGATCCCGATCGGGGGAAGGCGGGGGCGTCGATGGGGACTGATCCGGGCCGAAGGGCGTAACCTGGACATTACATTCGGAATGGCTTCGGAGAAGGATGTCGTGATCGAATAGTCGGTCGGGGACCTTGGCCCACCTGCATCCCGGCCCGCGGTGAACACAACTTCCGAGGCGGCCGTTCAAACGGGCGCAGTCGGCGGCCCCGCCGATGGCGGGGGGCGCCAGTCGGGGCCGCTGTGACTGACCTATTGGGAAGCGTGGCGAGTATTGACTGTCAGTAAAAATACTTGACACCCAAACAAGTTTATGGTAACGTGATTTTGGGTAGACGAGATCGTCTGCAGGCTCTTTGAGAATCGAATCGGTTGTTGCCGAGCGACAGGGGTGTTAAGTAGGCCTCAGCGGTTGGAGGCCGGTTCCTCGTGGAACCTTTCGGCGGCGGCAGAGGTATAGAAAGGTGGCGCGGAGTACAAGCTGCCTTGCGTCTGCGCGCCGTCACGGAGTGGGCACCCATGGCTTATACACGTAAGCAACGGGGCTGCTTCGCGCATTTTGGACGTAGTCTGTGGGTTTGGGGTTGTGCCGTTTCTCCTCTGTTGCGTTTGACAACGGGACGTAATCGAAAGGAACGTCCGTGTGATGAAGACAACAACCTCAATGCTCAGAAGCTGCGCAAGGGACCTCAGAGAGGTTCGGGCGCAGTTGCCTAACAACCTTGAACCCAGCGTTATCGTGTTGTTCGAAGGTGTTGTTGAACGCCTTGAACATTGCGAGGCGGTGGTGGATAATCGAGCGGCGTTGATGTCCCTCATCGACGATGGCCTGGAACTTGCAGGTCGTTTAGGAGAGGTGGCGTTGGTGATCGCTGGAGTGGTTAAGCACCATCGTGGGTGACGCAGCAGACTACAGTTCCACTTTTGGTTTTGGCGAAACTGCCATGAATCTTGGAAAATCTATCAAACTCTGCCGAACGAATCGCGGCCTGTCACAACAGGAGCTTGCCGGTAAGATTGGCCTATCGGTATCGTACATTTCTCTCATCGAAAAGGGGAAACGTGATCCGGCGATGTCGAGAGTCGAAGAGATTGCAGGCGCGCTTGGCGTCCCGGTAAGCCTGCTGACTTTCCTCGCGGCAGACCCCGGCGATTTGAGGGGCGTGCCCGAGGATTTGCGCGACAGACTGGCTGGGGTCGCCTTCAGGTTACTGAATGCCAAACCGAGAGATTGAGCATCCTGTCTATTTCTTTCCCCCCATAGGCAGCCGCACCGCGCTCGCCAGAATGCTCAGGTGTTCCTTGGCCGAGCTGTCGCAGGTTGAAGAAAGTGCGGACGGCCGCTATAGGACGATTGAGCGGCCGAAAAAGGACGGTAGTACCCGGATCTGCTACGACGCGAAGCCGCCGCTGAAGTCCATGCAAGCGCGGATTCTATGCATGATCCTGAAGAAGGTTAAGTATCCGACATACCTAATGGGCGGACTTGCCGACCCCGAGGACCCGCGTGACTACGTGAGGAATGCCAATGTCCATCGGGGGGCCAGGGTGCTGATCAACGAGGACATCGCGAGGTTTTTCCCCTCCACGTCCTCGGACGTGGTTTTCGGCGTATGGCGGCACTTCTTCCACTTTCCAAGCGACGTTGCGCGGGCTCTTACGCGACTCACGACGCGCAATCGTGAACTGCCACAGGGCGCCAAGACCAGCAGCTATCTTGCCAATCTCGCGTTTTGGTCAATCGAGCCGGCAATGGTGCTGGAGTTGCGATCTAAGGGTTTTGAATACACTCGATACATCGATGACGTTGCGATCTCCTCGAAGGTGGACAGGCGTGCAGACGAGATGCACAGGGTGCTGTCAGATCTCGCGTCGATGTTCAAGAGACACGGTCTCCGTTTCAAACGCGGTAAGCATCGTCTTACCTATGCTGGCCAACGAATGGAAGTCACCGGCCTGATTGTAGGCGAGCGAGGCGCTGGTTTGCCCCGAAAGAAGCGAGGCCACGCGCGTGCCCTGGTCCACCAGTGTGAGCAGGAAGCCAAGAACAATCCGCAATCTCCTGCCCTGGCAGCCATGAAACGAAGAGCTGCATCCCTCGTAGGTCAGTACGTCCGGCTCCATCCAAAGCAGGGTGGTGCCCTGTGTAAACGCCTTAAGGCGCTTCCGGCGATTTGAATCTCTTACGGGGATTAGGACCGATAAGTCGGCATCTCGTCTTCCCGCTTCCGGGCACGCCGATGACCGGCGGGGACGAATTCCCAATCGCTCCCGCCAGGGAGCCCTGAGACAGCCTGAAGACCGCCGGCTGGCGGCCTCCCCATCGCACCATTCTGGTGCATAATGGTGTAATGAGGATGGCAAACAGGGCGGTACGGCAAAGCGTTAGCTTGCCGGCGAATGTCGCAGCCCAGGTTCGCAACTTGGCTAAAGCGCGCAGGCTTAGCGCCAACCGGATGCTGCTCGAGCTCATCGAGAACGGCATGGAGGCTGAGAAGCGCAAACAGCGGGAATTCTTCGACCTCGCCGAGCGCTTCCGGCGCGCCACCGATCCGGAAGAGGTCAAACGTCTGGGCGACCAGATGGGCCGAATGGTCTTTGGCGGCTGATGCCAAGAATCGAGACATGGGGCAATCTGCCGCCCGGTGTCCGCCAGCACTTGATCGACCGGATGCGCGACGGGGCGATCGGTATCGCCGGCCTCAATCGTCTTCGCCTCTGGATTGACTCGCATCCCGAAGTGCCGGAGGGCGATTGGTACAAGGACTAAAGTGGACCCCATTGTCAAGACCATTTTTTGTCCGCAATAAGCTAATGCCGACGGGGTCGGGGGTTTGAGTATCGGCGGCGGTGAAGCCGCCGTCTCGGGGTTTCGGTTCGCTACTCCTTCCCTTCGCTTTCTTGCCCGGAGGATCTTGTTGGAAGGCCGGGGCGGTGTCCAGGGCGCGCGGTTTTTGCGCGGCGGAGCGAACCATTGACACCGCCCCGGCCTTCCATAGAATGTCGGTGGAAAGCG
>Ga0326728_10007546_pt1 | contig 27793 bp, 24 predicted proteins | sample MB3enrmetagenome_FD_207602 | JGI IMG/M metagenome (GOLD analysis project Ga0326728, IMG submission 207602) | Lab enriched peat soil microbial communities from McLean, Ithaca, NY, United States - MB31MN | ecosystem: Environmental > Terrestrial > Soil > Wetlands > Peat | place: USA: New York...
TTCAGGTCGGCAGTTTTGTTGTTTTCCTATCGTGCTGACCTAAAGGTCAGCGCTACATTCAAACCGCCGCGTCTACGTAGCGCCGACCTTCAGGTCGGCAGTTTTGTTGTTTTCCTATCGTGCTGACCTAAAGGTCAGCGCTACATTCAAACCGCCGCGTCTTCGTAGCGCCGACCTTCAGGTCGGCAGTTTTGTTGTTTTCCTATCGTGCTGACCTAAAGGTCAGCGCTACATAGCAGTCTGTGCCGCCCGTAGCCTCGGCGGCGACGCGTAGATTGTGGTGTCAAACAGCTTTACGTCATCCTCCATTGAGTTGCGATTCCGTCGGAGCCGCTGCAAATGCTTCTGCGCGTTCCGCAGGCGCCTGAAATTTCTGGCCCCGACGGCGATACCACGCCACACGTCTACTACAGTGTAAACCTGCAACTTGGTTTTGCTTCGAATCATGTTTCTACCCCTTTAAGAGACGGTTGTGCCAATCGAAGACGTTAGCGTATTCGAGAAAGCTGCATAGTTCCGCGAGGCCACTCTTTCTGAACGTTGGCCGAAATAGTTGGCGCGAGAACAGATCGCGGCGTGCGTCGTTCGAGACAATCGAAAACCGCGATACTTTCGGGTCTGTCAGCAGGACGTCGTTGAACCGTAGCAAGCCTGAATAGACCGGGGTGGAATGCTCAACCTCGTACAGGCCTTCGATGGTGTTCCGGCCGGGTGCCACCCACACAACATCAATTTCACGCAGGACCGCACGTACTTGGTCAAAACCAGCGGGCAGGTCGGGCCGTAACGAAAACCGGTTGGTCAGCGCCCAATCGAGGTTTCCCATGTCGTTGTCAGGAATACAAACGTCGTAGCCTCTAATGTGTCCGACTCCAGCAAGCAAGGATTGGACCTGCGCGTGCGTCAGGGTCCTCCCTTCGCGGAGCCGCCCCGCGTCCATGCTGTGTTCCAGGGTGTCGAATCCGACGTAACCTTCAACGTTGAACCGCCCCTGACGGGCCACGTACAGCTCGCGTGTGTTGGTCCCCGAGTAGAGCTGTACCTTGTACTGCCCATCTCTTGCGACTTGGGCATTGTGGAAGACCTCTTCGAAATCCGCATACGGGACAAAGAGCGGAGGGGAGCCATCGTTCAGTAGGAAACACAAGAACGCATTGTGCCCGCCAAGTTGTCGCAGGTCGACCTCGCGTAGCCCGAAAAAGGTGCGCCCGCGGGGATGCACTTTCGAATACCGAAAGTATATGCGAGCTGCTTCATCGCCAATGGTGAAGAGCGATTCACTCCCCTTGACCTTCCGCACTTCACCGAAGCGCTCTCGAAGCAAAACCCCGCCGCAGGCCTTGCGGCTACTATACTCCAGTAAGTGCAAAAGGGGGATGCAATCTCGGGCGATAAGGTAGAACGCCGCGCAGGTCGCCGGTCCCCGCCACGTCGCACGGTGCGAAGAGCATGAGCGGCTTGTGAGGGGCGGGATCGCCTCGGGCGCGGTCAATCCTCAATTTCGAGAATTTGGTAAGCCAGTAATCAGGTCTGGTCATGGGCGGTGAGCGGCACGCGGTAGACGGTAGACAGGAGCTGGGATTCAGGATTCAGGATTTAGGAAGCAGAAGGCGACGAGCGCGGGGGCGGCTGCGAAAGATAAAACGATCATTGGTTTAACGGGTGGATGGTACGAACGGTAATGGCCGTGACCTTGTTGATCGGCTTTTCTGTTCTTTCGCTGGTGATGAACTCTTCGGCCCCGACGGAAAGCGCCGCCGCAATGTGAAGGGCATCCATGGCATGAAGGTCAGAAAAGGTCAGCTTGCTCATTTGTCAAGCCCGAGGTCGCTGCGATGTTCGGAGACTTCCTTCTCAATCTCATCCCAGCCCAGGGGTCTTTCTCCCGAGGCCATAATCTGGCCCCGAATTTCCCAAAGGCGCTTGCCTAGCGAAGTGCGCGGCTGATAAGCCGCCAAACTCTCCCCCTCGGCCGCTGCTGGCATTTCGCTTATCTGGTTCCTCACAGACATCTCCTGTCACAACTACTCTAACACAACACGCCGGCTGGCGCAGAGCGCCGCTCTGCGTTTCAGCGGTGCACTGCTCCCTCATGCCAGTCTGCAGACGCCATGTCGCACCCGGCCAGTTGGAGTTTACCGCTTCTAGTGTAGGGCGCCATAAATGTCCTTACTTTCCCCCGCCCCCGTGACCCGACCCCTGACGCCTGGTACCTGCCTTTTTGTCTCCTGCACTTTTCTCTTGACACGAGAACTGACCTGTGGTAGCCTATAAGAGTTGTCGTAAGAGAGCGCCGGAAAGCGGCGGCGGCAACGGTAGGCGAAAGGGACCTGGAAAGGGGGAAAAAGGCGGGAAAACGCAAAAAAGATACTAAATAGTGGGAACGAACCTACCGACCTGTTGCAAACAAAGGGCTTAGCATTCTAAAACGCCGAAAACGAACTGGTCTTTGAGTGCAAACGAACCCCAATCAAAGCCAAAAAAGTGGCCAAAAACCCACCTTTTGTGCGGCATTGAACCCGAATTCGCGAGTCGAGTTGCGCCGGCTGAACGGCTCCGGTTTTCCCCCGCGTGTAGCCCTGAAGGCGTTTAATGGTTCGGCAAAGAGCGCAAGAACGTGCAACCCTGGGTCGGGCGCCGCGTGTGGGCCGTATGTTGCCTCGTATGTATGCGCACGGCCGCTCCGGCCAGCTCTTCCGCCGCAGGTCGGCGCAGATCGATCCGCTGAAGGCGCTCCGGGAGGAGTAGAGTCTCCATGACGGTGCGACGCCACATTCAGCCCGTCGTCCTAGGCGCGTTCTTGCTGGGGATCTCCGCGGTCGCCCGCGCCCAAGATGCTGCCAGGGCCGCTGTCCCGCAGCCTTCCAGCGCCACGACTCAAGCCGCCAGGACCGAGGCCGCCAAGATCATCAGCCAGTACGTGAAAGCCTCGGGCGGCGCTCGCGTGCTATCGCGCATTCAAACGCTCTCGCTCGAAGGCACCGCGGTCCGTTCCGCCGCAGGCGCGAGTGAAGCCGAAACCGCCTCCGGCGCCTACACCCTCGACGCTAAGCTTCCGAACCGCTACTACTCGGAGCTCCTGATCGGCGGCAAGCGTTTCATCGACGCCTACAACGGCAAGTCCGCCTGGCGCGAGGACGCCTCCGGCGCTCCCGCCACGTTGGTCGGCCCCGGCTCCGCCGAGATGCAGGGGGAAGCGCAAATCGTCAACACGCGCCTGCTCGACCTGAAGAAGAACAATCTCGCCGCAGCCTTCGTCGGCCACGCCCAAGTCCGGGGCAAGGATGCGCTGCACGTCGAGCTCACCACCGCCGCGGGCGTCAAACGTGACTTCTTCTTCGACCCGCAATCGCATCTGCTGGTCGAAGAATCCGGCAACGTGGGCGGCGTCGCCGAGCAGATTTTCTACAGCGATTACCGCCCTGAAAGCGGCGTGCAAATCGCGCGCCAACTCGAACTGCGCCGCGGCCCCGATGCGCGCCACGCCTACTCCGTCGAGATCACTCGCGCCGCAATCAATCAGCCCATCGGCGAGCGCGTCTTCGATCTGCCGCTCAGCGCGCAGGTCAAGCTCCCCGACCTCAAAGCGCTCTTCAAGGAACTCGACGCTAACCAAAAAGCCATCGACAAAATCAAGCAGGACTACGCCGGCACCCGCGTCGAGGACGAAACCGAATACGACTCGAACGGCACAGCGAAAAAGCGCACCGTAACCGAGTCAACTTTCTTCTATATCGGGGGCGAAGAAATCTCCACCGTCACCAAGCGCGACGGAAAGCCACTGAGTGATGCCGAGGCGAAAAAGGAAACCGAAAAGGCGCAAAAGCGCGTCGAGGAAATTCAGAAGCGCGAGGCCAGGAAAGCTGCGAAAGAAGAAAAAGCTCAGGAAGAAGGCAAGCAGCAGAAGGACGATAGCGACGTCGGCATCGAAAAATTTCTGCGCGCCTGCCAGTTCGTCAACCCTCGCCGCGAACGCTTCCGCGGCCAGGACTTGCTCGTCTTCGATTTCGAGGCCAATCCCGAATACAAGCCGCGCAATCTCACCGAACGCGTCGTGCAGAAGCTCGCGGGCTCAATCTGGGTCGACGAAAAGGCTCACGACGTGGTCCGCCTCGAAGCCTATTTTGCCGGCGACGCAAAAATCGCGGGCGGGGTGGTGGCCAGTGTGCAGAAAGGATCCAACTTTGTTTTCGAGCAGGAGTACGTCAACAATGAAGTCTGGCTGCCCACTCTCGCGGAAATACACGTCAGCGCGCGAGTCCTGCTATTCAAGGGCTTGCGCGCCACCGACGTTACCCGCTACTCCGACTACAAGAAGTACCACGTAGGCGTCACCTCCGTAATCGGCCAGCCAAAACCCCAGTGACCGTTCGCATTCTCTGCGGTGGGGGCGCTGCTCGCTGCGTCCCGCGAACCCGATGGGCTTCCTGGGTCTGGCAGGGGGTTCCATTAACTGCCTGCTGGCGTGCGATTTCCCGAAGGGACCAGGGAGCTGGCCGGGGCATCTCCTCCCGACCCTCGGCGAAACGTGCCTTCGGCAGATCGCAGACGTTAAAAAACAACGTCTGCGCCAGCCCGCCGCAGCGTGTCTTCTGTTCGTCGGCGCTCGTGCCGGCGTGTTCGCTGTAGCTTGACGCCGGAGCTTCGACGGCGCGACAGAATACGGCACGGTGGCGATGATAGCTACGGAAAAGGCGCGGACCGCAAAACCGGGGGCTGGCGCAGACTCCGTAGTCTGGAGTCTGCGATTTCCCGAAGGGACCAGGGAGCTGGCCGGGGCATCTCGTCACGACCCTCGGCGAAACGTGCCTTCGGCAGATCGCAGACGTCAAAAAACAACGTCTGCGCCAGCCCGCCTCTTGACCGCATAGGGCAGCCGGGACGGAAAGCCCACGGTCAGAACAGCACTGACTGTGGCTACCCGCTTCCGATCCTCTACCGGGGGTCGAGTCCCCAGAGGGTGTTCACACCTTTCGTTTCGGGGAAGTGAGGATCTAATAGGCGATTATTGCCGACTTGCCGGAGATTCGTTGTTTTCAGTGAAGGAAAAGCGTACGATGCACAAGCCAGAAGTCTAAATCGGAAATCCCGGTTAAGAATAGTCTTCTTGACCGGCATTTCTGGCGCAGATGAAGGGGAGTTGTCGTTGAGAACTCCTGCGAGCCGAACCATGAAAAACCGAATTGAGGAAGAGATGCCGAGGCGATCCAGGCGAGCCGCAGCCGGAATCGCGGCGTTGGCTGTTAGTTTTCTCTCCTTTGTACCGAGTTTTGTGTTCACAGCCGGCCAGCAGACTGAATCGAAAGCGAACCGGATCCCCGTAACGCCGCCGCCCATGGGTTGGTCCTCCTGGAACAGTTTTTCCAATACCGTGGATTCGAACGTAATCGTGCAACAAGCGGAAGCCCTGGTGTCCTCGGGAATGAAGAAAGCGGGCTATCAATTCATCAATATCGATGAGGGTTGGTGGCTCGGGGAACGAGATCAAAGCGGCAATATCCTGGTCGATGCCAAACAGTGGCCGGTTTTGCGGCCCGGTGAACAGCCAGGTGACATGTCCAACATTGTGAGGTTCATCCACGACCTTGGACTAAGAGCGGGTATCTATACGGACGCTGGAGAAGCGGGGTGCGGCTTCTATGGACCCGACCTTGGTCCGCCAATGCTGCATACCGGCAGTGAGGGACATTACGATCAGGACTTCTTAAAGTTCGCGCAATGGGGTTTCGATTACGTCAAGGTGGATTGGTGCGGCGGGAAAAAGGAGAACCTGGACCCTGCGGCGCAATACGCGGAGATCGCACACGCTATCCACCGGGCGGAAAGGATCACGGGACATCGGCTCTACTTTTCCATTTGCGATTGGGGTAACAACAGCCCATGGACGTGGGCGCCGGGAATCGGCGGAATCGCGGCCGATATATGGCGCACGAGCGGAGATATCGTCGCCTCTATCGTCGCCAATACTCCCAACAGCTCGCGCAGCGCAAGCTTCGCGGGAGTCCTCTCCAACTTCGATCGGGGCATTCACCCCCAGGCACAACACACCGGCTTCTACAATGACCCGGACATGATGGTGGTGGGAATGCCGGGATTGTCGGAGGCACAGAATCGCGTTCACATGAGCCTATGGGCCATCTCCGGGGCTCCGCTGATTGTGGGGGCGGATCTCTCGAGGCTCAGCCAAGCCACCATTGAGATTTTGACGAACCCGGACGCCATAGCCGTAGATCAGGACCCGCTTGGCCTTCAGGCTATCAAGGTGGATGAGCCTCTACCGGACCTGCAAGTGTGGAGCAAGCCTTTGGCGACTCCTGGTGGACATGCCGTGTTGCTGCTCAACAGGACTTCTTCTCCCGCCAAAATTGAGGTGAGTTGGAACCAGATCGGCTTGGATTCATCCGCGCCGGCCACCGTGCGGGATCTGTGGGCCGGCAAGGAGTTGGGATCGTACTCTTCGACCTACACAGCGACGATTCCCGCCAGTGATGCTGCGCTGTTGGTTATTCACGGCACTGACGCAAAAGCCACCCGATACGAAGCCGCGTCCTCCGCCAACGCGTTCGGTGGAGGAGCGACGCCGGAACCCTGCGAAACCTGCCCTAACGGCCGGAGCATCACCCTGGGCGGCGAGAGGTCGCTCACCTTCAGAATTGCACCCCTAAAGAGATCCGCCTTCGTTCAAATCCATTACATCAATCGCAGCACGAGTCCCCTCACCGCACAGTTGAGCGTGGACGGGCAGATGCCGTCGAATATTCTGTTCCCTCCCACGGGAAGTGGAGACGAAGTTGGTTTTATCACCATCGAAGTGGAATCCAGACAACCGGGCTCGGAAAGCACTCTGGCGTTTTCCTCTCCGGGTGTTACGGGCCCAATTTTCGAATCCATCTCTCTATTAGCCGGAGCGCAATAACGGCGTGTCGCTTTCTTGTGATGGGCTCCAAGAGGCGCGCGGACCAGTCTCCATTTTGTAGTACCAAATGTCTCCCGCATGTAGAATCGGCGACAATGACGTGGCATGGGAAAGGATGGTCTATATGTTGAGTCGAAGGGATTTTCTCAAGTCTTCGTCATTGCTGTGTGCCAGCCTGGGTTTCAACGGCCGGACTTCCATTTTTGCCGCCGCATCGAAACCGTCCGGATATTTTGGTGTGCATCCGTTCGTGGAACAGCACCCGGAAGCGGTCTTCATCCTGCGGACGCATGTGGATTACAAGACGAATTATGACGCGTGCAAGCGGGTCGGACTCAGTTTTGGACGGTCGATATTCGTCCCCATGGACAATACCGGCATTCCGGTGACTTACAACATCGCGGCCAAGCCGAATCTGACCGCTCACGCGGCAGTCGATAAAAAAAGAGGATTCACCCTTGAGGACACGATGGGCATTGCCACCGACGTGTTTTTCGTCGAGGGTCTGTTCGAATCATTGAAGGAACTGGGTGTCGCGGGCGCCAGGATGCATACGCGCGATGTCAACGGCGCCAGCGTGATCGAACCCCGCGGATACATCGCTATGGGCCAGCGGGTGGGTGCGACGGTCGCCGCGGTAAAAAACACCATTGAAACACGGGAAGATGCGAATGATGCCGAGGCATTTGTCTGGAAAGAGGTTCCGGGCGGCGTGGTGAGTACACAACTCCCTTACCTGTGGCCCTTCAATGCGCCGAATTCATGGAACCTGAATGTAGCGAAATTCAAGGCTCACGAAATGGGTTTAACCCTCGCCTCTAAAAACTGGCAGGGCAGCCATGCTTCACCCTTTCAGCGATACTGCGCCCAGTGGCCCGATATCGATTCGATGCAAAAGCTCGAGAAGCTAATTAATAAGGAGTGTATCAATCCCAAAGTTCATGAAGTCGTAGAAGCGAACTTCAAGCGCCACACCGGCACTATTCCCCGATGGGATACACTGGATGTGCCGCGGAACGATCCCAAATACAATGATGCGTATTATTACACTGCCCTTTGTATGGAATTGTGGGCGCACCGGACCATCGACAATCATGCCGCGTCGCCCATGGGGCTTCATATTATCGAGGGTATCTACGGCCGTGACGGCGACTTCAACAATGGGCCGAATCCCTTCGGCAACGAGAACAACTACGATGGGAGAGCCTGGGACTACATGACGAACATCGTCATCTTCGGCAAAAGCCCCTACCTCGTCGATATCGTGGGCCATTGGCTCGGCGGTCATGAGCCCGGGAATTTCGGGGTGTTCCACATTGCCATGGAGCGTGGCAAGCTCGATGTGATGAATCCGATGAGTATTCCTGTGTATGAGTGGCAGGATGGCGTCGCAGTCCGCCGTCCGCTGACGAGCTTCACACGCACGCCGTTGAGGACATTCTACCTCCAGCAGCGCCACAGGAAAGAGCCGTTGTGGCATCTCTGCAACGAGCCGTTCGACTACACCAAGGTGAGCGAGAAAAAGCTCATCATTCCCGCAAAGCCGACGACACGCGTGCTCAACCAGCACTACCCCAACCCAAGCAATCCGCAATTGGCCATCGAGTTCAGCGTCCCAGAAAGGGGATGGGTGCTCGTAGAGATCCTCGATCAGAGCGGCAACAACGTGGAAGTGATCTCGAACGCTATCTGTGAAGCCGGGTACCACATGGCGGCATGGAACACGGCGAAATACGCTTCAGGCAACTATAAGTACCGCCTGCGCTACAATGACTACAATGAGGTGCATGACCTTGACCTGAACAAAGCGTAATAGTCCCGTCTTGCATTTTGTCACTTGCACGGTCTATAATAGTAATGGCGAACGCACTCGGTGGGCGAAAGCCCACTTTTTTGTTAGCCGCGAATTTTGTCGGGGTTTCCCCCCGTCGGATTCGCAACGGGAGAGGAGTGCAAGGCGCACGGCGATGCGGGACGCTGACTTGGACAAGATCACGGAGATGGCCCAGCGAGTCGCGGTCTCGGAAGGGTTGACCCTAGTTGATGTCGAGCTCAAAGGGGGTCGCGGAAGCCTGCTCCTGCGGCTGTACATCGACAAGCCGGAAGGAGTTTCCCATGCCGATTGCGCGCGGGTGAGCGAGCAGTTGAGCGCCATGCTGGACGTGGAAGACCCTTTTCCGGGCAGCTACACGCTCGAGGTCTCCTCGCCGGGTCTTGACCGCAAATTGGTCAAGGGCAGCGACTTTGCGCACTTTGCGGGGCGAAAGGCTCGGGTGGTGGTGCGCGAGCCAGTGGACGATCAGAAAGTCTTGGAAGGACGCTTGGCGGGCTTTGAAGAAGGTCGGGTTCGGCTGGACTTGGGAGAGGCCGGCCTGAAGGAACTCGAACTCTCCAACATTCAAAAGGCTCGGCTCGTGGTGGAAATCTGAGGCAGAAGTCGAGAGTCAAGAGTCGAGAGGTAAGAGGTTGACGGGCGATAGGGTTTGTACTCTCGACTTTTGACTCTCGACTCTGGACTGTACTTAACTGCCCCGCGTTGCAAGTAGGTGGGAGGACACCGGTGACGACAAGTCTCTTGTTCCAAACCATTGACCAGTTGAGCCGCGAGAAAGGTATTGACTCGCAGATTATCGTTGCGGCTGTCGAAGATGCCGTCCTGGTGGCCACGCGAAAGTACTATAAGTCTGCCGAGGACCTGCAATCGCATTTCAACAAGGCGACCGGGCAGGTTGAGGTGCATGCGGTCAAGAAGGTCGTGGAGCAGGTCGAGGATCCCGACCATCAGATCAGCCTGGAAGAGGCGCTGAAGATAGACCCCCAGGCGGTCGTGGATGGCGAGGTGCGAATTCCCAAAGCCACGGATGTGCTGGGGAGGATTGCGGCGCAGGCCGCGAAACAGGTGATTTTTCAGAAAGTCCGGGAAGCGGAGCGCGATACGGTGTACGCGGAGTACAACCAGCGCGTGGGCGAACTGGTGAATTGCACGGTGAAGCGGGTGGAGGGGCCGGACGTTATCGTTGACCTGGGGCGGACGGAGGCCCGCATGCCGCGCAAAGAACAATCGCGCCTGGAAACCTACCAGATTGGCGATCGCCTTCGGGCGGTGATCACGCAAGTGGACCGGGCCGCGCGCGGGCCGCAGGTGGTGGTTTCGCGCGCCGACGCGATGCTGGTCCAGAAGCTCTTCGAGATGGAAGTCCCCGAAATCTACGACGGCACGGTGGTGATCAAGGCCATGGCGCGGGAAGCGGGTGACCGGACTAAAGCCGCTGTCTATTCCAAGGATCCGGATGTGGATTGCGTGGGCGCGTGTGTGGGCATGAAGGGGATGCGAGTCCAGTCCATCATCCGAGAGCTTCGCGGGGAGAAAATCGACATCATCGAATACAACGAGGATCCCCTGGTTTTTGCGGCGAACGCGCTCAGCCCTGCCAAGATCAACCATGTCTCGATTCTGGAATTGGATCAGAAGCACTTGGAAGTCATCGTGGATGACACGCAGTTGTCCCTGGCGATCGGGAAAAAAGGGCAGAACGTGCGGCTGGCGGCAAAGCTCCTGGGCTGGCATATCGATATCAAGAGCGAAGAGGAAAAACGGCAGGAAATCGAATCCCAGATGGCTGCGATGGCCTTGCGCGGGGCCTCCATTTCGGAGCTTCATGGCCTCGGCGAGAAGACTGTGCAGAGGCTGCGAGAAAAGGGCATTGAGACGGTCGAGCAACTGGCCCAGATGACTCCCGATGACCTGACGCAAATCCAGGGTATCGGGGAAAAGACCGTGGAAAAGATCCGGCGCGTGGTGACGGATTACTTCGAGCGAGACCTTGAATCCTCTCCTGCCCTGGCCGCCGCCGCAGAAGCGGAAGCCGTGAAGGCTGAAGAACCGCTCGGTGAGCATCCCGCCACCCTCGAGGAAGCAGCGGAAGAGGAAGCAAGCGCCGAAGGCGCCGCCGAGGTTTCTGTTCAGGCAGAAGGCGCCGAGCCGGCGGCTGAGCGCGCTGAATCCGGCGAAGAGGTTTCTGTTCAGCCAGAGGGCGCCGAGCCGGCGGCTGAGCGCGCCGAATCCGGCGAAGAGGTTTCTGTTCAGCCAGAGGGCGCCGAGCCGGCGGCTGAGCGCGCCGAATCCGGCGAAGAGGTTTCTGTTCAGCCAGAGGGCGCCGAGCCGGCGGCTGAGCCTGGTGCATCCAGCGAAGAGGAAGCATCCACCCAAGGGGAAGGAGGAAAGGAGGAATGAGATAAGACTGTCAGGGTGCTTGGTGCGTCAACCCGCAGATTTCAGCCCGCGCGTCCGCTGACGGGCGGGAAGCAGGGAGAGTATTAAGAAGACAGAATGGGCAACATACGAATCAACGTTTTGGCGCGTGAACTGGAGGTCAAGAGTCACCTCATCCTGGAGTATCTTAGCGTACTCGGGCTTGAGAAGAAGTCCCATTCCAGTGCGCTTGACGACGAAGTGGCCGACAAGGTTCGGGCGCATTTCCGCGCCTTGGGTGAAACGGGAGAACCCGCTGCGGAAGCTCCTGCTCCGCCCCCCCCGGCTCCGGTCGCCATCAAGGAACCTCCTCCAGCGGTCGCGGAAGCAAAAAAGCTCCCCGACATTATCAAGGCTGAGTTGCAACATCCTCTAACGCGTTCCCTGGAAGAGATCAAGAACGCGGCGCGGAGGGCGGTGATGCCTCCGCCGCCTCCCAGAGTGGTTCACGTTCCCGAGACGTTCGCGCCGCCGACGCCGCCCGTGCCCAAGCCACCGCCATCGGCACCTAGGCCCGTGGCTGCTCCCTCTTTGCCTTTCCCTCCCCCTGCCCCTATGGCTGCTCCAGGTCTAGCCGTCGGGGGGCAGGTCGCGCCCGCTCCACCCCAGGAGCCCTCGGTGCGGCCGGTGGTCAGTCCCCCACCTTCTCCAGCGGCGGGGCCGGCGGTGAAGTTTGGGGGGGAGATCCCTGCGGCGGCAGTGGCGCGTGGGGGCGCGGTGCCGGAAGCGCCAATCGCGCCATCCAAGAGTGCCGAGATTTCGCACCTGGCAGCGAGTGCCATTGCGCACGGAAAGCCAACGCGAGCCGCGCGAGTGGTGCGGCGCGATCCCGCGGCCAGCCAGCCGATCTACCCCCACGTCGTGAAACCCAAAGCTGCGCCGGCGCGCCCTCCGGTTCTCAGGCGGCCCGGCGAGCCGCGGCCCATGCATCCCACTTCCGCTCGGCCTATGGCCGGCGCGGTCGCCACGGGTGGCGTTCCATCAGTCCGGCCTCCTTTGGCGCGGCCCCTGGGGCCACCCCAACGTCTTCCCGGCGTGCCCCCACCGCTTCCACCCAAGCCGGTGCCGTTGGAAGAAATTCCTACCACGCGCAAGATCACGATTACCGAAGGCATCGCCATCAAAGAGCTTTCCGAGAAGCTGGAAGTTCGCGCCAAGGACGTGATCAAGCGTCTTTTGGACAAAGGTATTTTCGCGACCATCAACCAAACCCTTGATGGCCAGACGGCGTCCGAGATTGCGCGGGGGTTTGGAGCGGAAGCGAATGTGGTGAGCTACGAAGAGGAAATCCTCCAGGAAGAGGGAGTAACGGATCGGCTGGAAGACCTTCAGCCCCGCGCCCCTGTCGTCACCGTCATGGGGCATGTCGATCACGGCAAGACTTCCCTGCTCGATGCCATCCGCCAAACCAATGTTGCGGCGCACGAAGCCGGCGGAATCACCCAGAGCATCGGCGCCTACCAGGTAGAAGCGCAAGGGCGCAAGTTGACTTTCATCGATACGCCCGGCCACGAGGCCTTCACCCTGATGCGCGCCCGCGGGGCGCGAGTCACGGACGTGGTGGTGCTCGTGGTCGCCGCCGATGATGGGGTAATGCCCCAGACCTTGGAGGCCATCAACCACGCCCGCGCCGCCAATGTCCCCATCGTGGCCGCCATCAACAAAATTGACAAAGTGGACGCACAGCCGGAGCGCGTCAAGAGGCAGCTTACGGAGCACGGTCTGATGCCGGAAGAGTGGGGCGGGCAAACCGTAACCGTCGAGGTCTCTGCCAAGCAACGGAAGAATCTTGATTTGCTTCTGGAAATGATTCTCCTGGTCGCCGATCTCCAGCAACTCAAGGCCAATCCGAAACGGCTGGCAACCGGAACGGTCCTGGAAGCGAAACTGGATCGAGGCCGGGGCCCAGTGGCCACGCTCCTGGTCCAGAACGGGACTTTGCAGGTCGGCGATTCCTTCATTATCGGCGCGATTTACGGCAAAGTGCGCGCCATGTTCGATTACCGCGGACGGCCGGTGATTGAAGCTCTGCCTTCCACCCCGGTGGAGGTGCTGGGCCTGGAGGATGTCCCACAAGCCGGTGACAGGTTGCAGGTGATTGACGACACTCTCAAGGCTCGCCAGATTGCCCTTCATCGCCAAGCCAAACAGCGAGAGGCCGCGCTGGCCAAGAGCGCCCGCCTGACACTCGAGCAGTTGCATGAGCAACTGGCCGCCGGCGACGTGAAAGAATTACCGCTGATCATCAAGGCGGATGTGCAAGGGTCGGTGGAAGTTTTGGCGGACACGCTGAACAAGTTGAGCACGGACAGAGTCAAAGTAAAGGTCATCCATGCCGGCGTGGGCGCCGTCACCGAGACGGACGTGTTGCTGGCCTCGGCTTCCAATGCGGTGATCGTCGGTTTCAATGTCAGGCCGGAGCGTAAGGCAACTGAACTCGCCCAGCTTGAACGGGTGGACATCCGCTTGCACACCATCATTTACAACGTCACCGACGAAATCAAGAAAGCTATGACGGGCCTGCTGGCGGTGGTTTTCAAGGAGACGACCCTGGGCCGGGCGGAAGTGCGGGACACTTTCCGTATCTCCAATGTCGGGACGGTGGCGGGTTGTTACCTCCAGGACGGCAAGATCACTCGGGAGGCGCCGATCCGCCTGATCCGCGATAGCGTGGTAGTTTTCCAGGGCCGTGTAAGGTCCCTGCGACGGTTCAAGGATGATGTGGCCGAGGTAAGGTCCGGGATGGAATGCGGGATCGCGCTGGAGAACTATAACGACGTCAAGATTGGCGACGTGATCGAGGCCTTCGTAAAGGAAAGGGTTCCCGAACCTGCCATGGCCTGATGACGCAGGCGCTGTCATTCTGAGCCCATTGGCTGTCATTCTGAGCGAAGCGAAGAATCTCCGTATTCCCGAAACGAAGCAACTGCAGAGATTCTTCGCTTCGCTCAGAATGACATGACCAAAGGGTTTTTCAGCAACCTGCTACGTAGCGGTTATTTCGCGACAGACCCTTAGGGGTAGATGCGATGCCCGTTGGCTTACTTACCCTGGAAATCCAGCTCCCTTACGCCCACTCCCTCAAGGAAAAACGAGCCGTCTTGCGTAAGATGCGCGATCGGCTCCGGTCGCGTTTCAACGTGGCCGTTGCCGAGGTGAACCACGAGGACGTTTGGCAGCGCGCCACGTTGGGTGTGGCCTCCATCTCGGATAGCCAGCCGCTGCTGGAATCCGTCTTCCGCCAGGTATTGGCCGAGTCAGAAAAAATCCTGGGTGACGACGTCGCAGATCACTTCGTGGAATTCTTCTGAAGTCGAGAGTCGAGAGTCAAAAGTCGAAAGTGTACGACCTCTCGACTCTTGTCTCTTTACTTTCGACTCTCGACTTTCGACTCTCGACCGGTATTTCCATGACAGTTCCCGGACGTCGGGCAGAGCGATTGGCAGACCGGATTCAAACCGAGGTGGCGGAGATGATCTCGGCGGAGTTGAAAGATCCGCGCATCGGGTTCGCGACGGTCACGGAGGTGGACGTGAGCGGAGACCTCCACCACGCGCGCGTGTCCGTCTCGGTGCTGGGGAGCGCCGACGACCAGCAGAAATCCCTGGAGGGGCTGACTTCCGCCGCGGGCTATGTGCGCCACGAACTCGCCCAGCGGCTGAGATTGCGGCGGGTCCCCGAGCTGACCTTTGTGCTCGACCCTGCGGCAGCGCAAAGCGAAAGGCTGGAGATGTTGCTGGAGAAATTGAGGGAGGAGCAGTAGCTGCAAGCTGTCCGTTGCCAAAGGCCGAAATTCGAAACTCGAAAATCGTGGCGAATTTCGAGTCCCGCTTCTCGAGTCTCGTTTTTCGTCTTAACCGAAGACTGACGACTGAGAACTGATGACTGACAACGGACGTCCCGAATTATCGCGACTCCAGTGCCCGCAACGACCTTATGATTGATGCTCAGGCAGTAGTTTCCGGGGTCCTCATCATTGACAAGCCCGCAGGGCTCACCTCGCACGATGTCGTAGCGCGGGTACGCCGCACCCTGGGCCTGCGCCAGGTCGGACACTTCGGCACGCTGGACCCTTTCGCCACCGGGGTGCTTCCCGTTTCGGTGGGAAAGGCGACACGCTTCGCACAATTCTATCTGAAGTCGCGAAAGGCCTACGCCGGGACCGTCCGGTTCGGGTTTTCAACTGATACCTACGACTCCACCGGCCAGTCGACCTCGGAAAGCTTGCCCGTGGTACTTGAGAGGGAAACTCTGGAAAGAATTTTCCGGGAATTTACGGGTCGTTTAATGCAGACGCCACCGCCTTTTTCCGCTAAGCACGTGGGCGGTGTGCGCGCCTACGAACTGGCCCGCCAGCAGAAGCCCGTTTCATTGGCGCCGGTCGAAGTGGAAATCTACGCGCTCGAGCTGCTGGGAATTGAGCAGCAGGACGTCCGCTTTGCGGTGGAGTGTTCCGGCGGAACCTATGTCCGATCATTGGCCCACGATTTGGGTCAGAAGCTTCACTGTGGAGCTTACCTGGCAGACTTGCGGCGTACAGGCGTGGCGGAGTTCAAGGAGAGCCAAGCCGTTACGCTCGACCGGCTCGCCGAAATGGTCGAGGAAAAGAGGCTGGAAGAGTGCCTTGTGCGGCTGGAAGCCCTCCTGCCGGAATTTCCGGAACTGGTGGTTCGCGGACGCCAGGAGGTGGGCGTGCGTCACGGACACGCCTTCGAATTGGCGCAATCCACGCGCGTCGGCCGAGGCGCCAACGCCAGCCGTTCACCAGTTGCTGCTCTCTTGAAAATCCTGAATCCCGAGCGGCGGCTCATCGCCATCGCTCGTCATGTTGAGGGCAGCGTTTACCATCCACACTTAGTGTTGGTTTGACCGCAGGACGCAGAAGGCAATGCACCGACCTTTAGGTCGGCAAACTCCGGCCTAAAAGCCAGCGCAGCGACTGAAATCAGGACACCACCCATCAAACGACAGTTTGTTCTTGGCCGTAGGCTTGACTCAGGGTCATGAGTCAAGTAGACTCATCATATGCCTAAGCGACTGCAAGTGATCCTCAGGGATCCAGAATACCGCGAGATCAAGCGCGCCGCGCGCTCCCGCCGAATGTCGATTGCCGAATGGGTCCGACAGGCGCTCGATCAGGCGCATCGCCGTGAGCCTGTGGGCAAGGTCGGCAAGAAGCTCGAAGTCATCCGCGCCGCAGCACGATTGGATTATCCCACGGGTGACATCGGCCAAATGTTAGTAGAGATCGAGAGCGGATACGACTCGGGTGCCCATCCGTGATTCTGGTTGATTCGAACATCCCCATGTATCTGGTGGGCTCGCCTCATCCCCACAAGAGCGACGCGCAGCGATCGCTCGAGCAACTGGTCAACGACCGGCAGCGCCTAGTCACTGACGCCGAGGTGCTGCAAGAGATCTTGCATCGCTACGTCGCCATCGACCGGCGCGACGCCATCCAACCGGCGTTCGACGCTCTGCTCGGCGTGGTCGATCAGGTGCTTGACGTTACGCGGGCCGCCGCTGAGCGCGCCAAGGAGATTGTCCTGGGGCATCGACGCCTCTCGGCGCGCGATGCCATCCATCTCGCCGTCATGGAGCAGCACGGAATCAATCGAATTTTGAGTTTTGACTCGGGATTTGACGGATTCCCGGGTATCGCGCGCCTGTCGTAACTCCGTGCAACCGTCAAACGTGGTTTGTACCAATGGAGGCGACGCGAGCCCGTTAGCCAAATGGGGTTTACGAACGGTGCGCGCCACCTGACTGTAATCCCAGCAGGGCCTCCGCCGCATCGTAGGCCGCGCGGGGCCGTGCCAGCGAGCGGGCGCACGCGCGAAGGCTTTCCAATTCTTCGCGCCAAGTCAGCAGTCGCTCGATGGTAGGCGCAAGCGCCGCGGGGCTCTTGATCCACACCCCGCTTCCCCATTTTTCAATCCACTGGCAGGTGCGTTGTTCATTCCCCGGCAAGGGGGCGATGGCCAGCATGGGCAGGCCACAGGCAAATCCCTCTGCCAGCGTGGCGCCTCCCGGCTTGCTGACCATGAGGTCCGCTGCCACCATCCACTCGTGTATGTTATCCACCCAGCCCAGCACCTTCGAGCGAGGAAGACCCTTGCACCGCGCGCGCGCCTCTTTTTCCAGGCGGGCGTTTCTGCCCGTGATGACAACCACCTGGAATCTGCCTTCCAGCTTCCCGAGTTCGCTCAGAATCAATCCAGGATTCCCGAAGCCTGCGCCCCCGAAAAGGACCAGAAGTACAGGGCTCTCGGGGGCGAGGCCGAGGCGAGCGCGCACGCTCTCTCGTTCAGGCAAACGGGAGAAAATGGGGTCAATGGGCTGCCCCGGTGTCAAAATCTTGGAGGTGGGCGCGCCGGCGGTGGCCAGTTCGGCCGCGAGATCGTGGTGAGTGCAGAGGTACAGATCGACTTCGGGTTGTACCCACGCCCGGTTAAAATCCATAAGCTCCAAACCTACAAGTCGATACTTCGCCTGGCAGGTGCGCTTGTGCAGGCTGGCAATTTCGCACAGGCCGACCTCCGTGGCTACGACGACCTCCGGAGCGAAATCATTTATGAAGCGGAAGAGCGGCTGCGCTCCCCGGCGGTAAAGCCAGCCTGGAGCCGTAGATGGGGATTGGTGCTGGACGCTTTCGATCCATCCCCAGAGGCTCGGCCAGTACCGCAACGGAATCTGATAGGAATTGTAGTAGGCCCGGAACCACGCGGCGCAACGGCTCAGGGCGTCAACCACCTCGACGCCGATGCCCGGCTGAGTTTCCAATAGCGCCGCGCGCAGCGCCTGCGCCGCCCTCCGATGCGCGGCGCCGTGGGGCAGTGTGAGGATGAGTATTCTCAGCGATACCTCCGCCGTAGGTCGTCCGTTGTCCGTTGTCAGTTGTCAGTTCTCAGTCGTCAGTTAAGACGAAAATCGAAATTCGAGTTTCGAGTTTCGGCCTTTGACAACGGACCACGGACAATCGCCAGGACAATCGCCAAACGTTCCGCTGTTTCGACATTGATGATACAATTTCTTTTCGAGGCTTGCCAGGCTCCCGAGCACAAGGATAAGAATTGGCTCATATCTGGATAATCTCGATTTGCGCACTGCTGGCTATCGGCCTGTTTGGTCTGTATGTGTACGCCTGGAGTATCCCCACGCTGCAATTGTTCGCACCGGCTATTTTGCGCGGACCTGCCGACGGCAATCGAATCGCCCTTACCTTCGACGACGGCCCTTGCTCAGGCTATACGGAGCAGATTCTCGACATTCTGCGCCGATATAATGTGAAAGCCAGCTTCTTCGTTTGCGGCCGGAACGTCGAGCGCTCTCCAGAGACTCTGCGGCGCGTCCAGGCGGAGGGTCACACCATCGGGAACCATACCTATTCCCATCCATTTCCTTTTTTCCGGAGCCGGTCTTTCTTCGCGCGCCAGATTGACCTCACCCAGGAGTCCATTGAGAGGGTGACGAGGGAACGCCCCAAGTTCTTTCGACCGCCCTTCGGGGCGCGCTGGCTGGGCCTTCAACCCGTGGTGAAAGCGCGCGGCCTGAGTTTGGTAAACTGGTCAGACACCGGCTATGATTGGAAGCTCGACCCGGAAGGAATCGTGCGCGAAACACTCAGGACTCTGGGCCCAGGGTCCATCATCCTGCTCCACGATGGCCGCAGAACCTATTCCCCGGAAACCGTGGACCGCTCGCCCACCGTGAAGGCGCTGCCCGCCATCCTGGAGGAGGCCGTGAAGGCCGGCTTCACTTTTGTCACCTTACAAGAGTTGTTGGGGACGGAGAATTAACCTGCGGGCGAAATGACTCCCCTCCTCAGCGGAGGAGCGGGCAGGGGGTGGTGGGCGCCAGCGCCGCCGTAGCAATCAACCACCCCTCACCCCTCCTTGACAAGGAGCGGACTCACTTACGCTTTGCCTTGGCTTCAATATAGGTCGAGAAGGCGTCCGGTTTGCCCGGAGGCGCAATGTCGAACTTGAGGCTCAGGGTATTGCTGCCGGTCTTAACGAAGGTTAAGCGGTATCTGGGGCTGGAAGGCAACGCCTCGCTGACAAACTCGATCGTTTTCCGGTCGGAAGAGGCTGTAACCGAATAGTGGATTACGTGCCCTTCGCTATCAAAGTAAATCGCACTGAGCGGCGCACTGTCTGACTCTCGATAGACCACCATCAGATCGTCATGCCTGAAGCCGGGACGGTCTTTGGTGGGCGGGTAAGCCGCGTAATTCTTTCGCACCAAGATGTGGTTCTGAAGATCAGGGTGAAATGAGAATTCGCCTGTTCCTTGGCCAGGTTGCCCTGCGCCTTCGCCAACCCAGTCGCCTAAGAAGTACTCGAAGGGTGCCCACCCGCTCGCCGTTTCCTGGGCGCTGCTCGCGGCGCTCACAGCCAGGAGCCCGGCTACTGTAAGAAGAAGCAAAACGCGGACTGTTCGATTCATTCTTGCACCTCCAGATATCGAATGCTTATTGTAATATGAATAGCCCTCGCTCGGAGGATGCGAAGATTTGAAGCCGAGCTTAAACGTTGCAGTTGCGCAGACACGATGCACACCCCAGGCATGTCATCCTGAGGAGTCCGCCATTCTTATTGGCGGACGACGAAGGATCTCTGCAGTTCGCAGGGGACATCAACCGGGTGGCCGTTCCAAGAAACTGCAGGGATTCTTCGTCCGCCAATAAGAATGGCGGACTCAGAATGACAGGAGGTCGGACTCTGGTGTTGACCGTAATTGAAAATGTCTGGATAGGAATAGACGTGGGTGGAACTAAGACCGCAATCGTTCTATCTGCTAACCCACCGGCAGTTCTGGGTCGAATGGAATTTGCCACTGTTCCGGCTAAAGGCGCGGACCGGGCTCTTAAGCTGGCTAAGGATGGGATTCGCAACCTGCTGGCTCAGCAAGGACTCGAGAAATCCATCATCAAGCGAATTGGCGTGAGTTGCGGCGGCCCTCTGGATCGAATCCGAGGCGTCATCCAATCGCCCCCCAATCTTCCAACCTGGGATAATGTTCCCATCAAGGCAATCATGGAGGAGGAGTTTGGCGCAGAGTGCCAAGTGGAAAACGACGCCAACGCAGGAGCGGTGGCGGAGCACCGCTTTGGCGCAGGCCAGGGAACTCAAAATATGGTCTTCTTAACTATGGGCACGGGCCTCGGTGCGGGGATCATCACCGATGGCCGCCTCTATCACGGCACGAACGACCTGGCGGGGGAAGTCGGCCACATTCGCCTGACGCGTACGGGCCCGGTCGGACATAACAAAGCGGGCTCGGCTGAAGGATGGGCGAGCGGCGGAGGCATGGCCCAGTTGGCGAGCCAGGCGGTTGCCCGGGCCGCAAGAAACAAGCAGAAAACCACGCTCACCAAACTTCTTCAGGCCGGCAAAGCGCTCACCGCGCGGGACGTGGGCTGGGCCGCGCAGCAAGGAGACCGCGTGGCCCTCGAGATTCTGCAGTCGACAGGCCGGCGGCTGGGCGCCGTGCTGGCCATTCTCGTTGACCTGCTGAACCCTGAACGAATCGTGATCGGAGGCCTGGCCATGCGGCTGGGCGACTTGCTGCTCGAGCCGGCTCGCACAGTCATGCAACGCGAAGCGCTCGCCCCAGCCGTGGCAAGCTGCGAAGTTGTCCCGGCGGCCCTGGGCGAACGGATTGGCGACGTGGCTGCCCTCTGTGTTGCCATGGGCTTCTAACTCCCGAGAAGAGGTGTCAGGTGCCAGGTTCCGAAACGCACTGATTCTGCAAAGGAGCCGGCCTTTCGCGTATAATGACTGCGTGGGGGCCTGACAGGGTTGTTGATTGGTAGTTTGGCCCGATGAGGAGAGAAACCTATGGGCGTCGAGCTCAAAACGCTCTTCCTGAATCCTCCCAGCTTCGAGAATTTCGACGGAGGAGCGGGTTCGCGGTGGCCGGCGACGCGAGAGATCGAGTCGTACTGGTATCCGGTGTGGCTGACTTATCCGGCGGGGATGCTGCCCGGCAGCAGGCTGCTTGATGCGCCTCCGCACAAGATCACGGCGGCTGAAACCGTCCAGATTGCCCGCAACTATGAGTTCGTCGTACTTTTCACCTCTACGGTTGGATTCGATAGCGATCTGCGCCTTATTCGTCAAATGAAGGAAGCCAAGCCTGACCTCAAGGTCGCTTTCGTAGGCCCTCCCGTTCAAGTGCAACCCGCGGAAAGGCTCATGGCCAGCGAGGACATCGATTTCGTAGTGCGTGGTGAGTTCGACTACGCCGTGGTGGAATTTGCCCAGGGTAAGCCTCTCCAGGAGATCAGCAGCATCAGCTATCGGCGAAACGGCCAGGTAATCCACAACGCGGCGCGGCCGGCGCTGGTCACCGAAGAACTGGACCGGTTGCCTTTCGCCACGGAGGTGTACAAGCGGGATGTTGTGATTGAGAACTATAACGTGCCGTTCCTGCTCCACCCCTTCATTGCTCTTTACACCAGCCGCGGGTGCCCTGCCTTGTGCACGTTTTGCCTGTGGCCGCAGACGCTTTCCGGGCATACCTGGCGCGTACGCTCCGCCGAAAACGTTGCCCGGGAGATTCGTCAGGCCTTGAGGTTGTTTCCGCAGGTGAAAGAGTTCTTCTTTGACGACGACACCTTCAACATTCGCAAGGAGCGGGTGCTGGAGCTTTGCTCGAAGTTCAAAGCTCTGGGGTTCCGCTGGTCTTGCACGGCGCGCGATCACAGCGATTATGAAACGCTGAAGGGCATGGCCGACGCGGGTGCCCGCTTGTTGATTGTCGGGTTCGAGTCCGGTGATCCCCAGATCCTGAAGAACATCAAGAAAGGCGCGACTGTGGAAATGGCCCGGAGGTTCGTGAAGAATTGTAAGGAGCTTGGCATCGCCGTCCACGGCGACTACATCATCGGCCTTCCAGGAGAAACCAAGGAGTCTATTCAGCGCACGATCGACTTTGCCAAAGAACTCGACACGGAAACTATTCAGGTTTCAGTCGCTCATGCTTTCCCGGGGACCGAGTTCTACGAGTACGCGGCCCGCAACAATTTCCTGGCCGCCGAGGCGTTGGCCGACGTCGGGGGGCATCAGCTTCCGCACCTCGAGTATCCCAGCCTGAGCCTTGAAGAAATGATGGAGGGGGTCAACCGTTTTTACGACTCGTACTACTTCCGGCGGCGAGTGATCTGGCGCATCGTGAGGGAGGCGCTGTGGGATGCGCACGAGCGCAAGCGCCTTTATCACGAGGCGGTGGAGTTTCTTCGCCTGCGCGCGGAACGTTGGAGGTACGCGCTGGGGGTGTCTTCCCGAACAAGTGCGGCGGCTGCGCCGGTGATCGCTCCCCGCCGGAGTGCGGATTCCGGCCACTAAGCGTATCCCCATGACCTCGTCAAGAAAGCTGCACGCAAAAACCTTCCCGCTCCTGGTCCTTGTGCCGGTTTTCAGCGCGCTGGGCAACGTGCTGCTCGGCAAAGGGATGCGGAGCGTCGGTGAGATCCACCACATGTCATTCTCCACCCTGGCGGTTTATTTGCCGAAGATCCTAAGCACTGTCTGGATCTGGCTGGGCATTGGCTCGCTCCTGCTCTTCTACGTTTCCTACCTGCTGGTACTCTCCTGGGCTGATTACAGCTACGTTCTGCCCGTTACGGCCACAGGGTATGTCCTGGCGCCGGTGCTCGCCCATTTCCTGCTAGGTGAAGTGGTCCCTGGGACGCGCTGGGTGGGAGCAGCCTTCATCTTCCTGGGTGTGGCCCTGGTCGGCCGTACACCACCCACTACGACGGGGCAGGGTTGAGCATGCGCACCTTCCTATTCCTCGCCATTGTTGTGCTCTCCGGGACGGGCGCAGATATAGCCTGGACGCACGCTATGAAGCGGAACGGGGAAGTGAAGAACTTTGCCCCTCGCGCCCTGCTCGGGGTCTTCCGCCGCGTCTTGCAGTCGGGATGGATGTGGTTAGGCACTGCGCTGGGGGCGCTGGCCTTTTTCGCTTTGCTCGCTGTGCTGTCCTGGGCAAAGGTCAGCTTTGTGGTCCCCGCCACCGCTGCGAATTACATCGTCGGCGGCTTCGGCGCGAAGTTCCTGCTGAAAGAGCGGGTAAGCAAGACGCGGTGGGCCGGCATGCTACTGGTCGCAGCGGGGGTGGCGCTGGTCTGCGCAGCACGGTGAGGCTCGAAAAGCGAAATTCGAAAAGCGAAAATGGAAACTGGAAAATAGAAACTGGAAAATGGAAATTGGAAAATCGGCATTCGAAGACCGAAATTCGAAAAGCGAAAAACGGAAGAGCAAGAAGCCTGTCATTCTGATCTCGCAGTCGCGGGAGAAGAATCTCTGTAGTTGTAAGGTCGAAAAACGACTGCCGAGATTCTTCGCTTCGCTCAGAATGACAGACTCGAAACCAAGTCCGTCGGCTGAGGGATAACAGCACGGCGACGGCTGAGTTTCGATTTTCCATATTCGAGTTTCGGTTTTCGATTTTCCAGTTTCCAGTTTCGAGTTTCGTTCTTCGCTTTTCGATTTTCGAGTTTCGGTTTTCGATTTTCCAGTTTCCATTTTCCAGTTTCGAGTTTCGATTTTCGAATTTCGCCAAAGGGGCGGCCGCTCTTGCGAAAAACCTCGGCTGCCGTTAGTATGTGAGCAGATGTGCGGGATTGCCGGATTCACCCACGAAGACCGTTCGGTTCAACCCAGCCTCATTCACGGGGCTACTTCCTCTTTGATTCATCGCGGACCCGACCAGCAAGGCGTTTACGAATCTCCGCACGTTTCTTTGGGTGCGGTGAGGCTTACCATCATCGACCTGGTGTCGGGCGAGCAGCCCATGCGCAGCGAAGATGGCGATACGGTCCTGGTATACAACGGTGAGGTTTACAACCATGCCGAGTTGCGCGCCGAACTCGAGGCGCTAGGGCACCGTTTTATCACCCGCAGTGACACGGAAGTAGTGCTGCACGCCTTTCTGGAGTGGGACACAGAGTGCTTCCGGCGGCTGCGAGGTATGTTCGGTCTGGCGCTTTGGTGCGAGTCACGCCGGCGTCTAGTTCTGGCGCGTGACCGCGTGGGCATCAAGCCGCTCTATTTTTGCCGCAAAGGACACGACATCTACTTCAGCTCCGAGCTAAAGGGGATTCTCTACCACCCGGACATCGATCGCACCCTGGACTTGGAGGGACTGAATTGCTATCTGCGCGTGAATTATGTTCCCGCGCCATTTACCCTTGTCCAGGGGATTGAGAAGCTGCTTCCGGGACACATCCTCACCTGGCAGCGCGGTACAACGAAGGTCGAACCCTACTGGCGCTGCCCCACCCCGTCCCCGGCACAGAAGGCTTGGAGCGTTGACGCCGCCAAAGAGCGCCTGGATTATCTCCTCCGAGAATCGGTCAAGGAACACATGATTGCCGATGTGCCGCTCGGGCACTGGGCCAGTGGAGGCCTGGATTCGTCAACCATTCTTCACTATGCCGCGGCGGTGTCGAGCCGGCCGCTGAAGACGTTTTCGATATCCTTCAAGGGCCGCAGCTTCGACGAAGGCTCCTACGCCCGCGCGGTGGCCGAGCACTACGGAACGGATCACACCGAGGCCGACCTGAGCACCGATACCGACCTCCAAGGAGCCATTGAGGAATTCGCTTACTATTCCGACGAGCCCAGTGCCGATGCCGGCTGCCTGCCGGTGTGGTTTTTGGCCAAGATGAGTGCGCAGCAAGTGACTGTGGCGCTCAGTGGCGAAGGAGCCGACGAGCTATTTGGCGGCTATTTGACCTATCTCGCCAGCCGTTATGCGCGCACGGCTCGATTACTGCCTGCGGCTCTAAGGAAAATGGCGATCGCCGGCCTGCGCTATTGGCCGGTATCGGACGAGAAGATCGGCTTTGAATACAAGCTCAAGCGCTTCCTGCGGGGATCCTTGCTGCCCGCCGACGAAGGGCACGTTTTCTGGAACGGCACGTTCTCCGAAGAGGAAAAGGCTGCATTGCTCGAGGGAGCGGACCGGGCGCCAATGCTAAGGCTTCTCGCGCACATGCCGCCGCTGTCCGGGGTCAACCGCTATCTCCTTTTCGATCAGCAGTACTATTTGCCGGACGATATTCTCTACAAGTCGGACCGCATGGGGATGGCCCATTCGCTCGAGGTACGCCCGCCTTTTCTCGATCACCGCCTGGTGGAGTTTGCCGCCTCCCTGCCGGAAAACTATAAGCTGCGGGGATCAAAACTGAAGTTCTTGCTCAAGGAACTGATGAAAGACAAACTGCCCCCGGCTGTTCTACGGAGGAAAAAGGAAGGATTCGACATTCCCACACACGATTGGCTTCGCGGCGTGCTGAAACCGCTGCTGCTGGATACGTTGACCCAGCAGGCCGTGAAGGAAACGCAGATCTTTCGCTGGGACGGGGTGCAGTCGGTGCTCAAGAAACACCTGGAACGGCGCGAGAATTTCGGATATCACCTGTGGGGCTTGCTGATTTTGTTCTTATGGATCAAACGGTGGAACATCCAGGCGCTGTCGGGACCGGAACCGGCGGGCAAGGGACTCGTCAGCCTCTCGGCGGGAGCCTGAACTTCCGCGGCGAACTCATCGTCATTCTATTCGCGGCCGCGATTTTCCTCGGCTGCATTGTATCCCCTCCCTCTCTCATGGACGATGTGGATGCCGTGCAGGCGCAGATCGCTCGCAACATGCTGCAATCCGGCGACTGGGTGACCGCGCGTCTCGACGGTGTTGCTTATCTGGAAAAAGCGCCGCTCATCTACTGGACGATCGCGCTCTCTTACAGAATCTTCGGCGTTCACGATTGGGCGGCGCGCATCCCCGTGGCGCTCGCGGCGGTGGCTCTTGGCTGGCTTACCGCGGCCATAGGCATTTGGGCGTTCGGGAAACGCGCCGGAACCTACGCGGGCCTGATTGTGGCCACTTGTATTGGCCTGTTTCTCTTCACCCGCATCCTGATTCCTGACGTGATGCTCACCTTCACCGTGGCCTTGGCGATGTGGGCATTCCTCCGCGCCCTGGATGAAGACGAGCCTCATCCCCGCTTTTGGGCGGCTGTGCTGGCGCTTAGTCTGGGTTTGGGACTGCTGCTCAAGAGCCTGATCGGCATCGTCTTTCCTATCGCCGCCGGGGTCATTTACCTGTTGCTGACGCGGCAACTCTTTTCCGCCATGGCCTGGAGGCGGCTACGTCCCTTCACCGGGGTGTTTATCGTGCTCCTGGTTGCCGCGCCTTGGCACGTCCTGGCCACCTTGCGCAATCCGCCTTGCTTCGACTTCACTCTCCACAGCGGCCCGGGCCAGTATCACGGATTTCTTTGGTTTTTCTTCATCAATGAACAGCTTTTGCGGTTCCTGAATCTGCGCTACCCGCGGGATTACGATACTGTGCCGCGCCTCTATTTCTGGCTTTTTCACTTGCTATGGCTCTTTCCATGGAGTGTCTACTTTCCGGCCATCGCAAAGCTTTCCTTCCAGCCGGCAGACCGCGCCGGCCGCACGCGCCTGCTCGCCTTGTGCTGGGCGGGCTTTATTCTCATTTTCTTCACGTTTTCGACGACTCAGGAGTACTACTCGATGCCCTGCTACCCCGCGCTGGCGCTGCTGCTGGGCGCGGCAATGGCAGGCGACGGCAAGTGGGTGCGGCGAGGCACCGCCGTGCTCTCGCTCATGGCGGGTTGCGCTGCCGTAGCAGCGATCATTGTCCTCGCCATGAGCCGAGGCCTGGCCGCGCCCGGCGATATCTCTTCCGCCTTGAGTCAGCACCCCCAAGCCTACAAACTTTCACTGGGACACATGGAGGACCTGACACTGGCGTCGATCGCGTACCTGCGTCTCCCCCTCGCCCTCGCGGCCGTTGCCTTTCTGGTGGGCTGCCTTGGCACACTCGTAGGGCCGAGCGGCGCTCGGCCCCGGGCGCCAGGCGCTCGGCCCCCGGTCCCAGGCCGAGCGCCGCTCGGCCCTACGAAGGGGCCCGCGGAGATTTTCAAAGCAAGGACTGAACGCGCCGTTCTCGCTGCCGCCCTGATGATGGTCCTATTCTTCCACGCGGCACGCCTGGCCATGGTGGCCTTCGATCCCTATATGTCTTCCAGGCCGCTGGCCGTGGCGCTCGAGAAGTCGCCGAAAGGAACTCTGATCATCGATCATCATTACTATTGGTTCTCGTCCATTTTTTTCTATACGAATCGTTCCGCGCTCCTGCTGAACGGCCGCTTTATGAACCTGGAATATGGTTCTTACGCTCCCGGAGCCCCGCACGTCTTTATCGACGATTCACAATTCAAGGACCTGTGGCTCAAGCCGGAACGTTCCTACATCGTGGCCAGGCAGTCAGCCCTGCCCCGGCTGCAAGGTATCGTGGGAGGCGCGCAACTCAACCAGGTCGCTACCAGCGGAGGGAAGGTTCTTCTGACGAACCATCCGCTTGTGATAGAGTAAGAGTCTTGGCGTTAGGTCGCGACGTGACCTGGGGGACGCTACCATAGCGTCGTTTTCCGTGTTCTCTGTGCCTCAAGAGCTTTAACGTCGAGTAGAGAGGAAGCGCACCACATGCTGATCACGCCAGTCCAACCGATCACGGGGACGTGCACGCGGGGCACTCGTGTCTCTTCCTCCCCCTCTAAAATTCCGTACGGTGGGTTTTCCCCA
>Ga0326728_10007548_pt1 | contig 27774 bp, 26 predicted proteins | sample MB3enrmetagenome_FD_207602 | JGI IMG/M metagenome (GOLD analysis project Ga0326728, IMG submission 207602) | Lab enriched peat soil microbial communities from McLean, Ithaca, NY, United States - MB31MN | ecosystem: Environmental > Terrestrial > Soil > Wetlands > Peat | place: USA: New York...
CGGCTGCAACCCGACGAAGCCCTACCAGTGCGCCGTCCTCCCCACGAACCAGAACCCGACCTTCCAGTTCGAGAACGCGACCGCGCTCACGACCCAGAACTACCCCACTGTCCTCTCGGGCGTCTCGGTCGTGCCCTACACGAGCAAGGTCACCGGCACGGTCACCTCGGGGACCACCCCCGAACCCGGCGCCCAGGTCTCGCTGCTCGACCCCTACTACAACGGGCTCACGCTCGTGAACAACACCACCGCCTCGAACGGTGCGTTCTCCTTCAACGCCCCGGTCTCCGCCATCTACGCGCCGGGGGGAAGCTGGGTACTGAAGACGGTCCTGCCGGGACCCACCACCCAGTACAACTTCACCAACGCGACGATCCCCACCCGCTCGCCGGTCGTGATCAACCCGAACATCCAGGCCTACGTGGTCTCGGGCTACGTCAACCAGCTTTTGCACCCGGCGGCCCACGTCCCGACGGCCGGGAACGTCACCCTGTTCGACACGAGTAACGGGTACATCTATTCGAGCGCCACCCCGCCCGGAGGGTACTACTCCGCCGGAACGTACCCGCTCCACTTCACCGGTGGCTCGCAGACGTTCGACGTGATCCTCTCGTCGATCGGCTACAGCACCGTGTGGTATCCCCTGACGGTCTCGAGCTCGACTCCCGTCGTGCAGAACGTCCTCACCTCCCCGCTGGCCTCCGGCCAGCTCGGGAGCTTCCAAACGACCCTCAACTTCTCCGCGATCGACGTCTCGAAGGGTTCCGGGAACCTCGGGGTCAAGACCGTCGCCACCCTCGGCAACGACACGGTCTTCCCGAACCTGCCGAACGCGACCGTCGGACAGCTCTGGGCGCAGCTCGGCCTCGACTTCAACCATGCGGCCTCGTTCCCGAACTCGTCGCTCGGCGCCGTGGAGAGCTGGGTCAACTCGACCGGTCCCTTCTTCCCGGCCATCCAGGCCCAGACGTCGGTGAACGGCACCGGGTTCGTCGGGCCGAAGGTCCCCGAGATGCCCTCGGGCTTCAGCTCCACGTGCACGGGCTCCTGCGACCTCTCATCGCCCGCGACCCTGACCTACATGTGGTCGGAGAGCTACGCGCTCAACGGAACGGTCCCGGTCAACGGGAGCTCGTACTCGATCGCGTTCAACTTCGCGCACCCGGTATCGGCCTCGGACGTCTACAACTACACCCTCGTGCTGCCCGCCGGGTACGTCCTCGCGGCCGCGACGCAAGCCCCTTCGGGCACTCGCCTCGCCGCCGCCGGCACGGGAGGGACCTGGACGAGCTTCACCCTGCAATCGCTTCCCTCTAGCTCGCTCGTCGGCACCGCCAAGTTCTCGATCGTGAAGTACGCCGCGCTGACCCCGATCGTCAACGCTTCGGTGTCGAACTTCGCGTTCTCGAGCCACAACGTCCTCAACAGCACGGAGAAGAACTACACCGTTGAGGTCGGGGTCGGCCAGAACGTGACCTTCAGCGCCCTCAACTCCATCTACCCGTCCGGCACCAACGGCACGAAGTACGCGTGGGTGTTCGGGGACGGAGGAACGGCCAACTCGACCTCCGCGACCACGAACCACACCTACTCGGTGGCGAGCGGCGCGAGCCCCTACACCGGGAAGCTCACGGTCACGAGCTCGGGAGGGCTCACCAACTCGACCCCGTTCTTCGTCTGGGTCGCGCAGGGACCGGTGACCCCGGTGATCTCCGTGAACTCCACCGCGAAGGAAAACAAGACCGCGGGCTCGACCCCGTACGTCTTCGTCAACTGGGGCACGGTGCTCCACTTCAACGCGAGCGCGAGCACGGCCGCGGTCAGTTCCTCGGCGACGGTCCAGGGGATCCTCTCGGTCGCCTCGTTCTCGCTGGTCTCCTCGAAGGGATTCAAGCAGACCGCGAACTACTCGGTCGGCCAGGGGGCCTACTTCGGGTCGAACTTCACCGTCCAGTTCCTGGGGGCCGGCAGCTACCTTACCTCGGGGATGGTCGGCGGCACCGCGATCCCGTTCCTGGGTTGGCAGTACAACCTCACCCTGACCGTCTGGTCAGGGACCGGTCAGACCGCGAAGTCGACGCTCGTCATCCTCGTGAACGACACGCAGAAGCCCACGTCGGCGATCCAACTCCTCGCCCCGGGTGGTAAGGCCATCACCGGAAGCGGGGTCGTTGCCGGGTCGAACCTCTCGGCGAACGTTCTTCTGAGCGGCGCGAACGCGACCGACCCGCACAACGGCTCGATCGTCAAGTTCTACTGGCTCATCACGAACTCGCAGAACTCCTCGTTCCACCGGGGCATCAACGTCACGTCGGTGAAGCCGTACCCGTCGGTCTGGATGCCTGCGTCGACCAATGCTTACACGGTCAACCTGACGGTCTGGGACCGGAACAACAACTCGGGCTACACGACCCGCTCGCTCACGGTCTCGCAGAACACGACCACGAGCCCCATCATGGCCGCGACGAACCTCACCGGCCCCTCGAGCCTCACGGACGGGTCGTCCGCGACGTTCTGGGTGAATGTGACGGTCGGCGGCGGTTCGAAGGCGGTCGGCGATAACGTCTCGGTCGCGTTCTACCTGCTCTCCCCGAGCGGAACGGGCAGCCGGAACTACATCGGCGGCTCTCCGGGCTCCGTGAAGTTCTACAACTACACCTCGCCCGGTGTCGTGAACACGGTCGCCTTCGCGACCGGAAGCATCGGGAGCCTGGCGTTCAACACGACCGTGCGCGCGGTGATCACCTGGACCCCGGCGACGATCACGGGCAACTACAACCTCTACGCGAACGTGACGGCGTCGAACGAGTTCTCGGGCGACTACAAGAACGGGCCGAACGTCCTCACGATGGCGATCTCGATCGGGCCCAACCCGACGACCCAGCTGCTCGAGTACGTCGCGATCGCGGTGGCGGTCGTCGTGGTCATCCTGCTCCTCATCCTCTACTACCGCCGCCGCTCGGGCAAGGGCACGGCGAAGGGCGGCTCGGGGAAGGCGGGGCTCGAGCGCCCCAAGCGCCCGGCCGATGAGGAAGACGACGAGGACGACGATAAGTAGGTAGCCGTCCGCGTCCCGGACCGGTCTCCCGCGACCCCGGGAGAGACCAACCCCTTCCCTACCTCTGAGTTCTCGAGCCGCAGACGGTTAGACTAGGTCAGATCGGGTTGGCGACTCCATCCTCGCTAGGGCCCTCTTGAGGGCCGGCAACGAGACGCAGGCTCTCGCCGGCTCAGCCGTAGGGTCCGACCTCATCCAAGAGGTCGACATGGGTCAGCAGCATCCGCCGACAGCAGTAGCGGTGGAGGCCGAGGGCGTCCAGTACCGCTCCGGCGGGCTCGCCGCGGGCGGTCCGCTCGCGGTACTCGTCCCAATGCTGCCCGATCACGGCCCCGCAGGTGAAGCAGCGGACCGGCACCATCATCGTCATCGGTCGAGCACCTCCCTGTTCAGCGGTACGACTTCTGCCGGCGCTTTCGGGCCCCGCGGCCGCCGGGGCGCTTCGGCAGCTTGCGGCGCGGGTCGTTCACGAGGAGCGATCGGTCGTAGCGCTTGAACATTTCCTTGAGCTGGTCGTCCTTCAGCCAGACGATGAGGCCGCGGGCCACCGCCGTTCGGGCCGCCGAGGCCTGGCCGACATAGCCCCCACCCGCCGCCTGGACGGAGATGTCGAGGTTCTTCGCGCGGTCCCCGACCATGAGCAGCGGTTCCTGGACCTTCTGGCGGATGATCTCGGGCTCGACGAGCTCGAGCGGACGGTCGTTGAACCGTACCCGGCCCGCGCCCTTGCGCACCGTGGCCCGGGCGACGGCGGCCTTCCGCTTCCCCGTGGCGAGGACGATCTGGGGAGCCTTCATCCGCGCGCCCCCAAGAGCTTCGTGATCTCGGCGAGCGTGACGGGCGGTCGGAGGGTCGGGCGGGCCTTCGCGCCCTCGAGCGTCTCGGTCGGGTGTCCGGCCAGCTCGGGCGGAACGCCGATGTGGACCTGGAGGCGGCGGAACGCGACCTTGCCTCGGGTCTGGAGATGGGGAAGCATGCCGCGGACGGTGCGGCGGAAGATGCGGTCGGCGTACCGCGGGAAGTGCGGACCGCTGCGCACCGAGCCGCGGGCACGTGCCTCCGTGTAGTGGGCGACCACCTGAGACCTCCCGCCGGTGACGACGCTCTTCTCGGCGTTCACCACGACGATCGTCTCGCCGTTCAGAAGGCGCTTCGCGATCAAGCTCGCGGCCCGTCCGAGAATGAGGCCGCTTGCGTCGATGACGACCGTGGAGGGAGGAGACGGTTCGTTAGGCAAAGAGACGCACCCCCGCCCCGTCCGGCTTGGTCTTCAGTAGGTCGTTCACGGTGATGGCGACGCCGCCGGCCGCGTGGACCTTCGCCCGGGCCTCCTTCGAGTAGGCGAACGCGGCGACGGTGAGCTTCTTCGAGAGGCGCCCTTCGGAGAGGAGCTTTCCCGGAACGATGACGGTCTCGCCGGCCTCGGTCAACCGGTCGAGATGGCCCACGTTCACGGGGACCACGCGGTGACGAGGACGCTCGAGCTGGTCCGCGACCGACGCCCAGATCGGCGCCTGGTGCGAACGCGCCGCCCGGCGCAGCTCGACGATGAGCCGAACGAGCTCGGAATTCTCCTTAGGAATGGGATGGGCCATGCGCGGAAGGCCCTCGACCCGGGTGGCTCATATAAGCGTTGCCGCTTGGAAGGATGACGGAACATCGCGTGCCGGTCGCCGGAGGTCCGGACGCGTTCAGCGCGCTTCCATTACCGGCCAACGGTTAAATACGCCCCCCCGCCATCGGCGCTCGAGGCCCTCCCTATGCGCAAGTTCCTCACCGAACTCCGAGGAAAGACCGTGATGACGAACGACGGCCAGATCCTAGGCATGATCGACAACTTCGTCGTCGACACGCTGACGGGCGGGATCGCTCACGTCCTCGTGACGCCGAGCGAGGACGTCGAACAGCGCCTCTTCCAGAGCGACGCGTCGGGCCGGCTCGTGCTCCCCTTCAAGAGCATGCGCGCGGTGAAGGACGTCGTCGTGATGGACATTGGGAAGTAACCCGTCCGGCTCCCCGCTCGTTTCGGTCGTCATCACCGTCCGCAACGAAGCGCCGAACATCGAACAGCTCCTCCAGAGCCTGCTCGCCCAAGAGGGGCCGTTCGAGGTCGTCCTCGTCGACTCCGAGAGCCGGGACGGCACCCGAGAGTTGGCCGAGGCGTTCGCCGCCCGCCATCCCGGCGTCCTCCGGGTCTTCGAGCGGGAGGGGTCGCGGGGGATCGGCCGGAACGCCGGCGTCCACGAGGCCCGCGGCGAGTTCGTCGCGTTCATCGACGGCGACTGCTACGCGGATCCCCAGTGGTTGAAGCAGCTGCGCGAAGGCCTCGTCTCGTCCCCTGTGGTGGCCGGCCGCACGGTCGTCGTGGGGAAGCATCGGTACGGCCAGCTCGAGAGGGTCGAGCTGATGCAGAAGGGGTTCGACGTCACCTTCCCCTCGTGCAACCTCGCCTACCGTCGACAGCTCTTCCTCGACCTCGGGGGGTTCGATGCGCGGTTCATCACCGCGGAGGACATCGACCTCAACATGCGGGCCGTGCAAGCGGGGGCTTCGATCGCCTTCCGGCCGGAGGCGGTCGTCTACCACCACATGCGTACCACGTTCCTTCGGTTCCTGATCCAGGCGTTCTGGAACGGCTATGGCCGCAAGCAGCTCACGGAGAAGCACGGGAGCCTGTGGGGCCGCTACCGGGTGCGGCGGCTCATCACGGACCAGCGCGGGGTCATGGCCTGGGTCCGCCTCACGGCCGCACTGGCCGGGTACACCACCCGTGTGGCCACGGGAAGGACGCGACGGCTCGGCTCGCACTCGAGGGCTCAGCGCCGCAACGCGAACACGACGTGAAAACGACGCCGAGGGACCGGCGACTCGGCCCGCGGGGCCGCTGCTCTAGTCTAGTTCGCCTTCAGCAGGTCGGCGACCTTCACGACCTCGGCCAGGACCTTAGCGAGGTCCGCGGTCTGGTCGACGACGGCGACGAGGAGCGCCTTCTTGCCGCTCCCCACGATGATCGTCTTGGAGTCGTTCCCCTCGATCACGATCCGCTCGGGAGGGGCCCGGTTGAGCTCCGTGTTGGCGGTGGCGGCCGCCCCGAGGATGGTGGCGCACATGATAGCGAACGTCTCGGTGTAGACGCCCGTGGGCACGTCCGCGTAGAGGACCAGCCCGTCCCGCGAGACCAGGGCCGTGGCGATCCCGCCGATGCGGGTCTTGAGGTCCTTAACCACTGCGCCCACGTTTCCCGTCGCCATCATTTCATTTCCCTCCTTAGAGCTCCTCGATCCGGAAGCGGCACTCGGAGGGCCCGGTGCTGGAGCACATCTCCTCTGTGCATTTAACGCGCCCCCCTTTAAAACGTTCGTAGAACTCGCGAAGCATGCCCCGGAGCCGGTGGCAGGTCGGGATGTCGCTCGGGGCGACCTCGATCGACCCTTTCACGATCACTTCCGGCTCGGAGAACGTGATCTCCTCGACCCAGCCCCGCTCCTTGAGGAGGTGGGCGAGCCGGTCGAAATAGTGCGCCCGGTCCTTGAGCGCCTCCTCGGCCATCGCCGAGCCGATGACCGACCCTTCCTTGAAGAACAATCCATGGCAGGCATGCGACATCACGCTCTCGTAGAGCTCCATGATCTGGCGGAGCTCGGCCTGGTCGATCTTGACGGATCGCATGGACAGGTGCGGCACGAGCGTGCTCTGTATATATGTTATCAGTCGAACAGCGCCGGGTCGGCCGGTTACTCCCCTTCGGTCGCCCCGGCCCCTTCGGACTCGGGCGGGGAGCCCCCGGCCGCGAGCGTGGTCTCTAGAGCGTCCAGCGTGGTCAATCGGCCGGTGAGCACCTTCGGCCAGGCGTCGCGGCGGTCGAGGAGGACGGAGGGTAGGCCGGCCCGTGCCGCGGCCCTCACATCGCTCCAGAAGAGGTCGCCGACGTAGGCGACCCGCTCGGGGGGGACCCCAAGCGCCTCGGTCGCGGCGCGGAACGCGGCGCGGTCCGGGACGCACGGTCCGGGGCCGTCCCCCGATCCGAGCAGGAGCGCTTCGGGAAGGCCGCAGCGATGCAGGAACCAGCGGGCGGATTCGGCGGGAAGGGGGGTCACCGTCCCGACCCTGACCCCACGGGAACGCAGACGGTCGAGGGCCCCGGGAACGTCCGGGTACCGTTCGACCTCGCCCGCGGGCTTCAGGAACCGACGCACGACCGCCTCGGTCTCGTCCGCGGGGAGCGGGTGCCCGGCCACGGTAGCGAGGGTGTCCGCGAGATGGTCCCGGAGCGCCTCCGCGTCGGCCGGGGGCGCCTTCCCGGTGAGGCCCTGCCAACGGCGCCGGTCCCACGCCTTGAGGGCCCTACGGACCGCCGCCTTCACCCGGCGTTCGCCCAGCACCGGGCCCTGGGGTCGCCAGGCCCACTGCCAGGCTGCCGGCGTCTGGAACGGGACGAGCACGTCGTCCAGGTCGAACAGGACGGCGTCTACTTCATGCGTCCCATAGGAAAGCGTCACGGTCGCTGCCGCACGGCCTACGGGCGCCCGCTCTTCTGGAGCTCGAGCAGGTCCTCGGTCGATACCTTCTCACCCTTCTTCAAGCGGGCGAGGAAATCCTCTTCCTTCGGGGGCTCCGCCTCGCCCCAGGTCTGCGGAGCGCGGCCGCCTCGGGCGGCGTAGAGCATCTTCTCGATGTCGCGGACCTCCTCGATCGCCGCGATGTGGGCGCGGTGCGCCTCGTCGGCCTGGCCCTTCACTTCGAGGAGATGCGCCTGGACCTCGTCCGCCTGGCGCCTGAGCGCGTCCACGGACTCGTAGAGGGCGACCATCGCCTCGTGCTCGCGCTGGGCGTCCTCCGCGAACTTCCCCACGGCGGCGTGATGGGTCTCCGCCTCGGTGCGCGCCTCGGCGAACTCCTTCAACGTCTGCTCGACCTCGGGGTCCTGGCGGAGCTGCTCCTCCTGCTCCCGGATCCCGGCCTCGAGGCGCTTCATCTCCTCGATGAGCCGCTTCTCCTGCTCCCCCGTGAGGGCGGTGGTCATGTGCCGGAACTCGAGCTCCTTGAGCTCCTTGCGGAGGCGCCAGACGGGAATCGCTCCCGGTCGGGGTTGGCGGGTCCGCTTCAGCTCCTGGACCTTGTCCCCCAGCTCCTGGAACTTGTGGTTCCACTCCTCGCGCAGGCGCTTTTCCTCGCGGACCTGTGCGTTGAAGGTGTCGCGCAGCCGCCGGTGGTCCTGGGCTTCGGCGCTCTTGTCGTGCAGTTCGTCGAGGATTCGGGACCGGCTCTCCGCCGTCGTTCGGGCCTCGGCGTTCAGCCGGTCGCGCTTCGCGCGCGACTCGTCGGCCTTCGCGTTGGATTCTGCCCGCTTCCGTTCAAGTTCTTCGATCGCGTCGGTCAAGGCACCGTTCCGCCGTAGGAGCACGTCCCGGGTCGGGGTCAAGTTTCGACAGAAGTGCGCGATATAAAGGCTTCCGAGAGATGCGGACCGTGGTTTCTCCTGCCGCGTCAGTCTAATAACCCGTACCCCCGATGATTCGGCCCGTGGACGAGGTCGGCCGCATCTACGGTGACGTAGGGCTGGGGATGTTCCACCTCAGCCTCTCCCAGCCGGTGGAACGGGGGGAGTACCTGGCGGTCGAGGACGAGCTCCACGGCAAGGTCCTCTGCCAACTGGACGACCTGAAGCGGAAGAGCGACCTCGGGCTCGAGGCCGCCGGCGCCTTGAAGCCGACCGAAGAGGCACCGATCCACGAGAACCTGCTCGGCCTGGTCCGCATCATCGGCTACCGCGACCCCCGGGGGATCGTGAAGATCCCGACCATCCCGTTCCGGCCGGGGGCCCACGTCTTCCGGGCCGACGAACCGCTGATCGCCGAGGTGCTCGGCCTCAAGCACCGGCCCAACTCGGGCGCGTACGTGGGACTCCTGCGGAACCACGGGATCCACGTCGAGCTCGACATCAACCAGCTCGTCCAGCGGCACGTGAGCGTGCTCGCCAAGACGGGCGGCGGGAAGAGCTACCTTCTCGGCGTCCTCATCGAGGAGCTGCTCCGCCACCGGGTGACGTGCGTTATCGTCGACCCGCACGGGGAGTACGGCTCGCTACGGTTCTCGGCCGAGCCGAACGGCGGGAACGCACGGTTCGGAGTCTCCGCCCAGGGGTTCGCTAAGCAGGTTCGGGAGTTCTCCCCGGACGCCACCATCAACCCGGGAGCGAAGCCGCTCACGTTCTCGCTCCGCCACCTCGACCCGCGCGAGCTCCTCGTGTTCATGGGGCTGACGAACATCAAGTCGTACCTTCCTCCCCTGAAGCAGATCATCGAGCGCGTCAGCGTGGCCACCCCCGACTTCACGGTCCACGACCTCGTGCGCGCGGCCGAGTCCGGGGAGGGGGCCGTCGCGGAGATGCTCCACGAACGGCTCGAGTACGTCGAGCAGACGAAGCTCCTCGGTCCCCAGGGCACGAGCCTGAGCGAGCTCGTGAAGGAGGGCGAGGCGACCCTCATCAACCTCCGCGGGACGGCGCCGGACGTCCAGGAGCTCGTCGTCGCCCGGATCGCCTCGACCTTGTTCGACAACCGCAAGCGCGGGAAGATCCCGCCGCTCTTCCTCGTCATCGAGGAGGCGCACAACTTCGCTCCCCAGCAGGGTCAGGTGACGAGCTCGCGGATCCTGAAGAACATCGCGAGCGAGGGTCGGAAGTTCGGTCTCGGCCTGTGCGTCGTCACCCAGCGCGCGGCCCGGATCGACAAGAACGTCCTCTCGCAGTGCAACACCCAGCTGATCCTGCAGGTCACGAACCCCCTCGACCTCAAGGCGATCACCCAGTCGATCGAGGGGCTCACGAACGGGATGACCGAGATGATCCAGTCGCTCCCGGTCGGGGTCGCCCTCATCACCGGCGGCGGCTACCACACCCCGCTCTTCTGTGAGGTCCGCCCGCGCTCCACCCGCCACGGCGGGGAGAGCGTCCAGATCGTCGCGGCCTGACGAACCCACGGCCGGGCCATCCCGCCCGCCGGGTCACGAGCGGGCTCTTCTGAGCGCGGCGGTCGGGCGCGAGAGCGGTCCCCCCGGGGGCGGTTACTCGGCTATCCTCGTGGAGGAGCGGTCTCCAAGTAGCGGGTGACGAGGCGCACCGCGAACGCGGTCGCGCCGACGTTCTGGTAGGCCGGCTGGTACCTGCGCGTCTTCCCGGTCGTGTACGCGGGTCCGGCGATGTCGAGGTGGGCCCACGGGGTGTTGCCCACGAACGACTCGAGGAACGCGGCCGCGGTCAGCATGCCGGCGACCGAGAGCTCGGTCGAATTACGGACGTCCGCGATCTCGCTCTTCACGAGCTCGCGGTGGTAGTCGGTGAGCGGCATCTGCCAGACCGGTTCGCCCGTAGCCGCCGAGGCGAGGAGGAGCCCTTGCGCGAGTTTCTCGTCGTTCGACATGAGACCGGCGGTGTCGTCGCCGAGCGCCACGACCTGGGCCCCGGTGAGCGTCGCGAGGTCGATCACCTCGTCGGGGTGGTACTGCTTCACCACGTAGCCGAGGCCGTCCGAAAGCACGACACGACCCTCGGCATCGGTGTTGAGGACCTCGATCGTCTTCCCGTTGAACGAGCGAACCACATCGCCGGGCCGGTAGGAAGTGCCGCTCGGGACGTTCTCCGCGCAGCACATGACCCCGATCACCCGAGGCGGGACCTTGAGGGTCGCCGCGGCGCGCAGGATGCCCAGGACGGCGACCGCCCCCGACTTGTCGAACTTCATCTCCTGCATGCTCAGGGCGGGCTTGATCGAGATCCCGCCCGAGTCGAACGTGATCCCTTTGCCGACCACGGCGACGGTGCGTCCGCGACGGGCACCGCCCGGATACTCGAGGACGACCATCCGCGGGGGGTGGCCGGACGAGCCGCCGCCCACCGCGAGGATCCCGCCGCATCCCATCTCGGCGAGCTTCTTCTCGTCGAAGACGGTGACCTTGAGCCCGAACTCCTTTCCGAGCGCGACCGCTTCCTCCGCGAGGCGCTGGGGGGAGGCCGTGTCGGCGGGGAGGTTCGCGATCTCCCGGGTCCAGACGACCACGTCGGCGAGCGCCCCCTCATCGGAGACGATCTTCTTGAGAGCGGCCTCGTCTCGGGAGAACTCCTCGCCGAGGTGGATGCTCGCGTCCTCGACGCCGCCCTCGCTCGTCGACTTGTACTTCTGGAACTCGTAATTCCCGAGGATGGCGCCGTCCGTGAGCGCGGCGACCGCCGCTTCGCTTCGCACGTTGTCCGCGACGAACGAACCCAGGCGGTACGCCACTGTTCTCGCCCCTTTCCCCTTGAAGCCCCGGACCACTTCGGCCGCGGCGCGGCGCACGACGTCGGCCGTGTACTTCGGGTGCGGACCGAGCCCGATGAGGGCGATGCGGCCCTTGCCGTCCGGCCGGTGGAAGACGGTGAGCTCCTTCCGCTTCCCCTTGATCTCCTTGCGGGTCCAGGCGGCCTTGACGAGCCCGCGGGTGGCCTCGTCCTCCTTCTGGAGCGCCCGGGGGAACGTGTCGTCCTTCTCGGGGCGCTCGAAGACGCCGCTCGCCGTCACATCCGCCGCGGCTGCGAGGCCGTCGCGACGGTCGACCTGGACCTTCATGGCCCCCCGGTCGGCCTAGCCTTAGAATGAGGGTCGGATCTTCTGTCGGTCGATGCGGATTCCGGCGGGCGTGATGGCGAGCAGGTTCTTTGCGATACCAGCGACATCGCCTCCCGTATCCTTCGCGATGTTCTTGAGGTCGATGCTCATCCGCTTCACAGCCATCTGGTCGTTCGAAATCGAGGTGTAGTCGAGCAGGACGATGTCGCCCTGGTAGGCGAGCTTCGAGATCCCGTGAAGGTCCTCGAAGCGGATGATCTCCGCTAGGCGGACGGTCCCCTTCTGACCGGCGAGCGCGCCGGCCTCGTCCTCGAAGCTCATCGCGCCGAGGTCGAGGAACGTCCCTTCTTCCAGTGTATCGGACCCGTGGTGTCGCCGGAGAATGCCGCTTTTGCTCATGGAGGAGTGCCCCCGCTACCGAGAGCCTCGACTGAGGGGTTGCTTCTTAAGGCTATTGTTCCACGGCGTGGCCGACGTCCTTCGAGGCGGCCCCGCCCGGTCCGTCGGAGGGGCGACGCGGGAACCGCAGGCAGAAGGTGACCCGGTAGAGGTCCTGGCCGTTCTTGCGGCCCACCAGGCTCGACGACTCCTTGAGGGACGCACCGAAACGTTGCTTGGCCAGCTTCGCGACCGCCCGGGCCGCGAGCGTGTCGGTGAAGAAACAGTTCCACCCCTCGGGGAGCTCCTCACGCCAGGAGACCGCCGCGCGCCAGTCCGGACGCATCTCCCGGACGAGCCGGGTCCACTCCTCCGCGAGCCGGGCTCGAAGGGCGATAGGCTTCTCGGTCGGGCCGTCGGCGGGCCCACGGAGCTGGATGGTCGCGGTGTAGTACTTGCCGCTCTTGCGGCTGCACTCCGGGCAGGTCGTGTGCACGGTCCGCACGGAGAGGGGGACCTCGACGTCCCGCTCGATCCCACGGAAGCGCACACGGGCGCGTCCGACGAACTCGCGAACGGTGGCCGTGACCAGGGTCTCTTCCCACAGGACCCGGCGGACCCCCACCTCGTCGTGGACCTCGAGGAACGGCGTGAGGTCCTCCCCGGTCAGGACCGGGCTCGACCCGGGCCGCTCCCAGTGGGCACCCCGCCTGCGGGCGCCGCAGGTCGGACAGACGGTCACCTCGACCCGCTTGGGGGCGGACAGGAGGGTGGTGCGGTCGGCGGCGCACTCGGCGCACACCCCGTCGACGAGCGGCCGGCCCGTCGCACCGCAGACGACGCAGAACTCCCCTTCGCTCATGATTCGGGTCCGTGGAGGAGAAGAAGTACCACTCGTCCACGTAAGGTTCGCGGTCGGTGCTTCGGGGGCCGTCCCTACCCGCTCATCGCGATGATCTCGGCGTGAGGCACCCCGCCGAGCGTCCCGACGCCCTCGGCGGAGACGAAGCCGCCCTCCGCCGCGACCTTGAGGACCCGCTCGCCGAGCAGGTTCGCGATCGTGGCGCGCTGAAGGGCCCAGATGAGCTCCTCGCGCGAGACGCGCCGCTCCCCGTAGAACTGGGACGAGACCTTGACCGTGCGACCCTTGTCGCCGACGGGGAGGTCCCGGCCGAGAAGGTCCGCGTCGCACGCGGCGACCACGAACTCGGATCGGACCCGATGGACCCGCATCACTACCCCGTCGTCCATGACCTGGCCTCTGGCGTTCGTCCCCGCAGGACCGGCAGGAGATAAAGAGGGGACCGGCTCGCGTCCCCTTAGAAGCGGACGAGCTGGTACTGGTTCGGTCGCGGCTCGATGATCTCGCCCTGGTTGCGCATCGTCTGGAGGATCGAGTCGGCGTGCGCCATCGAGATCCGCGCCTTCTCGGCCGCCTCGTGGTACTGCTCGATCGTGAACGTCCCGCCCGGCTGCTCCTGGAGGTCGCGCATGATCCGCATCGCGAGGTCCATCCGCTCGCGCTGGCTGTGGCTCACGCCGGTCTGGGTGAGGTCGATGTCGAGCTTCCCTTCCTCCGTCATCGAGACGCGCTTCAAGAAGCTCTGCATGACGTGGATCGCCCGCTCGGCGTCCTCGATGGCCACCTCGCTCGACAGGCGGGCCCGGGCCGCCGCTTCGCTGAGCCGCACGAGCGCTTCGAGCTGACGCGCCGTGATCGGCACGGGGGCGTTCGGCTCCTCGCCCTGCCGGCGGACCTCGACGTAGTAGTTCTCGATCGCGTCGAGCGAAGCCTGGCTCAGGGTCGGGCGGACCGTGCGGCGCGCGAACGCGATGTACTTCTTCAGGAGTTCGGGGGGGAACGGGGAGCCTCCTGGGCCGGCGAACTCGGCGTAGGCACCCGGGTGCTCGACCTCCCGGTGGGAGGCGAGGATCTTGTTCGCGAGGATGCGGTCCTTCCTCTGGTCGGGGACGTCGCGGATCGAGAAGATGACGTCGAACCGGGAGAGGAGCGTCGGTGGTAGGTCGAGCTGCTCGGCGATCGTCCGGTCGTTCGTGAACCGGCCCCACTTCGGGTTCGCCGCGGCGAGCACGGGGCAGCGGGCGTTGAGGGTCGAAGTGATCCCGGCCTTGGCGATCGACACGGTCCCCTGCTCGAGCGTCTCGTGCATCGCCGAGCGGTCCTCGGGGCTCATCTTGTCGAGCTCGTCGATCATCGCCATCCCGCCGTCGGCGAGGACCAGCATCCCCGCTTCGAGCACCCAGCGACCGCCCGCGAAGTCGTCCTTCACGGCGGCGGCGGTGAGCCCGGCGGCGGTCGCGCCTTTCCCGGAGGTGTAGATCCCCCGGGGGGCCACTTCCGAGATGTAGCGAAGGAGCTGGCTCTTCGCGGTACCCGGGTCGCCGACGAGGAGTACATGGATGTCGCCGCGCACGCGGACCCCGTCCGCGTGGCGCTTCTCGACCCCGCCGAAGAGCTGGAGCGCGATCGCCTCCTTCTCCTCCTCCATCCCCTTGATGGTCGGCGCGAGGGAGAGAACGATCTTGTCGACGACCGTGGGGTCGCCGCGGAACTGCTCGATGAGCCGAATGTCCTCCGGCGTCATCTCGATCTCCTCGTACTCGCGGTTCTCCGACTCGAAGGAGTTGCCGAGGACCATCAGGTCGAACGTGGTGTTCCGAACGACGCCGCCCCGCGAGGCGGTCGCCCGCTGGAAGCTCTTGAGGACCCCGTTGAGGACGATCCGGTTGCCCGGCAGCACCTTCCCCGTGAGGTCTTCGGTGAGCAGCACCGAGAGTCCCTGCGGATGGGCGCCGTGCCGGAGGGTCTCAGGATGTTCCTGGATCTCGATCCGCTGGGCGTCCACGTAGGTCGACTCCTCGGCGACCAGGCGGAACCGGGTCCGGCCCTGGGTCTTCCCGCAGCCGCCCTGGGCCTCGGGGCACTCGAGGGGCTCGCGGAAGATGAGGGACGTCTCGTCCTGCCGCTCGTGGAACTTCGTCCGGCACGCGACGCACTCGAAGACCGCGTCCCGGATCTGGGGCCGCACCTCGGAGACCCGCCGCACGATTCCGTCGAGCGCGACGAACCGGTTTAGGTCCGACTCCCGGATGGCGCGGATCGTCCGGTGCGCGGTCGGGGGGAGGCCGATGACCCGCAGCCGGAGGTCCTCCGCCTCGGGCCCGGCGACCGGGAGAAGCTCCTTCATCGCGCGGATCCCGGCCCCGATGACCTCCTCGGGCCGCTCGAGGAGAAGGTCGGCGAGCGGAGTGTCGGCGCCGTCCAGCGTCGCGAACGGGACCTCGAGCGAGCGCTCCTCGGGGAAACGGTCGTGGAGGTGGAGGATCCGTGGCCGGAATCCGGCCTCCTCGAGCACGGAGCCCCAACGGCTCTGCAGCTCGGGCGGCGCGGGGAGGGTCCTCTTGACAGCGACCATCGGACGAACTTCCTCCGCTACGGGTCGAGGCGGTAACGGTCGCGGGGGAATAGGCGGGCCTCCCGTATATTGGAGAGCCCCGCGAGCACCTGCACCACCCGGTCGATGCCGAGCCCCCAGCCGCCGTGGGGAGGCATCCCGAACCGGAACGCCTCGAGGTACCCCGAGAACTTCTCGGGGTCGAGCCCGGCGGTCGCGATGTTCGCCTTCAGCGGCGCGAGCCGGTGCTCGCGGGCGCCCCCGCTCGCGATCTCGAGCCCGCGGAAGTCGAGGTCGAAGTAGTACGTGAGCCGCGGGTTCGCGTCCTGCCGCTGGGCGTAGAACGTCCCGGTCTTGATCGCCGTCGGAAAGTCGGTGATGAAGTAGAGCGGGGCGCCGAGCTCCCGGTCGACGTGCTCGCCGATCGCCTTCTCGTCCTCGGTCCCGAGGTCCTCCTCGGAGCCCGGACGGCCTAGCCACTCCATGCACTTGGTAAACGGGATCCTCGGGAATGGGGTCTTGGGCTCGGGGATACGCTCGGCGAGCGGGTTCCCCCGGACCGCGAGGTCCTTCTTCGTCGTGACGAGCGCGTCGGTCACGATTCCCTCGAGGGCGCTTCGCACGTCCTCCACGGAGTCGATGAACCCCATCTCTGCGTCCAGGCTCGAGAACTCGGTGATGTGGCGGACGGTGTCGGACGGCTCAGCCCGGAACGCGGGGGCGATCTCGAAGACCCGCTCGAAGCCGGCGCCGATGAGCATCTGCTTGTACAGCTGCGGGCTCTGGGCGAGGTAGGCCCTCCCGTCGAAGTAGTCGACCGCGAACAGGGTCGCGCCGCCCTCCGCGCCCTGGCGCAGGAGCTTCGGAGTGTCGACCTCGAGGAACCCCCGGCGGACGAACGCCTCCCGGAATCCCGCGAGCAGGCTCGAGCGCAGCTCGAACACGGCGCGGACCGCGGGCTTCCTCAAGTCCAGCACCCGGTGGTTGAGCCGGGTGTCGAGCTCGGCGCCCACCTTGTCGACGATCCCGAGCGGCAGCGGCACCTCGGCCCGGACGATGACCTCGACCGCGGTCGGGAGCAGCTCGACCCCGCGATTGGCCCGCTCGGAGCGGTGGACGGTCCCTTCGACCGAGACCACCGACTCGCGGGGAAGCTCGGAGAAGAGGGCGAAGAGGGCGGGGTCGGTCACGCCCTTCTTCAGCGTGACCTGGGTCGTTCCCGAGCCGTCCCGTACGAGGGCGAACGCGACGCCCCCGAGGGCCCGGTAGTCCTCGAGGTGACCGGCGATCCGGACGACGGCGCCGTCCAGTTCCTTGAGCTCACGCGAGAGTCGGCGCGAGGGCGACAGGGGACGCGACCTCCTTGCGAGCCATGGCCGCCCGGATGAGCGCCATGTAGAGCGGGTGGGGCGCCTCGGGACGGGAGAGGAACTCGGGGTGGTACTGGACCCCGATGAAGAACGGATGGCTCGGCATCTCGAGGACCTCGACCCGTCCGTCCACGCTCATCCCGCCGACGACGAGCCCCTTGCCGGCGAGCGGTTCGATGTACTTCGGGTTGATCTCGTAGCGGTGCCGGTGGCGTTCCCAGATCTCGCCCTTTCCGTAGAGGGCCGCGACCTTGGAGCCGGGGTTCAGGATGATGCGTTGGGCGCCGAGGCGCATGGTGCCGCCGAGGGCCTGGAGCCCTTTCTGCTCCTCGAGGATGCAGACGACCGGGTCCGGGGTCGCCGCATCGACCTCGGTCGTGTTCGCCTTCGGGAGCCCGAGGACGTTGCGCGCGCTCTCGATCGCCGCGAGCTGGAAGCCGTAGCAAATGCCCAGGTACGGGATCCCTCCCGTCCGAGCCACCTCGATCGCGCGGATCTTCCCTTCGGTGCCTCGCGAGCCGAACCCTCCGGGGACGATGACCGCGTCCGAGCGCTGCAGGCGGGCGAGCAGGGACGGGTTCTTCGGGATGTCCTCGGAGTCGTACCACTGGAGCCGGATCTCGACCCCGAGCGAGCCCTGGCAGTGATGGAACGCTTCGGAGTGCGAGAGATAGGCGTCGCGCAGCTCCGTGTACTTCCCGACGACGGCGACCTCGACCGAGCCGTCACAGCGCCGATACGTCGCGAGGAACTCCTTCCAGGCGGTGTAGTCCGGCGGTCGCTCGGGAAGGCCGAGGAGGCGGGTAAGGAGCGTCCCGAGACCCTGCGCCTCGAGGACGAGCGGGACCTCGTAGATCGTGGGCTGGTCCGGGACCGAGATCACGGCCTCGGGGGGGACGTCGCAAAAGAGCGAGATCTTCGCCTTGATGTCCGGCGTGATGGGCATCGGACCCCGGCAGATGATGACGTTCGGCCGGATCCCGATCGCCCGCAGCTCCCGGACGGAGTGCTGGGTCGGCTTCGTCTTCGGTTCGCCGACGGGTCCCACGACCGGAACGAGGGTCGTGTGGACGAACGCCATATGGCCCTCGCCGAGCTCGTAGGAGAGCTCGCGCAGCGCCTCGAGGAACGGCATCGACTCGATGTCACCGACCGTCCCTCCGACCTCGACCAGGACGACCTCGGCGCCGGCGGCCTGCGCCACCTCCCGGATCGTCCGCTTGATCTCTCCCGTCACGTGGGGGATGATCTGGACCGTGTTGCCGAGGTAGTCGCCCCGGCGCTCCTTCTCGATCACCGCGCGGTAGATCTTCCCGGTGGTCAGGTTGTGGGTCCCGACCATGTTCTGGCCGAGGAACCGTTCGTAGTTCCCGAGGTCCAGGTCGGCCTCGGTGCCGTCGTCGAGCACGAACACCTCGCCGTGCTGGTACGGGTTCATCGTGCCCGCGTCCACGTTGAGGTACGGGTCGATCTTGACGATCGTGACGGAGATGCCGCGGGCCTTGAGAAGGCGGCCGAGCGAGGAGGTCGTGATTCCCTTGCCGAGACCGGAAATCACTCCGCCGCTGACCACGATTACCTTCACAGAACCTCCGACCGGCCCGTGTAGGGGACCCTTGCCATAAAGGCTGTGGGAGGGGTTCGAGCGCCGGCGCCTGCCGAATCGTCCCGACCCCCGACGGTCGGGCTCAGAGTGGGACGCGTCGCCCCGTGGAGTCGCGGTGGAACGAGCCGAAATCGGGGACGCTCGCAAGGCGTTGCGCGGGGAACACCGGCCCGTCCACGCAGACATGGTACGGTCCGAGCGCACAGGCGTCGCACATCCCGAGGGCGCACTTCATGTGCCGTTCCATCGAGCAGAAGACGGGGACCGACCGCCCTTCGGCGGCGACGATCACCTTCTTCATCATCACCTCGGGGCCGCACGTCCAGACCGCGTCGAACGGTTCGGCGGAAAGGAGACGCTCGGCGACCACGGTGACGAACCCCTTCGTGCCTTCCGACCCGTCGTCCGTCGCGACCTCGACCCGCGCGCCCATCGCCCGGAACCGTTCCTTGAACAAGAGCTCCGGAGCCCGGGTCGCCCCAAGGGCCACGGTGACGGAGCTCCCGGCCGCTCGGGCCCGTTCCGCGGCGGGCGCGAGGGCCGCCGATCCCGAGCCGCCGCTCACGATCAGGATCCTCCTCGGAGTTGTGTCGACATGATTCCCATACGGTCCGCGGATCCCCACGTGGTCCCCCACTCGGATCGATTGCGCCCGTCGGGTCGACCCCCCGATCGCCTTGATCGTGACCCCTTTCGAGGGTCCGTCCGTGTAGGAGAGGGACATCGGAAGCTCGTCGTCGCCCGGTAGCCAGAGCATGACGAACTGGCCGGGGTCGGCGGTCGGAGGAAACGGGAATCGCAGGGTCACCGTCGAGGGGGTCTCGGCGACTCTCTCCGTCACCGCCACGACCGAGCGCACGACCTTAACCTATCGTTCGGGCGATATAGCGGCTCGGGCGGCCGAGGGGACGAGGGCCCTAGTCCGGCGGCACCGAATGTGCCCGGTGCGCGACCCCGACCGCGTCCTCGACTCGAGAGAACCCGAGCTCGTCGAGGAGGCGAGACAGGTCCCGGGCGAGGCGGCCGAACAGCTCGACCCCGTCGAAGGTCACCTGGGTCCCCACCTCGAGCGCGCGGGCCCCGGCCATCACGTACTCGAGCGCATCCTGGGCGTTCGCGATGCCGCCGACCCCGATCACCGGGATCGAGACCTTCTCGAAGATCTGCCAGACGCAGGCCAGCCCGACCGGTTTGATGGCCGGCCCGCTCAGGCCGCCGAGACCATGGGAGAGGACCGGGCGGCGGAGGTGCACGTCGATCGCGATCGCTCGCAGGGTGTTGATGGCGCTGACCGCCGCGGCGCCCCCCCGTTCGGCCGCGACGGCGAGCCCCGCCGGGTCGCTCGTGTTCGGGGTGATCTTCGCGATGACCGGGATCGTGACCGCTTTCGTTACCGCCCGGACGACCTTCTCCACGTCCGAGGGGGTGCCCCCGACCTCGGTCCCGAACCCCTGCGCGTGAGGGCAGCTCAGGTTGAGCTCGAGCGCGACCACGCCCGTGGCCGCCATGCGGACAGCGAGTCGGGCGAACTCCTCGCTGTCGCCGGCGAAGATCGAGCCGATGACGGTCGCTCCCGCCTTGCGGGCGATCTCGATCTCCCGAGGGTACTCGTCGATCCCGGGGTTCGGAAGCCCCATCGCGTTGAGGAGTCCCCAGTGCTCGTAGGTCTCGATGGTCGGGTTCGCGTAGCCCGGCCGTGGGACGGAGCCGATCGACTTGGTGATGACCCCGCCCGCCCCGGCGTTCCACGCCCCGGCAAGCGAGTCTCCGCTCTCTCCCCAGACCCCCGACGCGAGAAGGAACGGGTTCCGGAGATTCACCCCGGCACAGCGGACCGCGAGCTCGGCCACGGCGCGCGGGACGGGTGGTGGCCTTAAATCGCCTCGCTCGGATGCTCCGAAGCCCATGCGTCTCGAACGGCTTACGGACGCCGCCCGGGAGGCCCTCGAGAAGGCGTTCCAGCGGGCCGCGGAGCTCCGTCACCCCGCGGTCGAGCCCGAACACCTGCTCTCCGCGCTTCTCGACGCCCCCGAGGGCACGGCCACGGCGATCCTGACGGGGCTCAAGGTCCCGGTCGACCGCCTTACCGCGCGCGTCTCGGAGCGCCTCAAGGGGCTCCCTACGGCGGACCGGGTCGCGCCCTCTGACCAGTACCTCTCCCGCGACCTCTCGAAAGTGATCGACGCGGCCGAAGCCGAGGCCGAGAAGCGAAAGGACCGCTACACGACCGCCGACGAGCTCCTCCTCGGCCTGCTCTCGGTCGCGTCCCCCGCCCGTGAGCTCCTCGAGGAGTTCGGGGTCCGTCGGGCAGCGGTCGAGGCCGCTCTCCAGGAGGTCCGTGGGTCGGACCATCCCGTGGAGAGCCGCGCCGAGGAGGCCCAATACCGGGCGCTCGAGAAGTACGGCAAGGACCTCACGGCGCTCGCCCGCGAGCGGAAGCTCGACCCGGTGATCGGCCGCGACGACGAGATCCGCCGCGTGATTCAGATCCTCTCCCGTCGGACGAAGAACAACCCGGTCCTCATCGGGGAGCCCGGGGTCGGGAAGACCGCGGTCGTCGAGGGCCTCGCCCAGCGGATCGTGACGAAGGACGTCCCGGAGTCCCTCAAGGAGCGGCGAATCGTCACCCTCGACCTCGGCAACCTGCTCGCCGGCGCGAAGTTCCGGGGCGAGTTCGAGGAGCGGATCAAGGCGGTGCTCAAAGAGGTCGAACGGTCCGAGGGGCAGGTGATCCTCTTCATTGACGAGCTCCACACTCTCGTCCACGCGGGAGCTACGGAGGGAGGGGCCATGGACGCCTCGAACCTCCTCAAGCCGGCGCTCGCACGCGGCACGCTCCACTGCATCGGGGCGACGACGACCCAGGAGTACCGTCGGTACATCGAGAAGGACGCCGCGCTCGAGCGGCGGTTCCAGCCCGTCCCGGTCTCCGAGCCGAGCGTCGAGGACACGATCTCGATCCTGCGGGGCCTCCGGGAACGATACGAGCTCCATCATGGGGTACGGATCCACGACTCCGCGCTGGTCGCCGCCGCCACCCTCTCCGCCCGCTACATCCCAGACCGCCACCTTCCGGACAAGGCGATCGACGCGATCGACGAGGCCGCGTCGATGGTCCGGCTCACGCTCGACTCCCGGCCGACCGAGCTCGACCAGCTCTCCCGCCGCATCCGTCAGCTCGAGATCGAACGGACCGCGCTCGCCCGCGAGAAGGACGCGTCCAGCCGAGAACGCCTGAAGGCCCTTGACAAGGAGCTGGCGAACCTCAAAGAGAAGGAGCAGGGCCTCCTCGCCCGCTGGAAGCGGGAGAAGGAGCACGTCGAGAAGCTCCGGGCCCTCCGAGCGAAGCTGGACGACGCGAAGGCGCAGGAAGCGCAGGCCGAGCGCTCGGGCGATCTCGAAGCCGCGGCGCGCCTGCGCTACGGGACGGTCCCGGAGCTGCAGAAGCAGACGGACGCGCTCACGAAGGAGGCGGAAGGCGCCGCCGCCGGGACCATGCTCCGGGAGGAGGTGACCGAGGACGACGTTGCTTCTGTGGTCTCGAAATGGAGCGGCGTGCCGGTGACACGTCTCCTCCAGGGCGAGATGGACCGCCTCTTGACGATGGAGGAGGCCCTCCGCAAGCGCGTCGTCGGCCAGGACGAGGCGGTCGCGGCCGTCTCGAAGGCGGTCCGCCGGTCCCGCTCCGGCCTCGGTGACCCGAACCGTCCGATGGGCACGTTCCTGTTCATCGGCCCGACGGGCGTCGGGAAGACCGAGCTCGCGAAGGCGCTCGCCGACTTCCTCTTCCACACCGAGAAGGCGCTCGTGCGCGTCGACATGAGCGAGTACATGGAGAAGCACACCGTCGCCCGGCTGATCGGCGCCCCCCCGGGCTACGTCGGCTACGAGGAGGGCGGGCAGCTCACCGAGGCGGTACGGTCGCGCCCGTACACGGTGGTCCTGTTCGACGAGGTCGAGAAGGCCCACGCCGACGTCGTGAACGTCCTTTTGCAGCTGATGGACGACGGTCGACTCACGGACGGGCAGGGCCGAACGGTCGATTTCCGCAACACGCTCGTCATCCTCACGAGCAACCTCGGCTCGGACCTTATCGCGGAGGCACGCACGGACGAGGAGCGGCGCAAGCTCCTCGAACCGGCCCTCCGGGTACAGTTCCGGCCGGAGTTCCTGAACCGCCTCGATGAGGTGGTGATCTTCCACGCCCTGACGGAACCCGAGATCGAGGAGATCGTCGACCTCCAGCTCGCGCAGGTCACCGCCCGCCTCGCCGACCGAAGGATCCACTTAAAGGCCACTCCCGCAGCCCGCTCCCTGCTCGCCAGTTCCGGCTTCGACCCCGCGTTCGGCGCCCGGCCGCTCAAGCGGACGATCCAGCGGATGGTCGTCGACCCGCTCACCGCGAAGTTGCTCGCCGGCCAGGTCCGGGACGGGAGCGAGGTCACGGTCGACTCTAAGGGCGGGGAGATCGTTCTCGCGGTAGCGGCCCCGAAAGGCGGAGGGAGAGGATCGTGACGACCGGTGTCACCGTTGCGGTAGTGGGGGCGCCCAACGTCGCGAAGGAGCTCGGCAAGAAGGGGACCGAGTCGGACCTTGCCCTCTTCAACACCGTCACGGAAGGCCACGCGATCACCCTGGTCGAGCCGACCCAGTTCCCCGAGAAGTTCTCCCCGCTCCTCACGGCCCTTTCCATGGCCGACCGCTGCCTCCTCGTCGTCAGCGAGCTCACCCGTTCCGTCGCCGAGACGATCGCGACCGTCGAGCTCGCGGAGGCCCCGACGACGGTCGTCCTCGGCCCCGCCGTCGGAGAGGCGGAGCTCGCCCGGGCCCTCAAGGGAGGCCGGCTCGAGGCGGCCCCGAGGGTCCCCCTCGACTTCCCGAAGCTGCGGGAGCTCATCGACGGTTGGAAGGCTCCGGCCACGGAGGGACCGGTGATGGTCCCGATCGACCACGCCTTCCCCGTCAAGGGGGTTGGCGCCGTCGCCCTCGGGGTCGTGCGGAGAGGGACGCTGCACGCTCACGACCGGCTGCGACTCTGGCCGACCCCGAAGGTCCTCGACATCCGCTCGATCCAGGTCCACGACATCGACCGGCACGAGGCGGAGTGCGGCGAGCGCGTTGGGATCGCCTTGAAGGGGGTGGACGCGGACGAGCTCTCCCGGGGCCAGGTCCTCGCACCCGAAGGTTCGCTAGCCGAGGCCACGGAGCTCAAGGGGCCGTTCCAGAAGTGCCGGTACTACCGCGGCGACGCCGCGTCCGGCGCGGCGGTCCACCTCTCCCACGGGCTCCAGGTCGTCCCCGCGGAGATCAGCGGGCTCGGCTCGGGCGCGGTGCGCGTGACCGCGGACCGACCGATCGTCCGCATCGTGGGCGTACCGGCCTACCTGATCGACCTCTCCGTGCCGACGGGGCCGCGGCTGATCGGCCGGTTCACCGTCGAGGGATGATCCTCGCCCCGGACGGCAGGACCGCAGGTACTCGCTAGGGGACGGCCGTTCACGCGAACATCGTGACGGATTCCTTGCGGAGCTCTTCCTCGCCGACGACCTTCTCGATCGCGCGGTCGAAGTCCGCCGTCGTCACGCTGTCCCGTTCCTCGCGGATCGCCCACATGCCGGCCTCGGTGCAGATGGCGCGGATGTCCGCGCCGGTCGCGCCCTCGCACCGGTTGGCGAGCGCCTCGAAATCGATCGGCTCGTGGAGCGCCATCCCGCGGGTGTGGATCTTGAAGATCTCCGAACGCCCACCGTAGGTCGGGACCGGGATCTCGATGATCCGGTCGAACCGCCCCGGCCGCAGGAGCGCGTCGTCGAGGATGTCCGGGCGGTTGGTCGCCGCGATGATCTTGACGTTCGCGAGCGGCTCGAAGCCGTCCATCTCGGCGAGCAGCTGCATCAGCGTCCGCTGGACCTCGCGGTCCCCGCTCGTCGCGACCTCGAGCCGCTTCGCGCCGATCGAGTCGACCTCGTCGATGAAGATGATCGTGGGCGCCTTCTGGCGCGCGAGCTCGAAGAGCTCGCGGACGAGCCGGGCCCCCTCGCCGATGTACTTCTGGACGAGCTCGCTGCCCACGAGCCGGATGAACGTGGCGTTCGTGTGGTGCGCGACCGCCTTCGCGATCATCGTCTTGCCGGTCCCGGGAGAGCCGATCAGCAGCACCCCCTTCGGGGGGTCGACGCCGACCTTCTTGTACAGCTCGGAACGCAGGAGCGGGAACTCGACCGCCTCGCGGATCTCCCGGATCTGGTCCGAGAGGCCCCCGATGTCCTCGTACGTGACGGGGGGCTTGTCGACGATCTCGCTCGCGGTCACGAGCGGGTCGAGCGACGCGGGCAAGATGCCCATCACGGCGAGGGTCTGCTTGTTGAGCGCGACGCGGCTGCCCACCGTGATCTTCCCGTGCTCCACCGTCTCGGCGGAGTTCACGACGAAGTCGGGGCCGGTGGACGACTTCACGATCACGCGGCCGTCGGTGAGCACGTCTCGGACGCTGCCGACGATGAGCGGCGGGTAGCGCAGGCGGTCGAGCTCCGTCTTGAGCCGCTTGACCTCGCGCTGGAGACGAAGGATCTCGGCCTCCATGTAGTGGCGTTCGCTCTCGACGCGCTTGATCGCCTCGGCGAGCTGCGTGTTCCTTAGCTCGAGGAAGCTGAGCCGGTCGAGCGCGTCATGCGGGGTCGCGGACGCTTCGGGTTCGCTCATGGTAGTCAGCTCTGGCCTGCCACGCCGGTGGTGCCAATCAATAGAAGCGGGTCCGCTTATAACTACGCGTGACTAAAACACCGGGGCGAGGTCGATGACGGTCTCGCGTACCCGTTCGGTCCGAGCGTTCGCTCCCGGCCACGTCACGGGGGTGTTCCGGCCCGACCTCACGCGCCGTGACCCGCGCGGCCGAGGTTCGGTCGGAGCGGGCATCGTCCTCGAGCTCGGGGCGTGGGCCGAGGCCCGGTTCGTGCCCGGCTCGCGATCTCGCGTGCGCGTGCTCGGGGAGGGGCCCGGGCCATGGCCCATCTCCGAGGACGTAGCCCGTCGGATGGCCCCCGAGGAGCCGGGCACTCTGACCGTGCGGCTCACGCACGAGCTGCCGGTCGGGCAGGGATTTGGGATGAGCGCCTCCGGTGCGCTCGCGACCGCCCTCGCCGTCGGAGCCCTTTCGGGTCATCCCCGCGCGCACGCGGTTCGGGTCGCACATCTTGCGGACCTCTTCGGAGGGGGCGGCCTCGGGGGCGTGGCTGCGATCCTCGGGGGTGGTCTCGAGGTCCGGACCCGGGCCGGCATCCCCCCGCTTGGGAAGGTCGTTCATCGACCGTTCCGGCCTGCGCTCCTGGTGGGGGTCGTGGGTCCTCCGATACCCTCTCCCACCGTGCTCCGCGACCCGGCCGCGCTGCGACGGATCACGCGGGCCGCCCGCGGCTGGGAAGAGCTCGGCCGTCACCCCACCCCAGAACGGCTCTTCCGGCTCAGCGAGCGGTTCACGGACCTCGCCGGCCTCGCCTCGCCGCCCGTTCGACGGGCGGTCCGTGCGCTTCGCGGCCGAGGCGCCTCGGCGTGCCAGGCGATGTTCGGGCAGAGCTTCTTCGCCCTGCCCATGTCGGCCAGCGCGCGAACGGCCTCGCTCGACTGGTTGCGCAGCGAGGGGCTCCGCGCGGTCGAGATCCATTCGTCGGCGACGGGGGCTCGGGTCCTTCGTTCCCGTCTCACCTAGCGTTCCTCTCTCGAGCACCTAGCGGAGCGCGCGCTCCGCAAGCCTTTTAGTGGGAGGCCCGTCTCGGCGGCTCCCATGACACGAAAGCCTGCCCGCATGTACCGCAAGGTAGAGGGGCAGGTGTACACCCGCCAAGAGTACATGGGCGGGATCCCGACCTGCCGGATCACGCAGTTCGACACCGGCAACCTTCGGACCCAGTTCCCGTTCAGCCTAACGCTCGCGACCGAGGAGGCGGCTCAGGTACGCGACATCGCCCTCGAGGCGGCGCGCGTGAGCGCGGTACGGGTCCTCGAGAAGGCCGCGCCGAACGAGTTCCACCTCAAGGTCCGCTGCTTCCCGCACCAGATCCTGCGCGAGCACAAGATGGCGATGGGGGCCGGCGCCGACCGTATCTCGGACGGGATGCGCGGCGCGTTCGGCAAGCCGGTCGGTCACGCGGTGCGCGCCGCCATCGGAGCTGAGCTCCTGACGGTGCACACGACCGAGGCGCACATCGAGGCGGCCAAGGAAGCGCTTCGGAAGGCGTCGCACAAGCTGCCGATTCCGACGCGGCTCCGCATCACCCAGCGGGCTTCGTAGACGGCCGGGCGCGCACCACGAGCACCGGGCACGGTGCGTGAGCGACGAGCGCGGACGAGATGCTCCCGATCAGGAGACGCTTCGTCGCGGACAACCCCCGGGAGCCGACCACGACGAGGTCGGTCGAGTGGGTGTCGAGGAATGAGAGGACCTCGTCCACGACCACGCCCTCGCGGCACACCCCCGTGATAGCGGTAAGCCCGGCCCCCTGGGCCTGCTTCACGGCGGCCTCGACAAGCCCCTGGTACTGCGTCACCTGGCTCTCAGAGACCGGGGTCGACAGGTACGGGCTCGTCGACGGCAGGTAAACCGGGACGATCGGGGCGATGCTGAGGATGGTCAGTTCGGCCGCGTAGCGGCTCGTGAGGTCGATGGCCGTGGCGAGCGCGTCCTGGGCGTTGGCGGAGCCGTCGATCGCGACCAGGATGCGGGCGAATCGTGACGATGACATGCGGTCGGGGAACGGGCGGAATGGTACTTGGAACTTCCGAGAGGCTCGTCCCCGTTGCCCCATTCAGCGCTCCCAGGACCTACGCAACCGTTTTTACGGGTGGTCCGCCTCAAGCCGAGCGCAAGGTGGACCTCTTGGCTCCTGTTTGCAGTAACTGCGGCGCCACCGACTTCGTCTGGGCGAACGACCTCAAGACCGGTGGACTCGGGGGAGGGTCGCTCTCCCTGCGGTCCCGGGGCGAGCTGTCGCTCGGAACCCGGATCTGTCGGGCCTGCGGCCACGCGGACCTCTTCCTGAAGGACCCGTCGATCCTCCGGATGCCGCACACGTGGCGACCGGGAGAGTTCACCCCGATCACGCCGCGTCCGGCGGCATCACCGGCCCATCATGCCGGCCACCCCGCGGCCGCCCCGGCTCCCGCGCCGGCGGCGAAGCCGGTAGAGGCCCCAGCCCCACCGACCCCACCGTCTCCGCCCCCTCCTCCCCCCGAGGCCGCTCCCCCGGTCCAACCACCGGCACCTCCTGCAAGAGAATCCACTCCGACCCCGTCCTGGACCTTGCCGGTCAGGGTGCTGCCCACCGCCCCACCCCCTCCCCCTCCA
>Ga0326728_10007551_pt1 | contig 27766 bp, 21 predicted proteins | sample MB3enrmetagenome_FD_207602 | JGI IMG/M metagenome (GOLD analysis project Ga0326728, IMG submission 207602) | Lab enriched peat soil microbial communities from McLean, Ithaca, NY, United States - MB31MN | ecosystem: Environmental > Terrestrial > Soil > Wetlands > Peat | place: USA: New York...
CTCTCGCCATCGACGAGTCGCTGTTCCGCTACGAAGCCTTCTACAGGGTCTGGCCAGCCATCAGCATCGCGGGCGGCTTGGACGCGCGCTTCGACACGCATCAGGAGGCGGAACGCGCCTTCGGCCTGTCCTGGTGGGACCGCGGCGCGCGGCGGCCGGCGTTCGAAGTCCGCCGCCTCGGCGTCACCTACACTCGCGGCAAGTTCGCTCTGGTGGCCGGCAAGCAGTTCATCCGTTGGGGCAAGACCGACATCCTCAACCCCACCGACCGGTTCGCGCCGCGCGACTATGTCAACCTGGTCGACAACGATTTTCTGGGCGTCACCGCGATCCGCGCGACTTATGGCACCGCATCCGACACCCTCGACGCGATCTTCGAACCGCGCCTGACGCCCAGCCGCATGCCCCTGCTGGGCCAGCGCTGGTTCCAGCTTCCGGCGGGACTCCCGGTCACCGAGCAGGCCCCCGACTTTCCCGGCGGCCCGCAGTACGGGGCGAGGTGGAACCATATCGGCGCCCTGGCGGAATACTCGCTGTCGTTCTACAACGGGTTCGACAACCTCCCGCTGTACGCGTCCGCGCTGGCGCCCTCCGGAATTGCCATCCGCCGCTACTATCCGCGGATGCGCATGTACGGCGGCGACCTGGCGGTCCCGCTTGCCGCCGTCACCCTGAAAGCCGAAGCCGGCTACTTCACCTCCGCGACACCGTCGTCCGACGAATACGCGCTCTACGTGGTGCAACTGGATCGCCAAGCCGGCGAATGGAACTTTGCCGGAGGCTATGCCGGCCAACTGATCACGCGTCACGGCGTCGCCCCGGTGGCATCGTTGCTGCGCGGCTCCACGCGTGCCTTCGTGGCGCACGCCGGCTACACCATCGACGTAAACCGCAGTGTCAGTTTCGAAACCGTGATCCGCCAGAACGGCGCCGGCGCGTACTTCAAGCCCGAATACACTCAAGCCTTCGGACAACACTGGCGTGTGACCGCCGGATTCGTCCTGATCCGCGGCCAAGCGACCGATTTCCTGGGGCAATACCACGCCAATTCCCACGCCGTATTGACCGTCCGCTACAGCTTCTGAACTTGCTCCGCACTCCGCCGCCCCGTACACTGGTAGTTCCCCTATGAAACTCCAAAGTCACACCATCACCCAAGGCCGCGACCGCGCTCCGGCGCGCGCCATGCTCAAGGCCATCGGCTTCACCGACGAGGACCTCGCAAAACCAATCATCGGCGTCGCCAACACCTGGATCGAAACCATGCCGTGCAATTACAACCTGCGCGAGCTGGCCGTGAAGGTGAAGGAAGGCATCCGCGCCGCCGGCGGCACTCCCATGGAGTTCAACACCATCGCCATCTCCGACGGCGTCACCATGGGCACCGAGGGCATGAAAACCTCGCTGGTGAGCCGCGAGATCATCGCCGATTCCATCGAGCTGATGGTGCGCGGCCACATGTTCGACGGCGTGGTCGCCCTGGTGGCTTGCGATAAGACCATCCCCGGCGCCGCCATGGCGATGCTGCGGCTGAATATCCCCGGCGTCATCCTCTACGGCGGCTCGATTTTGCCGGGCAAATACAAAGGCCACGACATCACCATCCAGGACGTCTTCGAAGCCGTGGGCGCGCACGCCAGCGGCCGCATTACCGACGCCGAATTGCTCGACATCGAAGACCATGCCTGCCCCGGCGCCGGCGCCTGCGGCGGCCAGTTCACCGCCAATACCATGGCCACCGTGATGGAACTGATCGGCCTGGCGCCCATGGGCACCGCGGCGGTGCCGCAGGTGGACCCGCGCAAGGACGACGTGGCGCGCCGCTGCGGCCGCATCATCATGGACGCCGTCAGGCGCAACCTGCGGGCGCGCGATATCTGCACGCGCAAGGCATTCGATAACGCCATCGCCGGCGTGGCCGCCTCCGCCGGGTCGACCAACGCCGTATTGCACCTGCTGGCCATGGCGCGCGAGGCCGAAGTTCCGCTCACCATCGACGATTTCGACGCCGTCTCGGCGCGCACGCCCATCATCGTGGACATCAAACCCGCCGGCCGCTTCATGGCCGCCGACGTCGATAAATCCGGCGGCATCGGGGTCATCGCCAAGCGCCTCCTGGAAGGCAAGCTGGTGGACGGTTCGGCGATCACCGTCACCGGGCGCACCTTCGCCGAAGAGGCCGCCGACGCTCGCGAGACGCCCGGACAGGAAGTCATCCTGCCGCTCTCGAAGGCCCTGAAACCGCGCGGCGGCATCGCCATTTTGCGCGGCAGCCTGGCGCCGGAAGGCTGCGTCATCAAATTGGCGGGACACGAGAAGAAGGTGCATCACGGTCCGGCGCGCGTTTTCGACCGCGAGGAAGACGCCATGCTCGCCGTCACCGAAGGGCGCATCCGGGCCGGCGACGTGGTGGTGATCCGCTACGAAGGTCCGCGCGGCGGCCCCGGAATGCGCGAGATGCTGGGCGTCACCGGTGCGATTGTGGGCGCGGGATTGTCGGACAGCGTTGCGCTCATGACCGACGGCCGTTTCAGCGGCGCCACGCACGGCTTCATGATCGCCCACGTCGCTCCGGAAGCCTTCAACGGAGGCCCCATCGCCATCGTGCGGGAAGGCGACTCGATCACCGTGGACGCCGACCGCGGCGTGCTCAATCTGGACATCCCTCCCGAGGAACTGACCCGCCGCCTGGCCGCCTGGAAGCCTCGCGCCCCGCGCTATGCGACCGGCGTCTTCGCCAAATACTGTAAGCTGGTGGCTTCCGCCTCCGAAGGCGCCATCACGCGAGTGTAGAAAGGGACAGACACCGCAGGGGACAGACTCCGTTTTTCGCGCCGCGCGAAAAATGGCTGCCTGTCCCTGGTTTTCTCTCGCCCCGGCGCTTCTACACCACCAACATGCAATCCCCGTACGAGTAGAACCGATACCTCTCCTCCACCGCGTGCCGATATGCCGCGAGCGCCAGCTCCGTCCCGGCGAACGCACACACCAGCAGCAGTAGACTGGTCCGCGGCAGATGGAAGTTAGTCAGCATGGCTCCCACGCCGGCAAACCGGCAGCCCGGGTACAGAAAGATGTCGGTTTCCCCGCTCACCGCGCGCATCTCCCCGCCGCGCAGCGCGCTTTCGATGCTGCGCACGCTGGTGGTTCCCACCGCCACCAGCCGCTTGGCCGCGCGCATGTGGGCGGCATTCTCTTCGTCGATGTGGTACCACTCGCTGTGCAGCCGCGCCTGTTCCACCTGCTCGGCGCGCAACGGCTGAAACGTCCCCAGCCCCACGTGCAGCGTGACGTAGGCCACCGCCGCGCCGCGCGCCCGGCACCCATCCAGAATCTCTCCCGTGAAGTGCAGCCCCGCCGTGGGCGCGGCCACCGACCCGCGCTCCCGCGCAAACACCGTCTGGTACCGCTCCCGGTCGGCGGTTTCGTCGGGCCGCTTGATGTACGGCGGAAGTGGAACGTGCCCGATCTTTTCGAACTCTGTGAACAGGTCCGCATCCCCCGCGAACCGGACCACGCGTTCTCCGAACTCCCCCTGCGCCACAATCTCCGCCTCCAGCCCATCGGCAAACCGAACGCGTTCTCCCTTTCGCATCTTGCGCCCCGGCCGCACCAGCGCTTCCCAGTCCCGGCCATCGGCGCTCACCGCCCGCAGCAGGAACACCTCCACTTCGCCCGTCAGGTATTCCCGCCGCGCTGGATTTTTCTTTCCGATGGGCAGCGCGCGCACGCCCATGCGGTGTCCGAACAGCCGCGCCGGAAAGACGCGCGAATCGTTCAGCACCAGGCAATCGCCTTCGGCCAAAAACTCCGGGAATTCGCGAAATGCGCGGTCTTCCCAGCGGCCCTCGCGCCGGTACAGCACCAGCATCCGCGACGCCGCGCGGTCGGCCAGCGGCGCCTGCGCGATCAGTTCCTCGGGGAGTTGGTAATCGAAGCGGGTGAGATCCATCCAGCCTTCACTGTAGCGGAAAGCGGGATTTCCCCGCGCCGGCAGATTTCCCCGCGCATTTCCAAACTGCATCACCGTCGGCTATCCTAATGTGCTTATGAGAAGACCTGTCCTGCTCCTCGCGTTTGCCTTCACGGCCTTGGCCCAGCCCAAGTTCGAATACTGGCCCGGAGCCGCCTACGACCCGTCCGTCCCCACGCCGGTCAAGATCCTCGGCTACGACTTCGGCGACCGCATCTCCAGCCACGCCAACATCGTCCGCTACTTCCAGGCGCTGGCCGCGGCCCAGCCCAATCGCATCAAGGTCTTCGAGTACGGCCAGACCTGGGAAGGCCGCGAACTGGTCTACGCCGTCATCGGGAGCGAAACCAACATGCACCGGCTTACAGAGATCAAAACCGCCATGAAGAAGCTGCACGATCCGCGCCAGACCCCGCCGTCTGAAGCGCAGAAGCTGATGTCCGGTCTCCCCGCCATAATCTGGCTGGCCTACGGAGTGCACGGCAACGAGATCTCCTCGCCCGATGCCGCGCTGGTGGTGGCGTATCACCTGCTGGCGTCGCGCCACGACGAAATCGTCTCCGCCGTCCTAAACAATACCCTGGTGATTGTCTGCCCGCTGCAGAACCCCGACGGCCGCAACCGCTTCATCCACGATTTCGAGATCAATGAAGGGTTCGAGCCGGATCCCGACCCGCTCGCCGCCGAGCACAGCGAACCGTGGCCCGGCGGCCGCACCAACCACTATCTTATCGACCTCAACCGCGATTGGATCGGCTTCACCCAGCCGGAGATCCTCGGCCAAGCGAAGGCGCTGCAGGAATGGTACCCGCAGGTCTTCATCGACTTCCACGAGATGGGCACCGAAGCCACTTACTACTTCACCCCCGAGTCCGACCCCTACAATCCGCACCTCATCAAAGAGCAGCACGACGACCTCTACTGGTTCGGCAAGAACAACGCCAAATATTTCGACCAGTTCGGATTCCGCTACTTCACCCGCGAGGAGTACGACGCCTTCTATCCCGGCTACGGCGCCAGTTGGCCGTTCTATTTCGGCGGCCTGGCGATGACCTACGAGAACGGATCCACCCGCGGCCTGGTGGTGCGCCGCTCCGACGACACCACCATCACCTTCCGCGAAACCGTGCGGCGGCATTTCGTCACTTCGATCTCGAGCTGCGAAGTGGCCGCCAGGAACCGCGACAAGCTGCTCGAGATGTTCTACCACTATCAGACCTCGGCTCTCGAGGACGCCGCCAAGGATCCTGTGCAGGAGTACATCCTGCCGCGCCAAGGCAACACTTCGGTGGTCGACAAACTGGCCCAGTTGCTGGTGCTGCAGGGAGTGGAAGTGGCGCGCGCCACCGCTCCCTTCACCAACGACGGCAAGCCATATCCCGCGGGATCCTATGTGGTCTCGCTGGCGCAACCGGAAAGACGCCTCGTCCGCGATCTGCTGGACCCGCAGGTCTCCATGGACGAAGCCTTCCTGAAGGGCGAGGAACAGCGACGCAAGCTGCGGCAGCGGAGCGAAATTTACGACGTGACGGCCTGGTCGCTGCCTCTGCAATTCAATATCGAAGCCGTGCCGGCCACCGCCAAATCGCAGGGCGGCTTCGAACCCGTGAAGCCCGGCGACACGCCCCCCGGAAAAGTGGGGGGCGGAAGAGCCGCGGTCGCCTACCTGGTTCCGTGGGGCACCACCGCCGCGGCGAAGATGATGACCCTGTCGCTGCACCAGGGCCTGCGCGTGCTCAGTTCCGACAAGCCGTTCACCCAGAACGGCCGCGTGTTCCCGGCCGGAACGCTGGTGATCCTGGTGAAGGACAACCCGCCCGGCGTGCATGAGACCGTGCGGATGCTCGCCGCCAGCTCCGGCGCCGACGTGGTCGGGACCGACTCTAGCTGGGTGGAAAACGGTCCCAACTTCGGCAGCTCGCGCGTCCTGAACATGAAGTGCCCCGCCATTCTCATGGCTTGGGACCGCCCCACCAACGCCGGATCGGCGGGTGAGACCCGCTGGCTCCTCGAACGGCAGTACGGCTACCCGGTCACGGTCATTCGCACGCAGCAGATTGCCTCGGCCGACCTGAGCCGGTTTCAGGTGATCATCCTGCCGGAAGGTGGCGCATACGCGGCCGTCCTGGGCGCGGATGGCGCGCGCCGTCTGAAGGAATGGGTGCAGGCCGGCGGCACGCTGGTCGGCATTGGCGGCGCCATCGGCTACATGGCGGCGAACGGCATGCTGGCCATCTCGCAGGAGAATACCCCGTCCTCGGACGCCGGCGCCCCGGCTGGACGCGGAGGGCGTGCTGGCGCGGCCGTCGCGGCGCCCACGGCCGGCGGCGCCGCTCCTGGTGCTGAAGCCGCTGGCGCCACGGGCGGAGGCCGCGGCGGCGCGGGCAGCGCCGATATCGCCCGCGTGCCCGGCAAGATCTTCGCCACCGACAGCGATCTGGAGAAGGCCGAGCAACCCGAGACCCAGGCTCCCTGGCCGGCTCACGGATTCCTGGCCAAGGCCAAGGTGGACCGGGAGCATTGGATCACCGTGGGAGTTCCGGAGAGCGTGTACGCCCTGGTGGGCGGTTCCAGCATTTACACCCCGATTCAGGCGGACCGGGGCGTCAATGCGGTAGTGTTCGCCAGCGCCGGCCAAGTCATGGCCAGCGGCTATTCATGGGAGGAATTCCGCAAGCAGCTTGCGTTCAAACCGTTCCTGGTGGTGCAGCGCGATGGCCGCGGCCATGAGATCGCTTTTACCGCCGACCCGAACTTCCGTGGATACATGGATGGGTTGAACATTCTGTTCCTCAACGCCGTATTCCGCGGAGCCGCCCACGCCGGCGTCGGGGTTGGTGGTGGCCGCGAGGAGTGATGTGGGGCGGGATGGCATTCCGCCCCGCGGGGCTAGAACGTCGCCATGATGGTGGTCTGCGGGCGCCGCTCGGGCCATCCGAATTTCCGCGCCACGGCGATCTGGTTGAGCCTGGCCTGCGCGCGGGCGCGTGTGTTGAGGGCCGCCATGCGGGTCCACTCGGCCAGTTCGCGCGCCTCCGTCAGCCGGCTCTGTGGAAGCGGCCCGCACCGCAGATCGGCGCGGAACCGTTCTCCATATGCTTGCCAGAGAAGGCGGGCACGGGAAAGTTCGCCGCGGGCTACCGCTTCGCGAATCCGCCGCGGCAGGGTGGCGTTCTCTGAAGTTGTGGCGGCCATCGTCTCCCTCACAATCCCGTATACATCTGCGATTCGGTCTGCTCGGCCTGGAACATCTCGTTCATATAGTTGAACTGTTGTTCCGTCTCGGAGATCAGGGCATCGGCCTGGGACATTTGGGCCTCCAGGTTGGTTTGAAGCTGGGTCACCTGGGCCTGTTTTGTCGAAATGGTGTTGCCGACATCGGTAATCTGCGTCTTAAGGTCGGACTGGGCGGTGGTGAGCAGCCCGCTGGTGGGATCCAACAGGTCGGTGAGCGCATTGGTGGCATACTGCAGAAACCCGCTGGTGGTGCTGTTCCCCAGGAAGGCGTCCACGTCGCCGGAGTTGGCGATATCGGCGCCTGCCAGAGTCATGGCAGTGAACGTCAGATGGCCGTTCATGTCGCCGCTGGCGTCCAGCTCCAGCCCCAGGTTATATACGCTGCTCACGGTGCTGTTGGCGTCGGCGCCATATGTGCCGATCCCGTTGAGCGTGTTCGCGATGGTTTGCAAAATCGGGTTGCCTTGCAAAGGCCCGGCATTCTGTCCGTGCTGCGCCGTGATTTCGTCGGCTATGGCGTTGTATGCGGTGGCGAATGCGGACAGCGCGTCGCTCAAGGCCGAATCCGAGCGCGACACGGTGACATTCACCGGTCCCGAGGTGACCGCCTGCATGGTCAAAGTGATACCCGGGGAAATCACCACCGACGGGGAGTTGGTGTAGACCGGAGACCCGCCCGTCACGGTGTACTCCGCCTGGGTGCCCCCCGCCGACTGGGTGAACAGGCTGGTACCGCTGGAGTTCTGGAGATCCAGCGTCTGCGGGCTGAGCGAGGTCGATTGCAACGCGATGCGGGTATCGGTGGAACTGACATTGACTACCGTGGCCTGGACCTGGTCCCCGTATTCCTGATTGATGGCGGCGGCCACTCCGGCGGCGCTTTTATCGGTGGTCGTGATGGCATCGGACTTCCCGCCAATTACCAGCTTGTAGGAAGCGGCGCCGGTGGCAGCCGGCCAGTTGCTGGTAGTCATGCCGGAGGCATACGATCCGATGCTATCGACCTGCATCGAATAGACACCCTCCTGGGCGCTATCGCCCAGGGTGACCGTGACCGCCGACGATTCTTTGCCCGACGAATCGGTGACGTCCGACGAGTAGGAAGACCCGTCCATGGCTTGCTGGACGCCCTGGACCGCTGACTGGAGGTTCGCCAGCAGGCCATTCATGTTGGTCATTTCGGTGGACTCGCTGGTCAGCGTAGTCTGTTGAACGCTCAGCAACTCAATCGGCAGATCGGCGATCGCCACCGCCTGGTTGATGACGCTCTGCAGGCTCGACGAATAAGCGCTGGTGCCGGTGAAGGTGCTGCTCGGAGCGCCCGTGGAGCTGTCGCTACTGGTCGAGCCGGAGCTGCCGCTGGAGGTGCTGCTGGAACTGCTGGAACCGTTGGAAGAGTTGTTGGCGGCCGATAGCGAGGGCGACGCGAAGATGGTGGAAAGAGCGCTGCTGATGGAGCTCATAAACGACTCCAGGGCCGGACAGGACGTTTGTCCTACCCGGCCCCAAGTTTCAGTCCCGGCGAGGCTCTCGCTCTCGCCGGGGGTGGGTTACAGTTAGCTCTTCAGGAGCGAAAGCACGGCCTGAGGAGCCGAATTCGCCTGGGCCATGGCGGCGATGGACGACTGCTGCAGCACCTGGGCCTTGGACAGGTTGGCAGCTTCTTTGGCGATGTCGGCGTCGCGGATGTTGGACTGCGCGGCCGAAAAGTTGGTGATCTGCGACTGCGCCAGGCTGACGGCGTAGTTCAACTGGTTCTCACCCACGCCGATAGCGGCTTGAGCGGTACCCAGCTTGGTGACGGCGCTGCTGACCGCCGCCACCGCGGCCTCGGCGCCGCTTTGGGTGGCGATCGAGGCGTTGGCGGCGGAGCCGTAGGCGGCGCCTTGGAGAGTGGCTGGCGCGCCGGTGTTCAGCCCGTCCGTGCTCCCCGTGCCGCCCACGCCCACCGTAAAGCCGGTGAGCGAGCTGACGAAGTTGATCTCCTCGGCGCCGCCCACCTTTTCCTTTACGGCCACGATGCTCTGCAGTGCCGGGCTGGTATTGCTGGCTTGCAGTTGTTGGTTGATGTAAGCGATGGCGTTGTCGATGCTGCTGCCGCTGCTCCCGGCCTGGGTGGCCGAGCTGTTGTTTTCGAGCGTGATGCTCTTGGTTTCCAACGCCCCCGTGCTGGCCGTGGCCGAGAAGGTCAGAACCTGCTTCTCGTTCCCGTATTGCAGGGCATTGAACGGGGTTGCGCCGGTGGCCGAGGTGCCGTAGGCTTGGAGCGAGCTCATGGCCGTGGTGGCGGTCGGCACGGCGCCGGGTGTGGTAGTGCCCGAACCGGTGCTGCCGGTGGCGATGTTCAGTTCCTTGCCCGCGGTTGTGGACAGAAGGTCGTTGGTGGCGCCATTGGTCACGACCAGAGAAGCACTGGAGCCGCTGGCGGCGGTAGTGAAGGTCAGTTTGCCGGTGGCGGCATCCCAGCCCGCCGAGACCAGGCCGGCGAGAGCCGTTTGACCGATTGCCGTGTTGATGGCGGAGACGAGACTACTGGCGCCCGTACCGCCCGTATAGGTACCGGCGGTTACGTTAACGGCTGTCGCACCCCCGCCGTTGACCGCAATCTGAAACGTATTGTGGGTGGCGTCCACGGTCACGCTGCTGGCCTGGGTGATGGTCGCCGAAGATACCGTGGCCGGAGCGTTTACCGCACCAGCGCCGAACGACGTGCCGGCCGTGCCGAAACCGATGTTCTCCGCGGCGGCCGAGCCCGAGCCTAGCGCATTCAGGCGGAATTGCGTTCCATTGCTGGAGGTAATGGTGATGTTGTTGTTGAGGGCTGGGTTGACGTTGGCCGTGCCATCGGCTTGAGTTGCGACCGCCGTCAGCCCGGCAGCCTGCCACTGTTGGCTGTTGGAGAACTGCGCGTTGAGATTGGCGACGATGTCGGCGATGGAGCTGTTCTGGCCGGCCGTCGTGGTGGCTCCGGTGAGACCCAGCAGGGTGTTGGCGCTGTGGAGCGCCGCGGTGTTGATCAGCACCTCCGAATTGGCGCCCTTGGTGGCGGCGGCGATGTTGAGCTGGCCGGTGTTGCTGACCGTCACGACGGCGGCGGCACCGAGCCCGGCCTGAATCTGCGCCGCGATGGAAGCCAGCGTGGAGGGCGCGTCGGCCATGCCCGAATTGGAAGAGCCATTGGCAATGTGCAGGTTCTGGCCTCCCGAGGACAGAAGGTCGTCGACCACGGTCGCGCCCGAATTGTGACTGCCGTTGACAATGTGCAGGTTCTGGCCTCCAGTGGACAGAAGGTCGTTGGAGACCTGGTTGGTCGAGCCAGAATTGTGAGAGCCGCTGACAATGTCCAGTTTCGCGCCCGCGCCTCCCGAAGACAGAAGGTCGTCGGTGACGGTCGCGCCCGAATCGTGACTGCCACTGGCAATGTCCAGTTTCTGGCCCGCGCTTCCCGTGGACAGCAGGTCGGCTGTGTTCGTGGTGGTCGTGCCAGAGCCGTGAGAGCCATCGGCTATGTCAATACTGCTGGCAAGGTCGTTCGTGGCGCCGGCATTGATGGCCAGGTAAGCGCTGGAGCCAGTGGCGGTGGTCTCAAAGGCCAGATTGTTGCCGCCGTCGAAGTACGCTACGACCGTGGCGTTCAGACCCGCACCGTAGAGCCCATCGCCATTGCCGTCCCCGTTGGCGGTGTTGTTGATGGCGTCGAGCAGAGCCTGGCCCGTATACGTGCCGTCGCCTATGGTAACGGACACCGGAGCGTTGTTGCCGACCGTAACGTTAAACGTGTTGTGGGTGGAATCCACGGTAACGCTGCTGCTACTGGTGATCCCCGTCGAGCTAATCGAGGCGGCGGTGTTGGTCTGATAGGTCCCGGACCCGTCACTGAGCACCACGGAAGAACCGGCGCCGGTGGAGGCGGAGGTAAAGGTCAGATAGCCGCTGGTGGCGTCGAAGCCCGCGGTCACCATGCCGGCATAAGCCGTATTGCCAAGTCCGGTGCTGCCATTGCCGTTGATGGCGGCGAGGAGAGACGCGCCCGAATACGTGCCGGTGGCCACGGTAACATTCACCGCCGCCCCGCCATCGACCGCGATCTGAAACGTGTTGTTTTGGGAGTTCACGGTTATGGACGTGGACGCGGTGACCGACGCCGAGGATACCGCACCGTGAGTGCTGCTGGTCAAGACGCCATTGCTGAGCGCCACGGAGGAACCGGCGCCGGTGGAGGCGGACGTAAAGGTCAGCAGGTTGCTGTTGTTTGCGTCGAAACTCGCCGTGACCATGCCGGCATAGATCGTATTGCCGAGTCCCGTGCTGCCATTGCCGTTGATGGCGGCGAGGAGAGCGTTACCCGTATACGTGCCGGCGGCCACGGTGACGTTCACCGCCGCCCCGCCATCGACCGCAATCTGAAACGTGTTGTTGTTGGGACCCACGGTAACGCTGGTGGTATTGTTGACCGTCGACGAGGCTACCTCACCGCTGGTGGCGACCGTGTTGGTAGTGGCGCTGTCGCTGAGGGCCACGGAAGAACCGGGGCCGGTGGAGGCGGATGTAAAGGTCAGCAGGCCGCTGGTGGCGTCCCAGCCCGCCGAGACCTCGCCGGCGAGGGACGTCAGGCCGATTGCCGCATTGATGGCCGTGGTGAGATCGTTGGCGCCCGTTCCCGTATACGTACCTGCGGTTACGGAAACTTGCACCGCCGCCTTGCCGTCGACCGCAATCTGGAACTTGTCGTTGTTGGCGCCCACCGTGACGCTGCTGGCCGAGGTGATCGTGCTCGAGGCCACCGCGCCGTGAGTGCCGCTGGTCGCGGTGCCATCGCTGAGGGCCACGGAAGAACCGGCGCCGGTGGTGGCGGATGTAAAGGTCAGCAAGCCGGTCGTGTTGTCCCAGCCCGCCGAGACCTCGCCAGCGAGCGACGTCAGGCCGATTGCCGAGTTGATGGCCGTGGTCAGTTGGTTGGCGCCCGTACCCGTATACGTACCGTTGGTTACGGTAACTTGCACCGCCGGCCCGCCATCGACCGCGATCTGAAATGTGTTGTTGGTGTTGCCCACCGTGACGCTGCTGGCCGAGGTGATCGTGCTCGAAGCCACCGCTCCGCTGGTGGCGGCCTGATTGGTACTCAAGGTGCTGTTGAAGATGGTCGCGACCCCATTGTTGACTACCGTGAGATCGACCGCATTATTGGTGTTGTTAATATCGAGTCCGCCCAAACTGAGGGCGGTGCCGGTGACGCTGCCGGCCGTGGCATGCGCCCCCGCCGTGAGGTCGATGGGGGTAATCGCCGTGGCGACCGCGCCATTCAGGGAGATTTCCATGCCGGCCGCCTGGCCCGCCGTCGTCCCCAGGATCCCCGTCACCGTGCCCGAGCTGTAAGCGGCGCCCGCGGTGATGGTGTTGTAGCTGGCGCTCCCCGAGTTGCCGGAGAGGAACGAGCCGAGCCCCAGCAGGTTCTGCGCGTCCCCGCTGACCTGGATGTTGAACGACTGGCCGGTGGCGCTGTTGAACGACAGGGCGCCGCCGGTATTGCTGGCGCCCGCGGCATTGGTCATGCTCAGGCCCGCAGCCACCAGCGAAGAGTTGGACTGGAACTGGTTCGCCAAATCGGCGATGGCGGCGCTGGTGGTGGTGTCCGAGGCGTTCAGATTCAAGGTCACCGCCTGGGCCAGCCCGCCGCCCGTCACCACGAGATTGACGTTGGTGGGAGTGGTGAACGTGCCCGCCGTGGTGGCAACGCCGGTCACCGTGGAAGTGTCGACCGCCGCGCCCTTGGCCACACCACTCACCACGCTCACATTTCCCATGAGCGCGTTGGCCATCTGGTCGCCGGCTTGCACCTGGAAGGCCGAGGTGCTGGAAGAGAACGCCAAGGCTTGGGCGCCATTGCTGTCCGTGTACACGCTGGCTACGATCCCCGCGTTCTTGAACGCGTCGGCAGCCGCGCTGGTGCCGGTGCTGGCGGCCTGGATGGCGCTGTTGACGGCCGTGGCCAGGGTAGACACGTCGCTGACATTGGCCAGGTTCACCGAGATTCCCACTTTACCGGCATCGGAAAAGCCCGCCCCGGAGAACTGGAAGGAGGCATAGCCGGCCACGGCTTCCTGGTTGGCGTTGACGCCGCTGGTGTTGGAGACGATATCCTGCACCGAGGTCGAGGAACTGTTTCCGATATCGGTATTTACCAGGCCACTCGTGCTGTTGGCGTTGACCACCTGCATGCCCGACAAACCCAGGGCCTGGGAGTCCGCCGCGGCGCCGGTCAGATCGACGTTCTCGATGCTGTTCGCCTGGGACTGGCTACCGGTGCCCGCGCCGAGATAAACGGACATGTTGGTGGCGAAGGTGCCACCGGTGTTCAAACCGATGGACTGCGCCTGGCGGTTGATTTCACCGAGATCTGTCTGGAACTCCGTGTTCAGGGTGGTACGGTCGCCCGTGAAGGAGCCGGAGGCCGACTGCACGGCCAGGGTCTTCAACCGGTCCAGGATCTGCGAAATGTTGTTCATTCCGCCGTCCATGATCTGGAGCTGTGCCTGGGCGTCGTTGCCGTTGCTCACGCCCTGCGTCAATTCCGCAATCGAACTGCGGTATTTGTTCGCTACTGCCAGACCGGCCGCGTCGTCACCGGCCTGGTTGATGCGGTAGCCGGATGTTAACTGCTGAATGGTCTGGCTCTGAAATTGGTTGTTGACGTTCAGGTTCTGCTGAGCGACAAGGGAATTTACGTTGGTTTGGATGGAAAGCATGTTGAAATCCTTTCAAGTCTGATGCCGGCATCTTGCCGGACACTTTCTCTATCGGCAGGCTCCCCGGTAGGTTGAAGCCCTGCCGGCCGCAAAACCCTCCCCAACGCCCATACACAGTCGAATCTTCAGTGCGGGTAAGAGAAAGACCTTAGTCCCAATGCGCCATGCGCGCAGGCTAGAGGTCCCCTGTTCGAGCCGCGCTTCCGTCGGCCGCCAGGCAACCCCTCCGAATGTTGCTGAGATTTTCCCGTGGCCGCGCCACTTCCTGTCTCGGTGCGCAAATTCAAGCAGTCAAAACCGGAGCCGCGCCCGGGGAGCGGCCAGCCTCGGAATCCGCCTCCCGCCGCCGCTCTGGCATTACAGGCTGAGGCCGCGTTTCATGCCGGAGACCGGGCCCGCGCCGAGGATCTTTTCCGCCAAGCCGTCCGCATCGATCCCGACCTGGCCGGCGCCTGGCTGGGCCTGGGCCGCGAAGCCGTGCAACAGGGCCGCCATGCCGAAGGACACGGATGCTTCCGGCGGGGCATCGCCGGGGCGGATTTCACTTTGCGCGCCCTCCCCGGAAACCGTCCCTCGCATGTGGCGCGAGCCGGCTGCTATGACGGCCTTTGCCAACCCCCCGAAGCCGCCGAAAGCGCCCGCCGCGCTCTCGCCATCGCGCCCGATCCGGACCTGCACCGCATGCTTCTGTGCCTGATGTACTTCCTGCCGGACACCACCCCCGAAGCGCAATACGCCGAAGCCTGCCGCTGGGACTCGCTGTACGCCGCCCCCCTGGCGCCGGGCATCCGCCCCCACGCCAACGCACCGCTCCCGGAACGCCGCATCCGCCTCGGCTACCTCTCGCCGGACCTCTACAATCATGCCATCGTGAGATTCATCCAGCCGGTACTCGAACACCACGACCGCTCCCGGTTCGAGGTGTTCGCCTACTCGGTTGGCGCCACGGAGGACGAGGACACCGGGCGCGCCCGCGCGGCCGTGGAACACTTCGTGCCTTTCCGCGGCTCGGGTGAGGACCTGGCCGAGCGCATCCGGGCCGACGGCATCGACATTCTGGTGGAGCTCGCCGGGCCCACCATGCCGTGGGAGTTCCTGCAAACGCTAGCCCTCAAGCCCGCGCCCATACAGGTCTCCTGGGTGGGGATGCCCGGCACCACCGGCCTCTCCAGCATGGACTACTTCCTGGGGGACGCGCGGCTGCCGTGCCCCGGAACCGAACACCTGTTCCGCGAGACGGTGTACCGCCTTCCGCGCGTCTCCTGCTGCTACCGGCCCGCGGGGGCTTTCCCGGTGGCGCCGTCTCCGTGCCTCCAGCGCGGCTACATTACCTTCGGCAGCTTCAACCAGCCGAGGAAGATCACGCGGGAAGTGGCGCGCCTTTGGTCCGCCATCCTGCGGGCCGTCCCGCGGAGCCGCCTGCTGCTGAAGTACAAGGGCATGGAGTCGGAGGTCTTTCAGGACCGTTTCCGATCCTGGTTCGCCAAGGAAGGCGTCGCCCGCGACCGGTTGCAGTTCGCCGGCGGCACGCCGCTGGCCGAGTACCTGGCCGCTTACGGCGAGATCGATATCGCGCTCGACCCCTTCCCGCACAACGGGGGCAGCACCAGCCTCGACACAGTTTATATGGGCGTCCCTCTGGTGACGCTCACCGGCCGTCTCCCGATGCAGTGCGCCGGCGCCAGCCTCTTGCGCACGATCGGATTGTCGGACATGGTTGCCGAAACGCCGGAGCGGTACCTGGAGACCGCGGTCTCTATGGCCGGGATCGTGCCCAAGACACCCGACATTCGCCGCAACGTGCGCCAGGCGCTCCTCTCTTCACCGTTTCTGGACGAAGCGGGCGCGGTGCGCGACCTGGAAGACGCCTTTCGAGACATGTGGCGCCGGTGGTGCCGCGGCGAAGACCCCCGCGCGCTACGAAAGGCGGGCTAGTGCGCGCATTCAAGAAGGTGAAACCCAAGCCACGGCCGGCGGGCGAGGCGGCCCCGAACCCGCCGCCCGCCGTCGTCCTCGCTATCCAAGCCCAGGAGTCGCTTAAGGTTGGAGACTTGGTGCGCGCCGGGGAGCTCTATCGCCGGGCTGTCCGTATCGATCCGCACCTGGCCACCGCCTGGCATGGCCTGGGCGTCGAAGCCGCGCGACAGGGCCGCGACGCCGAAGCCAACGCCTGCTTTCTGCGGGGAGTCGCGGGGGCGGATTTCACCCTGCGCGCCCTCCCCGGCAACCATCACTCCCTGGTAGTGCGGGCAGCCTGCTATTACGCGCTTAGCCTGCCCCTCGAAGCCGCCGAAAGCGCCCGCCGCGCTCTGGACATCGCACCCGAGCCGAACCTCCACCGTGCGCTTCTTTGCATGATGAATTTCCTGCCGGACACCACCCCCGAATCGAAATATGCCGAAGCCTGCCGCTGGGATTCGCTGTACGCAGCCCCCCTGGCCCCGGGCATCCGCCGCCACGCCAACCTGCCGGCGCCGGAGCGCCGTATCCGCCTTGGCTACCTGTCGCCGGACCTGTATACCCATACCCTCATCCGGTTCCTCCAGCCGGTATTCGAACACCACGACCGCTCCCGGTTCGAGGTGTTCGCCTACTCGGTCGGCGCCAAGGTGGACGAGAGCACCGAGCGAGCCCGCGCCGCGGTCGAGCATTTCGTGCCCTTTGACGGCTCGGGCCGCGACCTCGCGGAGCGCATCCGCGCCGACGGCATCGACATCCTGGTGGAGCTCGCCGGGAACAGCATGCCGTGGGAGTTCCTGCAAACGCTAGCCCTCAAGCCCGCGCCCATACAGGTCTCCTGGGTGGGGTTGCCCGGTACCACCGGCCTCTCCACCATGGACTACTTCCTGGGGGACGCACAGATGCCGCGCCCCGGAACCGAGCATCTGTTCCGCGAGACCGTGTACCGCCTTCCGCGCGCCGCCTGCTGCTACCGGTTCATGGACATCCCCGTGGCGCCGTCTCCGTGCCTCCAGCGTGGCTACATTACGTTTGGCTGCTTCAACCAGCCGATGAAGATTACGCGGGAAGTGGTGCGCCTCTGGTCCGCCATTCTGCGCGCCGTGCCACGGAGTTGCCTGCTGTTGAAGTACAAGGGCATGGAGTCGGAGGTGTTTCAGGACCGTTTTCAATCCTGGATTGCCAAGGAAGGCGTCGCCCGCGACCGGTTGCGGTTCGCCGGCTACAGTCCGCTTGCCGAATACCTGGCCGCTTACGGCGGGATCGATATCGCGCTCGACCCCTTCCCGTACAACGGCGGCAGCACCAGCCTCGATGCAGTTTATATGGGCGTCCCTCTGGTGACGCTCACCGGCCGTCTCGCGGTGCAGTGCGGCGGCGCGAGCCTTCTGCGGACAATCGGATTGTCCGACATGGTTGCCGAAACGCCGGAGCGGTACCTGGAGACCGCGGTCTCTATGGCCGGGATGGTGCCGAAGATGCCCGATATCCGCCGCGACATGCGCCAGGCGCTCCTCTCTTCACCGTTTCTGGACGAAGCCGGGGCGGTGCGCGACGTGGAAGACGCTTTTCGAAACATGTGGCGGGCTTGGTGCCGGAAACAGCCGGAAAACCCTGGCGCGCGAGCCGAACCATGCTGACCGGGCTCCAGGTATCGCGCCCGGCGGACTTTCGGGAGTTCCGCGAGGAATCCATCCTGCAGGGCATCCACCAGCGCATCGAGGAGCAGGCTCGCGCTTATCCCGGCAAGGTCGCGATCCAAACCCGCGACGTAGCCCACACCTATGCCGGGATGAACGGATTGGCCAACTCCATCGCCGCGGAGATCCTTTCGGCGGCCGGGACGGGGCTGGCGCAGGCGGCCATCCTCCTGCCCAATACCGCCGAGATGGTCATCGGCATGCTGGCATCCCTGAAGGCGCACAAAGCCTACGTGCCGCTCGATCCCCATTTTCCCAAAGAACGTCTGCGGATCATGCTGGAAGACGCCGATCCTTCCGTCCTGGTGACCGACGACGAACACATGGATCTCGCCCGGGAATTAGCGGGGAAGCGGACGCGGATCCTCAACACGGCAAGGATGGGGCGCTATGCCGATGCGCCCGATCCGCGGGTCCCCTGCGACCCGCTGGACCGCGCCTATATCCTTTACACCTCCGGCAGCGCCGGCCGGCCCAAGGGAATCGCCTTCCTGCACCGTAACCTGCTGCACAGCACCATGTGCCTGACGAATCGCCTGTTTTTCGCCCCCAGCGACCGGGTGACGTGGCTGCATTCCGCCAGCTTCGCCGCCTCCGTGGTGGATCTCTACTGCTCGCTGACCAACGGGGCCACCCTGTATCCCTGGGACGCCAAGGCTCAAGGGTTCACCGGCTTGGCCGATTGGCTGGTGCAGCGGAGGGTGACCGCTCTCCAATGGATTCCCAGCGCCTTCCGGCAATTCCTGCGGACCGTTCCCGCGGATTTCGTGTTTCCGGACATGCGCATCGCGGTCATGGCCAGCGAGCCGCTCACCGTGCGGGAAGTGGAGTTGTTCCGCCGCCACTTTCCGGCTGGGAGCCGCCTGGTGAACCAGGTGGGCACCAGCGAATCTTACAACTACCGGCTCTATGCGATGGACCATGGCACTCCCATCGAAGGCGCCAATGTGCCTGGGGGCTATGCCGTATCGGAAGATCGCGAGGTCCTGATCCTGGACGGCGAGCGCCATCGGTTGCCGCCCGGCGGCACGGGTGAGATCGGCATACGGAGCGACTATATGTCGGCCGGCTACTGGCGCGACGAGGCGCTGACGCGGAGCAAGTTCGTGCGGATCGACGAGGATGAGCGGCCCGTTTACCTGACCGGCGACTTGGGCCGGCTGGAGCCGGATGGCTGCCTGATTCATCTCGGGCGCGAGGATTCTCAGGTCAAGATCCGGGGCTATCGAGTCGAACTGGCGGAAATCGACCACGTGTTGACCTCCGCCCCCGGCGTGGCGGACTCCGCCGTCTCGCTGGCGAAGAACCGCCTGGGCGAGGACCAGTTAGTGGGGTATGTCGTGCTCGAGGAGCCGGGCCAGTTTCGGCGGCGGGAGGTGGAAGAGTACCTGGAATCGCGCCTGCCCGACTACATGGTGCCCCGCCATTACGTCGTCCTGGATTCTTTACCCACTCTTCCCACGGGTAAGGTCGATCGCCATGGACTGGCCGATCTTGGACATCCCCATTCATTCGACCGGGTGGAACCGGCCGTCCGGCCGCCGGCTGAGGCGCCCGCGTGGTTGGAACGGGAAGTAACCGGCTTGTTCCGGGAGTTGCTGCAATTAGAAGAGGGCGGGGCGGACGCGGATTTCCTGAAGGCCGGCGGCGATTCCCTCACGACCGCGGTCCTGATGCAGCGGATCTATCAGCGTTATGGCGTCGCCGTCCCCATCGACGGCTTCCTCGATTCACCCACCCCGGTCCGCCTGGCCCAGCTCATTCGAGAGCCCCGCGGCCGGGCAATCCGCAGCCGCCCACCCCTGTCGTCACAGACACCGCTGGCCAACGGGGCGCCCCGCGGGCGTGGCTCCGAAGCGCACCCGAGCCGCAACCGCGAGGGAGCCGCTGACCCAGCCGCCCCGAAGAACCTGGTCATCATCAGCGCCGGAAAACTGGGACGCGAAGCCTTCACTTGGGCGGCCCAGGCCATCGCCGCCGGGGCCTGTTTGAGAATCAAAGGGTTTCTGGACGACCGGCCGGATGCGTTGCGCGGATACGGCTACGATGCCGGAATCCTCGGCGATGTGGACAGGTACGCCATCGAGGAAGACGATGTCTTTATCGGAGCCATCGGAGATCCCGCGGATAAGCCCAGATACTACCTGCCCATTGTCGAAAGGGGCGGCCGTTTCATCAATCTGGTTCACCCCCTGGCTAACGTGGGCGGGAATGTGCGGCTCGGCACGGGGATTCTGGTGGCGCCCTTCGCTTCGATCACCTGCGATGTCACGGTTGGCAATCATGTTTCGGTGGGTGCGCTCAGCAACCTGGGACACGACACGGCGATCGGAGATTGGTGCCAGGTTAGCAGCCACTGCGGGGTCAACGGAAACGCCAGGCTGGAGGAAGGCGCGTTTCTCGGCAGCCACGCCTGCGTCATTCCGGGAGTCCGTGTCGGAGCTTGGGCTTATGTCGGCGCCGGCAGCGTGGTGGTGACGGATGTGGAATCCGGGATCAAGGTATTTGGGAATCCGGCCTTGCCGATCGGCAAGACCGACGGCCCCCGCAAGAGCCCGGGAGGGACAGATACGGTCGCCCGGTCTGTCCCGGATAAGGACCGGGGGTAGAATGCTCAATTGCATCGTGTGCCACACTCCGCTGAAGCCGTATTTCGAGAAGGACTTCAAAGGACTGTCCGGACTCGGTACCGTGCCTTACGACCGCTGCGGCGGCTGCGGATTCGTCTTGTGCCGAACTCACGCGGAGATGTCCGACCGCGAGTGGGTCGATCTGAACTACAGGTGTCACGCCGATTATCAAGGCCAAGACACCCCTCCCGACCGCGATCCGCGTTGGCTCGAGCGCATCCATAATGAGGCGGTCTCGGTGCATGGGCTGTGGCAGGCCGGCGTCCTGCCGCGCGAACTCCCTTGGGTCGACTTTGGTTGCGGAGATGGCAAGTTGCCCGATCAACTGGGCCGGCGGGGCGTGCCGGTGCTCAAGTTCGACCGGTACATGGGGGACGCTTCTTACTTGACGGAGGAGCAACTCGCGGCCACGCGCTACGACGTGGTCCTGAACACAGCCGTGTTCGAACACCTTCGTAGACGGCCGCAGCTCGACGAGATTGCCGGATTAGTCGCGCCAGGCGGTGTCTTCGCCCTTCACGTGCTGGTTCGCGAGGAGATTCCGCCCGATCCCGATTGGTTCTACTTGGTGCCGGCTCATTGCTCGTTCTTCACCAACCGGTCGATGCAGATCCTCTTCGATCAGTGGGGTTTCCGCTCTTCCCTGTACCACGTGGAATCGCGGCTTTGGTTTTGGTTCCGCCAGGAGCCGGAGCCGTTGCAGCGGTTTCTCGCCCGGCCCGAGCGCTTCGTCCGGGGCGAGATCTGCTACAAGAAGGGGTTCGCCGACTACTGGAAATAGCCGGCCGCCGGCGCCTTCCCGCCGGCCTTTAGCCTGCGGGAATTCCATACAACACGGTTTCGAAAAAGAACCCGCCATGATGCCGCAAGTAGAAGCGGTATCCCGGCGCCACCGATAGAATCCAGCCGGGGAACTCCGCCAGATGCAGGGGCCTGTGATATGCGGCAATGGTAAGTCTGGGCCGGCATTCTTCGATGGTGCGCCGCGCGCCTTCAAGCACTTCGGGCTCCCCTCCCTCGACATCGATCTTGATCACCGTCGGCCGGCACTCCAGGAGGGTGTCGAGATCGACCGCCGCAACCACGATTTTCTCTTGCGCTTGCGCCCCATCCGCCGCGGAAGAAAAGCTCTGTGCCCCCAACCCGGCGGCGAACGAGAGCTCGCATGCCTCCGAGGATGCGGCCACGGAGTGAAGCTTAATTCGGGGGTCGCCGCCATACCGTTGGTTCAGGATTGCGAAATTGCGCGGGTCGGGTTCCAGCCCGACAATCGACTCAAATTGGTCCAGGGTTTTCGCGCGAAAGCTCTCTATGGTGTCGCCGTCAAATGCGCCGCAGTCCACCAGTGCTTCATGCGGCCCCAGTTCCATGCAATCGACGCCGAAATACATGGTTTCCGGTCCAACGTCGACCGATTCGAGCCAGGTGCGGTCGTAGGTCAGGCGCCCGTTGAGCAGGGCGAAATAAGTGTGCCGGGAAATCGAATCGGCCCACCGCTCCGACGCCGCAAGCAGGAGCTCGATGTTTTCGGCGGTGGTCCGCGCCAGAGAAGCTAGAATGTGGTCGCGTGGATAGTCCGGGATGGCATCCACTGCCTCCATGTATTGCACCAACTCAGCGCCGGCGGCACGGCAGAGATGCTCGAAATACTCAAGAGCCGGGTGCGAAAAGGCCAGGCAGACCGCCACCGCCCCGGCTCCGCGGGCAACGAAGCTGCCGCCGTCCAAGCGCGGAATCCCTTGTATGGTGGATTCGCGGGATACGTCGTCCACCACCCCCCGGACATCGAATAGCCGGGCAGCCACCTGAATGAATCTCCGCGCGATCCCGGTAGTCGATCCAAGCAGATACACCGGCTTGCCGGACAACCTGGCATACAAAGCCGCGCGCTCTTCCGCCGGCAATGGGCTTCCGCCCCGCTCCAAAACCCGCCCGGCGAGCGTTCGCAGGCGCTTTGCGCTATGCGTCCATTCCCGGTCTGCCATGACCGCCATTGTTAAGCGTTCCCCTTTCGTGGACCGCCCGCCGACAGGCGGATTCCAAATCGTGTCAAGCCAGCCGTCGCCTCTGGTGAGCGTGGTTGCCGAGGGCTTCCGCCAGCGCACCGGCCACCACATCCACGTCCGATTTCCGCATCTCCGGAAAGTGCGGCAGGCCCAACGCGCGTGCGCCCAGATCCTCCGTCACGGGAAGTGGACCTCGCGGACAACCGGCAAAGGCCGGCTGGACATGGCATCCCTGTCCCCACCACGACCGCGTTTCGACGCCCCGCTCCAGCAACTGGCCGACAATGTGCGCCGCGGATCGCGGCGGCAATACGACGCTGGTAGTGCTGCCCACCCATCCCGTTCCGTAACCCGGTTGGAGCGCAACGTCTTCCATGAGATCGATTCCGGCTCGGTACCATTCGGCGATGCGCGCATGCTGTGCGCGTATCCGAGGCCAATCCGCAAAACTAGCGAGCCCCACGGCCGCATGGTACTCGCTCATCTTGGCGTTTAGCGCCGGAAGCATCGCCGAACGCGAGCCGTGGAAACCGAAATTGCAGCAGGCCATCACACGTTCCCGCAGCGTTGAATCCGTGGTCGCGACGAACCCGCCCTCTCCGGCGCCCAGAATCTTGGTGGCGTGCAGGCTGACAACCGACGGCACGCGGCTGGCCCTCGCCGTGTCAAACGAGGCGGCGGCATCGATGGCCACCCGAACCCCCGTTTGTTCCTCGAAAGCCTCCCAGGCCGCGATATCGACCGGCGCGCCGAAGGGCGAAACCACCACCACGGCGCCCACCGGCGCGCGCATCCCCTTGAGCGTCTGCGAGACCTCGCCCGGGTCGAGGGCCCAAGTCCGGCGGTCGACATCGTGAAACCAGGGCTCCATCCCCGCCGCGCGGGCGGCATGCGGCGTGGCCGGAAACGTCCACGAGGGCATCAGGCACAACGAACCGGCCGGGACTTCGAGCGCCAGCAGCGCCGCGGTCAGCCCCACGGTCGCATTCGCGGTGGTTACTACGCCGCCGCGCTCCAGGCCGAGATGCCGGCTCAGTTGTAGCTCCAATTGCGTTACCAGCGGTCCCCAGTTCGTATACCATTGCCGCTCGTCGATGGCCTGCAGATAGGGTAGAATCTCGGCGCTCGACGGCAGCTTGGGCCGCAGTACCGGGATTTGGCAAGAGGTGTGCCGCGCCAGCGCCACGAGACCGGGTTCCGGTGCGAGGGTGTCGGGCGCCGACGAACATGGAGAGGCCGGTGAAGTCATCCTGGGCCTGTGTCCTCCTGGACAAATCATCGGCAGATCGCTCCATTTCCTGCAGGTACTCTTTCCTGGAGAACTTCAGGCGCATGCGCTCCGTCGACACTGCCTCCGCCTACGGCGCGCCACGACGCTTCGCGACGGAAGACTTCGGCCACACCGGTCATGCGGACAAAACCGCGCTCCTGCACATCGACGGGAATGATGCGCTGGAAGCCGTCCGGGACGATATTGCACCTACCGCGGTCCTACGGCGACGGTCCGAGACCGGCGGCCGATGAGTTCCGCCGTCGGTTCAGCGGCAGCCTAGCCGGCTGGTTCATGACCGGCGGCTCGCTATTTTTGCGGGCCGTGCGCCGTCTGGCCCGACGATAGCGGTCTTCACCGCGGGGTTGTGGAGGAGTTCACGGCCGGCTGCAGGCGAGCCAGCAAAGTTGTCACAGCGGTCGGCAACGATCCGGCCACCGCGGCCGCCCGATTCTCATCCCCTACCAGCTTCACTTCGCGCGCAATCACCGGCGTCTCCCGCGGCGCGCGGATGCCCACGCGCACCTTCGTCCGGCCGATGTGCGTGATCACAATCTCGATATCATCGCCGATCAGGATGGTCTCTCCTTCACGGCGCGACATCATGAGCATGCGGCAGCCATCTCTTCCACCGGCAGGATGTGCTGGTGCGAGTACGCGCCCTCCTGCGCCACGGCCTGCACGGCTTTCAGGTTTTTCAGGTTGATCACTACCGGGGCTAACATATTCGCGGTCGGCCCCGCCTCCCTGAGCGACAGCACCGCCAGGCAGTGCACATCTTTCCCGATGCGCGGCTGCCGATCCGCCGCCAGGCCCACCAGCCTCAGATCTTCCTGGCTGACCGTCAGACGGTAGTCGGCGTCCACTGCCCGAACCGGCAGGGTGATGAAGCAAAGCGCGGCATCTTCCAGGCTTTGCAAGAAAATCAGCGGATCGGTATGGTTGAAGTGCACCGCCGCAAAGCGCCGGCGCTCTTCAAACCCCGGAAGTCCGCACGGAAACTCAATCTCCGATTCCGGATACCAGGAAATCGTCCCCAGGTTCTTCGTGTTCAATATCGGCATGCCACCTCACTCACTCCGGAGATCGGCGAAATACCGGAGAAGCTTTAGGATGCCGCGCAACATCTCCCCAGCCACGCTACCCGCGCCGGGCCGGCTGCCGGCTAACCCGACTTTGTCAAACGGGACAGGCGGAGGCACTGGGACGGGGCGAAAACACGCAGGAGGCGCGTACGGCCGCTCGCCAACGCCCGCGGTTCTGTGCCGGCGGCCGCGCGGCGCGCCTGGCACGCGCTAGAATTGGATAATCCATGCGCTCCCGTGGATTCACTTCTTTGATCTTAGGTATGTGGCTGGCCGGCGGACTGCTCCTGTCGTTCCTCGCCACCGAGAATCTCCGCGGCGTCGACCGCACCCTTCGCCAACCCGATCCTAGCGCCGCCATCCGCATCCAGAAGTTGGGCGCAGCCGACTCGCGCCTGCTCCTGCGCTACCAGGCCGCCGAGCAGAACCGCTCCGATCTCGAAACCTGGGAGAACCTGCAGTTGTTCCTGTCCCTGATCTTCTTCCTCTATCTGCTGTTCGCTACGCAAGAAGGAAAATTCGCTTTGGGACTGGGCCTGCTGCTGGTGGTGGTGGTAATGCTTCAGCGCGTCCTGGTCACTCCCAACCTGGTGGGGTTCGGCAGGCTTCTGGACTTCATGCCCGAATCCGCCCCCTCGCCCTACCGCGCCCGGTTCGAAATTCTGCAAACCGCCCACCGCGGCCTGGAAATTGGAAAGTGGGCGGCCCAACTGGGACTGGCCGCACTGGTAATCTCGCGGCCGCGGAATAGCTCACGCCACTCCCGGCGCAAGCTCGATGTGGTCGATAAAACCGATTACGGACATATCGATCGGTGAGTTAGGCCGCCCCACCGAAGTCATCGCGCAGAACCCTTCGGTGGCCACCAGGACTTGGTCGCCCACGCCCGCATCCACCGCGTCCAGCGCCACTACGGCGTCGCCGCGATTGGTGCCATCCAGGTTCAACGGCTGCACCAGCAGGAGCTTGCGCCCTTCGTGACTGGAGTGTTTTTGCGTCGCCACGAGTTCTCCCACCACGCGGGCGATCAGCATGTTTTAGCCTTTCCGCCCGATGGCGCCTTGCCCTTTTTCGCGGCCGGGGCCTTCAGATGCACCGAATCCACAATCCCGACGATGGTGGTATCGAACGGAGGCTCGGCCGGCAGGAACGGAAAGCTGGCTTCCTTGCCGCGCACCCAATACACCAGTTCCCCGGCGCCCGCCCCGGTTGCATCCCCGCAAACCAACCGCTTGCCGGTTTCCTTCAGCTCGGGAGTCAGGGGCTGGACCACCAGCAGGCGGTGACCTTCCAGCGCCTGGTTCTTCACCGTGGCCCAAACGCAACCGACGACGCGGCCCAGGTACATAGGTTCAATCCAGGTGCACTTCGTCGACGATGCCGACGATGGCGGTGTCCACGGGCGTATCCTTGCAGCCCTCGGCCATGCGCGCGGAACTGCCCGATACGGCAATTACGCGCTCCCGGTATCCCGCGCTGACGGTATCCACCGCCACCACGTAACCGGCCTCGTCCTTGCCTTCGGGCGACACCGGTTTCAGGATGAGCAGTTTCTTCCCTTCCAGTCGAGGGTCTTTCCGTGTGGCAACCACTGTGCCCACTACGCGGGCGAGGAGCATGGAGATTCCGTCGGCCGGCTACTTGCCGGCGCCCTGCGCCTGCGTCTTGCCGATCGGCAGAATGTCTTCCAGGCTCTGGTGCGGCCGCGGGATGACGTGAACGGCAATCAGTTCTCCCACCCGGCGCGCGGCGGCGGCCCCGGCGTCGGTGGCTGCGCGAACGGCGGCCACATCCCCGCGGACCATTGCGGTGACATAGCCCGACCCGATCTTCTCCCACCCGACCAGCGTCACCTTGGCGGCTTTCACCATCGCGTCGCAAGCCTCGATCATGGCCACCAGGCCACGAGTTTCAATCATTCCTAGAGCTTCACCCATGTGATCTTCTCCAAACTTTCGTTAAGCTCCGCGCGCCTTGATCGCCTCGTCCACCAGGCCGATCAGTTCCGCGCGCGTAACGCAGAATCGTTCCTCGCCGCCGCACTGGCTGGCGCCACCCGCCACGTCCTCGGCCGCCAGGGGACACCCCGCCACGCCGGCGTTCCTGGCCTTCACCCCGTACCGCGTGCGCGCATCCAGCAGTTTATCCACTTCCATCCGCGGCAACACCTTGGCGCCGCCCAGCAGTTCCGCCACCAGCGCGATGCGCGCGAAATGCTCCATGGTTTCCATGCGGAAATAGGCCTGGAACACATCCTCGCCGTAACACACCGCCCCATGGTTGGCCATCAGCAGCGCGTCGTACTTGGGGATCAGCGGAATCATCGGCTCGGTCAGCGCGGGCGTTCCCGGCAATCCGTAGGCCGCCAGCGGGACGCAGCCCAGCCCGATGATCACTTCCGGCAGGAGCGCGTCGCTCAGCGACCGGCCGGCCGTCGCGTAACCCGTCGCCACCGGCGGATGGGCGTGCACCACCGCGCGGATTTCGGGCCGCAGCTCGTAAATCTTCATGTGCATGGCGATTTCGCTGGTGCATTTCTTCTGCCCCGAAATCTTGTTGCCCTGATAGTCGATCACGATCAGCTCGTCGGGGCTCATCATCCCTTTGCACGTCGCCGTGGGCGTCGCCAGAATACGCTCCGCATCCAGCCGGATGCTGATATTTCCGTCGTTGGCGGCAACCCACCCTTTCTGGAAAACCAGGCGGCCGATTTGAATGATGTCGTCGCGATACTCGCGCTCCGTCTTCACCATGAGGAATCACCGATTGTAGCAGAATGCGCCGCGGCCAAACCCGGCCGAAAAGAGGCGGGGTTGTATGATAGTTGCAGATGGATTCACGCCGCATGTGCCCGCACTGCCGGGCCTTTATCACCAATCGTGACCGTGTTTGCCCCTACTGCAACGAGACTGTGGGCGCGCGCGCCGCCACGCTCCGCGACGACTCGCCGATCGGAGGCTTCATCCCCCCACACCGTTTCACCACGGTGCTTATCCTGTTGATTAATTTCGGATTCTACGCCGCCACCGTGGTCGCCAGCATGAAGGCCGGCCACCAGGACGCAGTGATGCAGGTCGACGGGGAAACCCTCTTCGCGTTCGGCGCGAAATGGCCTGCGGCCATCCTTGCCGGCGAGTACTGGCGCCTGGTGACCGCCGGA
>Ga0326728_10007553_pt1 | contig 27764 bp, 15 predicted proteins | sample MB3enrmetagenome_FD_207602 | JGI IMG/M metagenome (GOLD analysis project Ga0326728, IMG submission 207602) | Lab enriched peat soil microbial communities from McLean, Ithaca, NY, United States - MB31MN | ecosystem: Environmental > Terrestrial > Soil > Wetlands > Peat | place: USA: New York...
CAATGTCGAGAATTCCCAGATGTTTGAGGGAGGCCAACTCGCCGGCATCAATGCGGGACGTTACGGCACCGACGGCAAACAACGACCGTTCAACGGCATCAATCAACTCCGTGGGACCGGCAAGCTCAAGCACGCCGCCGCGGTGTCTCCAGCGAGCTTCGCGCTCGCCGGCAGTCACTCGGCCCCACGCAGCGGCTTCGTCTTCCTCGATCGCCGCTGCCTGGCCGTGTGCTTCTGTGATCATGCCGGCCGCCACCGTAGCATTGGTTTCAGGATCGATCAAGATCAGCGCGCCGGTTCCGCGATTGTCGCGATAGAGATCGACAGCCATCGGCCGCAGCAGATGCAGCGAAACCCCGCCGATGTCGTTCATGCTGAGCATCACCGCCGGCTCGTGCCTGAGCGCGCTCAGATCTACACGGTGATCGATCAACGAAACAATGGCGGGAACCGTGTGGCTGGTGTGCTTCAGCAGGTAGCGGCGATTCACATCCAGCGGACGCTGATCCATCCACACGAGCGATGCCTTCAGGCTGCTTGTCACCATTGGCGCCGCATTGGCGCTGGCAATCAGGTCACCCCTGCTGATGTCCACTTCGCGGTCGAGCACGAGCGTGACGGAGAGCGGTGCAATGGCCTCTTCAAGATCGCCATCGAAAGTGACAATGCGCTCGATTTTCGCGCTTCGTCCTGAGGGAAAAACCGCGATCTCGTCGCCACGGCGAATCGTTCCTGACGCAATCTGTCCCGCAAATCCGCGGAACGTGTGGTCGGGCCGTAGTACGCGCTGTACTGGAAAGCGGAACGGTTCGTTGCGAGTTTCCCGCGCTGAAGGCAGCGCCTCCAGCAACTCCAGCAGGGAGGGTCCCGCATACCATGGCATCGCGCCGGTCGAGTGAACGACATTGTCGCCCTTTAGGGCACTGACGGGAACAAAGTGAACCTCGACGGGCGTGCCGGTATCGGCGGCAATCTGGCCAAGAACATCTTTGAAGTCCGATTCGATCGCGCGGAAAGTCGGCTCATCGTAGCCGATCAAATCCATTTTGTTGACGGCGACAATCACATGCCGCACACGCAGCAGCGAGGCAATGTAAGCGTGACGGCGCGACTGGATCTGCACGCCCTTGCTGGCGTCGATGAGCACAATCGCCGCGTCGGCGGTCGACGCGCCCGTGGCCATGTTGCGCGTGTATTGTTCGTGGCCCGGCGTGTCGGCAATGATGAACTTGCGCCGCCCCGTCGAAAAATAGCGGTAGGCCACGTCGATGGTGATGCCTTGTTCGCGCTCGGCGCGCAGTCCGTCTGTGAGGAGCGCGAAATCAATTTGTCCCGGCGCCGTCGTCCCCTTGCCCTCGATCGACTTCACCTGGTCTTCGTAGACCGACTGCGTGTCGTAGAGCAGTCGCCCGATAAGCGTCGACTTACCGTCGTCCACGCTGCCGGCCGTCGAAAAACGCAGCAAATCCTTCTCGCGTTCGGCGAGCAGAAATTCCTCAATTGAAAACGGGGGAGCGGTAAGGGTTGCCACTTAGAAGTATCCCTCCCGCTTCTTAATTTCCATTGAGCCTTCCTGATCGTGATCGATGACACGATTCGCCCGCTCCGATGAATGGAACCCGATCAACTCCGCAATAATCGCGGGCAGGGTGTCGGCATCGGAGCGAATGGCGCCCGTGCAGGGGCTGCAGCCGAGCGAGCGGAGCCGGCTCTTCACCATTTGGGGCTTCTCGCCCGGTCGCGCCACAAAAGCCTGCTCGATCGGAAGCAGGGCGCCGCCGCGCACAAACATCGGCCGCTCTTTAGCGAAGTACAAATCGACCACCGGAATCTTTTCCTCGTGGATGTATTGCCACACGTCCATCTCCGTCCAGTTCGAAAGCGGAAACACGCGAATGCTTTCGCCCGGATGAATACGCGCGTTGTAAAGGTTCCACAGCTCGGGCCGCTGGTTTTTCGGATCCCATTGACCTGCGCCATCTCGGAATGAGTAAATCCGTTCCTTTGCCCGTGACTTTTCTTCGTCGCGCCGTGCTCCGCCGAATGCCGCATCGAAGTTGTAATGGCGCAGCGCATCCAGCAGCGCTTGCGTCTTGAGCAGCCCACAGCAGCGCTTGGTGTCGAGCACGATAGGATTCGTTCCCGCGGCAATGGCCGGCTCATTTCGCCACACCAGCAACTCCGCGCCCACCTGCCGCGCCATTTCGTCGCGGAAGGCAAGCATCTCGGCGAATTTGAAACCGGTATCAATATGAAGAAGAGGGAAGGGAATCGGGCCGGGGTAAAAGGCCTTCTGCGCCAGCCTAAGCATCACCGAGGAGTCCTTGCCGATAGAGTAGAGCATCACAGGCCGCTCGAACTCCGACGCCACTTCGCGGAGGATATGAATGCTCTCCGCCTCAAGCAGGCGCAGATGGTTCAACCGCGGCGTCGTGATAGCTGGCATTTGCGGAGATGCTTTGACTGCTTCAGTTTCGACGACCGGCATCGTGACCTCTCGGTTTCAGTGGGAATGCTGAAAAACCGGTGCGCGCAAAGACAAACCCGGCATTCAGCAACGGGTGCGTCTTCTGGATCGATTGTGCTCAGGAGATCAGAGACTAGCGGGACACCCGTCGAAGATGTTCGACCGGCGACAACAGGAGCGGCTTGGTAAAGCGCAAACCATGTGTAAGGAGATGGTAACAAAACCCGCTTCCCTGAACAAGTAGGCCCCGGGGCTTCTGAGCAAAAAGTGCACACATTCCGCAGAATTGACGTAGGATAGGGGCGTCTCACTCTCTTGCCTTCAAGTGAACGCGCACGCCAGACCACCCGGTGGCAGCCCGGCGGCCATGACCCGCCGAAGCGGAGTGCTGATTGCGCTTGTGACCTTGGTTGCACTCGGCGCGACCACTTTGTGCCTTAATTGGACCGGCCCGGCATGCCGCCACATCCTTCATTTTGAGCGGCAGGCTCACGCCCAGACAATTCCGGCCGCACTAGCTCGCTCCCGGCCGGCACCAGACTGGGGCGACCGATTCGGCGATGGCACACCCGATTTTCTCCGCCTGACTGATCCGGCGGACCAGGCCGCATTCCGCCGGTGGTTCACGCTTATCGCCGAGTATCAGGCCGCGCGCCCCGCGTCCCTAGTACCTCCCGAGATCGCCGACTGTGCCAGCCTGCTTCGTTATTCCTATCGCGAAGCGCTCAAACGCCACGATGAAAACTGGTTGATGGCTAGCGGAATCGACGTTCCGGCTGCTCCCGGAGAGATTCGCGCCTGGAATTATCCCCACACGCCCCTTAGCACGGCACTCTTCCGCGTGCGGCCCGGCCCGTTTGAGCCCGCCGACCTTTGGAACGGGGCCTTTGCACAGTTTGCCGACGCCAAAACGCTTGTCCAGCGGAATGCATACTTTGTTAGCCGGGATGTGCGCGAGGCCCTGCCGGGCGACCTGCTGTTTTATCGCCAGTTTGGCCAGTCGTCGCCGTGGCATTCGATGATCGTGATCCGCTCCGGCGCCAATGCTGAGGTTGTCTACGATACCGGACCCGATCACAGTCAGCCGGGAGAACTCCGCCGCGTCCTGCTCTACGAACTTCTTGACCATCCCCAGCCGCAATGGCGGCCGCTCGCCGATAATCCCAATTTTCTCGGCGTCTACCGCTGGAACATTCTGCGAGGAACTCCATGATTGACCGGGATTCAACTTGCTGGAAACCGACGCTGCCGAAGCCGCTCGTGGCAACATTATTTCTGCTGGTCTCGGCCGCAGCCGCAGTCCCCGCATCGGCCACTGACGCGCCGCGCTCCTTTTCGCTTTCAACCACGCGCACATTCGCGCCCGGTGAGAGCGTCAAAATCCAGCTCATCGCTCACAACGTTCCAGAACTCGAATTCCGCGTCTACAAGGTGCGCGATGCGGAAAAGTTCTTCGCCGGGCTCAAAGATGTGCATAGCTTCGGCGTGCAGAACTACGCGCCACAAGAACAAATCGATCAAGAGACATTCGTCGAGCGCCTGCACGACTTCAAGGCCCATCTCTGGTTCCTCATCCGGCACTTCTTCCGCGGCCAATTCACCGATGAGGCGCGCGACAGCTTCCGTGAGCAGCAGGCCAAGCTGGGCAAGCGCAGCCAGGTTGTGGGTGCGGCGCAGTTCGCGCAGATTCCGCTGCTCAACGCGAGCCAGTTGGTCGCGCGCTGGAGACTTGAAACGCCCCCAGCGCTCGTAAGCGAGACCCAGCAGTTGCCCATCGATGGGCTGAGCGCAGGCGTTTACCTTATTGAAGCCACCGATGCCACCTACAAGGCCTACACTGTCGCCATCGTTACTTCGATTGCGGTCGTGGAGCGTACGGCAGGTGCGCGCGCCGATCTCTATGTTGCAGATCGTAAATCCGGTGCGCCCATTACTGATGCTGACGTCTTTCTCTGGGCGAACGGGCAGCTTCAATCGTCCGGCAAGACCGGCAGCGACGGCATGGCCTCGCTCACGATGACGATTCGCGGCGGCGCGCAGGGAGCCTTGCCGGAAAACGTCTGGATTCTTGCGCGCAAGGGAGCCGACGCTGCGCTGGTCACGCCGTGGGGCTACAGCTTTCAGGGAGTAGGATCGCAAACCGAGCGTTCCTATCTATACACTGACCGGCCTGTCTATCGGCCGGGCGATGCCGTGCACATCAAAGGCATTTTGCGCCAGGAGCAGAACGATACCTTGATGCTCCCCGGTCCGCAAACGATCACGCTTACGGTGAACGGTCCTGATAACAAAGAGGTGATGCGGAGACAGCTGGCGGTTTCGTCGCACGGAACGGTTGCGGTTGACCTCAATCTCGGATCCGACGCGGCTCTGGGGTACTACTACGTTGGATATGCGGACCAGAATATTGGTGGCACCGGCAGTTTCTACGTTGAGGACTACAAGAAGCCTGAGTACCAGGTAACAGTGAAGCCGGCCGTCCCGCGCGTGCTGCAGGGCGATTCAATACAGGCCACGATTAACGCGCGCTACTTTTTTGGCGAGCCAGTTGCAGGCGCGAAGGTTACTTACGTTGTGCACACGTCAACTCATTATTGGTGGGATCAGGATGAGGGCGACGACAACGGTGAGGATGCGGACGCCGATCAATCCGATGATTCCGACGACGCGGACGATACGTACGGCCAAACAGAGCAGCAGGAACACCAGGGCATCCTCGACGCTAGCGGTCAACTGACGGTCACTCTGCCTACTCGAATCGACTCCAAGCACACCGACCAGGACTATCGGATCGAGGCGCGTGTAACGGACGCAGCGAATCGCGAGGTCGCCGGACACTCCACGGTGCTGGCCACATACGGGTCTTTCCGACTGAGCGTCGAGCCCACAAACTATGTCGTGCAGGCCGGCCAGCCCACGCGAGTCAAAGTGACGGCGCAGGACTACGATGGCAAACCGGTGCAGACTAAAGTCCACATCGCGGCGGCGCTCGAGAAATGGGATTCCGTCACTCATGAGCGCACGGACACCAATGCCGGCAGCAAAGATGCCGCTACCGGCGCCGACGGAACGGTTCTGGTCGACCTGGCCCTCAGCGGCAGCGGCGACTTTGAAGTGAAAGCAACCGCCCAGACGCCGGAAAATCGCACCGTCGAAAACTCCACCTACGTTTGGGTATGGAACGACTCGGGCTCGTGGTATCAAACCAACGCCCAGGCGCAGATTGTCGCCGATAAGAAATCTTATGCCGTGGGCGATATTGCGCACTTGCTTCTCGTGACAGGCTTGCCCGAATCATGGGCTGTGGTGACCACTGAAGGCGACAGCGTGCAATCGCGCCAACTCATCCATCTAACGAGCGCGAGCGCTCCCTTCGATGTTCCCATCACGCAAAAGGCTCAGCCCAACCTTGTTGTCACCGCTGTCATCGTCCACGACGATCAGTTGATGACGGCGCAAAAGAGCCTTAAGGTTCCGCTCGTCGAACGCACGCTTACCATCACTGCTACACCGAACAAAAGCCAATACGAGCCTGAGGAAGCAGCCAGCTTCGACGTCTTTGCAGTCGATTCCGCGGGCAAGCCTGTCCAGACCGACCTGAGCTTTGGTGTCGTCGATGAGGCTCTCTATTCCGTGCGGCCCGATACGACGCCCGATATTGTTGGATCGTTCTACCCGACACGTTTTGTCTATCTCCAACCGGACACCTCTTTCGATTTCTTCTTCTCCGGACATGCAGGCGCCAAGAGCCCGCTGCTGGCTGACTTAGCCAACGGCCTTTACCATCCCCGCATGGCGCAGGTGAAGCCGGGCTCCGATCTGGTGGTTCCAAAGATCCGCAAAGCCTTTCCCGATACGGCGTACTGGAACCCCAGCGTGGAAACCGGCGCTGACGGTCATGCCCGCGTCGCATTCAACTTCCCGGATGCGCTCACCACCTGGCGCACAACCATCCGCGCCATGACCGACGACGGAAGAGCCGGCAGCGTGGTGACGCGTGTGCTGGTGCGCAAGAATCTCATTGTCCGCCTCGCCGCGCCCCGCTTCTTCAGGCAGGGCGACGAGACGGTGCTGCGTGTCATCGCACACAACTACCTTGCGACAGCCAAAGACGTAACCTTCGCCCTCGATGTGAGTGGAGTGGACGTGCTAAGCGGCCAGACGCAGAAAATCACCATCCCCGCCAATGGCGAAAGCTATGTGGATTGGCGCGTTAAGGCGCGAGTCATCGGCAACGCAACTCTCACTGCCAAGACGCTCACCAATGAAGAATCGGACGCGCTCCAGATGACGCTGCCGATTCTTCCGTTCGGCGTTCAGCAGAATGCGACAGGCGCGGGCGTGGTGTATTCGGGCACGGGGCAAAACCAGTGGACGTTCAGCTATCCTGCCACATCGGATCCGGGATCGCGCACGCTCACTGTTACCGTCGCCCCATCCGTGGCAGGAACCGTTTTCGATGCGCTCGACTACCTCACCAGCTATCCGTGGGGTTGCACGGAGCAAACGATGTCGAGCTTCCTGCCTGACCTGATTGTGGCCCAGGCTGTCGACAAGCTTCATCTCAAGTCGCCGATTGACAGAAAGACACTCAACGACGAAGTCAGCGCCGGGCTGGAGCGGCTCTACAGTTATCAGCACGACGATGGCGGCTGGGGATGGTGGCAGGACGATCCCAGCCTCGTCTTCATGACCGCATATGTAGTGAGTGGTCTTGGTCAGGCGAAGGATGCCGGCTACACGATCGACGAAGAGCGGCTCAACAATGCGCGCAACTGGCTGGCCTCGACGCTGGCCGCGCATCCTGACATGATCCCCGACCTGCGCGCCTACACCGTTTACGCTTTGGCCACTACAGGCGGCGCGCCAGAAGATGCGCTCGACCGTGCCTGGAGCAGCCAGGGCAAGCTCAGTGACGAGGGGCTTGCCCTGACCGGCCTGGCTCTCGATGCGGCAGGCGATGCGCGAGCGCACCAGGCCGCCCAGCTTCTCGAAAAGAAGGCGCACGCAACCGATGTCGATGCCTACTGGCAGGGCACGTACGACGGCATGCTGGATTTCTGGGATGATACTTCGCCTGAGACCACGGCCTTCGCGTTGAAGCTTCTCATCAGGCAGGATCGCTCGAGCAGCCTGATGCCCAAAGCTGCGCATTGGCTCGCTGAACATCGCGATGGCGACTACTGGTACTCGACCAAGCAAACGTCGATGGTGATCCAGGGGCTCACCGATTTCCTCGCTCTGAGCGGGGAGCTCGCCAACACCTCCGACGTCGAGGTTCTCGTGAATGGCACAATCATCGGCAAGCATCACTTCGTTTCCGACGATGCCTTCGCCCCGCCTTGGCAGATCAAGATTCCCGCCGCGGAGGCGACGAGTGGCGGTCAGATCACCATCCGCAAGAGCGGGAACGGCATCACCTACTGGTCCGCGGCAAGCATCTGGTACTCAGCCGATCGCAAATCGTTCCAGCAGGGTCAGCTCGCGCTCAACATCACGCGCGACTATTACCTGCTGCAGAAGAAACAGGACAAGCCAACCGACCCCATCACCTACGATTTGGTTCCTCTGAAAGGCCCCGTTCACATTGGAGACATCATTGCCGTGAAGCTCGCGCTCAACGGAACCGATTGGAAGTACCTGCAGGCCCAGGACCCGATCCCTGCGGGGACGGAGTTCCTGGCAAATCCCGGACTCTACACGCTGAACAACAAGCCCGACTGGTGGTCCGAATTGTTTACACGGGAGGAGTTCCGCGACGACCGCGCCGCGTTCTTCAACACAGATTTCGGGCCGCGCAGCGTGTATGTTTACCTGATTGAGGCTGATAATTCCGGCATCTTCCAGATCAGTCCCGCGCAGGCCGGACCAATGTATCAATCGAACATACAGACCACCACCGACCCCGCCACGCTGGAGGTGCAGCCGTGAGTGATGTTGCAGCCACCAACCCCCTTAACGACATGTTTCGCCGCCTCCGCCTGAGCGCCGCTTGGGTTGCAGCCCAGTTTTGGGGCACGCTTCTGCTCATTCTCGCGGGCGTGGCTTGGACGCGCCTGCCCGATAGTTATGCGTGGCAAGTGGGGCTCACCTTGTTTGTGCCGCTCGTGCTGCTTGCCGTGGCGTTGTTCCTCGAGGCGGGAACCATGCGCAAGCTCTTCGATGATGAGCAGCGGCAGGCGCCCTTATGGCTTGGCGCACTCACGCTTTTGGTCTGGGGCGCGATCGCATGGGCCGCGTGGGCGCTTTTAGATTGGTGCAGCGATCAGATTCCCGAATGGGCTGGCTATCTGAACTCGCGCGCCTCGGCTCACTTGCGTGCCACGCTCTTTACTTACGACCACATACAAAGCTGGCTCACATTCCTTGTATGGATCTTTCGCTGGATCGCGTTGCCCGCGAAGGTGATTCCTTATGCCATCGCCTCGGCCCAATGGGGCTGGCATTTGCCGTGGCGAAAGATGATCCGCTTATTGCTGAATTGGCGCTGGTGGCTGGTGGTCATCATTGCCGCTCTGGTGGCCGTCGAGTGGCCGAGCCATTTCTTCACCGGTGAGCCGCATGGCACCGTATCGCATCAGGTCTCGTCCGTCATCTTCAAGCTTGCGGGTGCGTATATCTTGGCGGTGGTTTGCTGGGTTCTTCTTCTGGCATGGTGCGCCGTGCTGTTGAGCCGGCCCAGGCCAAGCAAAGCGGAGCCGGATGACGATACTCTCGTTCCTGCTCCAGTTGGCTCCAGCCCGCTCCGCGAAGATTCCGTTAAGCTACCGCTGCCCGAGGGTGGCACCGACTCCAGCGGGAACGCCTGACTTAAGCCATTCGAGCACTCGCGCGCGGCCATAATGTGCGAGCAGTTGTGCGGCGTACCGCTCAGCAGCCCGATGCGCGGTCTCCGATTGCGCTTCGCTTGCCGCATGTGCCAATGCGGCATCGGTCGCATTAATTGTTAGTCGGGGTGCCGATATTCCGCGATGGCTCGAGTCTGCACCACCGCGTGCCACGATTGGATCGCTCCAAAACTCCACCAGCCCTTCGCGTAGCCACAGCGGTGCATGCGGTCCTGCCTGCTGCTCAACGAGCGCATGCAGGAACTCGTGGCGTATCGTGTCTGCCAACAACTGTCGACTCGCCAGTGTCCGCAACGGCTGTGTTCCGATCCAATCACCTTCCGTGAACGCCGCCACCCAGCCGGGCGCGAGCGTAGCCTCGCGAAAGGCCGCCGTGCTCACGAAAGCGCGCACAGTAATCGGCTTCGTCCCGTATAACCCCGATCGTTCCGTTGCCTCGGCTCGTGCGCGATTCAGAACGGCCAGGTAATTCGCGTCATCGGCATCGAGCGATTCGAAAACAAATCCGTCGCCGGCAAACTTGCTCCATTCGCGCCCGGTTGCCTCGTCGGCCACCCGCGTTCCCGGAAAATACTGCTCCAGAATTTCCTGCGTCGGCCGTCCCTGTAGCGCCATCGCCGCCGCGCCCTTCTGGCACAGCCCGACGCCATGACCCCATCCGCGCCCGTGGAATGCGTATCCATCGCCCTGTCGGCTCACCTCGAACCAGGTGCTTGGGATTCGGTCCCACCCGAGCGACTCGCCTACAGCCAGCCGGAACTCGTCGGCGCCAATCTCGGCCCCATCGATTTCGAGAGTGACAGCACGCCCAGATTCGCCACGCCGCGCCACGCTGATGTTCTGCCATCCCGGCTTGGCGAGTCCATGCGCGGCCAACGCTGCCATCAACTCAGTGCGCGTAAGTTCAGACGCCCACTCTTTGCCGCCATCCGCCGTGCAGTATCGATCGGGCCGCGAGGGCAGATAGGAAACTGCCCTGGCACGAGGCCAAATCTCGGTTGGTGAAGCCGTTCGCCCGCCGCAATCCTTCCCAAAGTAGGCCAACGCACGCTGACCATGGAACCACAATGTCTCGCCTGCAGTCGACAGCGTGGCCGTGTGCGCCGCCGCCGCGCGCTCGCCGTTGCTTCCCCAATGCAAAAGCTGGCAGTGAGTCGAGTCGCACAGGTCGTATTCCGCATGCCCATGCGCCTCATGCAACGCAAAGCTGCGCACCACAATCGCCAGCGCCTTCATTGACTCCGCACTATCGGCTACACCGCTCTCGCTCGCTACCACCCGCTCCACGTAGCTCTCAACGGGCAGCGTCACCACGATGACCAGCGCGCCATTCCGCGCCGTGATCGTGATAGGATCATGGAGTGTCACAGTTTCGCCGTGCGCCGTAAGCGTCACCGGCTCCGCTAACAAAATGTGCGGCGAGTTGCTGGTTTTGCCCGAGACCGTCAGCGTCAATGCGTTTCCATCCGCCCGAACGGTGGCCTTTTCAGTGTATGTAAGCTCGGCGCAATCGGAGCAACTTTGCACAGTGATTTTGTGTTCGGGCACGGCAGGCGTCAGCACTAATTCGCGGTCATGCCACAGAGTCCACAGTCCAACGCGAAGCGTCTCGCGCGCGGCGGCGCGATCTTCTTGTGGTGCTGCTGAAGTGCTCCCGGCAGCTTGTGTCGACATTTGCATGCCGGTCCACGCCACGCCAGCCGCAGCCAGCATGCCCAGGAGCGACCGCGTCATCCACAGCCGAGTCACGGGCGATCGGGTCATGGCCGCTCCAGAGGTGCGTTGGCCAAAATCTCTCCGGCAACGTGCGCCGCGTCAGCGCCCCGGCCTGCGGGCAGATACACTGCAATCACGACCTTTGGCTTTTCCGCCGGCGCCAGACCCGCAAACCATCCATGCGTTCGGCTCGATTGCACGCCCTCGGCCGTGCCCGTCTTGCCCATCACCGCGACGCCGCCGAGACTTGCCTGTCCGGCCATGCCGAAGCTCGCGGAATCCTCAAGCCCTTCACGCACAACTTGCGCCGCGTCGGAGTCTGGATGCGCGGCCATCTCCATCGCCAGCCAGCGATACGCTGTGGCCAGCTCCAGTGGCGTCACGCGCACGCTCTCCACGCCCAGCGTTGTCAATTGTTCGGCATCGGCAGAATCCGGCTCGCGAAACTCAGCCAATGCTTCATCGCGTGCAAGACCCGTCAAGCCGAGCAAGCCGGTCGGCCGCAGCAGATGGCCTAACTCGCCCGGTCGCAGCGTGCGCGCCACCGCCGCAAAGTAGGTGTTGCACGACCACGTCAGCGCCTCGCGGGCATCGAAGGGCGGTGCGAGCGGATGCGTGCATGCCAGCCGATGGCCGGCAACCACGAGCTGCCGGTTGCAGGCGACGCGGCTCACAGGGTTCCACCGTCCTGCGCTCACCAGGCCATACAGAACCAGCGGCTTCAATGTCGATCCCGGCGCGGCCAGCGTTCGCGCTGCGTCGTCCTTCCGGTGCGCCGCCAGCAAGCGTCCGCTAGCGATATCGAGCACAACGATTCTTGCTTCAGGGGCCTGGAGTGCCGCGCGCTCAACCGCGCTTTGCCACGCAGGAGCGCTCGTTTGGCTGAAGGCGGAGAATGCCCCAAATGTCGCCGCGAAGGCAATGAACCGAACGAATCCGTACACACCAGAAGTATGCCCGATGCGCCTTCTAAATGAAGAATTCGCAACCCGATCGCCGCTCTCGGCATTAAAGGATGGTCGGTCATTCAGGAGACCGCGCCTTCGCGCGTATTCTGATTTCTCAATTCTTGCCGAAACTGGTGCGGTTTTTGATTCAGAAAATCCGGCAATTCGGAACGAGGTTCCTGACGTTCGCCTGAATCCTCGTCACCTATGAGCTTCCATATTCAAACGGGCGGTGATCGAATCGATCCCCAAAGGCGCCGTGCATTTTGCCAGCATTTCCTGCTTTACATCACGCTTGAGCGGCCATTCGTCACCGGTTCCAGAATGCAGTAGGCACCCGCGGCCGCGGATACGCCAATTTTGAAAATCGCAAGCTCCGTAGTCTGCTTAAAGCGTTGAAGGGGCTCATCGCCCTCTATTGATCCCTGAATTCTGATTGCTCGTCACATTGTCAACGGGAATCGCGCAATAGGAATCATGCGTGCATAGACGAAAAGCGATTGGCCGGTGACGTCTGTTGCGCTGTCGAAGCAGAAGCTCCAGGTTCCCCAATAGTGGTCAGCATCAAAACGCAAGAATCGGCCCGCTATCAGCAGGGAAGTGAGGGCATTTCCGCTCCGCAAAGGGCCGCAGTTACGCGCATTGGCCCTTGAACGTTGCACTTCGCCGCATCTTGAGCACAATTCAGAGCCTGAGGAGTATCGAATCGTGAAAATCGTGAATAGGTTGGTCTTGAGCTGGGGGCTGTTGATTCTTGCTGCATCCGCATTTGGCCAGGGGATCACAACAGGCACCATCACTGGAACAGTTACCGACCCCTCCGGGGCCGTTGTTCCCGGCGCACAGATTCAGATCACCGATCTGGCGACTGGCGTCAAGCTCGACGTGAAATCCGGCGGCGATGGCTCCTTCAAGTTTTTCGCCGTTCCGATCGGAACCTATCGTGCGCTCATCACCGCAGGCGGATTCGCCAATGAGAACGTCGATAACGTTCAGGTTGTGGCCGGAGCCACCACAAATTTGGCCGAAGTAAAGCTCCATGTCGCGGCCGGCCAGGCACAAGAGGTTGAAGTCAACGGCTCCGCCGCCGCGTTGCTTGAGACAACCGATTCGCAGGTGACGACGATTTTCGATACCAATGCCGTGCAGAATCTGCCCCTGAACAATGGCTTCGATACCGTAGTGGAGCTCATTCCAGGTGTGACCGGCGTTGGCGATGACAACTTTTCCAACTCCAACGGCGACAACTATTCCGTGAACGGTCAGAGCTCGCGTTACAACAACTACGAAATCGACGGCCAGTCGAACAACGACAACTCAGTCGGCGGAACGCTGGTGTTTTTTGGCAACCAGGACGCAATCGAGCAGCTCCAGGTAATAACCGACCAATACAGCGCAGAGTATGGCCGCAACGCCGGCGCGGTAGAGAACTACATCACAAAATCCGGAACCAACTCGTTCCATGGGAGCGGCTTCGATCTTTATCAAAGCCAATTCATGAGTTCGCTGAGCAACGGCGAAAAGAACCCGCTCCTGATTGCAGTCCCGGTTCTTCCGCGCTACGTGGAGAACCGCCCCGGAGCAACCATTGGCGGTCCCGTCTTGAGAAATAGGCTCTTTTTCTTTTTCAGTACCTATTGGGACAGGGTACGCACCGGTGTGGCGCCTTCCGAATCATTCCCCTTTCTAACTCCCGTTCCGGGAGCTGCTGGCCTCGGCGCCATCCAATCGACATTTGCCGGCGACCCAGGCGCAGCCGCGATCGCGGGCTTCGGCCCATATTCGATCAAGGCCGGCAATCCGCAGCCCATTCCGGTTCCAGCCAGTCTATGCCCCTCCGGTGACACCTATACGGGCAGTGGTGCTTGCCTGGAAAGTGTTACCGACGCCAATGGCGCCACCGCCAACATTCAAGTGGCCGGCGTTACACGGTCCATCGCCGGTCCCACCAACGACCAGGAGCAACTTGCTCGACTCGACTGGCAGCCCACCGAAAAAGACCGTTTCTTCTTGCGATTCCTTTACCAGAAACAACTCGCGTTAGGGCTGGCAGGTGCAAACGGAATTGCCGCCGGCGACTGGTTCAACGAACCGTCGGAGACTTACGACATCGGAGCCGATTGGACACATAGCTTCACTGCCAACTTCGTTGACCAGGTGCGCTATAGCTACCAGGATTCCAAAGTCGACTTCGAGGGTGGCCCATTTCCCAATTGCCTGGTCTCGAATTTCGGCGCGTGCCCTGCAGAAGTGGCCTTCAATGGAGGACTCGATGAGTCGAATTTCGGCGGAGATGCCGACTTCCCGCAAGGCGGCACGGTGAAGGTCACACAGGTACAAAACAACGCCACCTGGACCCGCGGCCACCAAACGCTCCTCTTTGGCGGCGAATTCGATTACCAGAACTCGCCCGACACCGGCATCTTCTACTACAACGGCCAGCCGAACTACGCAACACTCAGCAACCTGCTGGGGGCGCAGGACGCTCGGCTTGTGGGTGAAGGCGCGCCGCCTGGCACATCCGGCTTGGCTTATCTGGCGAACGGCGATCTGACCGTCCCGTTCACCGAACCAGACGTTGCCGCCTACTTCCAGGACGACTGGAAGGCTCTCCCCACGTTGACTCTGCATCTCGGCATACGCTGGGAGTTTTTCAGCGATGTGATCGATAAGCTGCACTCACAAACCGTTGCCCGCGAAAGCAACCCCGCTACAGCGTTTTGGGATCCTTCGCTGCCGCTCAGCGTTCGCACCGTGCCCTATGTCCCTCAGATTTATACGAACTTCGAGCCCCGCATCGGCTTGGCCTGGAATCCGGACTTCGACAAGAAACTGGTCGTCAGCTCCGGCTACGCCATCAATGCAAACCCCGCGTACTATAACCTTGCTCTGCTCGTCGCCGATGGAGCGCCGGTGACCAACGATGGCGCTATTCTTTGTGGATCCAATGCATGCCTCCCTTCAAACGGCTCAATCTTGAACGCGGATTTTCGCACGCTCAACTTGCCTTCCTTACCAACTGGCGGAGACCCTGGCCAGGATGTCGTCGACTCCTTCCCGACCAATTTCCGTACGCCGTATGTGCAAACCTGGACGCTCGGAATCCAGCATCAGATGGGCAACGCTGCTGTCGGGGAGGTACGCTACGTCGGCTCCAAGACAACCGACGATTTTCAATCGATCGACGCCAATCCGTTCCTGCTCCCTGTAGTCTCGGCCTTCCCCAAGCTCTATTCCGGCATGTCGCTTTGCTCCAACCCTTCAGCCGACGGATACGGCCGCCCGAATTGTAACTACGGGGACCTTATTCAGACCAGTAACGGCGGCTGGGCTAACTACAACGCGCTCGAGTTCAACCTGACCACGCAAAACTACCACGGCCTCAATTCGACGGTTTCCTACACCTTTAGCAAGGCAATGAACAACGCCACCGACGGATTCCGCAGCACCGGGTCCGGAGGCAGCACAAACGCTTTTTCTCAGAACCCACTTGACCCCGGCGTTGCCGAGCGCGGGCTCAGCGGCAACGACTTTCCCAATACTCTTGGCATTGGATTCACTTACAACGTTCCAAAATTCGTGAAAGGCGATACCCTGCTCGGCCGGTTCGCAAACGGCTTCCTGCTGAGTGGCATTTACCGCTATCGCAGCGGCCAGGTCTATACTCCGTATCAACCAATCGATCTCGATTCGAACACAGGCGACACCAGCTTCTGCGACGCGGCTTTCAACCAGGACGTAACCGGGATTGATAGCTGCCGGCTTGTGGTTTCGAATAAGCAAGCGCCCATTAATTCGGTCGCCTACCTTAACGCCTTCGTCAACGGGTCAGCACCGTACAGTCCGGTTCCAGGAACGCCCGCTTACGTCGTCTATGGCAGCGATGGCTTTGATTCGAGCGGCAACTACAACCCTGGCACGCCCGTCGATCCGACAACCACGCACTGGATCATCAACAACCAGGCCTACGCCCTTTCGGTAAACAATCCATATCCGGGTTGGAGCAGAAGCTTGCTTCGCGGGCAGCCTTTCAGCGAATTCGACGCAACCGTTGTGAAATCCTTCCTCGTCGCTGAGCACGTGAACCTGCAACTGTCCATGGCGGCCTACAACGTGTTGAACCAGCAATTCCGCGGAGTCGGCAATGCCTTCGTGGGAGCAAGCAACTTCACGAGCAATGCTGAGAACGCTTCGGGCAGCGTCGCCGGCTCGACTTCGGGCAATCGATTCGTGATTCTGGGGGGCAAAGTCGTCTTCTGATTGCTCGACGCGCAATCTTGCTTTCAACCAACGGCGGCGTCCCTGCGGCGCCGCCATCCAAAACTCCCTGAGAGTATCGCCGCTGCGTGGCCTTGCGCTGCAGTTATTCACCATTCTGAATCCAATTGAATTTTGTGACCAACAGCATTTGTCCCGTGACCGATCGCCACAGAATGGATTTGTGATGGCTCATTGGCGATGCGAGATGCTCCCGTAAATCATTCAAAGTAAATAACATTCAGTCATAATCAAGGTCGAATGCGCATCAGCTATTGCTGACCGGCCAGCTCATCGGCCGTCCCCGAATCACGAATTCACGATCGGAGAAGACCCATGATGCTTCTACAAAGCCGTCGTCGCCTCGCCTTTGCCATGAGCCTTGCGTCCTGCTGCGTCTTGTTCTCCGCACCAACGAAGATCATGGCCAGCCCTGTGGCCGAACCCGACATTCCCTCCACCACTACGATTGCGCCCGAGCCTCGCAACGTTGACCAGCAAATCAAGCTCGCAGGGGACTACCTCGCTGGCCGCGGCACCGCGCAGAACCTGAAATTGGCAGCCTATTGGTATGAGAAGGCGGCAGGAGCCGGAGATCCGCAGGCGGAACTGCAAATCGGGTACTTCTATGAGGCTGGCATCGGCGTTGCGAAGGATCCGGCGCGCGCCGCACATTGGTACCAGCTCGCAGCTTCCGGTGGGCTGATTCGCGCCAAGGTGAATCTTGCCGTGGCCTACTTGTGGGGCACGGGAGTCCCGACTAATAAAAAGTTGGCGTTAAAACTCTTGAATGAGGCTGCAGCCGACGGCAGCGGGCTGGCAGCCTGCTATCTCGGAGATTTCTATGCCTTCGGAATCGGTGTGCCTGTGGATCAGGCTGCCGCCGAGCGGTGGTACCGGAAGGGTGCAGGCCTGCACGATCCTTTGGCGGAATTCGATCTGGGCACGCTCCTATCCTTCGGCCCAAATCACACACACGACCTCAGCGCCGCCGCATCCTTCTTCCGCGAATCTGCCGCGTCGGGCTATGTTCCCGCTATGCACAGCCTGGGGCTGCTTCTGATTCGCAATCCTGCGCTTGCCCGATCGCCTGGCGAGGCAACAGATCTTCTGAACCATGCGGCAAATGCAGGCAATTGGAGATCGTCAATGTTGCTCGGCGTCCTGGCACGGGATGGCAACGGAGTTCCCAAGGATAGCAAGGCCGCGTACTATCATTTCCGCGTTGCTTGCCTGCAAGGCGGGGACGAGGCGAAGAAGCTCCTTGCGACCGACCTGCAACTCCTTTCGGCCAAGCTGGGTTCCTTTCAGGCTCAGACGGTCGAATCCGAGGCTGAGCAATGGTTTACGAAGCACCATTTTGTGCTCGCGTTCGTCGATAGAGAGGGGGAGACTCTGGACGGATTCCCCGTGCTTGCACTGGCAGACCCCGGAAACGGTGAGCACGCGGCGCAATTGCTGACGTCGCCGGACAATTAGCGGCTGCGCAGTGCCACTGCGTTGCGAACCCGACGTGGCGGCCTCGTTCCCTCTCGGAACTTCGATACACTGGCGGTTTTGCGCCACCACCCTGCTTTTTTAGCGGAATTGCTGCGATTGAACGACAAATCGGTGACAATGCAATCAACGCCAATCTTCTTGTTAGGGAGGCAGGTTCGTGGCAGCACCCAGGACCTTTTGGGCTCATTCCCGGCGCGGCATCGCGGCTCCTGATCCCTCCGGCCGATCGGTGCTGACGCATCCGGTCGTTTTTGTTGCAGCTTTCACGCTCATCGGAATCCTGTTCGCCGCTCAGGAGTGGCTACACCTTTACCACTCCGGCTATCGCATCAGCGCCGCCCTTGTCTTTGAGTCTTGGGGGTCGCAGTATTTCATTTGGGGAATCATCTCATGGGTGCTTTGGCGCCTGCACCGGGCCTTCATCCAGAAGGCAAGTGTCGTCCAGATTCTGACTATCGTATTCCCGGTCAGCCTTGTTACATGTTGGATCCAGGAGATGATATGGGTCGTCTTTTTCCCCACCATACCGATCGACCGGCCGCCGATGTCCTATTGGCAGAGGGTTTCATTCAACTTCAAAGGTGACCTGGTGGAGAGCATGGTCATCTTCTGGGGGGCGTTCTTCTTCTTTCGCGGCTTCGGCTACTATCAGCAATTCCGCGAGAAGGAGACCTTCGCCGCCCGGCTTGAAGCGCAATTGGCCAACGCGCAAATTGCGGCGCTGCGAATGCAGCTGAATCCGCACTTTCTCTTCAACACCATGAACAGCATCTCCAGCCTGATGCGGAGCGACATTGACGCCGCCGACTCCATGCTGGAACAAATGAGCAGCCTGCTGCGTATGACACTGGAACGAAGAGATGTCCAGCTGATTCCCCTGCACGATGAGATCGAATTCATTGAGACCTACCTCGCGATGCAAGACAGGCGCTACGCGGGACGAATCATTCGGACGCTCTCCGTAGATCCGGAACTGCATGACGCATTGGTTCCAGCCATGATTCTGCAACCGATTGTCGAGAATGCCTTTGTCCACGGTTTATCGAAACTGGACAGGGGCGGTGAATTGACGATTGAGGTCTCCAGGCACGGTGACCACTTATGGACCCGTGTCACGAACAGTGGTGTGGGCCTCTTGAATTGCACGAACGGTTCCAGCGTCGGCCATGGCGTTGGATTGTCCAACGTGAAAAACCGGCTGCGCCTGCATTACGGAGATGATGGTTCTTTCCAGATCAGCGAGTTAGATTCGATCCACGTGCAGGTCTCTATCGAATTCCCGCTCCAGCTCTCGCAAAGCGCTCTTGAAACTGTCACAAGGTTCGGTGTGTGATGATTCACGCGGTCATCGCAGATGACGAAGTCCTGGCCCGCCAGAAGCTGCGCCAGTTGCTCCGCGACGAAAGCGACATTGAAATCGTTGGCGAGTCTGCTACGTCCCTTGAGACCATTGAACTGGTGCGCGCCGCAAATCCCGAGCTTCTGTTTCTCGACATCCATATGCCCGGCATGGATGGATTTGATGTCGTGGGAGCGCTTAGCGATCAGCCGGCGAATCCGGTCCCGCGCATTATCTTCACAACGGCGTATGACCAGTACGCGGTGCGGGCTTTTGAAGTGAATGCGGTCGACTACCTCTTGAAGCCGTTTACACGCGAAAGGTTATGCGCTGCGATTCAGCGGGTCCGCGAGCAGTCCGCTCTGCCTCAACAAGTTGCCGGGTCGGGCACCGGTCCCGCCTCAGCTCTCAACTTGTATACCAATCGCATTGTTTTTAAGTCTCGCGGGCGCATTCTCTTCCTTCCCGTTTCGGATATTCGCTGGATCGGCGCCGAGGGCAACTACGTCCGCCTTTGCACGGCCACTGAAACCCATCTCCTGCGTGAGACCATGGCGCACTTGCAGGATCGTTTGGACCCCCGGGGATTTCTCCGCGTTCATCGTTCTTTCATCGTGAATCTGAAGTACGTAAAGGAAGTGCGCAGGGAAACGAACGGCGATTCCGTAGTCGTGCTCGACAATGGTCAAAAGGTCGCAATGGGCCGCAGTTACAGGTCATCCCTCGGCGATCGACTCCATCGCTCCTGACTTTCCATTTCTTGAAGGGGTTGCGCTGTTTCCAGGCGTTGCTCACTCGCTCGATCTGCTCTCGGGCGAGTGTTCCTGGCCCTTCGTCACGCTTGCTCCGCATTCCAACCCAGAATCCCTGTATTGGAAGGCGAGGCTTGTGAATCTCCTGAATGGAAGAGGTGGGCGGCTTGCGGCGGTTCGCCGGCCTTCGTTGATACGCGCGGCCCCACCCGGCTGGCTGCCATCTGTCCCATCGGAGATCGTATTCGTCACTCTACGCGACCAGGCGCGCATTTTGGATTGCGGCGTGCACGTTCTTCGATGTGAGGTCATTGTCGTGTTAGCAACACTGGAAGCCTCCCCAATGCAGCCGGCGCCGCGGCTTCGCCCCATTGTCCTGCCCGCTCCTGAGCAAGTCCGGACGGTTGCCTTATCGGTCGCGGTAGACGCGGATGCGCGCCGCATCTCTCAGGCTTTGACGGTGCCGGAATATCTTGAGGCCTGGATTTGCATGCCCGATCACGCGGGAGATTCCCAGATCGTTGCCTCGAAGAGAGAGGATGGATACCGCCTCGATCAGATCCGTGCCGGCTGCTTCGTCGCCAGCTTTATCGGTTCATTCCTCTTTTGCCACCAGCGCAAGATGCGCCTGTCGTGGCGCGATGTCGCTGATCCGGGGATGACAGAAAGCCTCGTCGATTTTCGCATTCGCGGCAACTTCGCCAGCAGCATTCTCGAGCTGCGCCACACAGCTCTTCCATCCGCCAGGGAATTCTTCTGGTATCAGCAGTTCTGGGGCGTCTCGCTTGCCCGGCTCGCAACGATTCTGCGCTCTGCATAGTCGAGCAAAACCTACGCGCGGCCCTCGCGCGCGACGTCAACTTCTGAGAATCGATGTGGCCGAGAAGCCCGTGAGCCGCCCACTTAGCGGACTGAGACACGGGTATCCAGCAAAATCCTGGCCTGGGCGGCTTTCTCTGCCCTCCTGCTCTTGGTAGACTAGGTAATGAAGTCGCAGCGTAGGCGCGTAGCTCAGTTGGTTAGAGCGCTTCCTTGACACGGAAGAGGTCGTTGGTTCGAATCCAATCGTGCCTACCAAGATCAGATTCAAAGCTATCCAGAGACATCCAAGAAGCCGAGGCAAGCCGCTGAAAAGTCGTCGAGATTAACAGGGTGTTGTATGCCAACGATTACAACCAAAGACGGTACACAGATCTTTTACAAGGACTGGGGTCCGAAGGAAGCTCAGCCCATCGTGTTTCATCACGGCTGGCCTCTGTCGTCGGACGACTGGGACGTGCAGATGCTGTTCTTCCTTGCCAACGGCTATCGCGTCGTCGCGCATGACAGGCGCGGTCACGGCCGTTCCTCGCAAGTGGGCACTGGCCACGACATGGACCATTACGCGTCCGACGCCTCGGCAGTGGCCGAGTATCTCGACCTGAGGAATGCGGTCCATATCGGCCATTCGACGGGTGGTGGCGAGGTGGCGCGCTATGTCGCGAAATACGGCGAGCCTCAAGGCCGCGTAGCCAAAGCCGTGCTGATCGCCGCCGTTCCCCCGCTCATGGTCAAGACTGAGAAGAACCCGGGCGGCACTCCGATCGAAGTGTTCGACGGATTCCGCGCGGCGCTGGCCGCGAACCGGGCGCAGTTTTTTCTCGATGTCCCTTCGGGTCCGTTTTACGGCTTCAACAGACCCGGCGCGAAGGCCTCGCAGGGAATTATCCAGAACTGGTGGCGTCAGGGGATGATGGGCAGCGCGCTGGCTCACTACGAGGGCATCAAGGCTTTTTCCGAGACAGACCAAACGGACGATCTGAAAGCCATCACGGTGCCGACCTTCGTGATGCAGGGCGACGACGATCAAATTGTCCCCTACAAAGACGCCTCATTGCTGCAGGCGAAGTTGCTCAAGCATGGCACGCTCAAGATCTACGCGGGTTACCCTCACGGCATGATGACCACTCACGCCGACGTGATCAATGCGGATCTCCTGGCATTCATCCGAAGCTAAACATCTGCGGGGCCGCATTACGCAGTCCCGCTCCTGCAGCTCGGCGCAATCAACGACATTGAGTATCGCATTTTCGGTGGAGATGGCCTTGCCCGTGTCGATGGAAATGCTACGACAACTGCAATCCAGTTCGGCGAGGGCCTTGCGTTTAGTGAGTCAATAGAAAGCCCTCTCCCCGATGATTGGGGAGAGGGCTTCGTAGTTGGAACGCGTTTTAGTCGTCCAGGTCAGCGCTCGCGGCGGGCGCCTTGCGGTTGAAGTCACTTGCCGGGCGAACTTTCTTTTCGCCCGGGAAGGGGACTTTATACCCGGTCATTTCGTACCAGAGCATGTGCTGCACGGTGTCAGGATCTTCTGAGTCCGGCTTCTGGTATTTCCCGGCGAAGATCTCTGCCTTCTTCTTCATCCAGCCGACCATCAGGGCCTTTGCCGCTGGAGTCATGCCTGGATAGGTGACCGGGCTGACCGAAGCCATGGCGCCCGGGATGGAGGTTTCAGTGGGAGTCTGAGTGACGCCATAGTTGAGCGGCACGCCATTCGGTACGTGCGCCCAGGGCAGGAAGTTGTTGACCGGCGGATTCTCGACGAAGAGGTCGCTCATGGGCGAGGCCACCAGGTCGTTCTGATTCATGGGCGAAATGCCCAGGATCTGCTCGATCGTGCGGGTCATATTGACTTGCGTGTAGAAGGTGCTGTCGGCAACGGCACCAGCGCCGGTGCCATCCTTGTGCACCTGCTGTTTGACGTAGGGGCTGATGACATAGCCTGGGCTGCGGTGACCGTCAACGTGGTCGACGCCGGTCTGCGCGTCGTCTTCCTCGACGAAGATCACTGAATCCTTCCAAATCGAGCTGTGGCTGATTGCGTCGACAAAGCGGCCAAGAGCCAGGTCGTTATCGGCTTGCATGGCTGCCGAGTTTGGCGGGCCACCGGTGTGGTCGGAGCTGATCCACATGAACTCCAACTGGGGCACCTTGCCGGCTGCGACATCGTGATTGAAGTCCTGCTGCCAGACATCGAAGCGGTATTGGTCAGGGATGTTCAGGTCGAACTGCGGGTAGTTTTGCACCGTGTCCTTGTAGAGGGTCGGCAGTGGGGTGTACGAGGCGACATATTTGTAGTTGTAGAGCTGGCTCTCTTTGCCGGACTCGTAGGCGAGTACGTCGTTGTACCAGTCGATCCACAACGGCTCACAGCTGAGCGATTGGGTGTAGGGCAGCGGGGTGACGCTGGTAACGACGCCGCCACCAGTGCTGCCGCTGCCGGCGCTGCTATAACTCGTGTACTTATTGTTCAAAGTGCAGCCGGGCGGCGTGAAGGTGTTGTACTCGACGTATTCGCCGTAGTTCTTAACGCTGACGCCTGCCTTCTCCGCGGTATCCCACAGGTGGCCCTTTTGCTGGTAAGCAAGGGCATCGCCGCCGTTCGAGGGATAGTCGCGCAGCCAGTCCGGCGACTGGACATCGTCGGAGTAAGGCGCCATGGCCTGGACAATCCAATTGTGACCGTCGGCCGACTGGCGGCTCGGGTCGTAGAAGTTGTCGAGGAGCGGGAAGCGCTCAACCAGCGCGTGCGCATTGGGCGAAACCTGCGGGTACGGGGTGTAGGTGGAGCTGTCGCCGAAAGTGGCCAGCGAGGGGTCGCCGTTGCCTTCGGTCACGTCGCCCAGCATTTGATCATAGGTGCGGTTCTCACGGATGATCACGAAGACGTGCTTGATCTTCGAAGGATCGCCGATCCTCTCCGGAATCACACGCGCCCTAGCCCGTGGATCGCCGCCGCCGGCACTCCAGATATTTTCCTCCAGATCCCAGTGGTTATTCTGGAAGACCTGGTGCGTCATCATTCCCAGCTCCGAGCGGTCCGGGATTGGAACGATGCTGACCATGCCGAGGTCCTGGTGGGTGTTGAGGGCGTTCACGCCAAATTCGGTCGCGGTTGACTCCGCGGTCATTGGCGCACCGGGCACGCTGATCCCATCGAAGTAGGCGTTGCTCGGTGTGGGATTGCCGGTTGTTCCCCAACCTTTATCGTTGGCAACCAGCAGTTGCTTGTTGGCCGCGTCCAGAACAACCGAGGCCGGGGCATAGCCAACCGGGATCATGCCTGCGATGGGATTCCGTCCCCACCAGTTGTCGAGGTCGACCACTGCGATGGCGTTGGCGTTGTAGAGCGCGACGTAGGCGACGTTTTTGTTGGTGTCGACCGCAATCGAGTTTGGACCAGCGCCGTAGACTGACTTGTCATCTCCCGGAATGCCGATCGGCAATCCGAGGTTGATCGTTCCCACCTCTTCGTTGCTGCCCGTGTCGATTACCGAGATGGTGTCGTCATAAGTATTGGCGACGAGCAGATACTTACCCCACAAAGCCATGCCTGTGGGATGGTGGCCAACCTTGATATCGCTTGTGACTGTAAAGGCTCCGCTCGCGATGTTGACAACCGAAATGGTGCCCTTGGCCAGGCTGCCCGTCGGATATTCGGCGACAACCGGCGTGCCATTGGAATATTCCATGAAGTCGTCGGCGGTAGCAACGCGTCCGGCTTCGTTGGAGACGTAGGCAGTCTTTCCGTCGGGCGAGAGGATAACACTATTCGGAATGTTCCCCACGCGGATCTCCGAGCCTTCGACCGGGGTCGATGCTGTCAGGTCGATCTTAGTGAGCGTGTCGTTGTTATCCAATACCACATAGGCGGTCTTGGCGTCGGACGAGACCGCGATGCCCATTGGATAGGAAGTGGGCGCCTGATCGGAGAACAGCGAAACGGAATAGGCGCATGGAATATTGAAACCGCCGTTGGTTCCCGGAGGGCTGATGCCCTTGGCAGGAGGTCCCGCCATGACTTTCGTAGGATCGGAATTAAAGCAAGTGACGCCGGTCATCTTGCCCGTGGCGTCGACGTCCGGCGGAACCGCTATGTTCGCGTAGTTGGAGAGCGTGCCGGTCGGGCTGACGCTGGCCATAGCGACGTAAGACAAACCGTAATCGCCATCCTGGCTGAACAGAAGGTACTTGCCGTCCGGGGTATAGGTGATACCGACGGAGCTGCCACCCGAGCCCTTGGTCGGTGTGAAGGTCTGCAGCACAACGCCGGTCTTGGTGTTGAACACCGTGACGACCTGTGGAGCGCCCATCTGAAGCACGGCAGCGGTGTTATTGCCGGTGGGATTCAGCGCGATGGACTTGGCCCGGGTCTGCTTGCCGAGGTTGACCACGGTGCCGGCAGGCGTAATGATTGTGCCGTTACTGGCTACGAAAGTGCCGTTCGTTTGCGGGCCGGCCGTGTACGTCGGGAACCTATCGGACTGAGCCAGCGCCGGGACACCTAGCGCTGTTGCCATTAGGCCGACGAGCAGGCGATTGATCTGAGAATGATTTCTAGACATCTGACCTTCTCCTTTTTTGCTTGGGTTTTTTTCTTGCGCACCTCGGAATTGGCTGCGCATCGTGGGATAACTTCGGGAAGTGGAAATTCACAAAGGGTTAAGAGAACGAAGGCAGTTCGAATCAACCACTAGCGGTTCCGTTGACTGCCGGAAGGGCGAGGTGGCCGGTCTTGGAACCAGATACATGAGATCGGCTCATGCTTTTTTCCTCGATTGCAGGAGATGGCGCAGAGACCTGGCAGCACCAACGGGTCAAGTGTAGGAGCGCGAAAAGGACGGCGGCATGACAGTCGGATTACAGTTTTGTCATCGCTTTGCAGCCGTGTGAATGCGGAGCGTGACGCAAGTTCCGCGGCCAAGTTCGCTGGCTATCTCCGCGGTTCCCTCATGGAGGGTCATGATGCCCTGGACGATTGCCAGACCCAGTCCTGTTCCGCCGGAAGCCTTGGAACGAGATGGATCGACACGAAAGAAACGATCGAAAACCCGGGGCAGGGCCTCGGCTGGAATTCCGCTGCCGGTGTCTGCGACATCGATGCGGAGCGCTTCGCCGTCCGCTGCTGCCGCGAGCGTCACCGTCCCCCCCGGCGGCGTGTGTACGATTGCGTTCGATACCAGGTTGCTGACCGCCCGCAGCATCAGAGATCGATCCAATTCGGCGGTGATGGGCGGTGTGTTGGGCGCAGTAATGAGAGTGATCCCGCCGCCCAATGCCGTGGCATCGTAGTATTCCCGCACTGTACTGAGCAATTCGCCGACGTCGACCTTCTGCCGTTGCATATGCTTCAGTGGGCTCTCCGCGCGAGCCAGAAACAAAAGGTCCCCGATCAATTCCGAGAGCCGCACGGCTTCTTCGAGCGAAGATTCCAGTACCTCGCGGTATTCCGCCGAAGTTCGCGGACGCGCCAGAGCCACTTCAGCTTCGCCGCGGATGTTGTTGACCGGTGTTCGCAGATCGTGCGCTATGTCTGCTGAGAATCTCGAGATTCGCTCAAAGGATTCTTCGAGACGTTCCAGCATCTCGTTGAACGTCCCAGCCAACGATGCCAGTTCTGAAGGATATCCCTCTGCCTGGATTCGCTCCCGCAGATTCGTCGACGTGATTCTCCGGGCGGTAGCGGCGATCTCCTCGACCGGGCGAATGCCCTGGCGCGCGATGCGGTATCCAACCAGCGGAAAGAGCACGGATGTGAGGAGGAGGATGGCCCAGAACCAGAGCCGGTAGCGCGCGAGTAACGCTTCTTCCTGAGAAGTGTCGATGGCAATTTGAATCGTGTCGCTAGTCCCCGGCGAAGTGCCGACCGGTGCCGCGGCGCTGGCGACCCGAAATGGCCGGCCATGATTTCCCGTCATCGTGATTGATCGGTCGGAAAGGTTCCTGGTCAGGCTGGCGAGTTTTGCGACATCAAGCTGCTCTGCCATGCCCGGCGTGGTGAGTATCGGAACGCCGTGCGCATCGAGAAGACGAATGTAAAACTGCTGGTACCGGCGCGCCGCGGACTCGAGTTCAATCTCTTCACGCAGCCCATCCTCGTCGTCCGGGCGCTCATGCAACATGGTGCGCAGCACATGCAGCTTGTCAGCAAGAAATAGCTCTGTGCTTCTGTCCAACTCGGCTCTCAGCATGACGTAGAGGCTGGCGGTGGCCAGGACTGCCAGCAACAGTCCAGCCACCGAGTACGCTGCCGTCAGGCGAAACGCCAGGGTTCTGCGCAGGCGACCCTGGGTCGGCGCGCTAGGTCTCGGCTTCAAAAACATAGCCCGCGCCACGAACAGTGTGAATCAGCTTAACCGCGAAGGGATCGTCGACTTTGCCGCGGAGCCTGCGGACGTTGACGTCGACAACGTTCGTGTCACTGTCGAAATTCATGTCCCAGACCGTTTCAGCGATCAGCGTGCGCGACAGCACTTCTCCTGGACGCCTGGCCAACAAGGTGAGGAGCACAAATTCCTTTGCTGTAAGATCGATTTTTTGGCCGGCGCGAGTGGCCCGGCGACGCAACAGGTCAATCTCCAGATCGGCCATGCGGATCGTTTCCTGAGCCCGCGGAGTCGACCGGCGCATCAGCGAGCGCACCCGCGCAAGCAGTTCGGAAAATGCGAATGGCTTCACCAGGTAATCGTCCGCTCCCAGCTCGAAACCATGCACACGTTCGTGCACCGCATCCCGGGCAGTGAGCATCAAAACCAGCGCTTTCCGGCCTGCCTCGCGCAGGCGAGCGAGCACGTGCCATCCATCCTGACCGGGAAGCATGACATCGAGAATAATCAGGTCGAATTCAACTTCGAGGGCGAGGTGCAAACCCTCCAGACCATCTTCGGCAACGTCCACAACGTAGCCGGCCTCGCTCAAGCCTTTCTTGAGGAACTTGGCGGTCTTTACTTCGTCTTCTACAACCAGGATCTTCATGACCAACTCCGGTTCATTACCCTTGAGTTCCTTATTGTTGACGGCGGGAAAAATCAGAATTGAAGCCGCAGCGCAAACTGCATCTCGCGCGGCGTTCCCGATCCTACGGGGGTGGTCGGCGATACGCTCGTGTTCACCGTATTA
>Ga0326728_10007555_pt1 | contig 27757 bp, 21 predicted proteins | sample MB3enrmetagenome_FD_207602 | JGI IMG/M metagenome (GOLD analysis project Ga0326728, IMG submission 207602) | Lab enriched peat soil microbial communities from McLean, Ithaca, NY, United States - MB31MN | ecosystem: Environmental > Terrestrial > Soil > Wetlands > Peat | place: USA: New York...
CAATCAGCACCGGCGACAACGCGCATTGACATCTGGGGTGTACCGGTGGGCCGTCGTGACCGCTTGGAAACCGTTCGCCTATTTCCACCGGGCGGGACGCGCCGTTGGCTGCGCACGTCACGCAGGGGCGCCCATCACAGACCCATTTGTAGCCGGGGACCAAACCGGATTGTGTCCAGGCCGCGAGCGTGCCTCGGGTGTGCGACCCTATCAGCTCCGTTTCCGCAATAAGCTCCGCTCGCTCAGGAGAGAACAGCCAATATTGCTCGACCACATCCTTGAACTGCTGGGGAGTGAGATCTTCTTCAAGCGACTTCTGTACCAGCACCGCGACTGTGTTGCGCGTGGTGTCCGCGATCTGAGCGACGAGCTCGGCAGCACGCGCGTTGGCGAACTCCGCCGCATGCGGCTGCACCTTCTTCCAAAGGTCATCCTTGTTTATGTCAAGTGGCTCGTCCTCGCTGATTTCGGGTGAATCGTCCTTGCTGATGGGGAGCGCATCGAGAGCCTGTTGCGCCGCCTGCTCGAATCCGGTTCTTAGCTGGAGGGAGATAGCTGGGGCGAGGCCCGCCCAGGCATCCTCGTCCCAGTCCAACGGCTTGCGATCGTCGGGGGGATACGCCTCCACCAGCTTCGCCGCCTGCTCCGCAAAGAACACCGCCAGCAGTTCCCGGATGCGGCCTTCGGCCGCACGCTGCTCCGCGGTAGCCACAGCCTCGTAAGAGCCCGGCGCCGCATCTTTTTTGCCGAGGCTTCGCCGCGGCGGGTTTCCCGTTTCTCCTGGTACGTTTCCCGTTTCCCGTCCCCCGTTCCCCGAGGTGCGGCCGGGTTTCGTAGCGCTGCCGTCCCCTCGCTCATCTCGGGGCAGGCTCTCGGCGGCGGTCCCGCCTGGGCAAGATTCAGAACCGGGGCCCGCCGGCGAGGACGCCAGCGCTACGCCGGCTTGTGCCCCGCCCTGCGGGGTTGTGGCTTGTTGCTGTCCCGCTTGGCTGAGTGGCACAGGACCCTGTGCGCTATAAACAAGCGGGACATTCCCGCCTTCCACCGGCTCCAGCCCGAGCACGTTGCGGCCTTCGTTTACCGTCATTACGCCCAGGGAAATGTAGGTCTGGAGGATCTCCGCCTGCGCGCCGGTGTCTTCTTCTTTTTCGTCCCGCCAGGCAAACTCCAGATCGGGCGCCTGGCAGTATTTCCGCAGGATCAGGTTGAACAGGCCGCTGAAGTACATCATCAGCGGCAGCATGCCTTCTTCGGCGGCCTGCGCCTTCGCCGTCTGCGCGGTGGCGCGGTTCATCATCTTCACCAGCGCCTGCGGGCTGATGTCGAAGGCAAAGCAGATGAGGCGCACGATCAGCTCGTCCAGGATGGCGTCACCGCCGATCGCGTCCGCCTTCAGCATCTGTATGGCGTTCCCCGAGCTGCGGCCGGGGCCGAGGATCATCTTGCGGCGGTTCTTCAGATTGCCGGCCAGGTAGCCGTCGAACGCGTCCTGCGCCTCTTTGATCTGGCTGGGCGTCCAGGTCTCCGGCACGGAGATATAGGCTTCCGGGACGCTGCCTTCGGTAAAGAAATTCAGCAGCCACATTTCCCGGCGCAGCGCCAGGTTGACCAGCACCTGGATCTGTTCGACCGGCGAAAACCCGTAGATCTTGTGGGTGCGCCGATTGCGCGGATAGTAGATCAGCTCGTCCGCGGTGAACTCCACCGTGGGCGCACCCTTCACAATCTGCTGGTAGGCCACCTCGGGCGGCTTGGGAATGCGCCCGTCATAGGCAATCTTGGGCGCGATGGTGGCGCCGTCGATCAGATCGAGCCGCACCAGCTCGCCGCCGCGCGTCAAAATGGGCTCGATCGCGGGCGCATCGATCACCAGCAGATCTTCGAGCAGGGCGCGCAACCAGAGGTCCCAGGGCTGCTCGCCATCAGGACAATTGAATAGCGCCGTGAGCTTTCCAATTCGCGGATCGCCGGTCGCCTTAGGCCGTTTCTGGCCGGGCGCTGCGATCGGCCGGATCACCCACGGAATCTTGACCAGGTGATCTTTGAAAGTCTCGATCACCAGCCTTAGGAGGTCGTAGTTGTCGGCCAGTTCGCGGAGCTGCCAATGCACCGACAGCTTCGGCTGGATCTGGATGTTGACGCCGACTTCGTAGTCGAAGCGCCGCGGGGGCGTGCCCTGAGGCGCCACCCGGGGCAGCGGCCGCAACGGCGGAAACCACTGCTCCAGTTTGTCGCGAAGTATTCCCGCCACTCGCGCGATTACTCCGGGTTGGATGTCGATGTCCATTTAACCTTTAACACCCAGCGCAGAGACGCAGAGACGCAGAGAATTTAAGAATTAGGAATTTGGATTTCGGATTTCGGCCCCCAATACGCTGTCCGGTGTAGCCGCCAAACTCCCAAATCCGAAATCCCCAATCCCAAATGCTTTTCTCTGTGTCTCTGCGTCTCTGTGGTAGGTGTTTGCCTCTTCCTTCCAGAAATCAACGATCCCGCCCGCGGCATGTTCCGCCGCCAGGTCGGCCAGGGCTTTCGCCCAGAATTCATCGGCGTGAGCCGTCAGTTTCTTCCGCGGTCCGCCGACGCTAGGGGTATCGACCTCGATCCGGGGCGCGTCGAACTTCACTCCGGTGGCCGTGCTTTCGCGCTTGATCGCCAGCAGCGCCTGGCGTATGTCGGGGCTGGCAGGAATGCGGTCCAGGTGCAGTTCGAAGCGCTTCTTGAGCCGGATAGCGAGATCCGTCTTCAGCTTCACGCCCGCATCGTTGGTGCCGGCGAAGTTGATGCCCATCACGCGGCCAGGACACGACTCGGCGAGGTAGTCATAGAGCGCGATGCCCATGCCGGTAGAGTCGATCGCGGTGCGGGTCGCCATCTGCACCCATGGTTGATAGAGCTTGTGCTGCTGGGGGAACGGCGTGGCGTGGAGGGGAAGCACCAGGCGCGTCCAGGCCACATCGCCCAGGCGTTCATCGAGCCAGAGGACACTCTTGTCGTGATCGCGGGCCACGTCGATGCCAGCATAAAGAGGACCGAGCGGCTGGTACTCGGCCGGCCAATCGATGGTGGCGCCGGCGTCCTCGGCCATGGCCAACAGCTCGATCGACAGCCAGGCGCCCGCGGCTTTGAGGAAGACGCAGAGGAATTCCTGCTGGAACGTGTCTTCGTCTTTGATCAGGTCGCGCATCGCCGCCACGTCGATCGGGCAGCCTTCCTTTACCGCCAGGTGGACATCAACCCAATGCCAGGACCAGTCGCCGATGCGCATCGGATTCGATTGGGGCGCCATGCCATCGGACAGGCCAAACTCTTTCGCCAGGTCGTAGAACTTGCCCTGCTCGCCGTTGGGAGTAGACAGCGCGCGCAGTTTGTGGCCGAGCGCCACCTGGCGTGTCACGGCCGCCCAGATTGCGTAAGAGTCTTCGTGGTGGGCGAATTCGTCCAGTATTGCGTTGCCCGGATAGCCGCGCGCGGTGCGCGGATTGGCAGGCAGCGCCATGATGCGCGAGCCGTTGGAAAACTGGATGCGCTGCACCAGAATGTCGGTGGCGCCCAGCGCGTCGACGAACCAGTCCTGATACAACTGCGCGACTGCGCCCACCGCCTGGATATTTTTCGAAGCCTGCTCGACAAACTCGATCGACTGCGCTTTCGAAGCGCTGAGTACGGTCCAGGTGGTGGGATGCTCCAGGCAGTCGAAGATGGCCTCCAGGCCGGTGGCATAGGAGTAGCCGATGCGGGCGGACTTCACCGCGCCCTTGAACCGCGACTCGTCGTCGATCCAGCGCCTCTGATACGGCCTAAGCTGGATGGCTGGCGGTAGCTTCTCGCTCAATGGGCGGGAGTCCGAAGGTACGCTCACGGATACGGTTGATGTCGTCGATGGTGAGCGACCGGCCCTTTTCGAGTTTGCGCGCTGCGTCATTGGTTTCTCGTTCGAACTGCTTCTTCTTGCGTTCGGCCTCTTCCTCCAGAAGCCGAACACGCCGGCTTGCGATTTCGTTCCGGTCGAGCTTCGCCAGCAGGTGGCCCAACCCGGTAAGTGCGGCCACAATCTTTTCGGGATCCTCGCGGGCATTCATTACTTCGAAGACGGCTTCGCCCAGGGCGTGCTTAACGCTTGCCGTTAAGTTCTTAAAGCCGCGCGCAGCGACCTTGTCGGCGGCGGCGTGCGCCGCCGCGGCGCGCTTCTGCTCATCGCGCAAGACCTGCTCGACCCGGTGGTCGTACCAGCGGCACAGGTTGGTGTGTGGAAGCCGGTAGATGACGGCGTCGCCGGGCATAGGATGGGGCCCAACTACAGATCCCTCACTCCGTTCGGGATGACAATCCTTGAGGGGGTACCCCACCCTCGCGATTTCAGCGTGTCCTGAGCGCAGGGAAGGATCCTCGGTGCGTGGGTGGGCGGAGAAAAGCTTCCGTACCCCTGCCGGGACCTTTTTCCAATACTTCCAGGTTGGCGACTCCTGCTCGATTTCCAGCCACGTCTTTCCCGCAACACGCTCGGCGCGGATGCGGTCCTGCATCTTCCTCGGCAAGCGATCGATCAGCAGCGGCCGCTTGGCCTTTTTTCGATCTACGGGTTTAAGTCTGGGTTTCATGTTTGTGTAAAAGAACGTTTCCCGTTTCCCGTTTCCGTTTCCGGTTTCCAGCTCGTAAGACACTCGCTTCCGGCGCGGCACGCTGGAAACTGGAAGCTACAAACTTGCTTCTGGCCGAGAGCCGACGACCGCTAGCGCACATCCACTGCGGGGTCCCGAATCAGGCCGGAGAAAACATCCCGTCCTTTGGCCGTGATCTCAATTTCGAACAGGAAGAGGCGCCCGGCCGCGAAGTCCCGCCGCTGCTGGTAGCGCACGTATTCGCGATCGCGCAGCACTTGCAGGGCAGTCAGCACCTCGTCGCCGGTAAAGTCGTAGCCTTCGCGCTGCAGGACCGCCCGCAGTACGGTGCTGTTGGTGTGCGGCCCCTGCGCGTTGTGGTTTACGTACAAGAGCCGCAGCAGGATGCCGCTAAGCTGCGCTTCTTTATTCACATTGGGCTGCATCACAAAAAACCTCCGCCGCAGATTTCCGCAGATAAACGCTGATCGGAGGACGTTGTAGAACCCTGGGGGAAAATCTGCGTTTATCAGCGTGGATCAGCGGCCAGTTCTTCTTCACTCGTTTCCTCCGGTGCGCGCCGCCTGTGCCAGCGAAGTCAGTTGTTCATTCCGGATCTGCCCTACCTGCTGATGGACCTGCCGCAGCAGAAAGCTAATGTCGTTTAGTTGCAGTTCGCGCTCGCGGCCGGCCTGGTCGTCGCGGCGCGCGATCTGCTGTACGGCGTCGGCCAGCGACTGCTGCGCGGCCGCCGTCTTGGCGGCGTGCTCCAGCATCCGCGAGCCCCAGGAGTTCATCATCACCATGCCGCCCAGGCACAGCAGAAACAGCGGCCCAAACTGCGTGAAGTGCGCCAGCATCGCTTCCGCCGAACCCGCGCTCTTAATCAGCAGCGTGGCCAGGGCGCCCAGACCGAAGCTGCCTGCCGCTTTCACCACCACCCTCCAGGAGCGTCCGTTAGTGCCCGGTTTCGACTCGGCTTGAAGCAGCTCCTTCATGCCTCCACCCCTTCGCCGCTGATCAACGCAGATCAGCGCAGATCTGCGGAAATCAGCGGCTAATTCCTCGGTGGTGCGGCGTTGCCGCCCTCGGGACGCGGTTCTACACGCACGTCCGAATACGCCCCCGCGGTCTTGTTAACGGTGTAGAACACAGTCATGAATCCGATCTGGGCAAGCAGGGTCGCCGCATCCGGCAGCAGTGGGACCGGCGCCAAGCCGGCCGGCGCCGATCGCAGCGCCAGCAGCGCGTGATTCCAGCGCCAAGCTTCGACGACATAGCTGGTATCCCAACCGAGAACGAAGATCAGGATGAGCAGCGTGAATACCCGTCCCGCCGAGACGCAGCCGCGCCCCGTCTGCGAGGACTCCGAAAGCGCGCCGGTAATAAATTCCCCGAGCTTCATATCAGTTCTTCCGGCAAACACCCAACGCAGAACCGCAGAAACGCCGAACAAAAGGGGGCATAAGAGCAAAATGCTTTCCTTTTATTCCGGTTCTGCGATTCTGCGGTTCTGCGTTGGATGTTCGTCATCGCTTTACCCCTGCGACTAATCCGCCGCCGATCAGGCCGCCGATCGCCAGCCATTTAGTGTCCGCCTTCAGGCGCTTCCAGAAGCTGCCGCCCTTCAAAGCCTGCTCCGCCGCGGTGGCGCGCTTGGCGAGCAGTTGCTTCTGGTTCCCGGTGTCGGTGAGATCGGACTTGCACGCCGCCAGATCGGAAGCGCATTTCTGGCCAGCGGCAAGCTGTTGGGCAATTGCGGAAACCTCCGGCGCAGTGAGCGAAGCGCTGGGCGCTGCGGGAAGAGCAGGGCCGCTGATTTCCGCTGATGAACGCGGATCGGAATTTTGGGATTGTGGCCTATCAGCGTCGATCAGCGTTGATCTGCGGCCGTCCTGCGGCGGAAGATTCGACCATTGTCTGATCAGCGCCAACTGCTGCGCCGCGCTCTTCGCCGCGGCCAGTTGCGCGTCGATGGAGGCATTGCGATCGGCGGCCTGTTTGTCGTTGGCGGCGATCTGCTGCTGGAGCGTGGCCACCTGGCCCGCCACCTCTTTCTTTATGGCCGCGTAAGTAGCCTCCGCCCGGCTTGAGGACAGGTAGGCGTGCAGCGTCATTCCGCCAACGATGGCAACGATCAGGGCTGTCGCGATGATGAAAGCGTGTTTGGTATTCATTGCAAACCCCAGTTCTCAGTTCCCAGTTCTCGGTTCTCAGTGGCCGGCTGCGCCGATGCTGCACGCCTTTAATTGGCCGTCGGTCTTCGGTCGTCGGTCGTCGGCCAAACTGTTCACGCTTGTCCTCCTGGCTTGTCGCTTGTGGCTTGTTGCTTGAGGCTTTCGTCAGAATCAAACCGCGTCAGGTCGTATCGGCGAATCAGCGAAGTCAGCAGCTCGGCATATTTCGGATTGGTGGAATATCCGCAGCACTGGAGCTGTTCGGCGAAGGCGATGGGATCGTGGGCAACAGCCATGGCCGGCCGGTAACGTGCAAGCGAGCCCAGCAGCCGGCCATGCGCCTCGAAGGATTCCTCGACCGACGCATACTTTCGAAAGCGCGCAAGGACCACTTGTTTTTCCGTCCCGCTCTGCGGGATTGGGGCTTGTGGCTTGTTGCTGAATTCCGTAGTCCGGAATTCCTCGTAATCCTCGCCCTGCCGCGCTTTCACGCCGAAGAAGTTGCAACACTGGATGGCCAGCTTGGAGCCGCCCCAGTTGCCGGCGCCGTCGCTCGATTCCAAAATCGCCTGCGCCAAAGTCACCGACGCCGGCACGCCCCACTTCCGCTGCGCCGCCAGCGCCGCCGGCGCCTGCTGTTCGATCCACGCTTGCTGCTGTTCTCGCGTCATCCCGACCTCGCGGACAGAGTAGCCGGATCGGCCGCACACCTGTGTACGGGTTGGTCGAGTTGGACGGGTTTATTTTTGGAAGCTAAAAGCAAGAAATCAGAAGACAAAAGACAGAAGACAGGAGTCAGAAGCAGGGGGTCCGTACGGTTTGGACGGTTTGGTCGCTTTGGACGGTTTGGTCGCTTTGGACGGTTTGGACGGTTTGGTCGCTTTGGACGGTTTGGTCGCTTTGGACGGTTTGGACGGTTTGGACGGTTTGGTCGCTTTGGTCGGTTTGGACGGGTCTGAATTAGGAAGCCGCAAGCGACAGGCAACAAGCGACAAGCTGAAGGCAGAAGACAGAAGCGCATTCAGCTTTGGCTGAATGCTGAGTGCTGATCAGTCCCGCGCCCGACAGAACCTGGACAGTTGCCATTCCGCCGAGGCGCGGGGCGAAGAACCTATGTATTGCGGCCCCATCTGCTGTTGCCATTCGTGCGCCAAGAAGAGATGACAGGCACGCCGTTCAAGCCGGCGTGCTCCGCATGCGTTTCGGCCAGGCATAACAAATGCATAAGCCCCCTCTGCTCCGCGCATTCAACAGCTACCCACAGATACCGGCATGGCACAGAGGTTTCCAGGTTGAGGGCGAAGTGACGTCTGAAAATGCTGATTAGGCTGAAAGCCAGGGCGGGCGCAGGTTCGAATCCTGTGGAGGATATGAGTGCCGGAGGTACGACGGGAAGTTAGCCCCGGATGGAGGCGGTCGGCGCGTCGGCTGCGCCGATCGCCAGAATCCGGGGTGGGGTAATAGGAACAGCCAAGTCCAGGAGAGACGGCAGAATCTGCGCGGGACGGTTAGTCCCGCGCCGAGCCCGCGTAGCGGGCGGAAGACGGTAGCCCCACGCGCAAGCGTGGGGACAGCGTGCCCAAATACGGCAAGCCCGCGCAGCGGGCGCAAGAACTACTTCCACATGTATCTCTCGTCGAATTCCACACCAGGTTTCTTTAACAAGAACACGAACTCCTCTTGGAACGTCATCTTTCGGTGGTGTTCTGCCTGTCCCTGAAGGTATCCAATCACCTGGGCGCGACTGGATTCGCGAACGCGGAATGCGCCGTATCCACCCTGCCAAGCGAAAGGTCGTCTTTCCGGCCAGTTTTCCTTGATTCAACTGCTGGAGTTCGTCTTGAGCACGCGCACGCAATCCGCCACCGCCAAGTCGGCGGGTAACCGCGTCAGCAGGGGAACGTGATCCGTCATTCCTCCGATCATCATCGGAATTCCTCGCATTTGTCGAAGGACCCCACCAAGGTAGCGGTGCACATCCGCCTGAATAGGATCGGCGATGAGAGCTGCGCGCTCGTGAGTTGAGAACACGACGTGGAAGGGCAGGTCCGTAAAGGTATGAGCCATTCTTTCGCCCCCTCCCGGGGGCTGAGGGCCCGAATGGCTACTTTACCCCACGCTCACGCGTGGGGCTACCGTCTTCCGCCCGCTACGCGGGCTGCAAATGTACGGACTCCAGGCGCGGGACGTTAGTCCTGTGTGCGTCACATACGTACCGCGCTTTCTTGTGTAATCGAAAGCTTTGCCCCCGGTTGCGAGTGTTCCATCTAGGAGGTATAGTTCGTGCGATCCGAAATGATCGCTCCGCATTCTCTGCTTGGTGCTGCCGATCCTGGCGTTATACGCTCGAGGCCTCGGGGTGACGAGATCGTAGCCAGCCGGGCCTAGTTGCATGCGCTTATGTTTCCGCCGCTCATCGTGGCATATCCAAGAGTCTTACCATCAGTTTTCCAGCACACTAGTGTAGTTGGCGATCCGCCTTTGTCGAAGGTGTAGCGACCGCTTATTCCAGTGAAGTTGAGGTTGCCACTGCCGTCCACTGCTATGTCGCCCTCAGAAACGGCTGGGTAAACAAGCTGGATCTTGTTGCTGGCTGAGTAAATGAGGAGATGGCCGGTTGTCGGGTTCTGGTTCCCTATTGCTACTCCACCCAAGCCGGCGAGGATTCCGCTAATGCCGCCAAGCTGAAAGAGGCCATTTGATCCTGTGTCTACAAACGATCCGTTTGCCCAGCCATAGCCACCTATCACTGTGTTGGCCGGGGAAGTCCCGGACAGATAGACCACTGCCTTCCAAGTGACCCCAACATCCCACAGGGTGTTGCCAGCAAAGTAGTTGTACCCCGAATTTGTAAAATTGATGGCGTAGGAATAATAGGTCGTTTCGAAGAGATTCCCTTCGATGATATTTCCTTGCGACTCTAGCACCGTGCCATCGAACTTTATAGCCTCGCTTCCTCCGCACGTGTCAGACCACGTGTTGTCCCGGATCACGATTGCATTCACATAGTTTTTGCCGAGAACGCCGTGTACGATTTGATTGAAAAAGTTCTCCTTGACGACAGTGCCATAGCCTAGAAAATTACCGGTTGTGCCTAGAGTAATAGCATCATTAACTGATGCGGCCAGTCCCGGCCCGGAGCCGGTGAAGCTATTCCGAAAAATGTGAAGCGTGGTTGCGCTGGCATCGTCAATGAACGAAGTCGTGTCGTATCCATTGTCTGCAAACCCCAAACCGGAAATTGTGATCAGGCCCTGGCCGGAGGCTGACAGTTTCGGCCCCGAAGAGTAGCGCAAATCCAACATGGAGACCGGAGAAGCGTACCCGGTACCCTGGTGCAGGGAACCGCTCCAGCCGGGGCCATCTCCCGCCATAGTCAACGGAGGCTGAACTGCGAGCTGAGAAAGGATTAGATAGTTGCCGGGTGGAAAGTACAGGACTCCCCCGCCAACCGCATGAAGAGCGTTGTAGGCAGCTGTAACTGCAACTGAATCATCGGTTCCTATAGCAGCCCCCGCTCCGCTCACCGTGTTCACTGCCGTCGTTCCGAGAGTGACTGTCGTCGAATTGATATAGGTCATGTTTGTGGTAATTGGCGTGAACCAAAGAGCCGTGGCAACCGTCGCGGTGCCGCTGCATGTGGCTGTGCCGTTACCCAACGTAGCGGAGGTCGGTGCGCTGGTGTAACCGGTCCCAGTGGCCGTTATGGTGAGGGGAGCCCCGTTGGCAATGGTGTTAGCCCCGGTAAGTAGCACTAACGCAGTTGCTCCCCCACTCCCGACGGTCAGCGTGCAGTTTTGATTGGTGCTTCCGCTTATTGTTCCTCCCCCCGAATACGTCCCCGACAAAACCCCCGCACTCCCGGCATTGACGGTAATGTAACGGCTGTTGTCTGCGGCTGTGAAGTTGGCTGTGGCCGAAGTTAGCGTAGAGCTTCCCGCATTGATGGCCGCGTCAGTAACGAACCGCTCATCCCCTTTTGCGCCGTAGGCGGGGTGCCTAACGTTGAAAACCGGCGAGGTCGCTGTCACCGCTGCGCCCGCCATGATTGTTGCCGGGAAAGTAACGTTGTTTCCGTTCACCGTCACGCCTGCGGGCAATGAGCCTTGAGGACCCTGCGGTCCCTGGGGGCCTTGCTGCCCTTGAGGACCCTGCGGGCCCACAGGACCTGATTGCACTGCCACCACAGGCGCCAGATTAGGCGTGTAGTTGTCGAAGTTGCAGCTCCCCGAGCTACACCACGCGTTGTTCGCGGCCGGCTGGACGCAGTCGTAGCCGCTGGGCTGGCCGGAGGGCGCGCTGCCCAGCACTAGCTGATTCGTCGAGGAGTCCTTCACCGTAACGTGGAAGCATACGTTGGCCGGCGCCGTGAGAGCCGTGTTCGGCACGCTTACGGAGAACGCACCGTTGGCCACCGGGCCGCAGACCGGCCGGTTGATCACCTGGCCGCCGCCTCCGGCCTGGAAGGCGATCGGCACACCATTATTATTGGCCGCCTGGAAGCACACCTGGCCGGCGGCCAGTTTCTGGCCGAAGGCGTTCTGCACATTCGCGGCGGTAACGGTGACAAAGTTCTGGCCAGCAGCCACAATCCCGCAAAGCGGGACGCAAGCCACAAGCGGGAGGCACAAACGTCGTAACTTCATGCCCTCAGCTTCTCTCACCCGGACGGCTCGGAGTGTACGGGTTGGTCGCTTTGGACGGATTTATTTTTTGCCCGGCGCGGGCCGGAACCCCAAGCGAAAAGCCGCACGGCGCAAGCAAAAAGCGGGAACGTGGTAGCTTCATGCCCTCAGGCTTTCTCACCAAGACCGCTCGGAGTGTACGGTTTGGTCGCTTTGGACGGTTTGGTCGCTTTGGACGGTTTGGTCGCTTTGGACGGATTTATTTTGCGGAACAGACCCAAATGGCCGCAGATTTACGCAGATGAACGCCGATCTGTTGTGGGAAGGTTTCCCGTTCCCGGTTTTCCGTTTGCCGCGGGTTGTCCAGAAGCAGTTACCTCTTCCGAACGGGGAACGTTTCCGGTCCAAGGAATCTGCGTCTATCCGCGTTAATCTGCGGCGTGAAAGGCCGGTATCTCTCTCGCAGTCACCTACTCCAGCTCCACTCTCACCGGCCCCCGCAGCCCGTAGAGCAATGCCAGGCGGACAATCTCGGGCCATGGAAGTCGTGGGCAAGGGGCTGGGTTGCTGGCGGCGCAGGCCGGGGATTGGCCTGCGGCAACGCTGGCCAAAAGCATCTGGCAAACGGCCGCACGGATGCGGGAAAGCGCCGCGCGCCGGTAATTCCAGGGCTCGCCGGAAGGAGGCTGCGCCGCCACCATGGTGGCATTGGCTTCAAACAGAAGAACTTCGCCGCGCCCGTTGATACTGAAGTCGATGCCGCCATAATCAAGGCCCAGTTCAGCCTGCACGCGCCTGAGTGCGGCCATGGCCTTGGGACCGAGCACGGCCGGCATGTGGTCAAGGAATTCGGCTTCTTCGGCGCGATTGTCGGGACGGTCGGTCATGTCGGAGCTGAAATAGTGAACCTTCCAGTGTGGCGAGATCGCCAGATGTAACGGATAGAGCTGACCGCCGACCATCATGACCCGGTATTTCCGCACCTGGCCGTCGGAGCCACGGGCATCGAGATACTCGATAGCCAGCAGTTCGGCTCCAGGGCTTCCCGTTCCACACAATCGGATTACGGCGGCAGAGAGATCCGAGGGTAACTCTACACGGACGAAGTGTTCTCCCATGTGGAAGCCCGGCACACGCAACAGCAAGGGGAAGGTGAAGCCTTGCCGGGCGAGCAAGGAGGCGCCATCGTTGCCGGAGAGCGACGAGCAGGGAAAGAGGGCGGTTTGGGGAACTAACACTCCGGGAATGCTCCGCAGGCGCTGGACGTTATCATGGCGTCCGGACGCCCGAATTACCGCCGGCGGGTTCAGCACCGGCGCAGACGTGAGGGCAAGCAGTGACTCCGCCCGGGACAACGACCTTTCGGCCGAGTCGTGGTCGCCGATCGCGTTAATGACCAGTCGGTGTTCCGGCAAGGGAGTTGCAGGATCGTGGAAGTCTACGGCGACGGCGTAGGTCTGGAAGATGCTGTCATCCAGGAGCGGCTCGATAGGGGAATTGCCACCCGTGGAAGAAAGCAAAAGCAGCACCGGAATCGGTGGCGAATTTCCCCGATAAGGTGCGGGGAAGATGCTCTGCTGGGCTAATGCGAGGTGGCGGTGGCGTTCCGCCGCTTGGTGATCGCCCAGCAAGGTGAGCGCATAGTACATCCCCCCGTGGGCCGGATAACACCCGGGATCGAGGCGCAGCGCAGCCTCATATTGCGCCCGCGCCCCGGCGATATCTCTCTGGCGCAGCAACAGGCCGCCCAGATCGACCCGGCTGACGACGTCTTGCGGGAACAGCTTGATCGCGTCGCCATAGATTACCCGCGCCGCCTGTCTTTGTCCGGTTGCCGCCAGCCGCCGCGCCAAGCCTATGAGATTCGGAAGGTGTAGAGCTACGAGGTGGGGGGCCTTGCCGGGATCGGCTGGGGCTGCGGAGGTGTGCCCCGTTTCGGCCCAGGTAAACGAAGCCGTGCCCGGTTCAGCGTTCGCGCTCATGGAACGCAAATGCCTCCGGCAAGACCATTACGAGGGAGGAAAGTCCCGGAGCTTCTCTCGTCTTTGCTGCTCGCGGACTCCAGCAGCAGGCTTTGAATCGCCGCCTGGATGGTTTGAAAGGCTGGCCGGCGGTAGGCCCATCGCTCGTCTGCTTCTGGCGCATTTACCACCATGGTGGCATTGGCTTCGAACACCAGAACCTCTCGCTTGGCATTCAAACCAAAATCAATTCCCCCATAGTCCAGGCCGAGCACGGATTGAATCTCGCGCAGCGCGTTCATGGCCAGGGGACCTAACACGCCCGGCATGTCTTCCAGGAACGCCGCGTCTTCCGCCCGATACTCCGGATGGTCGGCCATCTCGGCGCTGAAATAGTGAATTTTCCAATGGCTGGAAACGGCGAGATGCAGCGGGTAGATTTGACCGCCGATCATCATGGCCCGGTACTTGCGGGTCTTTCCGTCCGGCCCCCGCGCATCCAGGTACTGGATCGCCAGCAACTCCGGGCCGGGAATTTGCGCCAGCGCCGCGGGCAGGGCTTCGGCCGTGTCCACCCGCAGAAAATGTTGTCCCGTGTGAAAGCCGGGCGCGCGCAGAAGAAGAGGAAAACCGAACCCATCGTGGGCCAAGGCCGCGGCAGCATGCGGAGCGGAGAGTCGCTCCCGGGGCAGCATAGCGGTGATGGGCGTTACTACCCCCGGAATAGAGGAAAAGCGCTTGGCGTTGTTGTTCCGGCTGGTGGCAAGTACCGCGGCCGGCGCATTGATGACCGGGGCCTTGGTCAAGGCCAGAACCGATTGCGCGGCGGCGAGGGCGGGAGACGCTATTTCCGTGTCGCCAATGGCGTTCACTACCAACTGGTGAGCCGGTAGCGGTCTATTTAGATCGTAATATTCCGGCAGGACGATAGAAGTTTGGAAGACGCGATCGTCCAGAAATTTTTGCAGGTGTACATTGCCGCCCCTGGTCCCCAGCAGCAGCAACACCTGGACCGGCGCGCGTTTTCCACGATAGGGCAGGGATAAGATATAGCGATTCCGAAAGGCCTGTTGCCGGTGCCAGGCCGCCTTGGGCTCGTCCCCCAGATCGCCCAGCAGGTAAGATAAGCCTTCGTGAGCCTGCTCGTAATCCGGTCTTATCCGCAAAGCTTGCTGGTAGTGCTCGCAAGCGCGACGTTTGACTTGCAAGGCCTGGTCTTCCTTTCCTTGGGCCTCCAGTTCCTCGATGTCGCCGAGCAGAATTTTGCCGAGATTGACGCGGGTGGTGGCGTCTTCAGGATGCCGTGCGACGGCTTGGGTGAGCAGAATTCGCGCCCCTGGGCGGTTCCCCGTGGCCATCAGCACGCTCCCCAAGTTGTTGAGGGCCCATAAATGGTTCGGATCGCACTTAAGCACCTTCCGGTAATCGTTTACCGCCTCGGCGTACCGGCCCAGTTGCGACAGCCAAAAACCGTGGCGGAAGCGCAGGTCGACGGAACCCGGGTCCGAGGCCAGACGCCGTTCCACCTCCTGTAATTCGGCTTGCCATCTTGCCCAGGTAAAGGACTCGGAGACGGCGGTTGCCTGCTTGGCGGGGTGCTCATCGTCCTCCTCCGGGGGCAACAGAGTCGCCTTTTCGCCTTCCTGCTGCTGAATCTCTGGCACCTTAATTCTCCTTGACGCCCGCAGGGTTGTGCTCCCCTAAGTGGTGGCAATTTAAGCGCCAATCGAAAATCCCTTCGACCGGGATGCCGCTCAAACGCACCCTGGATTTGGGGGGGGCGGGTGGGAATTCTGCCACAATCGGAAATCGGTAACTGGGGAAGCACCGGCGCGTATTGCGGGTATTAGGAAATCCTAATGAGAATCTTCGCCTGTGCACGTCTGGACGTCAGGCGCCGTTACCTGCCCCAGCCGGGGTAGAGTTGCCGCTGTCCCTCGGTGGCGTATGGTGGCACGCAGGAGGTCAAATCCGGCGCTGCTTCGCCAAGTCCGTCCCGGCTGCTGGCTTCCGCCAGCACCGGCTCCGGGAGGGGGAGGAAGGAAGCGGCGGCCGTTTCGCAGATTTGCCGGCCAAAGTCTACCGTCGCCGCCAGAAGCCGGTCGAGGTCGCGGGACTGCGTGCGGTGATTGACGATGGCGGCGCGAATGGCCAGACGGCCGTCGATTACGGTGGTGGATGGCACCGCCATACCGGATTCCTGAAGATCGACCACGATCTGGGCATTCACCCGATCGCTGTTCTCGCTGCGAAACCGGAAACAGACGATGTTGAGGTTTACCGGGGCGGCCAGTTCCAGCTCCGGCGTTTGCTCCACCCGGGACTTGAGGTACTGGGCCAGTTCACAGGTTCGGGAGATGGTGGCGCCTAACTGGGAAGTTCCGTAGACCTTGAGCGTAAACCAGGTCTTGAGGGCGCGGAAGCCGCGCGATAGATCGGGGCCGAAATCGCAGGGCCAGGGCGAACCGCCCGCCGTCCCGCGCGACTCGCGTTGCAGGTATGCGGCCGGTGCGCTGAAGGTTTCCAAATGTTGGGCGCCGTCGCGCACCAGGAGGAATCCGGCATCATAGGGTACTTGGCCCCATTTGTGGAAATCGAAGCCAATCGAGTCGGCCCGTTCAATTCCTTTGAGCCGCGGCGCCAGGTTCGGAGCGAGAATTGCGAGGGCGCCGAAAGCCCCATCGACGTGAAAGCGCAGGCCTTCTTCCGCCGCCAGATCGGCCAGACCGCTGAGATCGTCAATCGCGCCGATATCGACGGTGCCCGCCGTACCCACAATGAGGAAAGGCGTCAGGCCGGCTTTACGATCGGCCGCGAGGGCGTTGCGCAGTTCCGGGATGCGCATGCGGTGCATCCGGTCGGTCGGAATTTTGCGGAGCGCGGCCGTCCCGAGACCGGACATATCCATGGCCTTGGAAATACAGCCGTGCGCCGCCGCGGAGGTATAGGCCACCAAACGCTTGCCGCAAGGAGCCACCCCCTGGGTTCGCACCGCCCCCCCCAGGGCCGCGCGGCGGGCGACCAGCACGGCCACGAAATTCGCCATCGAGGTGCCCGTTAAAAACACGCCGGAGGCGCCCTCGGGGAAACCGAACATCTGCCGCGCCCACTCCGTGATCTGCCGTTCCACCTCGATGGGAACATGATCCCGGCCGCCACAATTGGCATTCAGCCCGCCTGCCAGCATCTCGGCCAGCATTCCGGGGACGGATCCGCCGCCGTGCACCCAGCCCAGAAATCCCGGATGTGCGTTTCCTACGGTGAACGGGAGGATCCGCTGCTTGAAATCCTCATAGACCGCGGCCATATCGGTTGGGTCGGCAGGCAGGGCCGCGCGGAATTCCTTCCTGACGCGGTCGGGGATGGGTTGCCAAGCCGGGCGCTGCCGAATATGTTCCAGATAATCGAACATGTCGTCGAGCATGCGATGGCCGAGCGTGCGGGCGGCCTTCCAATCGGCCGGATCCAGGGTTGGATTTACCGGTTTACTGTTGTCGTTGGTCATGACTATTGCACCGCGCCCGATCGGCTCTTGCTCTTGCCTCGCAACATGTCATAGAAAGCCGCGAACAATTTCCGCATCTGCGGGCCTTTGTAGGGGTAGATTTCGGGCGGATCCATATCATGAGCGACCAGCGCCACATCCGCCTCGAACACCAGCAGCCGGCCGTCCGGCAATTCCGCGCAATCGATTCCCACATACTCGAGACCAAACCGCGCGGCGATGGCCGCCAGAGTTGCGGCGTGCCGGCGCCCGAAATCGGCGTCAAACTCCGCCATGAACTGTGCTTCTTCGGCGCGCTTGGCCGCACTGGCCGCCATATTGGCGTTCAGATACCAGACCTTCCATTCCTCGGCGATCGCCATGTGGCAGGGATACGGCCGGCCATCCACCCACATAAGCCGGAATTTGCGGAATAGACCGTCGGCGCTACGATAGTCGACGTAGGGCGAAATGAAGAAAGCCGTCTCCGGGTGATCGCGGAGATAAGCCTCCACCCCTGGGGGAGTCTCGATCTTCGCCAGCCCGCGGCCGGCATGGGAATCGATGGTGCGAACAATTAAAGGGAAATCGCCATGGGCGAGGAATTGACCGGCCGGCATCACGCCGCGCCCAAGTTGTTCGAAGCTTGGGCGCTCGATGCGCACCGTGGGGGGCGCCACCAGCCCCGGAATACCTTGCAAAACGCGATACATCTTCTCCCGTGACAGGCATACGATTCGCTCCGGCCGATTGAGCACCGGGCATGGCCAGCTCGGGATCAGTTGTTCGATAGTCTGCAGGATGGGCCGGGCGCGGTCCGATTCGCCCACGGCGACGATGGCGATGTCATGATCGGGCAGTGGGTCGGGAAGCGGCTGCCCCGGCACCACATAAAGTGAATAAAGCACAACATCCGTGCCCTGTAGGAGAAAGTCAATGGGGGTGTTGGCGCTAAGATCGCCGGGAGCCAGGAACGCCAACACGCGTAACGCCCGCGGCGAGGCTTGCCAGGAGGATCGATAGAGACGATGAACGCGCAGTGCCTCCGCCTGGCGCCTCAGGCCGGCGGGTACGTCGCCCAGAAGCTGTTCGATCGTGCACAGGTTAAGGAGAGCGGCGGTCCTTTCCTGCCCGGATTGGGATTGCGAGAGAAACGCGCTGCGCAAGGAGGACAGATTGCATCCGTCAAACGCCATTTTCAGGAGTTTCGCGGTGCTGGCCGGCGAAGGGATTGCGGCGGTGCTCATGAAAGACCCTAATTCTGCATGGCGATGCCAGAACTACAAGATGGCTCTGTAGGAATTGACCCAGGCCTTGGCCCGTGCGACACGATCCCGCTGGGCGTCCATGTGGGCTCGTTGGGCCGTCAGGCGTTGTTGCGCCGCCTTAAGCGCCCGCGAGAGCTGCTCCAGATTCCGGACATAGCGCGGCAGTTCGGGTTCGCGGGCGCCGACCGGAACCCGGCGTAGTTCTTCCATCCGCAGACCGACCTGGTTGAGGCAGCGTCGCAGATCGCGCAATTCGTTCGGTCCGAGTTCGGACCCCCGGTAACCCGTTGCTCCCAAAGGGAACCGGGAAAGAAAACCTTCCAGTTGCGCATTGGCTTCTTGCAGGAGTGGAGAGAACGTCATAGAGCATCTCCCGGCCCCGGATCACACTGCCGCCGGTTGCGTGGCAACGGTGTCCCCCGGCGCATTGGATGCCGTCCCGGTGGCGTTCGCGGTGGAACGTTCCACCTCCTGCCAGGCCTCTCGCAATAAGGTAAAGTAGCGCACCAGTTCCTGCAGAATCTCCGGCGAACACTTGATGCTGGCCTCCATCACCCGGGCTGACATTACCGTATAGAAACGCTCCAGTTGCGCGGCCACGTGGCCACCCCGCTGGTGGTCGAGGGTCGCCTGCAGTTGTCCTATCACCTTCAAAGCGTGGTTCAGCGCGCGTACGCGCTTCTCTACATCGTTTTGTTTCATCGCTTCTTGCGCACGAAGCAGAGAAGCCACGATGCTCCCATAGAGGAGCACCACCAGGCCCACCGGACTCGAGCCCTCGACACTATGTTGGCGATATGCAAAACCCGGATCGTAATTCATCCTGATAGACTCCCAAGCTGGCTGCTCACCTGAGCCAACATTTGTGGTAGTTCCTCCAGTGTGGTATCGATCTGGCTGTACTCGTCGGTCAACTGTTGCTGGGTGGCAGCCAGATTCGACTCGAAGTCTGCGATTTGGCTTTGCAGACCGGTTATGCTCTGGGTGTCCTGGGTTATTTCCACGTTTAACGGCCCGCTGATCGGGTCCGTCAGGCTGTCAAGGTCGCTGGCGAAGTTCTGGGCAAAAGCCGTGCTCCCGTTCTGCAAGAAGCTCTGCACGTCGTTGAACTGGCTGGACAGGACATCGGTCAGTTGCGAGTTGTCCACCGTCAAGGTTCCGTCGTCGTTCACCGTGATGCCCAGATCCGCCAGGCTCTCGACGCCAGGATTGCCGGTCACCTGGAATCCGACATTGTCCATCAGTTCCTGCTGCACAATTTCCACGCCGCTGTCGCCCAACAAAGGCGGCGCCGCTTCGCCGCTGGCAGCATCGTAGGTAAATTGCGCGTTGATGGAGGTGATCAAGGTGTTATAGGCAGTGGCAAAGTTGTTGAGGGCGGTGCTCGCCCCATCGGTATCAGGTTCCACCGAGATTTGCACCGGCGTCGCGATGGTGTTAGTACCTGTCAGGTTCAGGGTTACACCCGGGATGACCGTAGAAATCGTATTGCTGCTGCTGTCGATCTGAATCCCATCCACCGTGAGCGAAGCATCCACTCCCGAGGTTCCGGCGGTGAAGCTCAGGCCCGTGGTGTTGCTGTAGCCGGTGGGGTCAATCGTGATATTGCCGGCCGCCCCGGAGGCGTTACTGTACAAGGCCAGGCGTGCGCCGCTGCTATCTGTGATCACCGTAGCGGTTACGCCCAGGTCCTGGCCGTTGATGTACGAGGATAAGGTGTTCAGAGTGTCGTTGCTGCTGTCTACGTTGATCGCTACCGGAGTGTTCTTTCCTAGCTGGAGATAAAACGTTCCTTGGCCAAAGGCGGTATTGCCGTCCGTGAGCGCACCGCTGCTGTAGGAAGAAGTCGTGGCCAGTTGGCTCACGACAATGGTATGCGTGCCTACACTTGCCGTGTTGCCGGCGGTGGCTGACACTACCGAGCTATCGGTGGAAGCTGTCGTCTTGGCGTCAAATTGGCCGTTGGGATCGGTGAGCGCTTGAATACTGGTTTGCAGCGCGGTGAGCTGGGAACTCAGGCTGTTCAGCACGGTGCTTTGGGCAGAAAGCGTCGTCTCCTCATCTTCCCACTGTTGCTCGGGCGCCCGGGCGGCCGACATCGCCGCATCAACCATGGCACCCACATCGATACCTGCCCCCAGACCGCCAGTTTGGCTGGCGCTGGACGCCGAGATGTAATTGACCGAGCTGGTCGACATGGTTCTGCTCTCTCTACGCGAAAGCCTTGGCTTCCGTTAGCGCAATTGCAAGCGGGTAGCGAGCCTTTCCCTCCCGTCGCTCTTGTGAGCTTTCCCGGTCACGGAAACCTTCTACTGCTTCCATCGGCATGAGCGTTAGGGACCTTTAATCGATTCACGCAACCGTCTTATCTGTCTCTAGTCCGTGGCGCCGGCTTTTAGCGGTGTTTCCCGCTATCTCAACAACTGGAGAACCGATTGCTGCGACGAATTGGCCTGGGCGAGTGCCGACATACCGGTGCTCTCCAGGATGTTGTATTTCGACATGTCTGCCACGGTCTGGGCAATGTTGGCCGCCGTAATTCCGTCTTCGGCGGAAGTCAGGTTCTGCACCTGGGTCGCCTCCACGTTGCTGGCCGCCTGCAAGCGGTTCATAGCAGCGCCTACTTGGCCGCGCAACGCCGCTACCTGGGCGATGGCGTTATTGATGTCAGTCAAAGCACCTTGGGCGCCCGTATCCGTGAGCAGGTCGTCAGCGGACAGGTTGCTGACGGTGCCGATATTGGAAGCAGCCAGAACCCCTACCGCCACCGTGATCGAGCTGCTGGCATTGGCGTCAGACAGGAAGACCGACGTGGTGGTGGCCGAAAACACCGACGTGTTGTTGAAAGTCGTATCCGCGCCGATACGATCGATTTCCGCCTTGATGGCCGTGAATTCCGTGTCCAGGGCGACGCGCTGGGTGCTGTTCACCGTGCCCGTGCCGGCCTCGGTCGCCAGGGTGACCGCGCGGTTCAGCAGGGTGGTCACCTGCGCCAGCGCGCCATCGGTGACCTGCATCTGCCCCACACCGTCGTTGGCGTTCAGTTGCGACTGGTTCAGGGCCATGATGTTGGCCTGCAAGCCATCGGCGATAGCCAAGCCCGCAGCGTCATCAGCGCCGCTGTTGATGCGCGATCCGGATGCCAGTTCGAACAGCGTTTTCTGTAAATTGTTTTGCGTATTCGAGAGCTGATTCTGCGCGGCCATCGAAGGAATGTTGTTAAGGATACTCATTGTCATGTTCGTAACTCCTTTCGCCGTGACTGGCAGGCAACTATAGTGCCAGCCAACTCCGTTAACTTTCTCCAATCATGTCCAAGCAATCCCGTCGCCAAATAGGCTTCCGCGGGCCGGAGTCAGCCCCGCAGCCGGGATCGGCCCTATCTGCCGTTGGCATTGGTGCGTAAACCAGAGATCAAAGGCGCGAATCGAAGGGGGGAGCAGGCAATTCACCGAGGAAAGGAATCGGCCCTGGCGAGGGCCGAGGAGCCCGCGCAGGCGGCAATTTTTGCCGCATCCGGATTTACCGGCGCAATAGCAAAGGCGGGCTGTTGGCCCGCCTTTGTGTTGGAGTTTCCGTGGCCCACGCCCCCGAAGGCTCTGGAACGTGGATGGAGTTAACGAGTTACGCTTTACCGCAGCAACGAAAGCACCGATTGCTGCGACGAGTTCGCCTGGGACAGAGCGGCAATGCCGGTCTGGTTCAGGATGTTGTACTTAGACATGTCGGCTACCGTCGCGGCGATGTTGGCAGAAGTGATCCCGTCCTCGGCGGAGGTCAGGTTCTGCACCTGGGTCGCCATAACGTTGCTTGCCGCCGTCAAGCGGTTCATGCTGGCGCCCACTTGGCCGCGCAACGCAGCTACCTGGGCGATAGCGCTATTGATGTCGAACAAAGCACTTTGGGCACCCGTGTCGGTCAGCAGGTTGTCACCCGACAGGGCACTGACGGTGCCGATATTGGAAGAAGCCAGAACACCCACCGACACTGTGATCGAGCTGCTGGCCGCGGAATTGCCGTCGGACAGGAAGATCGAGGTCGTCGAAGCCGCAAATACCGACGTATTGTTGAAGGTAGTGTCGGCGCCGATCCGATTGATTTCCGCCTTGATGGCCGTGAACTCGGTGTCCAGAGCCACGCGTTGCGTGCTGTTCACCGTGCCCGTGCCGGCTTCGGTGGCCAGGGTAACCGCGCGGTTGAGCAGGGTGGTAACCTGCGACAGCGCGCCATCCGTTACCTGCATCTGGCCGACACCGTCGTTGGCGTTCAACTGGGATTGGTTGAGTGCCATGATATTGGCATTCAAACCATTGGCAATGGACAGGCCAGCGGCGTCATCAGCACCGCTGTTAATGCGCGATCCAGAAGCCAGTTCGAATAGAGTTTTCTGCAAATTGCTTTGGGTGCTCGACAACTGGTTCTGAGCGACCAAAGAAGGGATGTTATTAAGGATACTGAGTGCCATGGTAGGCCTCCTTTCACTTCGGTTCCGGCGGCGCCTTCTGTGGTCGCCCATCGAATTACTGACTGTCCGAAACCAATCTCCACTTACTTCATCGACAGAGTCCTACCGAACTTTAGTGGCAAAAAACAATATTTTGGCGGGAGTACTTAGATAGCGGGCTGAAATTCACTATTTCCGCGAGTGCGGACTGCAGGCGTTCCGATCGGGGGAACCTTGCGAGGCCGGCGGCGATGTTTTGCCGCGCCCTGGGCCAGTCGCCCAGCTTGGCCCATATGCTGGCGGCGCGGAGGAAGGTGCGCTCGTCGGGCTCGGCCAGGGCCAGCTTGGCTTCCGCCGCCTCGGCGGCCTCCGCTAGCCGGCCGGCGAAAACCAGTGCTGTGATGAGGCGATCGTGCAGTTCGGGCGTGTCCTGCTCCGTTTGTACCGCCCGGCGGAGACGGCGTAGTCCCACTTCTGTTTCGCCGCAGCGCAGTTCCGCCAGCGCGAGCTTGCTCTCCAGAAATGCACTTCCGGGGCCGGCCTGAAGCGCCCGGCTATAAAAGGTCCGAGCCTCGGCAAACTCCTCCAAATGGTAGTGCGCGTCCCCTTCCGTCTCCAGTACCAACGGGGAGATGTACCTTTGTGCCTGGGCCTCACGGATGAGCTGCAGCGCCGCTGCGTAGCGTTCCAGGCGAAGCGCCGCCAGGGCGGCAAACAGCCAGCTTATGCCGAAACTGGGCTTTAATTCGCAGGCCCGCAGGAAATAACCCAGGGCCGCCTCGTAGTGGTGAAAATTGTCGAATTCCACCACTCCGAGCTCGAAGTGCGCCTGCGCATCCAGCGGTAGCTCCTCTACCTTGCGCTGCCCGAGTTCCCGGTAGAAGCGGTTCTTCCGCGCCTGCGTCTCGGGCGAAGCCACCATGCCAAAGTGATGAATGCAGAAATCGGCCGGCGGCAGCAGGCCGCCTATCTGGGTGATGCGCCGCCCCACGGTTTCATGCACCCGGCCCACAAAATAGATCTCCGGATCACGGCGGAAGAGGCGAACGTTTTCATGCTCCACGTACGCCGGATAGGACTTCGCGGTTTCCAGGGCGCCGCCGTCATTGGGCTTGGCCGGCCTGTCCCATACTCTCTGCTGCAGGCTAGGGACGTAATTGCGGATGGTAACCAGGTATCCCTTCACCTCTTCGCGTAAGACCAGTGCGGGGATGCGCACTCGCGCTTCCGGGCCGAGTTGCTCATCGGCATCGAGCACCAGCACCCAATCGGCGTCGATTGCGGCCAGCGCCTGATTGCGCGCTTGCGCGAAATCGTCGGCCCAGGGGATCCGCAGCACCCGCGCCCCATGTTGTGCGGCTACTTGACAAGTCGAGTCGGAAGATCCCGTGTCGGCTACTACCGTTTCATCCACAATGCCGCCCACACTCGCCAGGCAGCGGGGCAGGTCGGCTTCCGCATTGCGCACGATCATGGAAAGCGCGATTCGCGGCTTCATAATTCCAGGGATGGCATGGCCGGAAGCGGCAGGGGATTACACAAGCCTGAAACGCCAGCTTTCCCCCGCGCCGGACCGGCGCCGGCCGACAGCTTTACGTTGAACTCGGGAAGGAAAGAGATTGCTTCCCGCCCGCAACGCACGCCCCGTTCCGGGTTGCCCAGTTCGCGATAGCCGCGTTCCAGCAGGGCCAGCACGTTGGCGAAGAAATGATGTCGCGGCAGCGGACTGCGGGCCAGGGCGAAGATATGCCGCAACTGTTCGCAAGCTTCGGCCGGCCGGTGCTCGGCCAATAAATGCTGGGCGTACTCCGCGTAGGCATGCATCCGCAGCGTGATCCGCTGCGCCGGGGTAAGGCTGTTGTCGTTGAGAATTCGCGGTTCAAATTGCTCTACTTCGCGCGCCGACCAGCGCCGGACTTCGGCGGCCTTTGCGGGCTGGATACCCCGCAGGGTTTGCAGCGCCTGCGCTATCCGCTGCTGCGCGCGTTGCGGCGAGAAGGTCTGTTCCACGTGAGCCCGGCCATGGTCCGCCAACTGCTGCCACAGTTCCGCGTTGTTATAGACGCGCGCTACGGCCGCCGAGAATTTGGCCGCGGAGTCGGCCACCAACAGATGCTTCCCGTCTTCCACTTCCAGTCCCTCCGCGCCGGGGCTGGTGGTTACGATGGGAATCGCGGCGGCAAGTGCCAGAACCAGCGTCCGATTACGGGCGCCAAGACGGAGTGGGGCTAGTAACATTCGGTAGCGGCTCAGGACCGCCCCTGCTTCCGCCACGTGCCCGAGGGCGACGATACCCTCCATTCGCGTAGCCGCGGCGCTTTCGGGCAGATCGACGTCCGCTACATGCAGCTTGACTCCGGGTAAGGCTCGGCGTATACGCGGCCAGATTTCCGTGCGCAGCCATTGAAAATCCGCGTCGACCGGGTCGCTGAGATCGCCCAGAAACAACAGATCCCGGCGGTCGTTCCACCCCGGCGCATTCTGCACCGGAACCGCGGGAATGGGAAAACACTCCACCCTTAAGGCCGGACCCAATGCTTGCAGATTCCGGCGGGCATCTTCGCTAACCGTCAGCACCAGGTCCGCCGCCTGATAACCCTCCCGCTCGCGCTGCTCCAGCCCGGCCGCTCGCTCTTCATCGCTCAATAAGCCGCTCAGTTCCGCCCTGCGCCGCTCCCGCCGGCTGAAGCAGTCCTGCGTCAGGAGGACAATCCTGGCAGGCGGAGAAGCGCGACGGATCTCGTCCAAGTACCGCTCTGGGATGGAAATATCCGAGCTGAAATCTTGGGTCAGAATGGCGATATCAAAGCGGCCGTTGCGGAGGAGGCTGGCAAATTGCTCGTCTGAAATTTTCCCGGCGCTTACTTCGGCGCCCAAGGCAGAAAACACCTGCTCCCAATCTCTTCCTTCCGGGTTGTCTAAAGCCGCATACCTTATCGGATGCCCCAGGTTACGCAATGTCCGTACGGTCTCCATGAGGCACACGTCGTTACCGGTGCGAAGCGGGTCCGCTAGGCCTTCCGCGACTATAAGAATCTTTTCCCGCTCAGAGGTCGTGGCAGAGATCGCGCGGGATGCAGCGTGGTTCTTCCCCTGCGAATGCCGAGCGGTGTTCCTCTCTGCGGCCCGCGGAATCGGAGTATATTGCGAATCCGGCTTGCCGGAGGCGACGCAAGTTGTAGCGCGAGGAGCTTCAGAAAGCTGATAAAACTCCGCCGGGTAACGCTCCTGCACGCCACCACGCTTGCGCGCCAACACCAATATGTCATCTCCCCGCCGGCCGATCGGCATGTGAAGGGTGAGCAGCGAGCGCAGTACATCGGGCTCTGGCGGTAGTCCTCGGCGATTGTGGGTTTGGAGGTGTAAGTTGCCGAAACCGGCACAGGCCAGTATCCGCTCCAATTCACCAGGCGTGTACTCGCGATGGTGGCGGTCGCGGGAATCGCCTCCCGTCCGGTACTGGCCGAACAAGTACGGACTATCCCCGCGCAGTACCTTGGCGATGCTGCGGGCGCTGGCAACATTAGCCGCCATTAATAGAAAGAATCCGTCGCTCTTCAAGATGCGATTCAGTTCCTGGAGTACCAGCATCGGATCGCGCGCCAAATACTCCAGAACGTCGCAAGCCAGGACCACGTCGAAGGAGGCATCGGCGAATGGCCAAGGAGCTAATTCAAAATCAAAGGTATGGAGGGGAGAATTGCTCTCTTCCGGCGTACCAACCTCGACCCGGGGCTCCTCAATCGGTGCCGGGCCACTTCCGAGTTGCGCATAAACAACTTCATAACCCTTAAGGTTCTTTAATGAGGCGGGGAAGGGAGCAAATCGGGTGCGCAATTCTAATAATCGTTGGCCAGTGGTGGCGTGAGGCAAAAACCGCAAGGCAGCCGCATAGGAATCCAGGTGCGCCCCGCAGTCTGATTGAGCGGCACGGTGGTCGGCAACCTGGCGCAAGTATTCTTCCCGCCGCGCCGCGTCTTCCTCTGGAACCGCATGCTGCCGGCAGTGCGCGAGCAATTTTTGAACGGCGGCTGATTGCAAGGCGGCTGGCGGAACACGATGCAAAAGCGCCAAAGCCTCGGCGAACCGGCTGTCCGCTGTGCGCACAACGGCAAGGTTGACGAGCGCCTCATTATTATTGGGATTCAGTTCCAGGGCACGTTCATAGCCGGCCTCGGCCTCCAAGGTGGCGCCGGCGGCGGCTTGCGCCGTGGCCCAATCGTTCCAACCCTCGCTGGTCTCCTTCTCGGCCAGGGCCTCGGCGAATAGGCGGGCAGCTTCTGCCGGCTGGCCCTTGCGAAATCGCGTGAGCGCCTGCGTATGTTTTTGGTTGTAATTCATCCCGGTTCGTTTTGGCGGCAGCTTCAGCCCATTGCCCGGCAAGAATTGCCGGCCAGCCGGTGAGCTACGTACCTTGGCTGGCGCCGACCGAGAAATGACTAGCACCCGCCATGCCAAACGTGCGCGATTTAGGCGGGCGGCCCTCCCATGGTATGGGCCACGGTTTTCGGGTCGATAGTTATCGGAGCGGACGGGGTGCCCGGCTTCCGGGGTGGGAGGATGACGATATCCACGCGGCGGTTCATTTGGCGGCCTTCCGCTGTGCCATTCGAGGCTACCGGGTGGTACTCGGAGTACCCAGCTACGGACAGGCGCTGGGGTTCAAACCCATATTTGTCAATAAACAGACGGACCAATCCGGTGGCGCGCCCAGCGGAGAGCTCCCAATTGGAGGCGAAGCGCGCATTGTGGATGGGTACGTCATCCGTGTGTCCTTCAATACGCAGATCGCTGTTGTAGCCCGACAGAATGGTAGCCAGGCGCCCAATGATGGACTCGGCCCCGGGGCGCAACTGATCCGAGCCCGGGTCGTAGAACCCGACTTCCTGCAGGCTAAGCACGACTCCATCCGGCCCTTCCCGCACGCGGATTTCCTGTTTTTGCAGTTCCGGACCCAGGAGGTCCTGTAATTCGCGCATCAAGCGCTTCACATCGATGCCTGCCGGGGGGAGGGCTGCGGATATCTGTTTCAAGAGCTCCGTTTTTTCCCGGTCGTGCATCTGTTCTCCGGGACTGCTCGGCTTGCTCGGGGTCACGGGCTGGTCCAGTATGGGAAGATGCTTGCTGGTGTCCTGGAAAATGCCGAGTTGCTGGAAAGCGTCTTGGATGGCGTGGGCAATTTGCCCGACTTTGCGCT
>Ga0326728_10007557_pt1 | contig 27755 bp, 23 predicted proteins | sample MB3enrmetagenome_FD_207602 | JGI IMG/M metagenome (GOLD analysis project Ga0326728, IMG submission 207602) | Lab enriched peat soil microbial communities from McLean, Ithaca, NY, United States - MB31MN | ecosystem: Environmental > Terrestrial > Soil > Wetlands > Peat | place: USA: New York...
CCAATGATGTCTTCTGGCTTCTTGTAATCCGCCAGCAACTTGTCGATGAGTTTGAGGTCGATGGCCATCGGGTCTCCCTATTGTGATCCTTTCGATGGCCGTTTACACAGTTCAATTTATACCCTCCTTCAGCCGCGTTACCGGCTCGACGCGACTCTTCAAATCGACTCCCCTTGGCTTGGGAAAGCCGATTCGCGTCGGACAGGATGTCCGAAGAATCGGGAAAAGGGAAATTCGCAGCCGTAAAGGGCGCGACGAGCGGATCCGGGGAAGTGTGGCGTCGTGTCGGCACAACGCGGGCACGTCACCCTTTCGTGCGAGGTCGAAATGTCCCCCTTGCCTGGGCAGTCGTAGGAGTGCGTGTTATGCTGTGGCTGCTGGTGAACGCGTTGCGGCGATTTTCGGTTTGGGGAACTTGACCTCCAGCCCAACCAACTAACACCGTTGGGGCTGGCTCGCTCCAATCGGCGATCATCAGCCGAGACGCGATGGGGATTGAACTGCTTACTCGACCCGTACAGTCTTTGCCGCGAATCAGCGCTCGATCGCGTCCTGGTAGATCTCGAGCACCTGCCGGGCGGTGCGCTCCCAACTGAAGCGCGCGGCCTGCTCGCGGCCGCGGCGGATCAATTCGGCGCGCAACGGCTCGTCCAGAAGAACATCGCGGATGCCGCGCGCGATGTCGAAAACGTTTTCCGGATTCACCAGCATGGCGGCATCGCCCACCACCTCAGGCAGGGAACTCACGTTGGAAGTCACCACCGGCGTGCCGCAGGCCATGGCTTCAAGCGGGGGTAAGCCGAATCCTTCATAGCGGGAAGGGAACACGAAGGCGGCGGCGGATTCGTAAAAGCAACGCAGGGTATCGAACGGCACGAAGCCCAGGAACCGCACGGCGTGCTCGATTTTGGCTTTGATGACGGCCTGCCGCACCGAGGGATATTGCGAAATGGTGTCGCCGATAATCACCAGGCGCAATTCGCGGTAGACAGGATGGGAGGCCAACTGCTCGCGCAGCACGGCAAAAGCCTCCACCAGGCGCGGCATGTTCTTATAGCGCCGGATATTGCCGGCGTAAAGCAGGAACGGATAGCTGATCTGGTAGCGCTCCATGATGCGGTCGCGCTCCTCGGCGCTGGGGGCCGATTCGCGCGCCAGAAAACCGGGATCGGGGGCGTTATATACGCGGCGCACGCGAGCCGGATTGACGCCCAACACATTTTCCACGTCGCGCCGGGTGGCGTCGGAAACCGCGATCACGCGATTGGCGCGCAGCAAGCCGCGGCGGAAGCGATAGCGGCGCAATTGCATGCGCAGCGGCGAATGTTCCGCTTCGTCGTAGAGGAGGGTCACCAGGTCGTGGATGGTGACCACGTAGGGACGCATCATGAGGAGCGGCACGCGATTGAGCGGAATATGCACCAGGTCCGGTTTCAGGCTGTGCAGGAAGAGCGGGAACAGCACATGGTCGGAGGCCGCATGGTCGTTGCGCGCGTAAATCGCCGTACGAAAGTTTTCCGGCAAGCCGGCCAGCGTGCGCACTTCACCGGGCCCGCTCACCAGGGTGTAGCGGTTCTCGTTATCGATGTTGCTGAGCGCGTGGACCAGGCTGCGAATATAGGTGCCAATGCCGAAATCGCGGATGCGGCGTGCATCGATGACGATATGCATTGGCATGCGGGCGCGGTCAGGCGCGGACGGGGTCGAGCTTCCATTGGTACAAGGGGAAGCGCGCGGTCAATGTCTCGACCTTCTGTCGCACGGCGGCGAGAGTGTCTTCGCGATCGATATGTTCGAGCACTTCGGCGATCAGGCTTCCGGTCTCTCGCATTTCGGGCTCGCGGAAACCGCGGGTGGTCACGGCGGGAGATCCCAGGCGGATGCCGCTGGGATTGAAAGGGGGATTGGTATCGAAGGGAATGGCGTTCTTGTTGACGGTGATGCGTGCGCGGTCGAGCGCCTTCTCGGCATCCTTGCCGCGCACTCCTTTCGAGAACACATCCACCAACATGAGGTGCGTATCGGTGCCGCCCGAAACCACGCGGAAGCCGGCGGCGGAGATACTCTCGGCCAGCGCGCGGGCATTGGCCAGCACCTGCTTCTGGTATTCGACGAACTCGGGCTGCATGGCCTCGAGAAAGCACACGGCCTTGGCCGCTATCACGTGCACCAGCGGGCCGCCCTGCACGCCGGGGAAGACGACTTTATCGATCGCCGCGCCGAACTTTTCCTTGGCCAGGATCATGCCGGCGCGCGGGCCGCGCAAGGTCTTGTGCGTGGTGGATGTGACGATATCGGCGTACTGGCAAGGGTTGGGATGCAGCCCCGCGGCCACTAGGCCGGAAATGTGGGCCATGTCCACCAGGAAGACGGCCCCCACGGCATCGGCAATTTCCCGGAAGCGCGCGAAATCGAGAATGCGCGGATAGGCGCTGGCCCCGGTAATAATCATCTTGGGCTTGTGTTCGCGCGCCAGGCGCTCGACTTCGTCATAGTCGATGCGCTCGTCTTCCTTGCGCACGCTGTAGGGCACCACGTTGTAGGTCTTACCCGAAAAATTGAGCGGATGGCCGTGCGTCAGGTGCCCGCCGTGCGCCAGGTTCAGGCCCATGATGGTGTCGCCCGGCGAGACCACGGCGGCATAGGCGGCCTGATTGGCTTGCGAGCCGGAATGCGGCTGCACGTTGGCGTATTCGGCCCCGAACAGCTTCTTGGCGCGCTCGCGGGCCAGGTTCTCGACCACATCGGTGAACACGCAGCCGCCGTAATAGCGCTTGCCGGGATAGCCTTCCGCGTACTTGTTGGTGAAGACGCTGGCGGTAGCATCGAGCACCGCCTGGGAAGTGAAATTTTCGCTGGCGATCAGCTCGATCTGCGAATGCTGCCGTTCCACTTCGTGCTGCACGGCATCGTAGATTTCGGGGTCCACTTGCGCCAAGGGGCGCTTCATCAATTGTTCCGCGTTCATGACGCCTCCGCGTGCTCCAACTGCATGATTTTCTCTACCCGCCGCGCGTGCCGGCCTCCGGAAAACTCCGTCTTCAGAAACAAATGAATCAAGCCCAGCGCCTGCTGTTCGTCGAGATACTTGGCGCCCAAGGTCAGGATGTTGGAGTCGTTGTGCTCGCGGGTCAGCCGCACTTCGTCCTCGGAAACGGCCGGCGCGGCGCGCACGCCATCCACCTTGTTGGCGGCGATGGCCATACCGATTCCGGTAAAGCACACGAGCAATCCGCGGTCGGCTTGTCCGGCGGCCACCTGATGCGCCACGGGCTTGGCGAAATCGGGGTAATCGCAGGATGCCGGCGAGTCCGTGCCACAGTCCGTCACCTGGTGGCCTTCTTCAGCCAGCGCTTGCCGCAGTTTCTCTTTCAGGACAAACCCGGCATGATCCGCGCCTATCGCAATTTTCATAAGGGGAAGAAGCATCAATTTTAGCAAATCGGTGTCAGCCGTCAGTTCCGCATCGACTGCTCGAAGCCGCAAAGCTGTTACTATTAGTCTTTCCCCACCAACCTTATGCTTTGGAGCAAGTTGTTCATCCCTACCTTACGCGAGGACCCGGCCGAAGCCGAGGTCGCCAGCCATCGCTTGCTGTTGCGGGCCGGGTACATCCGCCAGCTTGCCGCGGGCATCTATACCTACCTGTTTCTGGCGCAGCGCTCGCTGCTCAAAATTCAGAAAATCGTCCGCGAAGAAATGGACGCCATGGGGGCGCAGGAGTTTCTTTGTCCGGCGTTGAATCCCGCCGAAGTGTGGCAGGAATCGGGACGCTGGGACATTATGGGCGACAACCTGTTTCGCCTCAAAGACCGTTTCGGCCGCGACTTGTGTCTGGGCATGACCCACGAAGAGGTGATGACCGTGGTGGCGCGCGGCGAATTACGGAGCTATAAGCAACTGCCGCAGATCTGGTACCAGATTCAGACCAAGTTCCGCGATGAGCCGCGTCCTAAATCGGGGCTGCTGCGGGTGCGCCAGTTCATCATGAAGGATTCTTATACGTTCGACATGGACCAGGCCGGGCTGGACGCCGCATACGACAAGCATTACAAAACCTATTGCCGCATCTTCGACCGCTGCGGCTTGCGGTACACGGCGGTGGAAGCGCATTCGGGAGCGATGGGCGGGAGCCAGTCGCACGAATTCATGGTGGCATCCGATGCCGGCGAGGACCTGGTGGCGATTTGCAAGAGCTGCGGCTATTCGGCCAATCTCGAAAAGGCCGTATCCGTACCCGCCAAACCAACCGTCGCCGATCCGGATGGCGACCGCGCGCCCGAGGAGTTTCACACCCCGGGCCGTAAGACCATCGCCGAGGTGGCCGAGTTCACCGGCCTGCCCGAAACCTCGCAGATGAAGAGCCTGGTGCTGGTGGCGGACGGTAAACCCGTGCTGGTGATGTTGCGGGGCGACCATCAGTTGAGCGAAACCAAATTCGGCGCGGTGTCTAACGACCCCGAGTTTCGCCAGGCGCATCCCGATGAGATCCGCCACTGGTTCGGCGCCGAGGCCGGCTCGCTCGGCCCGGTGGGCGTAAAGACCATGCCCATTCTCGCGGACGAGGCGCTGGTGGGGCGGCGCAACATGATCGCGGGCGCCAACAAGAACGATTACCACTTGCGGCACGTGACGTTGGGCGAAGATTTCCAGGCGGAGACGCGCGATCTGCGCCAGGTCGCGGCGGGCGACGGGTGTGTGCGCTGCGGCGGCACGCTCGAAATTATCAAGTGCGTGGAAATCGGCCACATATTCAAGCTGGGCTACAAATACTCGGAGTCCATGGGGCTGCGCGTGCTCAACAGCGACGGCAAGGAGATCACGCCCATCATGGGCTCGTATGGCATCGGCATCGAGCGCATTTTGACCGCGGCCATCGAGCTCTACAACGACAAGGACGGCATGATTCTGCCGCTTTCCATCGCCCCATTCGAGGTGGTGGTTACGCCCGCCAACAATGCCGACGCCGCCCAAATGGAGGCCGCGCGAACGGTTTACCAGGCATGCCTCGGTCTCGGTCTGGACGCGCTCCTGGACGATCGCGACGAACGTCCGGGAGTCAAATTCAAGGACGCCGATCTGATTGGCGTGCCTTTCCGCGTGGTGGTGGGCAAGAAACTGGCGGGCGGCGTGGTGGAAATGGTGGAGCGCAAAACCCGCAAGGTTGCGGACGTGCCAGTGAGCCAGGTCGCGGCGCGCATCGCGCAGGCGATTCGCGAATCCCGGGCATAGACCCAGTTATTTTATTTTTACTCCGCAATAGCCAAAGCCCCGCCAGCGCGGCGGTTGCCAGCACGATAGTCGATGGTTCCGGCACCGGTGGGACCTCTGGCGTATCCGGCGGCCCCGGCGGCGTTGGTGTATCCGGTGGCCCCGGCGGCGTTGGCGTATCGGGCGGCCCGGGTGGCGGCGTCGGTGTATCGGGCGGCGTTGGTGAATCGGGCGGCCAAACCGGCGGTGTGACCGGTGGAGTGCTGGGGGGCAATACCGGTGGAGGGCTGAGCGGTGGGAAGAGGGTCGGCGGCCCCAGCGTAGGTGGCACCGGCAGAGGCGGCAGCTCCTGTGAACCCGAAGCCGGCGGCGAAGTGATGGGTACGACTTCCGCAATCACCGGCGATACGGGTTGCGGCAAAATGTAGATGGGGCCGGGCAGCGGCACGGGTGCAACGCTGACTTCGATGGGCTGAAACGGCGAGGGTTGCATGGGCGACCAAGTGTTAGACGTGACCGGCACGGGCGCCACCTGCCCTCCGCCCGTGTACGCCACCGGCATGAACGGCGCTCCCTGATAGGGGAGATCGACCGGCAGGGCCGTTCCCCCGTGCGCAGCCACCTGGCTAGGGGTTGCCGGAACGGCCGGCGGAAAGATTTCAGCGGTCAGCGCGGGCGCCGGCGGGGAAGCGGGCGCCGGCACGGGAAACTCCGGCGTGTCCAAGAGGCCGGCTTCCACCAGCTTGGGAGCGACAGGCGCCATGGGCTTGGTGGATACGCGGTTGCCGCACCGGGCCCGCGCCAGGTTGGTGCCATCGGTGAGGAGTGTTTCGCCACGCAGCAGGCGGACGGAGTGATTCGTCCAATAGATGTGCTTTCCAATCCGGTAGGAGACATAGACCGGCTTGTCTTCCGCCATCACGGTGCGGACCTCATCCAGGCGAAAATCCCGATAGTGGCTCCGCGCCACCGGATCGGCCTCCAGGGCCCGGATCAGCTCTTCGGAGTCGTAGGCGCCGCCAGGGATAATGGAGTATTTATAAACCGCCCGCGTTGTTGGTAGTTGGGCGGGGCGCGGTTCGACACCGAGGATCGCCGGCCGCGAAAGGGCGGTTGCCACGGCGGCGTGTGGAGCATGGCGAACCACGTAGAGGCGTACACCAATCTGCGCCAGCACCAGCGCCGCCAAAGCGAGCGCGCTCCAGAGCAGCGTCTTTCCCCGCCGGCTCTTCGACCCGCGCCTTCTGCCTACCGGCATCCGGCCACCTGCCACAGGTGGGTTAGCAGGCAAATACAGACTAAAGACAATAACCAGGCCAGCAGAGCCAGAAACGAGGGACCGGTCGTGCTCTGCTCTGGCTTGGCCTCATGACGGAAGCGGCTGTAAGTCCTGGGAACCTGTGATCTTGGAACCATTTGCTACGTGACCCTTTGTAATTATTGCGTGGTTGCCCTTCTAGCGACATGGGCCGGCGGAAACACGGGTACTTGGTACGGGGGAAGGAATTTCCGTAGCAGGATCAGGAAAATCCTAGAATGTACCATGCCACTTAGGACTGGGGGTTGGCTAGCGGTGAAGCACTAGCCGACGTACAATCCCATGCGCTCTTTCACCAGCCGCACGGTGGCGTCGGCGATCGGCTCGACCCTCTCCGCGCCTTCGCGCAATACGCCGGCCAGGTACCCCGGCTCGCCAACGATCTTGCGGTACCGTTCTTGAAACGGCTCGAGATGCGCGATGACGATTTCGGCCACCTGCTTCTTCAAATCGCCGTACCGCATACCAGTGAATCGGGCTTTCACGGCGTCGTCGGTTTCGCCTGAAAACGCCTGGTAGATGGAAACCAGATTCAGCACACCGGGGCCGGCCACATCGAAATCGACGGCGGGGTTGGAATCGGTGGTGGCCCGCATGATGGTCTTGCGGATCTTCGCCGGAGGGTCGAGCAGAGCGACGGCATGGCCGGCGCCGGCGGCCGATTTGCTCATCTTCTGCGTGGGATCGTCGAGGCCCATGATGCGCGCGCCCACCGCCGGCAGGCTGGTATCCGGCACCACGAACGTGTCGCCGTAGAGCGAGTTGAAGCGCTGCGCGATGTCGCGCGTCAGTTCCAGGTGCTGCGCCTGGTCCTCGCCCACCGGAACGATGCCCGCCTGGTACAGAAGAATATCGGCCGCCATCAGCGCCGGGTATTGCAGCAGCCCATCGCCCACGGATTCCTGCTTGGCGGCCTTGGCTTTGTACTGCGTCATGCGCTCCAGCCAGCCCACGGGCGTGACGCACGTCAGCATCCAGGCCAGCTCGGCGTGCGCCGGAACCGCCGATTGCACCATAATGGCGCACACTTTGGGATCGATCCCGGCGGCCAGGTACAGGGCGGCTATCTCTTCGATTTTGGAGCGCAGCTCGGCCGGATCCTGATACACTGTGACGGCGTGCAGGTCCACGATGCAGAAGATGCACTCATACTCGTGTTGTATGCGCACCCAGTTCTTCAGAGCGCCTAGATAGTTTCCGATATGTAGATTCCCGGATGGCTGCATCCCGGAAAAGACTCGTGTTTTCATGATAAGAGGACGGGAGTAGAAATTCCTATCGTAAGCAATTTCGAAGTGACCGTGGAGAAGCTGGTGTATGGCGGCGATGGTCTGGCGCGCCTGGACGGCCTGGTGGTGTTCGCGCCGTTCGTGCTGCCGGGCGAGCGCATTCGCGCCGCGGCCGCGCGCCAGAAGCCCGGCATGGTACAGGCGCGGACGCTTGAAGTGCTGGCCGCCGCGCCTGAGCGCGTGAGCGCGGGATGCCGCTATTTCGGACGCTGCGGCGGATGCCACTACCAGCACGCGCCTTACGAATACCAGCTTGCGGCCAAGCGCTCCATCCTTACCGAAGAACTGCGCCGGCTCGGCAAGATCGAGCCGCCGGCGGAGATTGCGGTGGTTGCGGCCGAGCCTTGGGGCTACCGGAATCGCGCGCAATTGCACGTTGAAGGCCGGCGGATCGGCTTTCGGGAATCGCGCTCGCACCGGGTGTGCGGCGTGGGGCAGTGCCCCGTCGCCTCGCCCAAGATCAACCAGGCCATCCAGGCGCTCAACGAAATGACGCGTGAGCCGCGCTGGCCGCAATTCATCGAGACCGTGGAAGTCTTCACCGACGAAAACCAGGTGCAGATCAACGTACTCGACACCGGCCGGCCGGTGGCGCGGCGCTTTTTCGATTGGTGCGGGGAGAAGATTCCGGGCCTGGTGGAGGGCGCGCTGGATTACCGCGGCGAGTTCCGCGTGAGCAGCAATTCGTTCTTCCAGGTCAACCGGTTTCTTATCGACCGCCTGGTGGAAACCGCGCTGGCCGGCGTCGAGGGCGAGACGGCGCTCGATCTGTACGCCGGCGCCGGTCTGTTTTCGCTGGCGCTGGGGCGCAAATTCCATCGCGTGACCGCCGTCGAAGCGGGCGGCGGAGCGGTGCGCGATTTGCGGTTCAACGCGGAGCGCGCGGGCCTGCGCGGCGTCCACGCCGAGCAGGCAACCGCCGAGGCTTTCTTCGAAAAACTCAAATCGACGCCGGATTTCGTGCTCCTCGATCCTCCCCGCGCCGGCCTGGGAAAGCCCATGACCGCGCGGCTCGGCGAACTAAAACCGCCGCGGATGACCATCGTGGGCTGCGACCCGGCTACTTTGGCGCGCGACCTGGCGGCACTGACCGCATCGGGTTATCGCATCGAGAAAATGACGCTGGTCGATTTGTTTCCGCAAACGTTTCATCTGGAGACGGTGGTGCAGTTGGCGCGGTGAGCGGCGCGGGACACTCGCCGCCGGCTACTTGGGCAACGCGGCGGCCAGCACGAAAACCAGCGGGGCGTTCCAGTTGATGGCGATTTCGTTGGAGGAGTACGAGTCCTGATCGTCGACGTACATCCTGGCGGGCGGTAAATCGGCCGGCAGCCTTTGCATGGCCGGGTCCTGGCGGCCACGATTCGGACCCCCGGAAAGCAGGCCGGGCCAAGGCTGGTTGTCCGCCGCACTCGGACGATGGTGCGGATGGCGGAACGGATTGGCTCCGACCCGAGTCACATACGATAGCGAAAACGTGTTTCTGCCCAACAAGTAGTGCAGGTCTTCGAGAGCTGTCTCGAAGTAGCGGGGATTGTGCTGGAGGGCGGCGGTCACCAGAAGCTGCATGCCGTAATTGGCCAGCTCGCCGTTCGATCCCCACTCGTAATCGTGCGTAGTCAGGCTAATGCGATATGCATTGGCGGTCGACCGCGTCACAATTTGATCGGCCGCCGCGACGGAGTCCTGGCGAATCGCGGCGATTGCCGCGACATCCCCGCCGGGCGTGAGTGCATAAGTCCAAAGGGCGAGGTTGGCGACATTGGCCCACGATTGCGGCGCGTTCGGGCGGATCGATTGGCGGTACGAACCATAGTGATCGAGGAAGAAGCTTTGGTAAGACTGCGAGCCGGTGGTGCGGAATAACTCCGCGGCGGCCCACAATCGCTCGTCTCCGCAGTCGGAGTCGCCATAGACGCCTGTTCTTATGCCCGGCGGGTTGGAGAATGTCACATTGGGATAGCGGCCGAGCCAGGTCCAGGCGCGCTCGGCGGCGCGCAGGCAGCGGGTGGCGAACGCGGCATCGAAGGGCTTATATACGCGCGCCGCAATCGCCATTACGGCGGCAAAATCGCCGGTGGCGCAGGAACTCTTATATGGCTCGTGGCCGGTGCCTATCACGTAACTGACTAGCTTGTCGGCTTCGGGCATGATGAAGCCGCAGAACGTTTCGCTCGACTGCTTGTGCCAGACACCGCCATCCTCGTCCTGCATGCGCAGCATCCACTCCAGGTTCCAGCGGATTTCGTTGAGGATATCGGGGGTGCCGTTGCCGGATTCGGGAAGATTGAGGCTGGTCTTGGCGATGCGTGGCGCGAAGAACTCCCAGGTCCAGAGAAGCGTGCCCGTGGTAATACCCGAGTTCACCACGTAGCGGCCGTAATCGCCCGCATCGTGCCAGCCGCCTTTGGAATCGTACGGTCCGGTCTTGCCGGACGTGGGATGGAAGGCGCCGTCCAGGTGACAGGCGGCGTGCTTCAAGCCGGGGAACTCGGGGCCGAGATCGACGGCGGTGCCGCAACGTTGGCCGTAGTAAGAGCGCATCGCGAGATACCAGGCGCGCGAATAGACAGCGGGACCGATGGCGAAGTTCCAGCTTCGGCCGACGCCGGGAACATCGAGGAAATACTCTCCGCTGGCAGCGAGTTTCGAAAAATCCGCGGCTTCGACCGCGTCGCCCGAATCCGAATCGACAACGGGCGGAGTGAGCGTGCCCTTGAAAACGATAGAACCGCCGGCGACGCGGCGCACGGTGAACTGTTTGGCGGGAGTCTTGGACGCGACAAATGCGATTTTCGGCGCGCCGGGCAGATAACCGGCCTGGTCGACTTTGATCGCGGTGACGGGAGCCGCCGCGGACTCGGTCCGGTTGTCGGCCGCGCGGTCGTCGAAGGTGCCAAACAGCAGACAGGCCGCCAGGGAGAGCGACATCGTGATTTTCATGCTTGTGTCCGCCATGAACGTAGCACGATGGGTCCGGCGATTCAAGCTGAGATGGATGCCGCGTATTACATGCCGCCGACCACGACCGTCACGCGGCGATTATTGCGTTTTCTGCTGCACCTTTTCACAGCCAGGTTCACGTCAATCCGGTTGCTATCGCATGCCCGGTTTGGTTCGGCCGTGCGGCAACGCGAGCTACAATGAGCGCTTCACGGAGGGTTGATGCTCTACAGGAGAGTGCCGAAAACGGGGGAAGAGCTATCGATTCTCGGATTCGGCTGCATGCGGTTGCCGCAGAAGGACGGGCGAATCGATGAGGAACGGGCGGCACGGCAGATCCGGCACGCCATCGATCGTGGAGTCAACTACATCGATACGGCCTGGCCGTATCATGGCGGCGAAAGCGAACCCTTCGTCGGGCGTGCCCTTACCGGCGGTTATCGCGAGCGGGCAAAACTCGCCACCAAGCTTCCCGCCTGGCTGGTCAAGAACCGCGCGGATATGGACCGGTATCTGGACGCGCAATTGCAAAAGCTGGCGGCTACCACGATCGATTACTACCTGGTGCATTCCATGAGCGGAGAGAATTGGGCGCGGATAGCCGCGCTCGGCGTTGCGGAGTTCCTCGACCGCGCCAAAGCCGATGGACGGATCGGGAATGCCGGGTTCTCGTATCACGGGACGCGGGCGGATTTCCAGCCCATCGTCGATGCTTATCCTTGGGAGTGCTGCCAGATTCAATACAACTATCTCGACGAAGAACAGCAGGCCGGCACGGAGGGCTTGCAATACGCCGCGGCTGCGGGGCTGGCGGTGATTGTGATGGAACCTCTGCGCGGCGGAACGTTAGCGGCAGTGCCGCAGCCGCCGGCTGTGGATGCCGTCTGGCGCGAGGCCGGGCGGAATTGGAGTCCCGCGGAGTGGGCCCTGCGATGGGTCTGGAACCACCCGGAAACCACCGTGGTCTTATCGGGAATGAACGACGAGGCGCAGGTGGAAGAGAACCTGAGGATTGCCGGGGACGCATATCCCGGTTTTCTCACCGCGGTGGAAATCGACGTGGTGACGAGGGTTGCGCGGAAGTACCGCGAGATTATGAAGGTGGCCTGCACCGGGTGCGGGTATTGCCAGCCGTGCCCCTCGGGCGTCAATATTTCGGGTGGGTTCGAGGTGTTCAACCTGTTTCACACCTTTGGCAAGCAGCAGGAGGCGCGGTTCCTCTATGTGCTGCGCGCGGGCGGCATATTATCCGGCCAGCCCGGGTATGCTTCGCAGTGCGCGCACTGCCAGGATTGCCTCGAGAAGTGCCCGCAGGGGCTGGCGATTCCCGACTTGCTGGAGCAGGTGGCGGCGGAATTTGAAGACGCGGAACTGAAACAACGCGAGGCCATGGCCCGGAGTTTGTTTGCGAAGTGAAAACCAATGCAAATCGATCCTGAAGACTTGCGAAATTACTACCGGTCGCTCTCCGACGGGGAATTCGCCGCGCTCGACCGGAAGGACCTGGTTGACGTGGCGCAGCGGATCTACGACAGCGAGATCGCGCGCAGAAAAGCGGCTCGCGGAGACACCGGGGAAGACTCGGCCGAGCCGGATGAAGATGTCCCCTGGCGCGATCAGCCCCTGACGGAGGACGACGCGGCAACACCGCCCGAGTGGCTCGAGAACGCCGCGTGTGCCTGCAATTTCACGATGCACCGGCAGGGCGCGGAAGCCCAGGATGTGGCGCAGGCACGCGCGGCATTGCGCGCCGCCGGGATACCGTGCTACGTAGTGGTGCAACCGGCCGATGCGGATGCCGGCACGCAGGAATACTGCTTGATGGTTCCGGGCGCGCTCAACCTGCACGCCACCAGCGTGCTGGACCGGGAGATCTTCAACCCGCAACTCGAGGAAAGCTGGCGGGCTCACTTCGCGGAACTTTCCGACCAGGAGTTGATGACGCTCGATCCGAAGATCTTTTGCGCCGGGTTCCTGGACCGCGCCGAGCGCTTGAAGCGCGTGTATGAAGAAGAAGCCGGCCGCCGCAAGCTGAAGCCGAAGCGATAAGGGCGCTTGCTGCGTTACCATATTAGCCGCTATGTTTCACCGTTTGCTGCCGCTTTTCGCTCTCACTGCTCTGGCCGCTTTCGGGCAGAAATACGATGGTCCGCGCCCGCCGAAGCCCGACCTTCCTTATTTGAAACACGCCTCCAACCTGGTTCCCACGGAAGCCGCCGAAGCCAAGGAACAGAAGAAAAGGGACGAGACGCTGTACACCATCGATGGCGCCAATTCGACAACCAAGACGCCGCTGGCGGCGCCCATTTTCCTTTTTCAATCCGACAAAATCCTGGCCGAAAGTCTGCAACTGTTCAAGCTGGAATCGAAGGCCGGCCATCGCGAGATTACGATGTCGCGCAGAGGCGCGCAACCCATCCGCATGGACGTCACGCGGCTGGACGGAAACCTCTACAAGCTGGAAGTGGATGACAGCCTGGAGCCGGGCGAATACTCGCTCAGCCCGAACAACTCGGACAAGGTTTTCTGTTTCGCGGTGTACTGAGGCGGCTGACAGCCTGCGCCCCGGTTCCGTCCTGCTACGATAGACGGTATCTCCCTGAATCGCAACCGTTATGTCTGAAAAGCCCTACGACCATCGTCAGATCGAGCTCAAATGGCATGAGCGCTGGCGGGACGCCGATTTCTACAAGGCCGAAGAGCATTCGTCCAAGCCCAAGTTCTACGTGCTCGAAATGCTGCCCTATCCCAGCGGCACTTTGCATATCGGCCACATCCGCAATTATTCGATCGGCGATGCGCTGGCGCGTTACAAGTGGATGCGCGGTTTCAACGTGCTGCACCCCATGGGATGGGATGCCTTCGGCCTGCCGGCGGAAAATGCCGCCATCGCCAACCAGCGGCCGCCGCGCGAATGGACCTTGCAGAATATCGCGGCCATGAAGAAGACCCATCGCCGCTTCGCGTTCAGCTACGACTGGGAGCGAGAGATCTCCACCTGCGAACCCGAATACTACCGGTGGAACCAGTGGTTCTTCCTCAAGATGCTGGAACGCGGGCTGGCCTATCGCAAGAAAGCGCTGGTCAACTGGTGCCCCAAGTGCGCCACCGTGCTGGCCAACGAACAGGTGGTGGAGGGCTGCTGCTGGCGGCACGAAGACACGCCCGTCGAGCAGCGCGCGCTCGAACAGTGGTTCCTGAAAATCACGGCTTACGCCGACCAGTTGCTGGCGGACATGGAACAACTCGAAGGCGGCTGGCCGGAGCGTGTGCTGCTGATGCAGCGCAACTGGATCGGCCGGTCGGAAGGCGCGGAGGTGGATTTCGCTGTCGTGCCGACCGGCCAACCGATTCGTGTGTTTACAACCCGCATCGATACCATTTACGGCGCCACCTGCGTGATCCTCGCGCCCGAGCACCCGTTGAACGATATGCTGCTCGATGCGGCCGCGAAGGCGCGCGCCAAGGCCATGGTGGATGCGCGCGCCGGGCGGGATCCGGGAGACATCGAAAAGGAAGGTTTCTTCAGCGGGCATTACGCGCGCAATCCGTTCAGCGGCGAGCAGGTCCCCATTTGGATCGGCAACTTCGTCCTCATGGGTTATGGCACCGGCGCCATCATGGCCGTGCCCGCGCACGACGAGCGCGATTTCGAATTCTGCCGCAAGTACGGCATCGCGGTGTGTCCGGTGATCCGCCCCGTGGATGGCGCACTGGCCGTGGAGCCAGGCATGACGGCGGCGTTTACCGAATACGGCATTGTCGAAAACTCCGGCCCCTGGTCCGGGCTTTCGAGCGAGGAAGCCCAGCGCCGCATGGCCGCTCACGCCGCCGAGAAACGCTTTGGCCAGGCCGCTGTGACGTTCCGCATCAAGGATTGGGGCATCTCCCGCCAGCGCTACTGGGGCACGCCCATTCCCGTAATTCATTGCCCGCATTGCGGTCTCGTGCCGGTTCCCGAAGAACAGCTTCCGGTGCGCCTGCCGGATACCATCGAAATCACCGGCACCGGACGCTCGCCATTGGAAAATGTGCCGGAGTTCGTGAACGTGGTTTGCCCCCGCTGCGGCGGCGCGGCGCGGCGGGAGACCGATACGATGGACACGTTCATCGATTCGTCCTGGTATTTCTATCGCTACTGCGATCCGCATAACGATCGGGCTCCCTACGATTCGGCGAAGATCGCCTATTGGTTCGAGATCGATCAATACATCGGCGGCGTGGAGCACGCCATCCTGCACCTGATCTACTCGCGCTTTTTCACGAAAATGATGCGCGACATCGGGCTGATCGAGAACAGCGAGCCCGCGCGGCGCCTCTTCACCCAGGGCATGGTGATCGCCGAAGGCGCCAAGATGTCGAAGTCCAAGGGCAACGTGGTGGGCGCGGACATGCTGGCCGAAAAATTCGGCGCCGATACCGCGCGCATGTTCGTTCTCTTCGCCGCGCCGCCCGAAAAGGAAGTGGATTGGCGTACCGAGGGCGCCGAGGGCATTTACCGCTTCCTGGGCCGCGTCTACCGCTTCGTCACGCGCAACATGGACCGCGGCGCGGCTTCCGGCGCGTCCGATAAGAAGGTGCTGCGCAAGCTGCACCAGACGGTCAAGAAAATCACCGAGGATTTCGAAACGCGGTGGCACTTCAACACGTGCATCTCCAGCATTATGGAGCTGGTGAACGTGCTTTATGCCGAAGAAGAGACCATCGGCGCCGCGGCCCTCGCCGAAATTAGCGAGAAGCTGGCATTGATGCTGGCCCCCTTCGCGCCCTATCTTTCGCAGGAAATCTGGGAGGAACTGAGCAAGGAAGGCCCCGTCTTCCGGCAATGTTGGCCGAGTTACGATCCGGAGCTGGCCAAAGAGGACGAGGCCGAGATTGTGGTGCAGGTCAACGGCAAGCTGCGCTCGCGCGTCTACGCTCCGTTCGGCACTGCGAGAGAGGAACTGGAGCGCCGCGCCTTGGCCGACGAAAAAGCCCAGCCCTTCCTCGCCGCCAAACAAGTAGTGAGGATTATCACGGTTCCCGATAAGCTGGTCAACATCGTGGTGAAATAGCACTCCGCCCGAGCCGAACTGGGTCGAATCGTACGAAATCGAACGGCGATCTTTGTACGATTGCGTGGAATACGGGTCGCGCGCAATACAATGACGAGAAGGAGGGGAGCGCTTGGCCAGTCCCGCATCGACAGAGCCGCAGTATCACGTCTGGTGGTTCCCCGGATCTCCGCGCGAGGTGGATGTAGATCTCCAGGTAGTGGAAGCGCTGAAAGAACGGCTGTTGGATATCGCGGCCGGGGGCTCCGAAGAAGGGTTGCTTTTCGGCAACGCCAGGGATGACGCCACGGAAATCGTGGACTTCCAACCCGCCGTCAAGGGCACGATTGCGAATTCGGTCGCGGAGTTGACACCCGAGCGCAGGGGCTTCCTGATGGGCTACTACCGGACCGAAACGGCAGAGGATTTCCGCCTGAATGCCAGCGACCTCTCTTTGGTGGATACCTGTTTTCAGGAACCGTACCAGGTAGTCCTGATGATTCACCCCAGCGAGGGCGGCGCGCCCAAAGCCACGTTCTTCCTGCACGGCGAAGACGGCCGCATGGTCGACTTCGTATTTCTGAAGTTCGCCCTGGACCCTTTGCTGCTCGCCATGGTCGAGCGCAACCGCAAGCCGAAATCCAATCGGGCGGCCATCGAAGGCCCAATTGCATTCCCCGCTTCCAAGCAACTTCCCCCCGGCGCGGTCGTTGAGCGCAGGAAGCCTGGTTTTGCTCTCATTGCCGGCACCCTGTTTTTTGCCGCGGCGGTAGCTGCCGCGCTAATCCTGCTTTTGGGGCCATGGCATCCCCGCCTTTGGCTGGCGAACTCCGATCCGTCCCTTAGCGTTCCGTCTGCGCCCAACGTCGCCCAGCCGTCTCCTCGCACCGTGATGGGATTGCACGCCGCTAGGCAAAACGGCGATTTGGAAGTCACCTGGGACCGGGGATCCGCTCCGATCGCAGCCGCGAGATACGCTGTGATCTCGGTCGAGGATGGCGATTCGAAGCGCTCCATTTTTCTCGATTCCGCCCAACTGCGTTCCGGTAGTCTTCTGTACTCGCCCACCTCGGATCAGGTTTTGATTGACCTGAAGGTAGTGACTCCCACGGAGACCATCAACGAATCGGTGACGGCGATTCTGCCCAAGGCTGGAAAACCCCAGACACACCCGGCTACGGACGCCGCGCATCCCTTCAACGGGACGTCCCAACAGCCTCCGATTACATCCCCAGCGACGCCCGTCAACGCGGCGCCGGTCAAAGCGGCCAAACCATTCGTTGCACCTGCGCCGGGGAAGGGCGCTTTACCGGCAGCGCCCCAGGCCCTGCCGGATGCTCCGGTTGTGACAGCCCGAATGGTGAGTTCGGCGCAGGTGCCCGATATGCTGCAACAGGCAGCGACTCCTCCCCCCCCGCGTCCCGCGGCCGCGCCGCAGGCGCCGGCCGGATCGCAACTGCCGCCTGCCGCCGCGGCCAAGGCGCAACTACCCATCGTCGATGACACGCCCTACCAGCCGCCGGTACCCCTCGTGAAGGTCACTCCCTCGCTGCCATACTACATCCGGAACTTCATCGTTAAGCCCACCACAGTCCAAGTCAGAATCACGGTCGATACGAATGGCCACGTCACCAATGCGCAAGCCGTTCCGCAGGAACACGTGAATGACAACCTGCTCACCTTGGCGGCCAGTGCCGCTCGCGCCTGGAGATTCCAGCCAGCCCGGCGCGATAATAAGCCGGTGATAAGTGAAGTGCTGGTCAACTTCGTCTTCGAGCGCTGACGTCCGGTCACTCCAGGACGTGGATATTCTTCCGCGCGCACATTTCTTTCAGGATCCTCGGCCACACCGTCACGCTCACTTCGCCCAGGTGCGCTTTCCGCAATAACAGCATCAACGTGCGTGATTGTCCGATGCCGCCTCCCACACTCAGCGGAAGCTCCCCGTTCATGATCGCGCGGTGGTACGGAAACTCGAGCGATGCCAATTGGCCGGTAGCGGCCAGTTGCTGTCGCAAGGTCTCGGCATTGACCCGAATGCCCATCGATGACAACTCGTGCCGCCGGCGGGTCACGGGATTCCAAACCAGAATGTCGCCATTCAAGCCGTGCATGGGCCTGCCATCGGCCGCGCGCGTTTCCGTGACCCAGTCGTCGTAATCCGCGGCCCGCATCTCGTGCGGATAGCCGTCCGCGAGCGTCCAGCCGATCCCAATAATAAAGACGGCCGGATATTTCTGTAGTATGGCGGTCTCCCGCTGCTTGCGGGGCAGGTTGGGATACAGATCCAGAATCTCCTCGGCATGCAGGAACGTCAGTTTCTCGGGCAGGTTCGGATAGCGCCGATCCTGGAGTTGCGGGAACAACCCCTGCACGTGGCGTTCGGCGCCCACCAACACCTTCCAAATGCGGTTTACGATGTGCTTCAGGAATTCCAAATTGCGGTCCTTCTCCGTGATGGCTCGTTCCCAATCCCACTGGTCCACGTAGGCGCTGTGGTCGTGATCCAGAAAGTAATCTTTCCGCACGGCGCGCATGTCCGTGCACAAGCCCTCTCCGGCTTCCATGCCAAAGCGCCTGAGCGCCACGCGTTTCCACTTGGTCGCGGCCTGCACCACTTGGGCTTCGATGGGGTGCAGGTCGCGATCGTTGGAAATGTGGAACTGGACGGGTGTGCGGGATCCGTCGCGATCCAGCAAGTCGTTGATGCCGCTTTCGGCGTCCACGATCAGGGGAACCGTCACCATCATCAGGTTCAGTTCCTTCGACAAGTTCTCTTCGATGTAGCTCTTGGCCGCGAAGATCGCGCGCTGGGTTTCCTTGGGGGAGAGCAGCGGCTGGTAATCTTGCGGCAGGATTTTCTCGAGTTCTTCGTAATTTCCGATTCCCGGACCGGCGAGGTCCGCGGCTTTTCCGGTGAGAGTCGACATGGACTCACCTCCGCGCATACTATATCGCCGCGCGGCGCCGCGCTCCAGCCCCCGGTAATCAGGGGTTCGCGACATGGAAGTGGAAGATCAGCCGAAGCCCAAGCCCGCTCATCGAATCTGGGCGTACGATACGCAATTCTGAGCCGCGCCCGAAGGAAGCGGTCGATTTGAATCGAGGCCGCCGCCAAAGCGGACCGCTTCCGACGGGCGCGGCTCAGCACCACCGGCTGCGATTTCACCACTTTCATGTCGCGCCCCCTGTAGTCAGACGCGCGCGGCCCTGCCGATCCGCACCGCGTTTTCCATCAGCTTCAGGCCGTGATCGTCTTCCGCCGTCAGGATCGATTCCGGGTGAAACTGCACCGCCTCGATGGGCAGTTCCCGATGCCGCACACCCATGATCACGCCATCGGCCGATTCCGCCGTCACTTCCAGGCACGCCGGGAATGTCTCGCGGCGCGCGTAGAGCGAGTGATAGCGGCCCACTACGAACTCCTCCGGCAGCCCTTCGAACACGCCCGTGCCGCGATGCCGCACAGTCGAGGGCTTGCCATGCATGGGGTAATCGAGCACTCCCAGTTCGCCGCCGAACGCTTCCACAATGCCCTGCAACCCCAGGCACACGCCGAATACCGGGACTCCCAGCCGCACGGCGGTCAGCACCAGGTCGGGCACGCCGAAATCGCGCGGACGCCCCGGACCGGGCGAAAGCAGAATCAGGCTGGGGGATATCCGTTCGATCAGTTCGGGCGGAAAACCCGCGCGATACGTTACCACCTCGGCGCCCGTCTGCCGCGCGTAGTTGGCCAGGGTGTGGATGAAGCAATCGTCGTGATCCACCAGCAGCAGCCTGGTGCCGGCGCCCACCGGTGCGCGCGTCACCGCGGCGGCGGCGGCTTCGCCCCCGCCCAGCGTGCGGAAAAAGCCGGTGGCCTTGAGGCGCGTTTCGCGTTCTTCCATGGCGGGATTCGAATCGTAGAGCAAGGTTGCGCCCACCGGATAACTCGCCATGCCGCCGCGCAGATACGTGGTGCGGATCAGAATGCCGGTATTGATATCGCCGTTGAGCGAGATCATGCCGACCGCGCCGCCGTACCATCCGCGGGCGGATTTTTCCAGCCGCTCGATAGTCTGCGCGGCCGCTTTCTTGGGCGCTCCGATCACCGTTACCGCCCACATGTGGGTGAGGAACGCATCCAGCGAATCGAACCCTTTCTTGAGCTGCCCCTCCACGTGGTCCACCGTGTGAAACACGCCGGCATAACGCTCGATGAGCCTTCGCCCGATCACTTTCACGCTGCCCGGCTCGGATACCCGCGACTTATCGTTGCGGTCCACGTCCGTGCACATGGTCAGCTCGGATTCTTCCTTCGGAGATTCCAACAGGTCGCGGATGTTGTCGGCATCGCGCAGCGGGTCGCCCGTGCGTTGCGCCGTCCCCGAGATGGGACAGGTTTCGACGCGGCGTCCTTCCACCCGCACGAACATTTCAGGCGACGCGCCCACCAGTTGCTCCTGCCCGAACTGCAGCAGGAATTCGTATGGGCTGGGGCTGGCCTGCTGCACGCGCTCGAACAGGCCGGACGCTTTGCCGGAATACGGTGTGCTGAAGGTCTGGCGCAACACCACTTCGTAATAATCGCCGCGCCGCATGCCTTCGCGCACCGTTTCCACTTTTGCCATGTATTCTTCGGGCGTGTGGTCGCTCGCGATCGGACCGGGCGCCTGTCGTTTCACCGCTGGAATCGTCTGCCCGTCGCGCGCCAGCCCGCGGGTGGAGATATCGCCCCTCGAAAACTCGTAGCGGTAGCGTTCGATCTGTTCCTTCTTGCGGTCCATGTACCAGATGTCGTCGCAGAGGAACAGGTGAAGATCGCGGTGGCCCTCGCGGGGAAGTGTCTTCGCGATGGGCTCGAACTGGAACAGCAGATCGTAACCGAACGCCCCCACCAGGCCCAGCCGCGAATTCTCTTCGCCGCCGAATTCCTGGATGAGCGCGCGCAAAATCGTAAACACCGAAGGCTGTTTGCTGCGCTCCTCTTCGGGAAAAAGCGCCGGCAGGGGTTTGAGGCGGCCCACCAGCAGATCGTCGGCAAAACCGAACTCCTCCCAATCCGGATGCGTGGAGAGCAACAGGTGCAGCAATCGGGCGATTCTGTGCCCGCGCTCGTTGAGCGGCCGGAATTCAACGCGGCGGTCGTAGGAAACGATCTCGAGCGGCGGACACGTGGACGCCACGTCCCAACGCGAGTACCGCCCGGGATACTCATATCCCGAGGAAAGATAGATCCCGCGGTGACGGTCCAGATCGCGGAGAAGGTGCGTAAACCCTCGGCGGTAGTTGCCCTTCGACACGGTGCGCGAGACCTCGATGCCGTGAGGAGTGGTATAGCGGTATTCGCTCATTGTGCGCTCGCTGGGAGGATAGTCTTCAGGATAGCAGAGAGGGCGGCGTGGGCCGCGCGATAGAATAGGACTGAAGGACCTTCGTGAAACCAACCCGCTTCCCACACGTCGAGATCCATATCTCCCGAATCTGGCCCGATTAATGCTTCGCTTCTTCGCAGTCCTGCTTTCGGCCGCCTTCGCCTGCGGCGCCGCGGATGATTTCGATTCGCGCATCAAGTCGGTCATCGATGTTTATGCCACTGTCGAATCGAACGCCGCCGACCCGATCGCGCCGGAACAGGCGTTTTACCAGGGCGCCATCCCCGGCCTGCTGCGCGTGCTCGACCCCCACTCGGTGTTCTTCGATCCCGATCAATTCCAGCAGCTCAAGAAGATGGAGACCTCCACGCAGAAGGGCTTCGGCAGCGTGGTGTCGCTCCTGCCCGGCCGCGTGATCGTGCTCCAGACCCTGCCAGGAACGCCGTCCGCCAAGTCCGGGCTGTCGCCGGGAGACGAAATTCTTGCCATCAACGGCTATATCGTCGCGCGGCTCGATCTGGATCAGCTCGCGGAGCTATTGACCGAATCGCGGCAGCGGCCGGCGCAGCTCCAGGTGCGCCGTCCCGGCACCTCGCGCGTCCTGAATTTCGTCCTCACTCCCGAGGAGCTGCAAGCTCCCAGTGTGGAGCGGGCGTTCTTTATCGGCGCCGGCATCGGCTACATTCGCGTGTCCAGCTTCGACGATAAGACCGGGCAGGATATGAAGGAGGCGATCGAAAAACTTGGCGGCGACCGCATGGCAGGCCTGGTTCTCGATCTGCGCAACAACCCCGGCGGCGTGGTCGCGGCGGCGCTCGATGCCGCTTCGTTGTTCTTGCAGCCCGGCCAGAAGATTTTTACCGTGCGCGGCCGGCATGTGCCGGAGACTTCCGAATCCGTGCCCGTTAGCGCCAAGCCGTACGGCTGCAAGCTGGCCGTGCTGATCAACGGCAAGAGCGCCAGCGCCTCCGAGATCGTCACCGGCGCACTGCAGGACCATGACCGCGCCACCGTGATCGGCGAGCCCAGTTACGGCAAGGGACTGGTACAGACCGTGTACCCGTTGAGCGAAGGCACCGGTCTGGCCCTCACCACGGCCCTCTACTATACGCCCAGCGGCCGCTCCATTCAGCGCCCGCTCGACGCCGCGCGATTTGAGCTCGCCGCCGCCACCGCGCACCCCAACCGGCAGCAGACGTTCCACACCGATAAGGGCCGTGTCGTCACCGGCGGCGGGGGCATCCAGCCCGATTTCGTGGTGCCGCCGCCCGCCATGAACCGGCTGCGCGCGGTGCTGGAAACCAGCGCCTCATTCACCACGTTCGCCACCGAATATCTGCGCGATCGCAAGGCGACCGCCGAGTTCGAAGTCACTCCCCAGGTGCTCGACGAATTCCATGCATTCCTGGCGGAGCGCAATATTCTGCCTGGAATCGGCGAATGGTCGAGTGAGCGCGATTACGTCACCGGCCGGCTCCAGGTGGAAATTCTCAACCAGGCGGTAGGCGTGGAAAAGGGCGATGAAGTGGAAGCCCAGCGTGACCCGGTCATTCTGAAGGCGTTGGAAGTGGTGGGCGGTTAGGCCGATTGGCTGCCATCCTTTTCTGCCATTGATTCATGGCATACTGAGACAAGAGAAGACCATGAAAAACTTCCACTTGCCGCTGCCCGAGCAGACTTACGTCGCTCTCAGGGCGGAAGCCGAGCGGACCGGGGTGCCTGCGACGACTCTGGCGCGTGAAGCCGTCGATTGGTGGCTTCGGCAACAATACCGAAAGGCGAGACACGAAGCGATCGCGGCGTACGCCGCGGAAACGGCGGGAACGCTCTTGGATCTCGACGCGGATTTGGAGTCGGCCGGGATCGAGCATCTGGTGAACACAGGTAGGGCAACAAAATGAAGCGGGGCGAGGTGTACTGGGCCGATCTTGTCCCGCGGTCGGGATCGGAGCAGACGGGCCGGCGTCCCGTAATCCTGGTGTCTCACGACGGTTTCAACCAGACGCCCGCATGGAGGTCCATCATAGTGGTCCCGATCTCAACATCTTCATCGCAGGGCAGGCGCGGACCGACCGTGATAGAACTTTCAGGCGGGACAGCCGGGCTCCCAAAGACAAGCTTTGCAGTGTGCCATCAGGTGACTACACTGGACCGAGCCAAGCTGACGAAGAGGGTCGGCACTTTGTCGTCTGAGTCGCTGTATGAAGTCGAGCAAGGGCTGAAGGCCGCGATGGATCTCGATTGATTTGCTGTCTCGGGTTCATACATTGATGGCGACATTCGCCCAAGCCGGCAGCGGGTCAGCGCTCACACGCGATAAAGCTCATCGTCAGAGACTCACCAGGGCGGCGGCGCCCACGGCGCGCTCCATGAGCCAGGTAATTTGCCGGTCCTCGATCATCCGGAAACCCAGGCGCAGGTACAGGTCCTTGGCGCGATTGGTGGGCTGCACTTGCAGGCGCAAAGGCTTGCGCGCGAGCTCCGCCTCCATGCACAAGGCCCGCAGAAGCCAGGTGCCGACGCCTTTTCCCCGGCTCTCTTTCTTCAGGACGATATCGACGAGGTAGTGTTCCTGCTCCGCGCGATTGACGATCAGCCGGCCGATGGCGCGGCCGTCAAGCATGATGATTCCATGGTCCGCGCGCGGGAAACTGGCGGCATAAGAGGCGCGCTGCCCGTCGATCTGGATCTTGAGGAGTGGCTCGCGGATCGCCGGATCCCACGCCCAGGCGTAGAGCTGTTCGTAAAGATTCTCGTAAACGAGCTGCTCGAGAAAAACTTCGTCGGTGGGAAGGGCTGGGCGCAGATACAGGGACATATCAGGCGCTGGCGGCGGCCGGCGCCAGAGTCGCCAGCCAGCCGGAAAGAACCCCGTCCAGCAAACGCCGGAATTGTCCGGGAGAATCGAATTCGAGCAGCCGTCCCTCGCTTCGCCGCTGCTCCCGGAATTCAATCACGCGCGGGTCCACCTGGTGCGGCACCAAAGGCTTTTTGAAGAAGACCGCGACGTCCTGCATGAGCATCGCCGGATCGTCGAGGCAGCGCAGGGCGAGCATGTAATCGCGTTCGAAATTCCGCTCCGGCGGTCCCCAGGTGTCTTCCAGGATCTGCACGTAGTACCGGCAGGAGCGGATATTGTCGCCGATCGCGGCTTGGTACGGCCGCTTGTCGATGGTCGTCCCGGGGATAGACAGCGCCACCAGCAGAAGCCCGCGCGGCATACCGTCCGCGGCGTTCAAATCGCCCACGGCATCGTAAAACACCTGACGCTCCGGTTCGAGATCGCCCGGCGTGGCGCAGAAGATCCGATGCATTTGATATGGCATGCCGCGATCGGTCGAATCAGCCACGGGGCGGATAAATCCCCTGCATGGCAACGATCCAGTTCAGAGACAGGAACGGCATCAAATTGTTGTGCGGCCCATTGCCGCCCTCGGGCGAAACCACGCCCGCGTTCAGTTGGGCGTTGAGGGTGAGGATCCCCCCGGTATATATGTTATTTCCAGCCGGCGCCTCCGCCAGCAGGTGGCCGATGGGAGTGTTATTTAGAGGTACGCCGCGTCCCACTACCGCTGTCGGAGTGTGGTTGTGGCTAGGATTTTGGTTATCGAGCAGAGTGACCGTAGGGGTGCCTCCGGTCTCTCCGACGACGTAATTGTTCAGCCCCGGACCCTGCCCCTGGCCGTTGCTGATAAATCCTTGCAGATTCGGCAATTGGAAGTTGCTCGTGCCGTTTCCTCCGAACTGCACCCCGTAAAGGGCGAACAATGCGGTGTACTGGGAGATGTTCAGAGTCTGCCCCCGCGCGAACAACCATCCCTGCGGTGCAAAATTAAATCCAACCAGCAGTAACTGACCGAGATATGGATCTGACATGGAATTCTCTCCTCATCTGTCTTGTTCGAGATCTGTTCCTAGGGGGGCGTAGGGAAAATCCCCACTACCGCGACGCAAAAGTTAAGCACCAGAAACGGACTGCGATTCTCGTGACCCTGCCCGCCACCGGCCGTGTTGAGCTCTCCGAAGACCATTGTCTGTTGGGTCGAAGCCGAGTTGTACATCTGCACGCCGGAGGCGAGTACGCCGTTGGTGGGAACGTTGGTGCCCGGACCGTTCGTGGTCGCCTTCCAGAAATGCGCGTGCCTGGGCATCTCCGGGACGGTCAGACTGTGGAAGGCCTCGCCGCCCGTTAACCCGAGCGGATAGCTCGCGCCGAAACCCATCGACGCACGTCCCTGAAGGTTCGGCAGGCCGAAATTCACGCGCCCATCGCCGCCATAGGTCGTGCCGAATAAGGAAAACAGCGCCTGCCATTGATTGACCGGCAGAAGCTGGCCGTCACAGAACATCCAGCCCTTTGGCGCGTAATTGAATCCCGCCACCATGATGCTTCCCAAAAATGGTTCCATTCGATTCTCCTCTTCTCTTTCAAACCAGAGTCATTTTCTCCGGCGGCTAGTTATGAGGTGGATAAATCCCGTCGAGCGCGATGATCCAGTTCAACGTCAGATAGGGCTGAAGGTTCATGTGCTGCAGCGTGCCGCCATCGAAAGTGATCGACGACGACGACAGAACGGAGTTGGGCGGAAACTGATTTGTGTAGGTTTGCGGACCCACGGCGAGGAAGTTGTTATTCGGCGAGGCACTGTTTTGGTTGTTGCCGCTGGCATACACGCTATGGCTATGATTCGCCATAGTATTGGTTGTCAGCGTCACGTTTTCCTGACCGCCGGTCTGCCCCATGTTGTATCCATTCCCGAAGTGGAGCGGCGTGCGCCCGCGCAGGTCCGGAAGACCGAATGTCTGGACACCGTCGCCGCCGAAGGTGGTGCCCAGCAGCGAGTAGAGAGCGCTGTACTGAGAGACCGAGAGCAACTGCCCGGCGCACTGCGCCCATGCGTTAGGTCCGACGGGGGTGAAATTGAACCCGGCAGCCAACAGCATTCCCATGAACGGATTGCCTCCCATAGTAGGCCTCCTTTTTGGTTTTTGCTCCGCGGTTCGCCACAAATGCCGAGGGCGACCAGTCCCCTCGCGGACGCTTCGAGATACGATACTACGACCCCACGGGCGATTTCAAGCGAATAATAACTACAGAAGAGATTTTTTTTATTGCGCTATGAAACGCGCCAGCGCCGGTTTTATTCATCCAGCCGTAACCATTAGTCCCGAAGCGCTGTCTGAAAGCGATTTTCGTCAACGTGCATTTGGCACCGGGTATGATACAATCGCTTACCGCTCTGAGAGAGTCGGTCCACCCGCCTGGGGAGGGTGGTCAGGGGATGAGGAGGGAAGTAGTGATCAAGTTCCAGTGGGTTCTTCGACTGTTGTTGCTGACTTCATTTGCGTCCGTAGCCGGTGCGCAATGCAGCGGATCTGCGAGTTCAGTTGGTATCTCGTTGACATCTGTGCCACAGTATCAGACCGTGTCTATCCCGGTCACTTGCAGCGGTGCAGGCACCGTCACCGGGCTTACGGTCACGTTCAACAACCTCAGTCTCTCGGGTGATTCCCTGAATCTGAACAATCTGGGGTTCGTGCTGGCTTCGCCATCGAACAGCAAATTCATCGATTTCTTGGATTCCGTGGACTCGGTAGCCCTGAATTCGTCGTACTACCTTACCTTTTCGGACTCAGCCAGCAGCTTTGTGCAGGCCGTGAGCGGTAGTCCCGTGTCGCCCGCCGGCACCTCCGGCAGCCCCGCCCATTACAAACCGACCGATTACGGCCTTGGGGACGCTTTCCCATCTCCGATCGGCACCATTGCCTCGTCGGACGGCGCGGGATGCGGCACCGACTGTGGGGGAACCGCGACCTTCACCAACACGTTCAGCGGCATAACGACGGCGGAAGCGACCGCAAGTTCGTGGACCGTCTATATCGGTAATTTTAGCGGCTCGGTTTCGGGAAGCATCGACTCGATCGTGCTGAATCTGACCACCTCTGGAGGCGCCAGCACCACGACTTCGCTCGCGGCCGGCTCACCCAATCCGTCTTTCACCTCGGGGGCGGATAGCGCGGTCACCCTTACGGCGACGGTAACGAGCACCGGAACGGTGAGCGGCGGTACGGTTTCCTTCTTCGACGGCGGCAACGCGATTACCTGCTCCGGCGGAACTCAGGTCGTGAGCAACGGATCGGCCACTTGCGTCAAGACTTTCACCACACAAGGCCCTCACAACATTACGGCTTCCTACGGCGGTAATGGCGGCAGCTTTGCCGCGAGCGGCGTTTCCAACACGGTCGTTCAGAATGTGAACGGGCACACCACGCAAACCGGCAATACGCTGTGCAACACCGGGTCGATCGCTATCCCCAATGGCATACCGACAACTGGGGTCGCGTCTACCCCCTATCCTTCGAATTTGATTTTGGGCGGGAGCGAGCCGACGCTCTCGGGAATCATTCAAAAGCTGACACTGACGCTCAACGGTTTCAATTACCCTCTGGCTGAGGACGTGGGAATGCTGCTGGTTGCTCCCGCCTCGAACGGCTCGGCATGCACGTCCAATTGCACGGCCTACGAATTTCTGTCCAATGCAGGAGGAGACTTACTGACTTCCCCGATCGATCTGACCTTCGACGACGACGCGGCCAATCCTAT
>Ga0326728_10007558_pt1 | contig 27748 bp, 31 predicted proteins | sample MB3enrmetagenome_FD_207602 | JGI IMG/M metagenome (GOLD analysis project Ga0326728, IMG submission 207602) | Lab enriched peat soil microbial communities from McLean, Ithaca, NY, United States - MB31MN | ecosystem: Environmental > Terrestrial > Soil > Wetlands > Peat | place: USA: New York...
GACAGCACAGGCGCCCAAGACTACGAACAACTAACCAATGAGTTTTTACAACTATGCCAAAAAGCGTAAGAGACAAGCTGGCCCAAAAGAAAAGCAAGCTCACCCAGCCCCAGGAACCCTTAGAAGACCATCCGGCAGACGTTAACGACTACCAGGATGGAGGGTTTTTCCGGGTTGACGTAGGGCTTATAGCGGCAAATCCATACCAGCCCCGTAAGCATTTCGACTCCGAAAGAATGGCCGAATTAAGCGAGTCCATCAAGCAAAAAGGGGTATTGCAGCCCATTATTATTCGCAGGCGAGACAACGGAGAGGTCTTTCTGGTGGCCGGAGAGCGGCGGCTACGGGCCGCAAAAATGGCCGGGTTAGAGAAGATCCCCGCCATTCTCACCAAAGGCAATCCAGCAGAAATCGCTCTCATTGAAAACTTGCAGAGGGAAAACCTTTCGCCTATTGAAGAAGCAGAGGCCATGGCAAAAATGGCGGAGGATTTTGGTTACACCCAGGACCAATTGGCGGCAATTATCGGAAAGGCAAAATCCACCATTTCCGAGGCGTTAAGCCTTAACCGCTTACCGGAAGATATAAAAGAGGAAGTTCGGCGCGCCGAACAATATCCTCGCCGGCTTTTAGTGGAGATCGCTAAACAAGAAACCCCGGAGGAGATGAAAGCCCTTTTTGAGCGGGTTAAAGAAGGCGGGTTAAAAAGCGACAGGGTAAGAGAGATTGCCAGAAAGCGGGAACACTTGGAGCGGGCACCCTTGGCGATCACCCTGGACAAAGTTAGTGCCCTTTTGAAGAGCTTAGGCAGGCTCGAGCTTGAACGCCTTAACCAGGATGAAAAGATTCAGCTAATTACGGTTTTGCAGGAATTAAAAGATTCGATCACCCAGGTTATTGGTTAGTTCGGCGCGCCGAACTATGAATTTTTGGAGGCAGAGAGAGCGTGTTTTCAGCCGCCAAAACATCGGCATTTCAATTACAGAACCCCAGGCTCTTAGTCCCCATGCCGGCCGGCGACCCATCGGCATTACGATTACCAGCTATCGGCATTTCAATTACCTTTTATCGGCATTTTGCTTACCCACTATCGGCATTACGATTACCGGGAGCCCTGATTCAGCCTTTATTTAAGCCATGTATCGGCAGGGAAAATAAACGTTAAAAAATATTTAAATATAACGTTAAAAGGGGAGGGGACAGACCCCCTCCCAAAACGGTTTATAAATTTTCTCTTTTAACTGATTAAAAAAATGAGTGAGCAAGAAAAAACCAGAGAGATGGAGATTCTTGAGAGGAGCAAGTATGAACTGACTCTGGCCGAATTTCCAACTTTCCCAATAGCGAAGACCAAGCAAGAAGCGCTAAAGCCCAGGTTATTTGAAGATACAATTACGGGAAAAGACGGAGAGCCAATTAAGAGAAGGTGGGCGTTCATACCTCATGGTGAGTTGGGATTTGGGACCCCGAGTACCCATTCGACCCTGTTTGAGCTTTTGCAAATTTGGAAGGAAGAGGGGTTTACCAGCCAATATATTCAGTTTGGATCGGTTTTTCACCTTTTGAAGCGTATGGGGAAAGCCACTGGAAATTCGCAGTATAAGCAGATCGTGAAGGACCTGGAGATTTTAGTAGGGATCACCATCAAAGCCAAAAACGCCTTTTGGGATAACGAACTCAAAGCCTATGTGGACAGCACCTTTCACCTGTTTGACAGCGTGAGTTTATACAAGGAAGGTCCCACCGGCCAGGCGTCACTTCCTTTCGCCTTTATCAAAGCGAGCGATTACCTCTTCAATAACAGCATTTTAAAAAACAGTTTATTGTCCCTTCCCTTTGACAGCAAATTTTTCCACGGACTAACGCCGGTTGAGCAGCGACTATCCCTGTATCTCAGTAAGGTTTTCCGGTCCCAAGCGGTCAACAAGCGAGAACTTTTAGAATTTGCCAACCAGATACCGCTCGGGGTGAAGGAGCCCAAACTTATCAAGCAGCGTCTCAAGATAGCCTGTGCCGGGCTCATGGGAAAAGGTTTTTCGCTTTTAGCCAGCTTTGATTTTGAAAGATCAGCCGACCGAAAAACCAGCATGGTTATTTTCCGGCGCAAAGGACAGCCGCCGAAGCTCAAGTGGGTGAGTCCCGAGAAGAAGCAAAAGGGGCTCCTGCCGGCAGCCAACGCGCCAGAGGATCTTGAATATCTTACCGAGACGATCATGAAATTTTGCGGAGACCAGAAATCAATGAACTTTTATAAGAAGGTCGCCCGGACCGTTCCCCGAAACATTATTTTTAGGGCGCTTTCGGAAGCAAAGGTTTCCTACGACATGAGCGAGACGAAAAAATCTAAAGCGGCCCACTTCACATATCTCATCAGGAAATACGCCCAGGAACAGGGGATAAAGATATAACCTAACGGTTCAAAAACCAATTCAGTTTAAGAACTGAACTACTAAAGAGCGCCAAATGTCGCTAAACTACCTGCCCCCCGTCGTCCGCTTCGCTCCCGACCCAACCCCTTTTCCTTCACCTCTCCGCCTATTTGCCGCATCAATATATGGTGCGACTTCAACGGCGGCGGGGAGGTTCGGCTTCGTCGCCCAAAATCAAGGAGGCCCAAAAGGGCCATCCTTGATTTTATAATGGGCGACTTCGGGTTCGCCCCGGTAACGGGGCTCGCCTAAAGGGGTTGGGTCGGGAGCCACGCCCCCGTAATCTTGAAGCGGCGCCCTGGAGGGCTTGCTTCAAGAACGGGGACGGCTCCGACGGGGGGCAGGAACTAATTACTCTGCGAGGCCAACTACTATTTAAAAACCCGACAAACCAAAACCGCCGTTCCTTTGCCCCGATGTAATCGGGGTTTGCCCAAAGGAGCGGCGGTAACCAGCCAAAAAGAAACGGGGCGCAGATGATGGGCAACCGTCAGGCTTTTATCATAATCGGCGTCGCATTAGTAGCTTTGGGCCTGGCGATAATTTTGATTACCCAAGGCTATATGGAGCGGCAGGCCGTCGTGCAGCAAGAGCAGACAAAGCTCCAGGCTGCTACGGAAATAAAAGAAGCAGAGCGCGCAAGAAGACAAGCAGAGAAGGAGCGCAAAGAGGCGAATGTAGCAGAAACGAAAAACCTGGCCGAGAAAAGGAGGTTGCGGAATGAAGAGGCCGCCCGGCAAGCCGCGGCTAAGGCCAAATTTGAGAGGGTGAAGGGAGGGCCGCCGACAAATTTTATACCGGCGATACAGGGGAAAGTGGTTTCTTTTGGTTTTTTTCAGCAATGGCTAGGTGGCTTCCCGCTGGGAGTGCAGGAGGCCTTCCTGCAAAATAACTTCCATCGATCACCCGCTACGGCTATTGGCTGGCAGGCTACTTTCAACCACCCGCCGTTTAACCAGCCAGTAGAATTAACGTTAAAAGTGCTGGCCTATCGTGACGACGGTACCGTGGTTTTTAACAACGAAGTGCAGCATCAAATCATGCCTGGATGGACGACGTCTTGGAGAAAAGACGCGGGCCCCATGCCCACGTCACAAATGGACAGAGGCCGTTATTGGGTAGACCTGTACTGTAATGGCGTAAAGATTGCCGCAAACTCTTTTTTTGTAGACTGATGCGAAGATGGAATTCTTGGGGTTTGTGGGAATCATTTTCGTCTGCTCCATAATCATCATCTTAGGCGTGGTCATAATTATTTACGGACTATCAAAGCCGCAGGCGACAACGAGTCCGGGGAGGGCGCTGGTGGTAAGGAAAAGGGGAGAGATTATGAGACGGGACCAGCCGCAGTTGCCGCAGACCTTGGATGCAGAATTTATCCGGCACGAATTAGAGGAGTTTCGCCGATCCCCCAATATTATAGCAGCCTACATTGATTCCTTATTTTTGCGGTTTCGCACGAAACAGGAAAGGATGGTCCTCGAAAAACTGATTAAATATAATGAGACGGTAGCAAGGGGGATCGCTTCCCAGGCGGAGATTATGCGGCAGAAGCGGGAATTGGAAGAGGCGGTCACAGCTTACAATATTTCTAAGGATGCGGGAATTCGAGAGCTAAAGCACGCAGACGCCAAGTTAGCAATTAAAGAAAGCCTGGCGCAAAGAGAGGCCAATATCAGAGAGGCTAATCTTCGGGGGCGAAAGCCGGAGCGGGACCAAGCAAAAGAGGACAAAACTAGGCGCACGCCTGAGGAGGTGAGGGCCGAGAAAGAGCACAAGTTTGACTATCGGGCGCAGGATATAATAGCGGAGCAATTGGCTAAAGATGGAAAAATAAGGGATCTGGACCAGCTGGAGCAAGAGGAATTAAAGGGGATCAGAGAAGATTCTGGCCTGACGGCAAAAGAGCGAGAGGAAGCAATATACAGAGCGCAAACCAAGTATGCGAATTTAAGGGCAAAGATTGACGATATGAAATTTTAGCAGAGGTGGCCGATGGCAATTGACACCCTATTTCTGGGTACTAATTTCGACACCGGCAAGGTAGTTTATACGACCGGCGAGCAGCGCTCCACCCATATGCACGTTATCGGTTCAACCGGAACGGGGAAAAGCAAGTTCTTGGAGCATCTGATCAGGGCAGACATACTGGCCGGAAACGGCCTGTGTCTCATTGACCCGCACGGCTACCTTTATAACGACATCCTCAAGTGGTTAGACGCCATCAGATGGCCACCGCAAAAGATCATCCTTTTTGACCCTTCAGAAAACACCTACACCACCGGGTTTAATCCGTTAAGACTCTCGGCGAAAGACCTCTCCTACCAGGTGGACGCCATGGTAAGGGCCTGCGCCAAGGTTTGGGGAGGGGAGGACACAGACAGGACGCCGCTCCTGAAGCGCTGCTTAAGGATCACTTTTCACGCCCTGGCCGAACGGGGCCTAACCCTTCTGGAAACTCAATATCTCACCAGTCCGACAAAAAAATTAGCCCGTGAATTTATAACCTCCAGCATCAAAGACCCCATCATCAAGGAGCAGTGGGATTATTTCAATTCAGATAAGCTGACGATCACCAGGTTTTATGAAGAATTTGGATCAACCATAAACCGCCTTATGGAGTTCTTAGCGGCGGAACGGCTAAGAATGATCATCGGGCAAAAAGAAAGCACGCTTAATTTTGAAAAAATTATGAATGAAGGCTATGTTTTGCTGGTTAACCTCTCCAGCGGGAGAAGTGTTTCAAGCGACAACGCTCGACTGCTGGGAACGCTATTAGTAAATGATCTCTTTATGACAGCAACAGAAAGACCGCCTAAAAGTAATCCATTTTATCTTTATATTGACGAATGTTCTTTGTTTATTAATGAAGATATTGGTAGAATATTAGACGAGGGAAGAAAGTTCGGGCTGCACCTGATACTGGCCCATCAACATTTAGCGCAACTAAAGAAGGCCGGAGAGGATATTTATCATTCGGTAATGACGGACGCGAAAACTAAAGTGGTTTTCGGGGGACTTTCGCCGGAGGACGCTAAAATTTTGGCAGAGCTAATGTTCTTAGAAGAGATTGATATAGACGAATACAAACATTCTCTGGATAAGCCCACGGTAGTGGGCTATACGACCACGTGGCTAAAAAATAATTCCTATACGGAGTCAGCCACCGAGAGCCGATCGGAAACCAGGGGGACCTCCAAGACCAAGGCGGAGAGCCAGGCCGAAGGAGAAGCCTCGGGGACCATAGCAGGAACCTCTTCCAGTGTGACGTGCACCGCCGACGGGATGCTGTTTGATCTAAACCAAGTGGTCAGCCGGGGAGAAATGAGCAGTAAAAGCGCGGTCAGCAGTAAGATGCGCGGCTATATGGAAGCCGAGACAGAGACAGAAAGCGTCACCGAGGGGACCTCTCATGGAACCGCCGAAAGCCGCGGAGAAAGCGAAGCGCTCTTGCCGATTTTGGAAGACATCCCATCGGCCACCTACAGCCTGGAAGACCAGATTTTCAAAGCTATGCGCGTTCTGGTGAGCCAACCCACCCGGGACGCTGTGGTAAAGCTTCCCGGAATGCTGACCAAAAAGATAAGAGTGCCATTGGTGAAGGACCCCATCCGATCAAGCGATGAAGCGGCTATGCGCTACAAACAGAAGTGTTATCAAGGCTCGGAGTATAATCAGTTAGCGAAGGCCGCGCGCCGCGAGATTGAGCAGCGGCAGCGGCTGCTGCTGGAGCATATTCAAGATTACAAGCTGAAAAAGGAAGAGGAAAAAGAGAAAGAGCCGGTTTACCGCCAACCAAGGAAGAAAGAAAAATAAGGTTCAAAATAACTCTCTAAAAGAAAATTTATGGAGCAAAAACCTACCAGCAGGCGGAGTTTCAGTAAATTTATCCGGCGCCCGGAGGACAACCCCTTAGTGCTCCAGGAGCGGGACCTGGAGATTTTAAAGCTAATTCATAATTACCGCTTTATCCCATCCCACCACATCACCAATTTGATAGCAGGAAGCGAGCGTAAGATTTTAGGGAGGCTGCAAAAGCTTTTTCACCAAGGGTATCTGGAGCGCCTGGCCGACCGGAGAATCCGCATCAAGGCCGGCAGCGAGAAGATGGTTTACGCCATCACCCGCAAGGCCGGCGACTTGCTGGCGAGCGAAGGGGGCCTGGATATTTCAAAAATAGATTGGGATCTCAAGAACCGCACCGTCACCGAGCGCCACATCAAGCACACCTTAATGATTGCCAAATTTAGGACGATCCTGACGCTCGCCGCCGAGGGCCAAAAGGGAGTGGATATCGGCCAGTGGAAGGAGAACCGGGGCTCCGGCAAGAGCCTCAACCCCGAGCTTTCAGACACCGTGAAGCTGGAGATTAAAGAGGGTAAAGAGATTCGGCTAAGGATTGTCCCGGACGCCTTTTTCAGCTTAAGAGAAGACTACAGCGAGATGTTCTTTTTTCTGGAGGCCGACCGGGGCACCATGCCCACGGAGCGGTTTTGGAAAAAGCTCACGGCGTACCGGGCTTGGTGGAAGCAGGGAGGCAGCAAAAAGAAGCTGGGAGCGGAACATTTCCGGGTGCTCACGATCACCCCTTCCAATAAGCGGCGGGACAACTTGCGGGAAGTCGCCAAAAGGGTGAAGCCGGCAGGGATGTTTTGGTTTGCCGCCGAAAAAAGTTATTCGGCAAACAAGCCAGGATCAATTTTTGAGGCCATCTGGATAAACGCCAAGGACGATAAGGCGCACTCTCTGCTGGAGTAGGGAAGGGGCGGAATATCCAAATACGGTGCGGTGTGGTAAGATACTGAAAACAGTCTCTTGCTTCACCCGGTTACCATCTACACAGAAAAAGTTTTTATTCCGAGGGCCAGGCAAAGCCCGAGGGATGGAAGCCGTAGGTTATCCGGGACTCGGCTTTTGAGGCGCAGCGAAAAGCGTTGGTTAGGAGGAACTATAACGCTTCGTAGGCCCTTCTAACTTGGAGAAGGGGCTGTTTATTTTAGGGATATTTAAAACTGATAAATTTGGTTTATATTTTATACTGGACAATTCGTGGTATTTTGTCCAATGATATGAGCGGCCCTCAAAATGTTTATTTTTGAAACACGATTCCCATATGGAGTCATGACATGAAAGATGATCCCGATAAGGTTTTTGTGCTATCGCTTTTAAAAAACATAGGGTTTCATGTTGAGCTAATTCCGGAGGCGTCCTCTAAGACGCCTGATTTAAGAGTTATGATGCCTGCGGGTGACATACTCGTCGAAGTAAGGTCGAAGGAAGACGATGAGCAGATGCGCGATTTTTTGAAATCGCCAGAAGGAAATGTCCTAACTTACAATGTGGCCTCAGCACAATCCGCTTTGCGCCGTGCATGGCATCAGATTCGTGACTTTCCAGACCTAAAGGAAGAAGATTTCAGATTAATTTGGTTCATTACTCGAAAAGAGAGAAGCGTTACGTTCTTGGTGAAAGATTACATAAAACCCAGACTCTATGGAATCGAAAACATATCCGGTCAAAAATTCGACCGAAAGGTTTTTGACCCAAAACCTTGCTATTTCTTTAATGAATCCTTTTTCTCCAGATATAAAGACCTTGACGGCGTAGTGCTCCACGAGGATCAATTAGGGGATCAATTAGTCGAGCTCTGCCTTAATCCCTTCTCACTCCGCTACAACCGCTACAACACCTTCAAAATGAAGCTTACAGAGTTTTTTCTGGACAACTTCTCATTAACCGATCCTCGGGAGATGGAGGCAGCAGGAGAATGCTTCCTCGCCGATTGCAATATCTCGCGACAGGACAAGAATGGAATCATGAGATACTTGAAGAGCAAATACGGATTAGATATAGATACATTAATTATAGAAAAAAAGATTACGCGCTTCATTAACTTCCCTGTCGATTGAGAGCATTATAAATTCTTTCCAGCTGAAGGCGGGAACATGGCTGTCGATTTTAAAGTCGAATTAGACAATTTGTTGTAAAGTGTCTCATGTTTTTAAATATTCTAATGGTCGTATTTCGCCTGGATAAGAATCCCAAACAACATACCAATCTCTTTTGCAGCTTGGGCAGTTTAACTTTATATTAAAATTACCAGGTTCCTTTTGGTTAAAAAGGTACATGGTCTCCATTAGGCCTCATAGAGAATCACTATTGGGAAAGTAATGTGCAATTTTTTATATCAATATTACCTTCATCGGGATAAAAATGAAGGATGCCTTTTACTTTTATATTGTGATTAACACCTAATGTTGTAAGGGTATTTTTATAAGTTTTTGGAAATACACACGTGATGACTGGATATGATAACTTTACGTAAATAACAGTTTGAGTTGAGTATTCCGACGGATCAACTAAATCCAATATTTGTCCGTTGACTATTACTTCTGTATTTTCATTTTTTAAACACCATATTACATTACTAGAATTAGTCAATAGTTCGTGTGCAGATATCTCTAGTATTCCATAAGATGCAGAAGATGCGAATACAATGGCAAGAAATGGAATTGACACCAATAAGTACCGTCGAAGTGGCATAACATTTCTCCCTGTTAATCAACGAATGTCTAGTACAATATAGCAGATATGGTTGAAGCACGTTTGCTCCCAGAACGTTGTTCTGTCCGAAATCTAGCTGCTTTGGGAGCGGACGTCCGGTTCGATGAGAGGGGAAACGAATATGCAGAACGCCACCGCGCCATATATCCCGTTCGTGAACAGACCCTAATTATCGCCTCTGGGAAAGTATCGTGGAAATGGGCTGAAAGAGCAAGAAAAAATCTGCTGAGCGATGAAAAACACTTTACCTATGGTAGACTCTATCCAGGGCAGGAGTATCCGAGCAAACTGGACAATTGAGCGTATTTTGTCCCGATTCCAGAAAACCACCCCGCCCCGCGCCTGACGTTACAGCCCGACCGACACCCCAAATATGGGACAATTTGATTTAAACTGTCTAATGTCCGAAATCGCTGTACAGGCATGGTGGGGGTTTCCGCAGATTCAAAAACCTAAACATTGGACAAAATGACTTAACAGGGCGCTATTAAAAACCCCGCTCCCAATTTAGGGACGGGGTTTTTTTATTTCAGCCAGTTGGCAAATTTGCCGGCAATTGGGCTTGCCCTCCTTTCAGGATCAGGCCCAGCACCTTTTCCACATCAGAGAAGACTTCGAGACAAGCTTGCGGCACGGCTTTTCGAGCTATCACCGCATACTTTTCAATGTAGCGGTAGTGCTGGCCCAGGTTTTCCGCTCTTTTGCCAACCAGCCGGCAGAGGACAGCAGCGCCGAGCTCCGCCACAATCTCTTGCTTCCAGTCCTGGCCGGGCTTTAAGGGAACGATCCGGTTATGTCCGACGTGCGCCAGTTCATGAAAGAAGACGCACTCTTCTGGCGAGGCGAGCGCTATTTCACACCGCTCCGCAGAGAAATACCCATAATAGCGGTAGTTCCCCGGAATGGCCTTAACCGAGACGCCCCAGGCCCCGGCCACCTCCAGGAGGGGAAGATCGGGCACCTGGATTGAATCGTAATCCAAAGAATCACCTTCGGTATCCTGGGCCCGGAACACCGGGACCAACAGGAAGCCAGTGAGCAGCACCGCTTCCTCTTGGGTTTCCTTTTTCACGACCTTGGAAAAGCGAGGCGCAAAGATTCTGAATGACCTGGCGCCACGCTTCACCCGCCGCCCGGCAGTGTTCCACTGCTTAATGCCCCGGGCATCTTCCGTGCCGGCCAGAAACATCAAGGTCCGGTTTAAGAGGCTCCACTTGGCGGCGGGGATGTTTGGGATAGGGAACATTGAAAGAGCGACGGCTTCAGGGATTTCGCCGGAGCGAAATTTATCAATGATACCCCGAAGCACCACGGAATAATCTGGTTCCGACATACCTCACCTCCTGGGCGCAGGGATCACCCCTAACGCGCTAAAAAGAATCAAGGCTAATCAGTAAGGTTCTGGTGAAGGTTTTGGTAAGGGTCTGGGGCTAAACGCCGCTCTACGGCGCTCTGAGAGGGTCAGAAATTGAGCAGATGGCGCAGGGCATCGGGCTCGAGGTCCGAAGGGTCCTTATCCGGCGGAAGCGGCACGATTCGCACATAAATTTCCCTGGCGAGCTTGCCGGCAATATTGGAAGCGGCCTCTTGGCCGTCAGGATCACCGTCAAGAAGCAGGATGGCCTGAGAGAAGTTTTGGGTTATGAGCCGAAATTGGTCATAGGAGAGGGAAGGCTCGGAGAGCAGTTCCTTGCCGAGGAGGGCTACCACATTAGGAAAGCCGGCCTGGAGGACGGCCACCAGGTCAAGGGGACCCTCGACGACGATGACGGTTTTTCCTATGCCGGCCATTCGATGAAAATTGAAAAGGACTTTGGGTTTTATAAGGCCGGGGGGAAGGAGCCACTTGGGGTTATCATCGGTTATTTCCCGGACCGTGCGGCCCAGGTAGCCAATGAGCTTACCGTCGTGCCGATGAAGCGGAAAGACGATCCGATCTTTCATGAGGCCACGAGAGCAAAAGCCCAGGCCGAATTGCTGGACCGTCTCCGCCGCAATGCCGCGCTCTTGAAAAAACGGATGATCAACCGAGAGGTTCTTGAGTTCAAAACTCAACTCCTTATTTTCCGGTTCCTCTCCCGGCGCAGAAACAGGAGCGGCTTTCTCCACCGGCGCCGGAGATTTGGCAGGCGGAGCAGGGGAATCAGCCTTACGGCGAGAGCGGGGAGAGATTTTGTCCGGGCGCTCAGTGGAGAGATCATACCATTCGGCAATCATAAGGGCAGCTTCCCGGAGGTCAACCCCTTCCATGGCCGCCACAAAACCGATCACATGGCCCTCCAGGGCCTCCATGTCGCAGCCGCCGAAGCAGTTCCACCGGTTCTTTACCGGATCGACGTGGAATTGATTCGGGTGCTTCCCTTTGTGAATGGGGCACGGCCCCCGGAAGCCGTGGGAGGTCTTCTTGAAACCGGCCAGCAGCCCGTAGTGGACCAGCACCATTTCCATAGAGACCTTCTCCTTGATGGTTTTAAAGTCAACCCATTTACCGGACATAACGTTTTCACCTCCTTTTTGAATTATTTTGAAAAAGGGAACGGCAGACCGTTCCTTTGTTGAGAAGTGGAGGGCCCCCTCGATGATCCTTGACCAATCAAGGGGGCTCTCCTTTATTTTTGGGCCTGCATTCAATCGTTCATTCGTTCACTCACTCATTCTTTCTAAACCGTCATTCACTCGTTCGTTCATTCATGGCCCTTTTTTATTACTGCAAGGAAGGAACTGCCGAGGAAAAGGGATAACCCTTGTTCCTCAATATCACCATAGAGATTATATAGAAAATTGTCAAATATGTTCAGATGTTACCCCCGCCGCCGGGTGCCCGGCTTGGCCGAAAAGACCGTCCGCCTGGCGGCCAGTCCTTTCGAAGCAAATCACGCTGTTCCCCTGACGGGGAAATGTCCTGTCCTTTCTTGACCGCCCTACCCTCTTCTTTTTTAACCAGTTTTATTTCGTCTCTTTTTTTAGCAAGTTCGGGCGCGTCCCCCCTTGTCCTTCCTCTGCCTTTTAAGGATAGCAAATCGGCGGGCTCCTTCTGTCAAGGCCGCTCCGCTTTACCTTGACAGCGCCCGCATCGATTTGCTGGAGGGGAGGCAGGAAGGGAACCCCAAGGCTCCGGCCTCAAGGATAAAGGTCGAAGGCCACCCAGGAGCCGAGGGAGCTAATCAGTAAGTTTAAGGTCATGCAGACAGCAAAAGAGCCTACCTTTCTTGAAGAGGTCATGCGGAAGACGGAAGATATCATTTATCAGAACATGGAGAACGTGGACAGACTCCGGACCGAACTGCTTGAGTTTCTTCCCGAGAAGATCAAGCAATCCTTCAGAAACGGCCTGGAGGCCGGGACGAGAAAGAAAGGACAGGACGGAAAGCCCTACCGAAAGTTTAGGAGGTAGGGCAGAAGGGGGAGGGGGCAACTCCTCCCCGGAATAATCATTAATCCGAAAGCCATGAGTCAATTCAAGACGCTCACGATCCTCGAAGAAGAAGCGGGGGAAGTGCTGAAATCAGGAGAAACCGGCGAGTCGCTTTATTACTCGATTCGCTGGGAGGAATTGCGGGAGAAGGCAAACCGGAAGCTCCGGGCCGACCACTGGCCGACCATAGGGGATATACGGGCAGCCAGTTTTGCTCTCGATATCTTGGGGATACCGAACGAGTACAGCGAGGCCGACCAGGACGGCCACGGAAACTGGATCGTCTATTGGCGGTAGTGAGAAGAGGGGAGGGCGAAAGCCCTCCCCTCAAGGCTTTTTATATTTTAACGTGATTTGCCCGTCCCGTCAAACGGGACGCCAAGCCGGGGAGGGGGGCGGCTCCCACCCACCCCCGGAACATATTCAAAAATTTAGCAACTTGTGGTAATGTAGAAGAAGCAAGGGCTTATTGTTAAAAAATATGAGGGACATATATAATAACCAGTCCACTTATGGGGTAGCGGACGTGCTTCAATTGCTTGAAAGCGTCGATATTGTCCGCAAAGAGGTAGGACAACAGATCGCACAAAAGCGCAAGGCCGAGCTTGGACAGTTTATGACGCCCTCGACGGTTGCCCGCTTTATGGCGTCCCTGTTCTCGCCCTCAGCCCTGCAGACCGCACGGCTTTTAGACCCCGGCGCGGGCATAGGCTCACTATCAGGGGCTTTCCTGGATCGTTGGGCGGCTGGCGGTTTTGCTTTTCATCGTGTGCAGGTTGCGGCCTATGAGGTCGATGCTAAATTGAGGGCGCATTTGTCCCACACATTGGCCGAGTATCAGAGCCAGCTTGATATAGATGTTTCTGTGTTACCGGGCGACTTTATCGAACAAGCTGTAAAGCTGATCCTTGAAGGGCGAGAGCGCTTTACCCATGCGATCCTGAATCCGCCCTATAAGAAAATCAACAGCGCATCCCGTCACCGCCTATTGCTTCGCCAGGTCCGGATTGAAACCGTCAATTTATATTCCGCCTTTGCCGCCCTCACGATCGAACTCATGCAGCCCGGCGGCCAGATCGTTGTCATCATGCCCCGCAGTTTTTGCAATGGCCCTTACTATCGGCCTTTCCGTGAGCTTATTTTTGCCAAGACAGCGATTAAGCATATGCACCTGTTCGACGCCCGTAACCGTGCCTTCAAAGATGATGACGTTTTGCAGGAAAACATCATCATACTGCTTGAGCGGGACGCCCTGCAGGGAAGCGTTATCGTCTCCACGTCGGCGGACGACAGCTTCACCGACTTGGAAAACAATATTTACCCTTTTGACAGGATCGTTTTCCCGGATAGCTTCATACACGTCCCCACTTCACCCGAACGCAACCACTTTGAGACTTCCCCTGCTATTCGTTTTTCCCTTGCCGATCTTGGCCTTGAAGTTTCGACGGGGCCGGTTGTGGACTTCAGGGTAAGGCCCCACGTTAGGCAAATGCCGGGGCGTGGCACCGTCCCCCTTCTTTACCCCAGCCACTTTTCGGGACAGGCGATTGACTGGCCTAAACCGGGCTCGAAAAAACCCAACGCCATTCTACGGAACACCGAAACCGAAAAGTGGCTCTATCCGAACGGCTGTTATGTTGTGGTGAGGCGGTTTTCATCCAAGGAAGAAAAGCGCCGGGTTATGGCGAGCGTCGTTTGCCCAGACGCCTTCAAGAACAGCCCGATGCTGGGTTTTGAAAACCACCTTAATGTTTTTCATAGCGGCAAGCAGGGGATTCCCGAAGGTCTGGCGCACGGCCTGGCGGTGTTTCTTAATTCCACGGCGCTTGACGAGGAATTCCGGCACTTTAGTGGGCACACGCAGGTGAACGCCACGGACTTACGGTTGCTGAAATACCCGAGCCGGGCGACCTTGACTCGCCTTGGAGTCTGGGCAAAATCTCAAGTGGAACTGACGCAACGTAAAGTCGACCATAAACTAGAAACCCTCTTATGACCGAAAATGACAAAATAAATGACGCCCTTCAAGTTCTTGAAGTTCTTGGGCTTCCACGGGCACAGAGAAATGAGCGATCCGCACTTTGCCTGTTAGCATTGCTTAATTTGACCCCTGAGAAGACGTGGGCGCAAGCCGAAAACCCACTTGTTGGCATCACGCCTATGATGGAGTTCAGCCGGACGCACTACGGCAAGGACTACGCTCCCAATACACGGGAGACCTTCCGGCGTCAGAGCATTCACCAGTTTCTTCAAGCGGGGATAGCCCTCTATAATCCCGACAAGCCGGACAGACCCACCAACAGCCCTAAAGCCGTTTACCAAATATCGCCCGAAACACTCACGCTCCTGAAAACCTACGGCACGAAGGAATGGGAGCCCTCATTAAAGCAGTATCTCTCTACAGGAAAGACCCTTGCTCAGCGCTACGCTAAAGAGCGTGTTCAAAAACTGATACCCGTCCTGATCGCCCCCGGCCAAGAAATCAATATCAGCCCCGGCGAACACAGCGAGCTTATCAAGGCGATTGTTGAAAACTTTGCCCGACGTTTCGCGCCCGGCGCAGTTTTGGTTTATGTAGGCGACACCGGCGAGAAATGGGGCTATTTCGATGAAAAACTGTTGGCTAAGCTGGGCGTGACCGTCGATACGCACGGCAAAATGCCGGATGTTGTTCTCTATTACACCGAAAAAAATTGGCTCCTGCTGGTGGAATCCGTAACCAGTCACGGCCCGGTTGATGCAAAGCGCCATACAGAGCTTGCGGAGTTATTTGCCGGGGCCACGGCGGGCCTTGTATATGTTACGGCCTTCCCCTCTCGCTCGATTATGACGCGTTACCTTGGAGAAATAGCCTGGGAGACGGAAGTCTGGGTTGCCGAAGCACCGTCTCACCTGATACATTTTAACGGGCCTCGGTTTCTGGGGCCTTACAGCGAAAAGTAGCTATTTTGTCCAATTTCTCACCAGGCCCACGGGGTTTCATTAACCATCGTGATTTTAAAAATCTAAGCTTGACAAGATATATGTCAGCTTGATAAGCTTACATTATATGGCTACGAAGACATTAGGACAAAGAATCCGAGAACTTAGAGAAAAGAAGGACCTTTCTCTACGAGAACTGGCAAAAAAAATTGGAGTTTCTGCGGCCTTCTTATCAGACGTTGAGCTTGGGCGAAGATATCCTTCAGAAAAGGTTCTCATAAGTTTAGCTCAGAAACTGGATAGCACAGTGCAAGACCTTCGAGAATATGATATACGGCCTCCGGTAGAGGACCTAAAGCGTCTTGTGGTTGCTAATCCCTTATATAGGGTGGCCTTTCGAAAAATAATCGATGAGGAGGTCAGCCCGCAAGACCTTATAAATTTCATGGAAAAAAAATCTCAACGTAAGAAAAAATCATGAGAGTATATAGAGCCAGGTCGGGGCCGTTCAGCGAACAGCCGTTCTATAAACCCGAAGAAGTTGAAACCATCTGTATTGAAGAGCTAAGTAAGGTCGATTTACTGCCTTCAACCCCAGGCCCGGTCAGGATCGAGCGCTTCATTGAAAAGAGGTTCAATATTGGCATCGTTGAATATGGAGAATTGCCTCCAGGCGTTCTCGGGCTTATAGAGTTTGGGCCGAAGGGCGTCAGGAGGATAGCGGTTTCTCAGTCGCTTGCCGAGGAAGGTAGTAAAAGCGCTGAACGCCGGATCAGCACTACCTTAGCTCACGAGGCGGGCCATGGGCTGCTGCACGCCCATCTGTTTGTGCTGGGGGAAAAGCCGGCCTCCCTTTTCAGGGGCGATCCTTATCCCAATGAATCGGGCATTCTTTGCCGGGGCGAGGATATCCAGGGTGTCCCCGAGCAGAGAAAAAAGAAATACGAATGGTGGGAGTATCAAGCGAACATGGCCATCGGACCGCTATTGCTGCCTAAATCACTGGTCACGGCTGCTTTGCAACCCTATTTGGTGAAGAAGGGCTTGCTGGGAATCAAAGGACTGGACCAGGGCCGCCGGGAGGAAGCAGTAAAAGCCCTGGCGGAGATTTTTGAGGTGAACCCCGTGGTGGTAAGGATTAGATTAGAGGCCTTGTTCCCGCCGGCGAGCGCCGGCCAATTGGCATTATAATTTTGCCCTTGACATAATATTTTTTTTAGCTAAAATGTACGCAGTGTAAGCAGACAATGCCGTTTCAAAAATTGGCCCTAATTGGTTTATGGGGCTAATAACTACTTATATTTAAAGGAGAAAAAATCATGCCCTATGAATTAAAAACACGGTTCGCCAAATTTCTCCAGTACTTAGCTGAAGCATTAGATATTTCTGAAACCCGCTATAAGCAGGCAGAGGACCGTTATCAGGCCCTTGGCAAGTGGCTTGGGCGGCAGGAATCAATTTTGGCGCCCTACCATCCTGAAATCTATCCCCAGGGTTCCTTCCGCCTCGGGACGGTCATTAAACCAATTTCCGATGCCGAAGAATACGATATTGACCTCGTATGTGAGATGAGGCTTGAGAAGGAGAGGGTAAGACAAAAGCGCCTCAAGGAAGCAGTCGGCCAGGAAATCTTGACCTATACCCAGGCCAATAATATGAAATCCCGGCCGGAAGAAGGAAGGCGGTGCTGGACGTTGAATTATGCCGATGGTGCGCAGTTCCATTTGGATATCCTTCCGGCTCTTCCCGATGGAAATTCCTTTAGGCTGCTCCTGGAATCGAAGGGCCTCTCAAATGATTGGTCCGGCCTGGCCATCGCCATAACAGACAACACGCTCCCCAATTATGATCTCCTGGACCCCAACTGGCCCCAGAGCAACCCCAGGGGATATGCTGAGTGGTTCAGGGAGCGCATGAAAACCCAATTCGAATCTCAGCGGAAATTCCTGGCTGAATCTATCCAGGCCAACGTCGAAGATATCCCTGAATACCGGGTCAGAACGCCTCTTCAGCGGACCGTTCAGATTCTTAAGCGCCATCGGGATATCATGTTTGGCGAAGACCAGGACAATAAGCCGATATCCATAATCATCACCACGCTTGCAGCCCATGCCTACCGGAACGAAGGGGACCTTTTAGAGGCCCTGATCAATATTGTCAACGGCATGCCTCTCTATATCCAGAAAATAGGGGCTGTTTACTGGGTCGCCAACCCGGTGAATCCTCTTGAGAACTTCGCCGATAAATGGGGGGAGCATCCGCAGCGGGAACGTAACTTTAGGCTTTGGCTGCAACAGGTCCAGAAGGATCTTAACAGAGCGCTGCAATCTGAAGACATTCAGGCCATCAGTGAATTACTGAAGCCAAGGTTGGGGGAAAGGGTTATCAACGAAGCGCTGCAAAAATTTCCCAAATCGGATATAGGCAAGAGCCCCGCTATCCCTGCTGGATCGGTTGGGATACTTTCGGGGCGCTACCACGAGCCCCCGAAGATTGAGATAAGGAACCCCAGTAAACCTTGGTCTGACGCATGAGCGATCGAAAAACTTTAATTGAGGCTCATTTTGCCGAACTGGTAGAAAAATACAATCTCCTCACCCTGGACAGGATTGATGGTGCTCCGGTTGTCCAGGGCTTGCTTGAGTTTGAGGCCACCCATGAGGAGATAAAAGTCCGAGATTCATTTCAGATTAAGCTTCTTATCCCTGGCGACTATAACAAGACCCCGCCGAAACCATATGAAACCGGCGGAAGAATCCCAAAGGATTTCCATACCTATTCCGACGACTCCCTCTGCCTGGCCACGTCGGTAGAGATTCGCAGAAAGTTTTCCGAGACGCCGACATTAATAGGCTTTGTTGAAAGCCTGTTAATTCCTTATCTCTTTTCATTTAGCTACTGGCAGGAGCATGGCCGGATGCCCTACGGCGAGCTTACTCATGGCCCGGAAGGTATAATGCAATATTATCTTGAATCCTTTAATGTTGACTCTGAACTTATTGTTTTGAAGTTTTTAAAATTACTGGCTATAGAAAATTACCGGGGACATCATGAATGCCCTTGCGGTAGTAGGTTAAAAATTCGTCAATGCCATGGAGAATTGGTTCTAAGATATAAGGGATTACAAAGCCAGGCATATTTTTTAGCTGAATATATACATTTCCTGGATTATGTAATTACAAAAACTGGCAAACACTTTTTGGAACTTGTGCCCGATGAGAAGTCTCGTAAGATTATAGCTCTTTTTTTAAATGCTAATGACAACAATAAAAGGAATTAGACCAGATGAAGAAAATTCTTACAATAGATGGAGGCGGAATAAAAGGAGTTTTTCCAGCGTCTTTCCTTGTTACAATTGAAGATTCTATAGGAAATTCGGTAGCTAACTATTTTGATCTAATCGTTGGAACTTCAACCGGAGGAATAATTGCTTTAGGTCTGGGGCTTGGATTCTCTGCAAAGGAAATATTAGCTTTTTATGAAAAATCAGGACCGGCCATTTTTGCCGGCAACCGATTGCTAAGGTTACTTAGAAGCTTTGGATTTTCCAAATACAGCCAAAAGCCCTTGAGAGAGGCCCTAACTTCAATATTCGGTGAGAGAAAGTTAGGGGAGAGCACCCGGAGGCTCGTCGTCCCATCCTTGAACCTTGAAACTGGCGAGGTGCACATCTACAAAACATCACATAACCCCCGGTTGGAGCGGGATTACAAAGAACCAATCGTAGATGTCGCCCTTGCCACAGCCGCAGCGCCAACTTATTTCCCTACACACCGTTCAGCAGCAGGCACACCATTAGTAGATGGGGGATTATGGGCTAATAACCCCGTCGGCTTGGCCGTTGTTGAGGCTATAGGAGTTCTCGACTGGCCCATGGACTCCTTAAAAGTTTTGAGTATAGGATGCACCAGCGAACCTCTAAATGTGGGCTTGGGACGAAGATTCGCTTTTGGTTTAGGCTATTGGGGCCTGAAAATTGTCAATGTCTTTATGACTGCCCAATCATCCTCATCTTTGGGTACGGCTCAAATTCTGGCAGGCCATGAAAATGTTTTTCGGATTGATCTGCCGGTTCCCAAAGGTAGGTTCGGTTTAGATGTTATCAAGGAAATTCCGTCGCTTAAAGGCTTGGGTGCTACGGAGGCCAGAAAAGCAATTCCTCAACTTCGCCCCATCTTTTTTAACGCACCGGCTGAAGAATTTACTCCATATCATAAGCTCGAAAATAATTAGACAAAAGTAGCGACTTTGTCTAATCCACTCCTAAAGAGCCCCATATAGAGGAAACAAAAGGAGCACTTTTGTTTCCTTTTGCCCAACCCCCGCCGGCAAATTCCTCGAATTTCGTTTGACAAGAAATCCGCTTCCCGCCTATAATGGAAACACTTATAAGTTTTGTTTCCTTTTAGCGAGTTATCACTATGTCACAAAACCGTGCTCTCGTTACCGGTAAGGCCATAATCCCGCAGGCGCTACGCATTGTGGAGTACCTCACCCGAGAGGAAGTGGACCGCCTGGCGGCGGCCTGCACCGGCCGTAACCAAATCAGAGACCAACTCTTAATACACACCCTTTTTCAAACCGGAGTCCGGATCTCCGAGGCATTGAGCATCACGCCCCGGCGGATCGGCACCCAAGGCGGCCACGCTGTCTTTTATATCGAAGGCAAGGGGAGCAAGCCTCGCCTGGTAGCCTGTCCCAACCACTTGGCGGCCCGCCTGAAGAGCTACGCCTACGATCGGGGCCTCAAGCTGGACGAGCGCCTCTTTACCATCAACCGGACCCGAGCCTGGAAGATCATCAGGGCGGCAGCCCCAAAGGCCAGGATCACCAAGCGGGTGTATCCGCACCTCTTGCGCCACTCGGACGCCATCGAACGACTGCGGCAGACTGGCAACCCCAAGGCCCTACAAATTCATCTGGGGCACGCAAGCCCATTTATGACTATGCGCTACCTCTCAACGCTTACCGCAGAGGACGCCCTGCGAATACAGCAGGAGGTTGAATTTGATTGAGCGCATGGCATTGACAAAAGCGGCCAAGGCTGCCGCATAATCTCAGATTAGTCCTTTACCTGAACTCGATCAAGGGAAGGTCCTCTTTTTTCAACCGCAAGAGCTTCTTTTCTTCTTGGAAGAGGAAGCCGCCGGGGAGGCGACTACGGAAGAGCGGGTTAAGGGCTATCGGGTCCAGGTGCAATACCAGCCTGTTAAGGAAACCGAAAAAAAAGCCAAACGCCAGGCCGTAGCCCAGGTTATTTTGCAGGCACTTAGGCGGATGAAATAGGAGAACTAATAAAATCAGTTTTCTTGAAAGTTAGTTCTATGCCACAAAATGCATTTCTGCTCATATCTCTTAAGGTTTAATGAGGAGGGGATGGTCGGGCATTCCTATAATCAGTTTTACACCAGCGTTTTGAATAAAGGAGGACACGTCGTGTCCACCCTCTGTGGTTAGTCTTAATATGAAGAGAAGGACAGTTCGAGGGCCATCTTTAATGAGACTCCTTATAATTAGACATTGTGAAACTATTAAAAATATTGACAATAAATTTGATTCGATAGGTGTAGAGGATAATCTTACTCCAAATGGTAAAAACCAATTAATTTCTCTATGTAAGTTTCTCAATAAATATTTGACTTATGTTCCAAATATTTATTCAAGTAATAGAAGGAGATCTGAGTTAACGGCAATGGGAGTAGCGAAATACTTCAATGTAAATTATATGCTTATTGAATCTTTGCCTCCCATTAATGCGGGAAAATTGTCAGGCTTGACGGAAGACGAGGCTTGGGACCGATATCCAGAATTAATGAGCACAAGAGTGAAATTTAAAAATGGTGAAATTGATGGATATAATATTTCTTTTCCCGATGGTGATTCTGTTCGTGACTATGAAAAAAGCCTTTTTAAAAGCATGCATCGATTACTCTCAAATGATCAAGACTTTATCTTAATAACACATAGGTCAGTAATATTGGCTTGTTTAAATATATTCAATAAGAAATTAAGGAATTATCAAAAAAATAGATATTATTATTTTGATACCCCCAAAAGTATGATTGTAGAATTAATTATTGATGTTTCAGCAGAATCTGGAAGTATTGAAATAATTGGAAACTATGAAATGTGGGTGAAGGAGTGTTATGATAAAGACCTATCTTTTAAACAATACGATTAACGTAATTCCTGTAGAGCATAGAGCTAAATTTATAAAAGATTTTATTCCAGCAGGTCCCGAGGATATACGCATATTTTCTGATGCATTCCATAAAGAATCTGATCCGGTTTTTAAAAAAATTATAGCTATTAAAATAATTGAAATGGCCGAAAATTATTTTAATGAAAAATTCTCAATTGTTTTAAGGGATAAATTTAGATTACACCCTCATAAATTATACGAGGCGATAGAATGGCGACTGCCCAAATAGGTAATATAATTAAAGGCTTTATAAGGCTACGAGAAACCTTTAAAAACCATTTGATGAGTATCTATTTTAAGAATATTATAGGCAGTATTAAATCTCCATTTTCAATACACCATAGCGTTCAATTAAAGAACGAGAAACAAATATCAATTGGGTATAATGTTTTTATAGGCAAAGACACCATTTTAAATGGACGAAGCAAAATCTATCCATATGGAATAATTTTGGGGGAATCAACTTATCTTAAGGGGTTTTCATTTTTAGATGCTTACGGCGGTAAAATCGAATTTAAAGGAAGTTCAAATCTAAGCCAATTTAGCTTAATTGCAGGTCAGGGAGGTATCACTATTGGCAAATACGTAATATTTGGTTCACATTGTATTCTTTTATCAAGCAACCACATTTTTAATGATTTAGAATTGCCCTATATGTTCCAAGGGGATATCCTAGGACCTGTCGTTATAGAGGATAATGTTTGGATTGGAGCGGGAAGTATAATTTTACCTGGAACTACAATCGGGAGGAATTCAGTTGTTGGTGCTGGTAGTATTGTTAATAAGGATGTCCCATCGAATTGTCTTTTTGTTAATAAGGCTGAAGGCAGAATTGTCCGTGAATTGAATGAAGAAGAGAGGGAATATAATGCCCAATATAGAAATAAGCTATTCAAAACTCGTTAGTCGATTTTTATTATCATTTGGTTCTTGCTTAAGTTTTCTTTGGGTATTAATATCATTAGTTGATTGGTGCTTTACCATCAAGATCTTATCAAAGTCACGCTTCAATGGCCTTCTATATTTGGTTTTTATATCAATAATATTTGGTATGTCCAATGTGCTTATTAGCCTTGTAGCTGCATTAAAGAAAAGTCACGTGTTAGCTTTCGAGAATATTTCTCGCACTCAAATAGAAATAAAAGAGGACGTTCATGTAGTTGATACATTGTTATTGGAATTGCAATCAGCATTCGATCACGAAAAATGGCAAGAAGTAATTAAGATCGGTAGTGTTTTAAGTCGTCCTTTGTGGGTTACTGGAAAATACAATTTGCGAATTAAGATTGGTAAATTGGTAGAAGAGGCATCTGCCTACTCGAACAACCCCGAAAAGCAGTCCGAAACACTGATAGATGATTTAGGATGGACTTATGTCGCCTTAAAAGAATATGATGAAGCCACAAAGAATATAAAACATGGTTTAGAAATTGCTACCACGATAAACAATTATGTAATCGCTTGTAAGGCGACAAGACATCTTGCAGGGATATCTCTTAGGGAAAATAAAATTGATGAGGCTATTGAATATTCGGTAAAAGCAAAAGAGTATTTAAACTTAATAACAGATTGTAAGATAAAAAGAGAAATGGAAGCTGGACAATTCTATCTTGACTCTGTTATTCTTAAAGCTGGTAAGCAATATACGGATAGCCTCATCGAATTAGGCAGGGCAGCTTCTATCTATCAATCAGAAAAAGATTTTGACCGATACTCTAAGTGCTTAACGCTCCAAGGGAATATATTTTATGAAATGGGTGAATATAGTAAAGCCAAAGATATCTTTAGAGAAAGCTTAGCCTTTTCCAAACAAATCTCAAGAGTGGATCAAATCATTGAAAATTACTTAGGGTTAGGGAAAATACTTCATTATGAACATGACGATACAGAAGCTCAAAAAGCTTTCCAAAGCGCTTTTAATGCCGCAGAAGCAATAGGAAATAAGAAATTAGCCAATGAGATTAACCAAAAATATCTCAAAAAGGGGAATAATTATGTCGGAAATGCTTGATTACTTCGATGACAAGATGAATTTTTTAGGAACGATAAGTCGGGAAGAAGTCCACAAAAAAGGATATTGGCACCAGACATTTCATTGTTGGATTATAAGAAAGACTGAAAATGATAAATATGTGCTATTCCAACGAAGAGGTCCTGAAAATAAAACATTCCCAAATACCTTAGATATTACAGCGGCAGGTCATTTAAAGGCTGGTGAGTCAAAAGAGGATGGCCTTAGGGAACTGAATGAAGAGCTTGGGATTAATGCAAAATTAGAAAATTTAGTGTATTTAGGTGTTCGTATGAGTTCTGCTCGTGTTGGAGATAAACTAAATCAAGAATTTGCTCATGTGTACCTTGTTGAATGGAATATACCGTTAGAACAATATAAATTGCAGCATGATGAAGTCAGTGGAATTGTTCAAATGAGATTAATGGATGGACTTGACCTTTTTTCCGGTAGGAAAATAAACGCAAGAGTTACAGGGTACCAAGTTGATAGCGCAGGCAAATTGTATGCCGTCAATATTGAAATAACCACAAGAGATATTATTCCACGTGTTGATCCATATTATTATAAAATATTTATAATGGCAGAACGGTATTTCGAAGGAAAGAACGACCTATCAATATAACCTCCTGGATGTATATAATAAAATAATACAGAGGGGGTATTTCTTTACAGAAAATATATAAATATCTTTTCTCATATGTGCCTTTGACTAAGTGCTATGATGAGATCATACGATATTTAGTGGGCAGAGTGAGACTTCTATCTCACTATAAAGAAGCTTTGTTCGCTCCACATTTCTTGCCACTATTCGCATAATCCATACGTTACACTCGATGTTTGATATGCTATTGATATCTAAAGCATTTTGTCTTCATTGTCTGATGGGTCTTTCATTGAAGTAGACCATCAATTTCTGCAATAATTTTGTTGATGGTTGGCTCTTCCCGTTCTCCCATTTCCATAAAGTGGTGGGGTCAATCCCTAATCGCCGAGCCAGGTCTCCTTGACTCAATCCCCGAAGCTTCCGGTAAAATGCTAACCTTTCTCCGGGGGTTTCGGGTAGAATAGACAGGGGCACATACCCCAGAAATATACCAATATCAAATCTAGGGAATCTGAGATGGCTGATCTGACGACCGCAATTCCTATCATTCGCGAAAGTGTTGCGGCGATCCTCCGGATACACCAAAGGCGTCCCGAAACAATCAAAAAAAGGGGGAAGGTGAAACCTGCTCAATTTCAAGCCTCTTTCGGCAGCGCCTTCTGCGTAGTCGCAGACCGCTACTTGGTGACTGCATTTCACATCCTGAATGAAGGGAAGCCTCGTAACGCTGGGGACCGGTTCTACGCGTTAGTGGTTCCAGGGAACGGTGACCCCGCGTTTCACTTCCCAGTGGTCGGTTTTCCAATCGAGCGCTCCGATCTTGACCTTGCAGTTCTCGAAATCGGTCCTTGCGCGACCGCTGGTGTTCACATTCCCGCGCTTCCGGTCTCCTTCGTGCCTCGGCCGGACGGCACGCGTGTCGTCACCATGGGCTACCCCGCCCCCGAGATCGTGGCCCTCAATGTAGACGCCCAGGGCGGCTATCATGGCGGCCAGTTTTTCCTGAAGAGCCATGCGAATGAGGGGATCGTTTCAGCCAAGTACATCATCAGTGCCTCGCTTATTTACGAGCTCAATGTAGGCTGGCATCATGGCGAAAGAATTGTGTAACTAGGGCCACGCCAGCCCATTTATGACCATGCGGTATCTCTCAACGCTTACCGCCGAGGACGCCCTGCGAATACAGCAGGAGGTTAAATTTGAGTGACTCTTGAAGAATCATATTTTTGTCCAACCCCAAAAAATACTTGACAAGTGTTGCTGAATATGGTACTGAAAGTTCATAAGGGGGGAATGTGGAGAGCTTGATATGTGAATTAATAAAATTCAGGCAAGACCAAGGGTGGAGCCAGGAGGACCTTGCCAGGAAATTGGGCGTCTCCTTAAATACCGTTCAGCGCTGGGAGATGGATAAAAACAAACCCTCAAAGCTCGCTATTGATAAAATACGAGCTCTTTTAAGGCAAAGAAAAGTGCCAGGTTAATATGTATTTCCTCGGTATTTTGATATTTCTATCAGGCATTCTACTGATCGCGATTGGCTTTGCTATGGGAAGCAAAGAAAAGGTCGCAAAGAAACAGATTTTAAAGGATGCTTATAATTTATTGAGCCTGGAGGCCAGAAAGAATAAGGCAAATTTGGATAAATTAAATGATGCTGTTTTGAAAGCCAAAATAAAAAATGTGATAGACGAACATGTTTCGCAATACAAGACTAACGCTATTTTAGAAAAGCAGGCAGAGTTCCACAAACTTCTAAAAACAATGGTTCGCGAATTTGGGAAATAATAAGATAACGCATCTTCAAAGCATCTTTAATGGGAGATACTAAAATGAGTTACCAGCAAGATAAAAAGAGTCTTGTGGCCAGGGTTGTTCCAGACACTCCAACATTAAGGGATGAAAATGTCGAACTAACGGGCCTTCAGAGGATTCTTCACGATTACCAAATGGGCCGCATTGAAAGAGGAGGATTGATAGAAAAAAGGAGAATATTAACCGAAACCAAGCTGCAACTCTTGCGTGACAGAACAAATGAAATCATTGCAGCCTATCGTTATCAAGCCACGGCAGCCAGAAAGGCGTTTATCAAGGAGGCGGATGAATATGTAAATTACATTATCGATCAAGCCAACCTTAGGATCGCTGACAATAAGCAGCAGGCAATTAAAAAAGCCGTCGAGAATTTTACGGACTTAATGCTCGGGATACGATCAGACCTTTCGCCCGAGCTTGTTAATAAAATACAGCAAGGTGCTGAACTGCTGCTTGACAAGACAATAGATGAGATATTGGCCTCATCTTTCGACATCGAAAGGGCTACAAGCGGATATTATCCGGCGAAACGGACTATCTGAAGTTGAGGCGGCGATCATGTCTGAGGATGTATTTCTTGAGACCTTAGGTTGCAGTCGTGATGAGCTTTTTGAAGAACTGATTAAAGCGATCCGCAATAAGCTTAACAATGGGATCCCCTTTGGGTATAAGCTGGCACCTAACGGTGATCTTATTCCCAACATAAGACAAAAAAGAATCCTGCGTTTAGAAAAAAAACTCAAGGACCAGGGGCATACCTTTGAAGCAATTAACGAAATATTAGCAGATGAGGTTATCTTCACCAAAGAGGAGATAGATTCTTACGTAGAAAGAAACCCTTCCTGTCTCACTAACGAGCCGAAAAGGGATGAGGTTGCAGGATAATTTCGGATAACCCCAGGCGCTTTGCCAAAGATAGAAAAACCTATTATACTTCAATTAGTTAAGGCAATATCTATGCAAAAAATCGTAGCTATCATCAACCAGAAGGGCGGGGTAGGGAAGACAACAACCTCGATAAATCTGGCTTGCGGCCTGGCCCGGCATGGCAAGCAGGTGCTTCTCATTGACATGGACCCCCAGGCCCACTCAACTATCGGAGTAGGGATCGAGCCGGGGAGCTACCAAGTAGCCATGCAAGACGTCTTAGTGAACCGGAAGGATATTCGGGAGATCATTCTCCAGACCCCCATTGAAAACCTCTATATCGCCCCCTCTCACATCAAGCTCGATAAAGCCGAGCATATCCTGGCCCCCGAGATGTTTCGAGAGGCTTTTTTACACAAAGTCATTCGGGGCCTGGAGTATGACTTTATTGTGATCGATTGCCGGCCAACCCTGGGAACATTGACCATTAATGCCCTCTACGCCAGCAACTTTATAATTGTCCCTTGCGAGGTAGGCAGGTACGCCCTGGACGGCTTTTCCGATCTTATGGAGGCAATTGACAAGGTTAAAAACAGCGAGGGGCCGGCTAAAGAGGAGTTTATCAGAATCCTTCTTACCAGGTATGACGCCCGGAACCGGGTGAGCAACGAATGGGTCATGGAGCAGTTAGCACCCTATAAAAATCTCCTTTTTCAGACAATTATCAGGAAAAATGAAGCCCTCAACCAAGCGCACATGGCCCAGGAGCCTATTTTCACCTTTAAAGCCGACAGCACAGGCGCCCAAGACTACGAACAACTAACCAATGAGTTTTTACAACTATGCCAAAAAGCGTAAGAGACAAGCTGGCCCAAAAGAAAAGCAAGCTCACCCAGCCCCAGGAACCCTTAGAAGA
>Ga0326728_10007559_pt1 | contig 27745 bp, 19 predicted proteins | sample MB3enrmetagenome_FD_207602 | JGI IMG/M metagenome (GOLD analysis project Ga0326728, IMG submission 207602) | Lab enriched peat soil microbial communities from McLean, Ithaca, NY, United States - MB31MN | ecosystem: Environmental > Terrestrial > Soil > Wetlands > Peat | place: USA: New York...
AAACGAAAATGCCTTCCCAAACCGAAAATGCTTTAGGGAGACCTAAAATGTTGAAAAACCCACACTTCCAACGGCCTCTCTTTTCCACCTTCCGAAATCACTGGACCGTGCATTATTCGTGGCGAGGAAAACGGCGCCAGCAATTTGAACTGATTGGCCTTGGGCGCCGTCCAGCCGGGCGTCTTCACGCCGGGACAGGCGGCCCGCGATTCCGCGGGCGCGGGTGTGCCGTACGCGCCTGCAGCTCGCGCCCCGCCATGGTATCCCGCTTTGCATCCCGCACGCCCGGAAACCAGGCCGAATCAGGGCAAACCGGGCTCCGGGTGTCAAGAATAGCGGGAACGTCAGGTCCTTGCGGGGCCAGCGGTTCCACTTGAGGCCGAAGAACTTAAGGAATTAAGAGTCAACTGCTTTGACCAACTGAGCGACCGAGGCAACAAGCAGCCCCTTATTTCGCACGAGACGCCTCCAAACGCAAGCGCATTCCCGCGCCGATTCCCAAGACTCTTCGTGATTTCGCCATACCCGGGTCGGAAACCCGCATTATATCGAACCGATCTCAACAATGTCTTCACCGGAAACCAACAAACGCAGGGCTTCCCGGAACTTTGCTGTCAAAATCTGGCGCAGAGATGCATCCGAAGTGTTGCCACAGGTGAGCCAGATTAATTTCGGGGGGCTGCCGTGGCGTTCGAGCAGGATAACGAAATCAATGTCCTTTGTGATGACCACATCGGCCGCTTTCCGCGCCGCGAAGAATATTTGATCGTCATCAGATCCGCGCAAACCAAGTTCCCGCACGGGCAACGCGGTAACGTCAAACGTCTCGTTCAGCCAGCGGGCAATCCCAGGCGACAGATGGGCGTCCAGCCAAACCGTCATACGGCCAGGACGGGATGATCAATGCGGCGGCGGGCGAACATCATGCAAGCCTTGAGATCGTCCGGTTCCAAGTCGGGCATCTCCGCCAGAATCTGGGACGCATCAAGCCCGGACGCAAACAAGTCCAGGACATCGCTGACACGAATCCGCATCCCGCGCACGCAAGGCCGTCCACCGCATTGCTTGGGATTCACAGTGATTCGTTCCATCAAGTTTTGCATATCTGCCAACACAATGCACCCGACGAGCCGGGATGTCAAAGTGCAATGGCTTTTACAGCCCAGCGGGAAATCAGCCTTCTTTTCCATACCATGGGCCGGATTGCCCAAAAATCATGGGCGTCGCTTTCCGCGCCCCGCCAGTCAGCGAGGCGCGGAAAATTCGCAGTTTGTTTGGCGCCGGCAGTATTCTGTTACGGGGCAGGCTGAGTGGCGCTGGCTTGGATTGTCACCCTGGCCCCCTGCAATCCCTGGGAACTGGCTTGCAGCACAATCGGACCGGCGCCTTTGGTGGAACGGATGATGGCCAGGCACAGGCCGTTGAACGCCTTGTGGTCGTGCGATTGGAATGACTCGAAACTGGTTGGGTCCCCGTTGTCCGTCGCCGCAATCTCTCCGGGGCCGGTGATGTCAAAATGAATCGAGTTGTCCGCCCGCGGCGCCATCACACCCTTGGCGTCCGCCACAGTTACCGTGACAAAGGAAAGGTCCTGCCCGTCGGCGCGAATGGTGGTTCGATCCGCCTTGGCGGAAAGCGCCGCCGGGTCGCCGGCGGTCTGGACTTGGTCGGTGGCCCACTCCTGGCCATTCTTGTACGCGACAACCTTCAAGGTGCCGGGCCGATAAACCACGTCGTCCCAGCGCAGGCGGTATTCATATTGAGCCTTCTGCTTGCGCCCGAGCGATTGGCCGTTGAGGAACAATTCCGCCTCGTCGCCGGAGGTATAGACATGCACCGGCGTCATTTGGCCCACGCGATCCGGCCACGTCCAATGCGGCAGGATGTGCGCCATCTTCAAATCCGGCCGCCAGTGCGCCTGATAAATAAAGAACCGGTCCTTCTTGAACCCGGCCAAGTCAATGATGCCGAAATAGGAACTGCGCGAATCAAACGGGGTCGGCTCGCCCAGGTAATCCCAGCCCGTCCACACAAACTCCCCGCCCACGAACGGAAACCGGTCCTGCGCCGCGAACTCCTTGTCCGGCGATGTGGCCCAGTTCGGGAAATAGAGATCGTAGGAACTCATCTGGCGATTGGCGTCGTCCTGCCCGGCCCCGGCATTGGTTCCTGCGACGGCTCCAAAGCCTTTTGCCACCGGGAAGGTATAGACCCCCCGGCTGCTGATGGTGGATTCGGTCTCGCTGCCATAGACGAAATTAGTCGGGAAGCTGGCATGGAAAACCGGGTATTGGGGAGTGGTCGAAAGGGCGCGTCCCGCGCCCTGATAATTCAGGCCCAGCACGTCAATCGCCTTGGGGAACGGGCTGTCCGCGGTCGCGCTGTCCTCCGCGGCAGTGGTGGGCCGTGTCGGGTCCTCTTCATGCACGATGTCCGTCAGATTTTGCGCCACCGCCGCCCCAGTCTCGCCTTGTCTCTGTTCGCCCACCTCATTGCCGATGCTCCACATGATGACGCAGGGATGATTGCGGTCCCGCCGCACCTGCGCCCGCATATCCTGCTCGTGCCAGTCGGCGAAAATAAGGTGGTAATCCAGATCGGTCTTGCGTTGCAGCCAGCAGTCAAACGCCTCATCCATCACAACCAGTCCCATCTCGTCCGCCAAATCCAGCAACTCCGGCGCGGGCGGATTGTGGCTGGTGCGAATGGCATTGCAGCCCATTTCCACCAACTCCTCCAGTTGACGCTGCAAAGCCCGGCGGTTGATGGCCGATCCCAGCGCCCCCAGATCATGATGGTCGCACACCCCGTTGAACTTGAGATGCTGGCCGTTGATGAAGAATCCTTCATTCGGATCAAACTTCAGCGTCCGAATTCCAAACGGGGTCTCGTAAGAATCCACCGCCTGCCCGCCCTGCCGCACCGTCGTCACCGCCACGTACCGATTCGGCTTTTGCGCCGGATATGGCCCCCACAATTTCGGTTGCGCCACCGTCGTCTTGCCTTCCGTCATCGTGCTTGCGCCCGGCGCGATCTGCACGCTGGCGGCCGGGATTGCCGCCACAGCTGGCCCGGTCTTGTTCCCGCTCGCATCCAGCGCGAAAATCTCCGTGGCCACGCTGACCTGGGCGTTCTCCTTGGAACTGTTGTCAACCGTGACTTTCAAATTGACGGTGGCCGAGGCCGCGGAGGCGTCCGGCGTCGTCACGTACGTTCCCCAATGGCCGACATGCACCGGCGCGGTCTTCACCAGCCAGACATTGCGGTAAATTCCCCCGCCGGGATACCAGCGCGACGAAGTGGGCGGATTATCCAGCCGGATCACAAGCTCGTTGTTCTCGCCCGGCTTGGCGAACGGCGTCAGGTCCACGCGCCACGACTCGTAACCGTAAGGCCAGCCCCCGACGAATTGTCCGTTCAACCACACGGTCGAATAAGCCATCGCGCCGTCCACATCGAGGAAGATGGATTTGCCCGCGTCCGCCCTCGGAAGATCGAGCTTCTTCCGATACCACCCAACGCCGAAGAACGGAAGCTTGCCCGTCCCGCCGTCGCCATTGGCAATCCAAGGACCTGTGATGGCCCAATCATGCGGCAAATTCAAGTGCTGCCACGAATTGTCATCAAACCCGGGCTGCACATAGGACACATCGCCGCCCAAATTGCCCGCCGGCCGGGTGTAGCGCTGCGCCGGGTCTTTGATCAGGTCGTTGCCCGTGGGCAGAATCCATTGCTTGATCACATCCGGCGCGGGCGCCGGAGTTGCATTGGTCGGCGCGGCTGCGTCGGCTGGCGCGCCCCCTCCACGCCGTCCCCGCCCCCCGCGGCCACCCCGTCCCGCCGGGCGCACATCATAGAGCAAACTGACTTGGTTTCCGGGCGGATCGCCCTTGGTGAACCGCCAGTCCATATCCAGGGAAAGGCGTTCCCGCGGGGAACCGGCCATGGCGGCCTGGGCGGCGGCGCGATCATTTTGGAGCGCCAGAAGGAGAACCGCTCCCAGCACGGCTCCGGGCACGATGAGGCTGAGTTTGTTGCGACAAATCAAATGGAAATAATTATTTGGTGACATGGCCGCATTATATAGAGCGGATTTCTCCGCGCCAGAATCTTTTGGAGGAATTTTTGCGGCCGAGTGCATTTCACATTTTTGGGGTTTCTTTCTTAATCGTAGTCTTAATCTTGCTCTTAAGGGCGATGAGATTAAGATTAAGATTAGGATTAAGATTAAGAGGGGAACCCAAAAATGTGAAATGCACCCTTTGCGCCCAGAACAGGCCACTTTGCATGACGGCTCGATAAAGAGTTGAAAGTCTCGCAGCCTTATGCGAATAATAAACAGTGAAGGACAAGCTTTTCACTCCTCTTCATGTTCATCATGTTTTGCTTCAAGTCATGCCCTTTGGCAACTATGCCGCAAAAATGGAAAGGGCCTTCCTGCTTGGAAATGGCGTCGCTTGGTTTCGGCCGAAAACGGCGCTGACGGTGAGTGTGCTGATGATTTTGACGGAGGCAAGCAGCGCGCAAACGTTGGCGGACCCAGGCGCGACCGCCCCAACTCCGGGGGCAAATGACATTGCCCAGTTGAGCACCAATGGGAACAAGACATCTCCCGATGGTCTGAATTACTACACCGATAACCAGACTGGCCATAGCGCCGGCGAACCGGGCCAGACGTTCACCACGGGGACCAATTCATGGGGATACCTGCTGACGTCAGTGTCGCTCAGGTCAGCCGGGCTGGATTCCTACAGTGGCATCGCCACGCCCCAGCCCTATTACCTCCACCTTTATTCCGTCTCCGGCGCCACGGCCGCGCTGCTGCAAACTTACACGTCGGCCAATGTCACCTTCAACGATGGCGACTGGCTGCAATGGAGCGGGCTTTCGCTGGAGCTGGCTGCGAATGCCACTTATGCCTGGTCGTTCGGCAAAGCAAGCTCGACCAGCGGCTGGGAGGCGCTGGGCGTCGCCAGCAACCATCCGTACGCCGGAGGCCAGATCGGGCTTTTTCCTCCCGCCGGCGGGGCGATCACCTTCGGCAGCAGCCGGGGTTTTGACGCGGTTTTCGACCTGGGATTGGCGCCCGCAGAAATGCCAAGCATAAACCAATTGACCGTGTCGCCGACGAACAACGTGTTTGCCGGGACGCTGGTGACCTTCACAGCCAGCGTGACGGGCGCCCAGCCCTTTTACCTGCAATGGCAGTTCAACAACGGCGGCGGATACAGCAACATCCCCGGGGCCGGCGCCAACACGCTGGTGCTCAACGCGGCGGTCACCAATACTGGCTCGTATGAACTTGTGCTGACCAACAGTTATGGCGCAGTGACCAGCGCCCCAGTCGCGCTTTCGGTGACACTCGACACGAATCCACCGATGGTTTTGAGCGGCTTCAACCTTGGCCCCACGAACCTGGAGGTGGATTTCTCCAAAACGGTCCAGGCGGCCAGCGCCACAAATCTGGCGAATTATGTTTTCACCGATGGCCTGGCCATCAGGGCGGCGTCCCTGGCCCCCAATGGCTCGTCGGTCATGCTCTCCACCGCGCCGTTGGTTTACGGCAGCAACTACACGCTCATCATTAATGGCATTCTCGATCAGGCTATTCCACCCAATGCGATTGCCGTCAACACGCTGGTCAGTTTCACGGCTTCTCTCCGCACTCGGATTTTGCTGGACACCGGCTGGCGGTTTCAACTGGGTGATCCGGCGGATGTCACCACCAACGTCACCTACTATCCTGAGATTTCCGATCTAGCCAAGCTGGATGCCGGTGAAGTTGGCTCCGCGACCAACACCGCCTCCGAGACCTACATGGAGACCATCCGGGTTGATATCTTGGCCACACAGGCAGGGGAGAATGTTTCGTTTGTTCAGACGAACTACGACGACAGCGCCTGGCGACAGCTCAACCTGCCGCATGATTGGGCGGTGGAATTGCCGTTCAGTTCCAGCGCGAATGGCGGACATGGTTACAAATCCGGAATCACTGGAGCTACCACTCCGAACACCATTGCCTGGTATCGTCGTGCTTTTACTCTGCCCGCGAATGATGCCGGCCAGGCGCTGTGGCTGGAATTTGACGGGGTGTATCGCAATTGTCTGGTCTGGTTCAACGGGCACATTTTGGGACGGAACGTCAGCGGCTACGAGAGTTTTTATTTTGATGTGACTCAATACGCCAATCCTGGCGGGACCAATGTTCTGGTAGTGCGGGTGGATGCCAGCCGGTTTGAGGGCTGGTTTTATGAAGGCGCCGGCATTTACCGCCATGTTTGGCTAACAGCGGTCAATCCCGTGCATGTGGCGGAATGGGGAACGTATGTGGCGACCACATCGCTGGCGGGTTCCAATGCCACCATTACCGTGCAAACCGATGTCACCAACCAAAGCGAAGTGGCGACCAGCGGGAGCAGTTTGACTTCGACCATTTATGATGCCGGCAGCCATGCGGTTGCCAGCGTGACTTCGGCGGCAAGCGTGCCGGCCGGCCAGGACTTGGTGGTGACGCAAACCATGACGATGGCGGCCAACCTGTGGTCGTTGCAAACGCCTTACCTCTACAACTTGGTGACGACGATCAGCAATCAGAACACGGTCGCGGATATTTACAACACGCCGTTTGGCGTGCGGACCGTTTCGATTGACTCAACCAACGGCGTTTTCATCAATGGCCAGCATGTGGAAATCCAGGGGATGTGCAACCATCAGGACCAGGCGGGCGTGGGGTCGGCGCTGCCGGACCGGTTGCAGTATTTGCGCATCGAAAGGCTCAAGGAGATGGGCGTGACGGGATATCGGACCTCGCATAACGAGCCTACCGCCGAATTGCTCGACGCCTGCGACCAGTTGGGAATGTTGGTGCTGGATGAAAATCGCCGCCTCGGGACCAATGCGGAGCCATTGGGAGAGCTGGGCCGTCAAATCCGCCGCGACCGCAATCATCCTTCGGTGTTCATGTGGTCGCTGGCGAATGAAGAACCCCTCCAAGGCACGGCCACCGGGGCTTCGATCATCCAGGTCATGCAGAACCTGGTCCATTCCTTGGATGCAACGCGCTTATGCACCGCCGCGCTGAATTCGGTGGGCAGCGGCTTCAGCTCGGTGCTGGATGTCAATGGCTTCAATTACGCGCTAGGCTCGCAGGATTCCTACCACGCGGGCAACCCGAACGAACCCATCATTGGCACGGAAACGTCCAGCCTGGTGAGCGATCGCGGCATGTATACAAACGACACGGTGAACGGTTACGTCTGGGGTTACGACATCGAAAACACGGCGGTGAGCTGGGGCGAGGCGGCCGAAGTCTGGTGGCCCTATTACGATTCCCGTCCGTGGTCTTCCGGCGGGTTCTCGTGGACGGGCTTTGATTATCGCGGCGAGCCGACCCCCTACGGCTGGCCCTGCATCAACTCGCATTTTGGCACCCTGGACACCTGCGGTTTTCCAAAAGACAATTTCTATTATTACCAGGCCAACTGGACGTTCAAACCTGTGTTGCACCTCTTCCCGCACTGGAACTGGTCCACGCCGGGACAACCGGTCAATGTCTGGGCTTTTGGGAATTGTCAGGCGGTCGAATTGTTCACCAACGGCGTTAGTTTGGGACGGCAATCGCTCAATGTGCAGAGCCACGTCGAATGGGACAATGTGCCTTACGCGCCGGGAACGCTCCAGGCCATTGGCTATAACAACGGCGTGGCCGTGATCACGAACACCGTGGTGACCACCGGGGCGCCGGCGGCCGTCGCGCTCTGGCCGGACCGCGGCACCATCCTGGCCGACGGCCAGGATGTGTCCGTGGTGGCGGTGGCCGTCCTGGATTCCCAAGGCTTGGTTGTGCCCATTGCCACCAATCCGGTCAATTTCACCGTCAGCGGCGGCGCCATTATCGGCGTGGGCAACGGCGATCCCAGTTCTCACGAGGCGGACAAGGGGAGTAATCAGCGCTCGGTCTTCAACGGCCTGGCCGAAGTCATCGTCCAGTCAATCAATCAACCCGGCACCATCACTTTGACTGCGGCTTCCACTGGTTTGACCGGGGCCAATATCACCATCAGGGAAGCCGCCACGCTGCCGCCGCCAGCCGCTCCCACGGGAGTGGCAGCCGCCGGCGGGAATGGGCAGGTGAGAGTCACTTGGGATGTCGTGCCGGGCGCGGCCACCTACAACCTGTGGCGGGCCAGCAGCAGCGGCGGCCCCTATGCGCCCGTCGCCGGAAACATCGGGAGCGTGAACCTGGGTTACGCCGACAACACCGTCACCAACCTGACCACGTATTATTATGTGGTCACTGCCAATGGAAACGGCACGAGCGTCAATTCGGCGGAAGTCAGCGCCACACCGGCGGCGTATGTCACCGGCCTGACGGCGGTCGGGGCCAGCGGCCAGATTATGTTGAATTGGAATGCCTTGGCCGGCGCCAGCTACAATGTGAAACGGTCCACCGTGACGGGCGGTCCCTACACCGTTATCGCTTCGGCGATAACCAGCACCAATTACAGCGACTCCAACGTGGAAACGTGCCAGACCTATTTTTACGTTGTCACAGCCACCAATGCCGGCAATGAAAGCCTGCCCTCAAACGAGGCCAGCGTGACCATGCCGGGCGGCGCTCCGCCTTCGCCCTGGCTCAATGCGGATATCGGATCGGTGGGGTTGCCGGGCAGTGTTTCGTATTGCGGCGGCCAATTTACCATCTCCGGCTCCGGGGCCGACATCTGGGGCACGGCGGACGCATTCCAGTTTGTTTATGTTTATGTTCCGGTCAGCACCAATTGCGACCTCCGCGCCCGGGTGGCGAGCATGCAAGACACCAGTGCCAACGCCAAGGGCGCCGTGATGATCCGCGAAACGCTCGCCGCCAATTCGCGCTATGCTCTGGCCGACGCGGAGCCGAGCGCGGGAATTGAGTTCCTTTGGCGAACCAACACCGCGGGCAACAGCACCTCCAGCGTGGTCAGCGGAACGCCGCCAAAATGGGTGCGGCTGACACGGACCAACAACAGCTTCCAGGCTTACTATTCGCCCGACGGCTACACCTGGACCCAGATCGGCTCAGCCGTCGTCCTCTCCAACATGGCGGTCAGCGCCTACGCCGGGCTGGCCGTTTGCGCGCACAACAACGCCGTGCTCACCACCGCGGTGTTCGACAATGTCAGCGCGAGTTTCCTTCCCGTCATCACCGCGCCGGTGCTGGCGCCGATCGCCAGCCAGACCGTCAATGTGGGCCAGACCGTGGCGTTCACCGCCAGCGCCACCGATACAAATTCCCCGCCGCCGATCCTGACGTTCAGTCTGCCCACCGCGCCGGCCAGGGCCACGCTCACGCAAACCAACAACACCAACGCCGCCTTCAGTTGGCGGCCCGCCGTGACCGAGGCCAACACCACCAACCCGTTCGCGCTGAGAGTGGCGGACAACAACTCGCCTCCCCTGAGCGCCACGCAAAACTTTTCGATCACGGTCAATCCTCTGACGTTGCCCACAGTGCCGTCGTTCGGCTGGAACAATGGCCAATTCACAATGCGTGTGACCAACAGCATCCTTGGCCCCGACTACGGAGTGCAGGCCTCCTCGAACCTGATGAACTGGAGCTTGATTTTCATCACCAATTCGCCGCCGACAACCTCCTTCCGGTGGACGGACACAAACCCGGCCACCGCGCCCGCGCAATTCTATCGCGTCAAAGTCGGCCCGCCGCTGCCGTAGCCGCAACCGGGTTTTTCAAGGTCTATCCGCGCGCGTCGTGAACAGGCCGACAATGGAACAGTCGTAAGAAGTCCAGGCCCGGTAGGTCCCGCGAAACCAGAGCACGCACGGCTCGCCGCCATAGCGGCGCGGGACATAGGGGCGCAGATTGTCCTGCGCGGAGTCCTTCGTGACCTGACGCCAGGAAAAATTCAGCCCGCCGTCGGTGGTGAGGCCGCGCCAGATTTCATAACGCTGCCCGGCGCGCAGGGGAACGCTGGCGGTGCCGGCGATATTGAAAGGGTCGCCGGCGTTGCTCGAAATATAGACGACAGCCGGGTCCCGCGGGTCCAGGCAGATGCCGCCGGCGTAGTCATCCTCCGCCGGATAAAGCGGGCGGCCGGCATGGGCGATGAAGCGCTTCTGCCAGTTTGTCCCGGTCCAGCGCGCATAGTAATAATAAATGCGGTCGTCCGCGCCCTTTTCGGGGCCGGCCACGCGATGGCGCTGCACGCTGAAGACACAAACCGGCGCGCCGTTGCCCTGCGCGCCGATTTCCCAGCACCAGGCCCGGCCGGTGGGGATCCACTGGTTGGGATCGGACTGCGCCGCGCCGCTGAATTGATAGATGACCGCCCCCCGCTCCCCGGAGTCGTGCCGGATGGGCAGATCGGAAAAACGCCGGACCAGCGCGCCGCCGGTTTTGTAAAAAGCGCCGTCCTGGTAGTAAAGGTGATAGAGCGAATTGGCGACATCCCGCGGATGCCCGTCGGTATACAGAAAATCAATGCGCCGCGCGCCGTCAGAGCTATACTTGACGTAGGGCCGGACGGTTCCACCGCGCCCCGTCTCGATGAAAAGTTGCGGCGCGGACCAGGCGGCGCCGCCATTGGTCGAGGTGAACACGGTCGGATTGTAATTGAGATCGCGCGTGAAATCGTAGATGCGGCCGCCCTCGGCCGAGAGCTGGAACGGGTTGGCGTAGGTCACGCTCGCGCCAGTGGCGGGGATGGTCTGCTCGGCGCCCCAGTCGGCGGCGGTGACTGGATTGGTGGTGAGGGAGTGCCGGAAGGCGAAGAAAGGATCGGCGCCGTGGCGCGCGTAAAGGGCGAGCAGGGTGCCGTCCTGTTCGGGCAGGAGAGCCGGAACGTCGTGGTCGTCCTGTTCGGTGCGGGTGCCGGCCCACAAATTGGTCGCCCGCCCCGTCCGCGGATCGAACACGCTCAACACCGATTTTCCATCCGCAAAGCGCACGGAGCCAAAGTAAAGCAATCCGTTGTGGAAGAGAGCCCGGGGGTCGTTATACCACGTCCACGCGCCGTCCTGGGCCAGCACGGCGAAATTGGTCTGCGCCGCCACAGCCCACGGCAGCAGCCCCGCCGCCAGGGCCGCGCTCAACCGCCGCCGGCGCGGGCGGGAAGCGGCCCGGAGGCGGGGAAGAAACTTAAGCGGTATGGCGATGTTCACTAATGTTCTCATTCGTTTGGAATCAGCGGCGGTAGCTCTTGGGCAGCATGCAAGAGCCTGAGCACGACAATTGAGTTTCCAGCGACCCGGTAAGAAATCAGATAATTCGGATACCGCCGCAATGGCCACATCCGCGCCTCGGGTGCTCGCGGAAACCCCGCTTTGGGCCCAATCTCAGGCTGAGATGCCAGCAGCTCCAATGCGGCTTCAACCGCGTCGCAGAAGCGGTCGGCTGCCGCTGGATTCGCATCCGCGATGCGCAGGACAACCTCACGGTAATCCACCAGGAACGGGCGGCGCTTAAGAACTTCGTGTCGCACGCGGTTGACGGATTGAGAGCCGCACCGACTGCAAGTCCTCACGCGTGAGTGGAGAAAGTTGGCTCTGTTCAGCCTCAAGCACCTTCTGCTCCATCCACGAGTCATTTTCCATCTTGCGCCGGACGGCTTCTTCAATAAATTCCGTGGCCGAAACAAAAGCGCCTCCGCGCACGCGTTGATCCACGTAAGCCTCAAGGTCTGGCGGTAATGTGATTTCCATACCAAACAAACTATATCCTTTTCAATCAATCTGGCAAGAAGGGGTTGCCGTCGGGCGCATCTTCACACTGCCCCCGTTTGGAGTCCCGCGTTTACGCGGCTTCTTGGAACAAGGCAGCCCGGACCCGCCTGAAGGCGGAACTCCGAACGGGTCAAGCCTTGGGGTTGCGCCGGGGGCAGTGTCAAGATGCGCCCGTTGCCCTCCGAGTCCTTTCGCGATCCGCGTTAATCTGCCTTGTTTTGTTAAGTCTAGTTTTTGCACTTTAAACTTGCGCACGGGGTTTGGACTCTGAACCTTTCCCACTGATCTTGCAAAGCGCCCAGACCACACCATTGTCTCCCATGATGGCGCAGTACCGCCGCATCAAAGGCGAACTGCCGGCCGAAGCCCTGCTCCTGTTCCGCCTGGGCGATTTTTACGAGATGTTCTTCGAGGACGCCCGGACCGGCGCGCAATTGCTCAACGTGGCCCTGACCAAGCGCGGGCAGATTCCCATGTGCGGCATCCCCTTCCACGCCGCCGGCGGTTACATCGCCCGCCTGCTCAAGGCCGGCCGCAAGGTGGCGATTTGCGAGCAGTTGGAAGAGGCCCGCCCCGGCCAGATCGTCAAGCGCGAGGTCACGCAGATTCTCAGCCCGGGCACTCATTTCGACGAGCGGCTGCTCGTGTCGGACCGGAATAATTTCCTGGCGGCCATTTATCCGTGCGGAAAAGTTTTCGGACTCGTCGCGGTGGATTTGACTACAAGTGATTTCAAGGCCACCGAAGTGGAGGGCGAAACCGCCCTGCTCGCCGAACTGGAGCGGTTGCGGCCCGCGGAGATCATTTACCCGGCCGGCGCGGCGCAAGTGCCCGCCCTGGCGCAAAACAGCGCCGCGGTCTTCAACCCGTGCGAGGATTGGGTGTTCGCGCCGGAAACGGCCCTCTTCACCGTGCGGGACCATTTCAAAGTGGCCTCGCTGGACGGGTTTGGCCTGAGGGACCGGACGGCGGCGGCCGGGGCGGCCGGGGCGGTGTTGTATTACTTGACACAACAGTTGCGGCGCGATGTCTCGGCCCTGACCCGGCTTTCGTTTTATCAGAGCGCCGATTACATGGCGCTGGACCCGGCCACGTTGCGCAACCTGGAGATTCTGGAGCCGATGCGCCGCGACGCTCCGCGCGCCGCTTCTCTTTACGGCGCGGTCAACCGCACGGTGACGCCGATGGGGGCGCGGCGGCTGCGCGACTGGCTCAGTTCTCCCCTGGCCGCGGCGGAGCCGATTCTGCGCCGGCGCGACGCGGTGCAGCTTTGGCTGGAGAACGGCGCGGCGCTGGACGAGTTCCGGCGCGATCTGGCCGAGGTGCGCGATCTGGAACGCACGCTGGGCCGCCTGGCCGCCGGCTCGGGCAACGGGCGCGATCTGGTTTCCTTGCGCCAGGCGCTGGGAAGAATCCCCGGCCTCAAACAGGTTCTCCTCCCGCTGGCCGCCGGGCCAACCGCCGGGCCGCCCGATGCTTTGCGCGAGTTGCCCATGGAGGCAGCCGCCAGCCCGGCCGGCGCCAGCCCGCCCTCGTTGCTCGAGGAATTGAGCGGGCAACTGGCCGACGCGCCCGATTTGCTGGAATTGATTGCGCGCTCCATTGCGGACGAACCGCCGCTGACGCTGAAAGAGGGCGGCTTGATCCGCGACGGCTTCGATGCCGGCCTGGACGAATTGCGCCAGGCCACGCGCGGGGGCAAGAACTGGATCGCCAAATTGCAGCAGGACGAAATCGGGCGGACCGGCATCGCCTCGCTCAAAGTGCGGTTCAATTCCGTTTTCGGCTATTACATCGAGGTGACAAAATCCAACCTGGACAAAGTCCCGCCCCATTACATTCGCAAGCAAACGGTGGCCGGGGGCGAGCGGTTCATCACGCCGGAGTTGAAGGAAATGGAGGGAAAAATCCTCGGCGCGGAGGAGCGGGCGATGAAATTGGAATACGAATTGTTCCAGCGGGTGCGCGAACAGGTGCTGGAACAGTTGCCCGCCTTGCAGCGCACGGCCGCGGCGCTGGCGCAACTGGACGCGCTGGCCGCCTTCGCCCAGACGGCGCGCCTTTACAATTATTGCCGCCCGGAAATCGGCGCCGAAGGCATTCTGCAAATCCGCCAGGGCCGCCATCCGGTGCTGGAGCAAAGCCAGTCCGGGGAACGCTTTGTGCCCAACGACCTTCTGCTGGACCGCGCCACGCAGCAGTTGATGATCATCACCGGGCCGAACATGGCGGGCAAAAGCACTTTCATCCGCCAGGCGGCGCTGATGGCGCTGCTGGCCCACGCCGGCTCGTTTGTCCCGGCGGCGGCGGCGCGGATTGACCTGGTGGACCGCATCTTCACCCGCATCGGGGCGAGCGACGACCTGGCGCGCGGGCAATCCACCTTCATGGTGGAAATGAGCGAGACGGCCAACATTTTGAACAACGCGACCCCGCGCAGCCTGATTATACTTGACGAAGTGGGCCGGGGCACCAGCACCTTTGACGGACTGAGCCTGGCCTGGTCCATCGTCGAGCACCTGCACAACGTCGTCGGGGCCAGGACGCTCTTCGCCACCCACTACCACGAATTGACGGAGCTGGCCGCCCGGCTGCCGCGTGTCAAGAATTTCAACGTGGCGGTGCGGGAGTGGAACGACCAGATCGTTTTCCTGAGAAAAATCGTGGAAGGGGCCACCGACAAAAGCTATGGCATCCAGGTGGCGCGCCTGGCCGGGGTGCCCAAGGCCGTGCTGGAGCGGGCCAAGGAAATCCTGGCCAACCTGGAACAATCCGAACTGACCCCCGAAGGCAAAGTCCGCCAGCACACCCGGCGTCCCGAACTGGACAAGCTGAAGAAGCTCGGCCCGCCGCCGCAGATGGATTTGTTCGGCTGAAGCGAAATTGTTCATTTAATGTCTATCAGGATGGCGGTTTTTTTTGGGGCGGGTGTGCGACAAGAACTTTCGCGTCTGTGGTAGGGCGGCGCTGCCGCGCCGCCCAAGAATTCAGGGCAGAGCGGCAGTTCTGCCCTACCACAATGGTGAAGATTTCTGTCCTGCGCATGTTTTGGGGGTCAACCCCGGTCAAACCTGGTTTTTTGGTTTGACCAGGTTTGACTGGATTTGACCGGAGGGTTTCTCCCGGCAAATTTTGCCTGTCTGGAGGCTGTTGCGGATGCTGTGGTCCTGGCGATAGGGTGTGGAAGCGGTTCGATTTTGGCAGTATGGGTCACAAAAATATTCTTTTTTTACCTTGATTAACTTTGATTAACTTTGATTAACCTTGATTGAGGCGGATTGCGACGCAACGGAATGGGGTGATTCCGCCGTCCCTGCAACGATGGCGGAAAAGGGAGTGTTGGGGTGGTGAAAACCGCGAAACAGGCGAAATACGAGACTCCCGAACGCGAAAAGGAATGGCGAAGGCGAGGCTTTTGGAGTGCGGCGGCGACTCGACTGAGCTCGCCGAAGTCTTGCCGCCGCTTTGGATCCAACCAATTGTGCCCGCTGGGAAAGCGGGACCGAGCTTCCCGCACTCCATACACGGTACTCCTGGCCGATTCGACTGCCACCGCTCGTCTCACGGGGACGATTGGAGCATAGGTAGTAAGAAATGTCAAGCTATTTTTAGAGAGAATTTTCAGGGGAAAGGCGTTCCCGGAGCGTCATGCCGAGTTCTGGATTGCCTGCCCGCCGTAGCTCAGAGGTCAGAGGTCAGAGGTCCGCCGTCCTGTCCGCCGTAGATTCATCGAAGGAGGAAGTGATAACGAAGGGGGAAGCTCACAGAGCAAAGGAGGGAACGTCTGCCGAAATGAGGAGGCATTTGTGGGAGTCCGCCGGAATTGCGATTCCGAATTCCCGTCTTCGCACGTTCGATTCCGCGGGATCTGCTTAGGTTTATAAGTATTTGAAGCTCAATCTGTTACACCTGACACAGGACAAAACTATAGTCTGACCCCTTCGATGTGCCGAAACGGTGATCATCGATGGGAAAAGTTACCGCATGAAAGACCAGATCGAAGCACCCTAATAAAGACGCTCAACGGCGCGCCATCAACAGTTCCCCACCGGAAACCAAGGCGTCGTCGGCGCGTCCGGATTGCTGCGAGGCACCGAGCGGCTATGGAGGACGGCCGTTAGCTCACCTGATCGGCTCTCTCCCGTTTCGATCAAACCAGAAGTCCAAATTGTCCACTCTCTTCCCCTTCCGATCGTAAGTGACGTGCTGAATTTTCACGTCGGGCTTTTCGAAGAAGAGCCGATACAGTTTGGGATAACCGGACATCCTGCTCTCGAATGTGCTCCTCTCCACCCTCGTCACCCGAACATCTCCAAAATCATTACGAAATACCGTCCTCACGTTCTTCGGAAGGTCTTGATAGGGGAGGTCAACGACCGTCCATCCAGGATATGGCTCCACGCATCCAGAGAGAACGAATGCGATAATCGCAATTGTGGCCAAAATACGCATGAGCGCGAGGCTGTTGCCGACCCGCATTATGCGAGGGTTGACTCGCTTATGGAAACACAAAAACCAGTCCCTTCGGACCGCACCCGTCGGATCCATCCGCATATTGAAACCGGCATTATCACTGCATTTTCAAACTGGCGCTAACAAAAACAGCCCTGCCACAACTCCGACCGCTGGCGTGAAGTGGCATTACTCACTTCAGGGCGGCCCTCAAGACAGCCCTGCCACAACCGGAAATGTTCCCACATGAACGACGCCGCAACGGAAGGCGGCCCAGATGCAATCCAGTCACACACGACCCTACCGCGAAATCGCCGATTGGCAACGTTCCTTTTGAAAACTCAAATGGAAGCGGCTTCGACGCGGTGGACATATTCCGCGATCTGGGCTTGCAACTGGCGCAGTTGCTCCAACGGGCCTTCGGCCAGCACGGCAAAGTTGCGCGGGTTCTTCGCCAGAATTTCATTGCGTGACGATTCCAAAATCCGCTGCATCCGGCCCATCTGTTCAATGGCCTGATAAAGTTGTTCGGTCGTTTCGATCATATCCTATCAAGGGTTCTTCGTGGAGAGGACGACGTAGTTGCGCTTGCCTTTGCGCAGGAGGAGGTGCTTGCCAAAATGGAGGTCGGCGGCGGTGATGCGGCGCTGGGAAGCGGCTTCGCGGATATTGTTGACATAGACGCCGCCGCCTTCGATGTCCTTGCGGGCCTGGCCTTTCGACGGGCAAAGGCCGCCGAGGACGAGCAGTTCCACCAGCGGCATCCCCTCGCCGGCGAGCTGGTCCTTTGCGATTTCCTTGCCGGGGACTTCGCCGACGATCTCATTGAACGTCTGTTCGGAAATGCCTTCCAGGCCGCCGCCAAAAAGAATTTCGCTGGCGCGCACGGCCTCGGCGGTGGCGGCGGGGCCGTGGATGAGATCGGTCATGGCCCGGGCCAGGGCCTTGTGGGCGGCGCGGGCTTCGGGGCGGGCGGCCAGTTCGCCGGCCAGCGCGTCAATTTCGTCTTGACTGAGGAAGGTGAAAAGTTTCAGGTAACGCTCGACATCGCGGTCGTCGGTGCGCACCCAAAACTGGTAGAAGCGATAGACGCTGGTTTTGGCGGCGTCCAGCCAGATGGCGCCGGCGGCGGTTTTGCCGAATTTGGTGCCGTCGGCGTTGGTGATAAGCGGGGTGGTGAGGCCCCAGGCGCCCAGGCCGAGCTTCTTGCGGATGAGATCAATGCCGGCGGTGATGTTGCCCCATTGGTCCGAGCCGCCGATTTGCAATTCGCACTGGAGTTGGCGGCGCAGGTGGCAAAAATCGAAGGCTTGCAGGAGCATGTAGCTGAATTCGGTGTAGCTGATGCCGGCCTCGCGGTCCTCCATGCGGGCGCGCACGCTCTCCTTGGCCACCATTTGATTGACAGTAAAATGCTTGCCGATGTCGCGCAGAAAATCCAGATAACTCACCGGGCGGGTCCAGTCGGCGTTGTCCAGGAGGCGGGCCGGATTGGCGGCGGCGTCGAAATCCAGCAGGCGGCGCATCTGGCTTTTGACGCGGGCGATGTTGGCGTCGAGCATTTCCCGGCTCAAGAGCTGGCGCTCGGCGGTTTTGCCGCTGGGATCGCCGATGGAACCGGTCGCGCCGCCGGCCACGGCGATGGGGTGATGCCCCAGCAATTGAAAGCGGCGCAAGGCGAGCAACGGCACCAGATTGCCGACGTGCAAACTGTCGGCCGACGGGTCAAAGCCGCAGTAAAGGGTGATGGGCGCGGCCAGGCGCTTGTGCAATTCCGCGCGGTCGGTGCAATCGGCCACCAAACCGCGCCATTCCAGTTCGTCAAATATATTCATGGGGCGGCCCCGCATTAGGGGAGGATTTCACATTTCTGGGTACCCTGTTTAATCTTACTCCTCATCTTAATCTCATCTCTCTCCTGCGTACGGATTAGCCCAGATATTTCATATCTCCTCCGGAAGTTGCCACACCCTGAATGGTAGGGCGGCGCTGCCGCGCCGCCCTGAATCAGGGCGAAGCAGCAGCTTCGCCCTACCAGACTATGAAATGTCCGGATTAGGAGCAAGATTAAGATTAGGATTAAGATCAAGAAAGACAACGCAAAAAGGTCAAATGCATCCTCACCTCAAAACATCCGGGTGATGCCCGTGCCCGGAACCACTTCGCCAATCAGCCAGGCGGCCTGTTTCTGGGCGCGGATAAACCGCAGGGCCGCGTCGGCCTTGTCCCCGGCCACAATGACCGTCATGCCGATGCCCATGTTGAACACCTGATAAAGCTCCGCCTCGTCCACGCCGCCGCTGGCGCGGAGGAATTGAAAAATGGGCGGCGCCTCCCATGAACCCTTGCGCACCGCGGCATCGCAGTTCCGCGGCAGGATGCGGGGTATGTTGTCAATAAAACCGCCGCCGGTGATGTGGGCCAGGCCCTTGACCGCCGGCTTGGCGCCCGCCGCGGGCGGATTGAATTTTTGCAGGAGGCGGCGCAGCAGCGGGCCGTAGCTGACATGCACCTTGAGCAACTCATCGCCCAGCGTGCTGTCCAGTTCGCGGACGAAGCTGGCCGGCTTGAGTTTCATCCGCCCGAAAAGAATCTTGCGCGCCAGGGAATAGCCGTTGGTGTGCAGGCCGCTGGAGGCCAATCCAAGGATGGCGTCGCCGGGCCGGATGCTTTTGCCGTCGGGAATGCGCGCTTTTTCCACCACGCCGACAATGGTGCCGCAGAGGTCGTATTCGCCGGGGCGGTAAAAGCCGGGCATTTGCGCGGTTTCGCCGCCGATGAGCGCGCAATGATTGGCGGCGCAGGCGCAGGCAAAGCCGGTCATCAACTGGGTGAAGACGCGGGGCCGCAGCGTCCCGGTGCCGATGTAATCCAGGAAGAACAGCGGTTCGGCGCCGAGCACGGCGATGTCGTTGACGCAATGATTGACAAGGTCCTGGCCGACGGTGTCGTGCCGGTCCATGGCGAAGGCGATTTTGAGCTTGGTGCCCACGCCGTCGGTGCTGGAGACCAGGACGGGCTGGCGGAATTTTTTGGCGTCGAGGGCAAACAGGCCGCCGAAGCCGCCCACGCTGCCGAGGACCTCGCGGCGGCGGGTGGAGGCGAGCAAGCGGGGCAGGGTGGCCTTGACCTGGTTGCCGAGGTCAATGTCCACGCCGGCGGCGGCATAGGCTTTTTGCGTCATTTGCGGGGCGGATGATAAATGCAAAATGATAAATGATAAATGATAAATGGAGGGCAACCGGGAAATGACATAATGCGTCGGTCATGGATGGTAGGGCGCGCACTCCGTGCGCGCCGCGGCGGGCAGCGGAGTGCCCGCCCTACCCTTTCCCCGCCGTCACTGGCGCATTACGAAATAACAACAAAGGGAGTGCGCCCAGCGCCCCGCACCGGATGGTTACAAACAGTTTTATGGCGTCGGTTTCCGCAGGAACGGGGTGAGGAAGTCCAGGGGCATGGGGAAGATGGTGACGGTGTTGCGGTCGCCGGAAATTTCGTTGATGGTCTGGAGATAGCGCAGTTGCAGGGCGATGGGCTGCTTGCCAATCATTTCGGCGGCCTGACAGAGCTTCTCCGCCGCCTGGAATTCGCCTTCGGCGTTGATCACTTTGGCGCGGCGCTCGCGCTCGGTCTCGGCCTGGCGGGCCATGGCCCGCTTCATGGTGTCGGGCAGGACGACGTCGCGCACCTCGACGGCGGTGACTTTCACGCCCCACGGGCTGGTGTGGCGGTCAATGATTTCCTGGAGGGTGGCGTTGATCTTGTCGCGCTTGGCCAGCAATTCGTCCAGCTCGCTTTGGCCGAGGACGCTGCGCAGGGTGGTTTGGGCGATAAGGGAGGTGGCCTGGAGAAAGTTCTCCACCTTGACCACGGCGTCCACCGGCTCGATGATCTTGAAATAGATCACGGCGTCCACCGTGACGGGCACATTGTCGCGCGTCATCACCTCCTGTTTGGCGACATTGATGGTGATGACCCGCAGGTCCATCCGCACCATTTTGTCCACGATGGGAATGAGGAAAATCAGGCCCGGCCCCTTGGCGCCGAGGAGTTTGCCGAGGCGGAAAATAACGCCGCGCTCGTACTCGCGCAGGATGCGCAAGGCGTTGGGCAGGATAAAGACGGCGAGAAGAATCACCGGCACGAGCCAGGCGAGCAGGTTGGTGGGAATGGGGAAGGAAGTGTTGTCCATAGATATTTATTTGGGTTTTAGGATTTAGGTTTGACATTCAAGGTAAGACCGTCGCGCCCGATGATTTCCGCCCGCTGGCCCTGGGCGATGGGCGTCTGGCTGACCGCGCTCCATAAGGCGCCGTCCACGAAGACCTGCCCGCCCTGCTGGTCAATCGCGGTCAGGGCCGGCGTGGTCTGGCCGATGAGGGTTTCAGGGCCGGATTTGATGGGCAGGCGCTGGGCGCGCAACCCCGCCCCAACGACGAAGAGGAGGAACACGCCTGTCAAGATGGTGGCCGGAACGATCAGCGCCGGCGACAACGCATAAGCCGGGTCGCGGTCAAAGAGCATGAGGGAGCCAATCAAGAAGGAGGCCAGGCCGCCCACCGTCAGGACGCCGTGGGTCGGGGCATAAATATCGGCGATGAACAAGGCCATCGCCACCAGGATCAACACGCCCCCGGCCACATTGATGGGCAGGACGGACGACATGTAGAGCGAGAGCACCACCGCGATGGCCCCGACCACGCCGGGCAAAATCGCCCCCGGATGGCTCAGTTCGCCGATGATGCCGTACATCGCCACCAGCATGAGGACGAACATCACTTCCGGCCGCCAGAGCATCTGAAAAACTCTTTCGCGGGCCGACATGGGAATTTCCACCACCTGCGCGCCCGCCGTGCGCAAGGTTCTGCCGGCCGATTCGCGCCCGTTGATTTGTTTGAGCAAGTCGGGAAGGTCGGGCGCGATGACATCAATGACCTTGAGCTTGAGCGCCTCGGTGGCGGTGATGGAGGCGCTTTGGCGCACGGCGGATTTGGCCCACTCGACATTGTGGTTGCGTTTGTTGGCGATGTTCTCGATGAAACTGGCGCCGTAATTTTCCAGCTTCTCGCGCATGACGCCGTTGGTCGGTTCGTCCTCGCCCGCCCCGCCGGTCAAGGACACCGGATGGGCCGCGCCGATGCTGGTGTCGGGGGCCATGGCCGCGATGTTGGCGGCCAGGGTGATGAAGGTGCCCGCGCTGGCCGCGCAAGCGCCGGCCGGGGTGACATAGACGACGGTGGGGACGACATCGGTGAACAACTTCTCGACGATCTGGCGGGTGGAATCGAGCAGGCCCCCCGGGGTGTCCAGTTGGATGACCAGGCATTGATCGTGGTCGGCGGCGGCCTGGTCCATGGCGCGCGAAATGTAGGTGGCGGTGGCCGGCCCGATCGCGCCGTCAATTTTGATCAGGCCAACTTGTTCCGCTCCGCGAAGAGCGGGCGAGGCGAGCGCCAGGGCCGCGAAGGCCGCCGCCAGGCGCCTGCAACAGATTTTCAGTGGCATAATCCGTTGTCCGTTTAAGTGCGGATAAAGATACCAGCTTGGGCGGATGGAATAAAGCACAAAAAAAACTTGATTGACCTTGATTGGGATGGACGACAGCGGGCAGTGAGCGAAGGGGGCATGATGCCGGAAAAGCAGAAAATTGGGAAAGCGGAACATCGGGAAACCCAACTGCGGCCCGCCGCCGTCCGAGCAATCCATAATCCGCATGAGGAATCTCACGCAAAGGCGCAAAGACGCCAAGCCCCAGCGCGGCAAGCCGCAACCAAAGAATTTGAACAGGAGAGAAAACAGAGGCGGAAACATTTTGCCAGAAATGCGCAACTTGCCGATAAAGCACTGCAAGGAATTCTCTGCCTTCGCGCCTTTGCGTGACAGATCCGCAACCCGCAATGGACCCATGAACTTCTCCCGCCAAGACGCCAAGACGCGAGACATTTCAGTTTTCAGCTTTTGCCTTTTCAAGCCAACTGTGGTCGGAAGATTTCACGGCCAAGCTGTTGTGCAACGTGGAATTCTGGATGGAGCGACTGCCGAAATTGATCGGCTCTTCGGAGAGTTTATCCAAGGGTCATGCCTGGCGCGGCCAGGACACAGTCTGACCGTTTCGTCTGGTTTAGGGCTTGACTTCGGGTTCCGGCGTTGATAATCTCATTGATAAATGAAGCACAAAGCTGTTGAGGTCGTCGCGATGGCGCCTAAGCAAGCCGCCGTGATTGCGCTCTGCCGTGAGTGCAAGGTTTTTGCCTCGAACAACTTCCGTAAGGTGCCAGACCGCCTTTTCCTTATTCATTTGACTGTTGCAACACACGAACAAGCGGTTGCATATTAATTTTTAGGCGCCTAGCCACGCTCACTCCTAATCCATCAAATCAAATCCAATAAAATCCTATGAAAAACCTGACTTTATATCTTGTCGCGGTTGTTGGCTCGGCGTGCCTCCTGGTGAACGGCCAAGACTCGGCGAAGAACAAGGAAACGAAGCGCGAACTTCCCGGATGGGGCACGGCGATTGATCCAGATCAGGACTGCACGTTCTTCGTTGCAGAGGACGCTCTGCTTATCACCGTTCCGGGTTCCCACGCTCACGATTTAGCCGCTGAGATCCACACCACAAACGCGCCGTGTGTGCTTCAATCCGTTCGTGGCGACTTCACCATCCAAGTGAAGGTTGAGGGCCGATTCGCACCCGGCGCCGCCTCAACGAAGGCCGGACGGACGGGCTACAACGGAGCAGCCATCGTCGCTATGGCCGATGCCCGAAACGTCGTCACCTTGGCACGGGCCGTCCTCAAACGCCGCGGCGAGGAGGCGGAGCCATACGCCAACTTTGAAATTCGTGTTGCCGGAAAGCTTCAGCGCATGGGGCTGACGGGCGACCACCCAGTGCCTAAAGCCGGGCCTGTGTTCCTGCGGCTGGAACGGCGCGGCTCGAAGTTCCTTGGTGCCGTGAGCGCGGATGGGATTAGCTGGGATGTTCTCGAAGCAAAGGAAATCCCGGCAGAGTGGCCCAAAGAACTTCAGACAGGCATTGCCGCCATCAGCACCTCCAAGGATGAATTCAATCCACGATTCTCGAAGCTCCAAATCTTCAAATAGGCGCCGAACCATGCGCAGCAGCGAATGCGGCCAGGGCGTTCCGGTTGCAATCCACGCGTCCTGCGGGCCGGATCTTTCCCCTCCGTGACAGCGGAAAGCAAGAGAGACAGTCCCAAAACCGGCCCTCTCCTCCACAAGTGTGCGGAGGCGAGGGAGAAAATGCCGGAGATTTCCCTTCATGAGCCAGCCGTGCTCCGGAGGGGCGAACGAAAAGGGGTGTTGGCGTTCCGACGAGCGACTGATGGAGGATGGTGATTTTTTGGAATGCCAATTTAGTCACGGCTCGACGGAGTCTCGCCCTGCCGAGTTTGAGGCTTGACGGAGTCTTCCGCCTGCGCTTGGCCTACGGCGGACAGGCGCCCTACCGAGGTTGAGGGTGGCAACTTCGGTCATTCCGGCAGGAAGCGGTAGCCGACGCCGCGCACGGTGTCGAGATACTTGGCGGCCACGCCCAGCTTTTCGCGCAGGCGCCGCATGTGGGTGTCCACCGTGCGGGTGTCAATGTGGGTCTCGTACTCCCAAACGTCGCGGAGCAATTGCTCGCGGGACTGGACATGGCCCAAGCGCTGGACGAGCACGGCGAGGAGTTTGAATTCCGTGGCGGTGAGTTCAACGCGCTTGCCTTTGACCGTGACAACATGGCGCGGCACGTCCAACTGGAGGGGGCCGAAGGAAAAAGTGGTGCGCGGGGCGGCCAGGGCCTGGCGCTCCTCCAGGCGCTTCTTGACACGCAGGACCAGTTCGCGCGGGCTGAAGGGCTTGGGCACGTAATCGGTCGCGCCCAGTTCCAGCCCGACGATGCGGTCAATCTCCCCGGCCCGGGCCGTGAGCATGATAATGGGAATGCCGTTGGTTTTGGGGTCGCGCCGCAGCAGTTTGCAGACTTCCAACCCGTCCATTTCCGGCAGCATCAAATCCAGCAAAATCAAATCGGGCGCGGCGGAGCGGGCCTTGCGCAAGGCATCCGCGCCGTCCAGCGCCGTCTCCACGAGGAAGCCGGCCTGGGTGAGATTATAGCTGACTAGGTCCAGGACATCGGGTTCATCATCCACGACCAGAACTTTGGATTTCACCCGGCCATTATCACCCAAGATCCCTTCAGGGCGCAACGGCGGCAAGGTGACAAATCGGTGACAAAAGTGTGGCTTTGCGCCGCTGCTGGCTGATCGTGCCATGCCACATCACCAATTTGTCTTGCAGCATTTGTTGGGTTGCCGAAACCATTGCCGCCAGTTGCTTATCTGGAAAGTCGGGAGATTCAACGACCGACGAAAGCAATTTGCCAAATTGCAGCAACCGCTCCACCGTCGCCTGATGGCGCGCCAGCAAGTCTTCAGCGGGACTGTCCAGAAGATGTTCATCTTCCCAAAGGGTCAACGCGCTGGCGCATTCGCTCCATTCTTCCGCCGCGGCGCCCAGCTCTCTGGTCAGTCGTTTTTCCAAATGACCGACGCAATCTGTCGCCAGCGGCACGGTCAGGGTATCTGCTGTCATGTTTCCATTATGCTCTTTGATGCCAGGGAAGGCAAGTTCGCGAAATAGTGGGCCGTGTCCCAATTTGTTGTAGGGTCGGTGCTGCGCCCCGATTTTGAGCCACAGGCTCGACACTACAAATTTGGACACTGCCGAATAGTGTATCGCGAAATAGTGCGTCAGTCATGGGTGGGCAAGGAAGGTGGGGCGGGCAATTCCCTGCCCGCCGCGGCGCGCACGGAGTGCGTACCCTGCCATCCAGCACTAAGCAATACAATTTTTTTCTCGACATGCGCGGCTGCGTTGGTAGAATGAAATACACCCACATTGCCGGAGTTCAATGTGGGTGTATTTCGTGTCAGATCACCCAACCTGCACCTTTCATACTTGTCTGCCGTAAGCTCTGCGAGGGCGGAGGCCCCAGGTTTCATGTTGGATCACCCAACCTGCACCTTTCATACTCCGATTGCTTTCCCCGCCGTCACTGACGCATGACATCGCGAACTTCATTTTTCCTTCGGAGTTTTTGGCCGCTCGTGTTTTAATCGCGCCATGAATCAGCCGGCCGCCGGATTTAGTTTTCAGCAGGCCGCCCGGAACGCCATGTTGCGCGAAGGGTTCAAGCCGGATTTTCCAGCGGCCGTCCTGGCGGAGGTGAAAGCGTTGCCGGATTCTCCCCCCGCCGCCTCGGGCCGCGATTTGCGCAATCTGCTCTGGTCGAGCATTGATAACCCGGACTCGCGCGACCTGGATCAGGTGGAATGGGCGGAACGGCTGCCCAATGGAGACATCCGGGTGCTGGTCGGCATCGCCGATGTGGATGCGGTGGTCCAGACCGGATCGGCGGCCGATCTGCATGCCAGGGACAACGCCACGTCGGTTTACACGGGCGGGCCGGTCTTCTCCATGCTGCCGGAACGGCTTTCCACGGACTTGACCTCGCTGTGTCAAGATGAGGACCGGGCGGCGCTCATCATGGAGTTTGTGCTGGACGGCGGCGGGGAAGTCCACTGCGCGGATGTCGGCCCGGCGACCCTGCGCAATCACGCGCGTTTGAACTACGACCAGGCGGGAGAGTGGCTGGACAGCCAATCCGGCGCTCCTTGTCAAGGCGCCGCCCCGGCGGGCCTGTGCGACCAACTGCGGTTGCAGAAGGAGGCCAGCCAGCGCTTGAAGCGCTTCCGGCGGGACCACGGCGCGCTCACCCTCGGCGGGGTGGAGAGCGTCCCCATTGTGGTGGACAACCAGGTGGAGCGGTTCGCGATTTTGCAGGAGAATTCGGCCCGGGACATCATCGAGAGCTTCATGATCGCGGCCAACGAGGCCATGGCGCGCTTTCTGCGCGGACGCAATTGGCCGTGTCTGAGGCGGGTGGTGCGGACGCCCAAACGCTGGGACCGCATCCAGCAAATCGCCGCGCAGCTCGGTTTTCAGTTGCCGGCGGAGCCGGACCCGAAGGCGCTGGGCGAATTTCTGGACCAGAGACGGCAGGCCGATGCGGCTCATTTTCCCGAATTGTCGCTGGCGGTTTTGAAGTCGCTGGGACCGGGTGTTTATGTGGTCGAGGCGCCGGGGACGGAGCACGAGGGGCATTTCGGCCTGGCGCTGAACGATTACACCCATTCGACGGCGCCCAACCGCCGCTACGCGGATTTGGTCATGCAACGGCTGCTGAAGGCGAGTCTGAGCGCAGGCGCGGTTCCCTTGACGCAAACCGAACTGACCGCGCTGGCCGATCATTGCACGGAGCGCGAATCCGCGGCGCGCAAGGTGGAACGGTTCATGAAAAAGGTCGCGGCGGCCGCCCTGCTCGCCCCGCAAATCGGGCGCCCATTCGACGCCATTGTCACAGGCGCATCCGAGAAGGGAACCTACGCGCGGCTGTTGAGCGTGCCGGCGGAAGGCCGGATAGTCCGCGGCGAACGGGGCCTGGATCTGGGCGAGGAAATCCGGGTCCGCCTTCTCGGCGTGAACGCGGAACGCGGCTTCATTGATTTCGAGCGCATCGCGGCTTGACCCGCAGCCAAGTCAGGCGGATTCCTTGCCGGCGTATTTCTTGCCGGCCGTGTCCACCCGGATGGTTTCCCCTTTGGCGATGAATAACGGCACCATGATTTGGAGTCCGGTTTCCAGCCTGGCTTCCTTCCAGGTCGAATCCGAGCCGCCCCGGACGGGCGCAGCGGTGTCCACGACCTTGAGCGGAATTTGCGGGGGGAGGACGATGTCCAGCAGCCGGTCATCGAGGAGCAGGGCTTTGTATTCCTCGTTTTCCTTGAGGAACCAGCGGCGCTCGCCCAGTTGCTCGTCACTGATGTCCAGTTCATCGAACGTCTCCGCGTCGAGAAAAAAGTGCAAGCCGCCTTTGCTGTAACTGTAGGTGATGCGGCGGGTCTGCAATTGCACGGCCGGCACGCGCTCGTTGTCGGCGAAAACGCGTTCCACAATATGGCCGGTGGTGAGATGACGCAGGCGGGTGTGGAGCTTGTGGCGCGTTTGCGCGGTGCCGCTGACGTGGAACTCTTCGACGACGTGCGGGCCACTCTCCAGCATGAGCACCATCATGCGTTTGAACTCGGACGGCAGAACCGTTTGCATCATGACCTCCATCCTGGGCCGGGTTGGTCTGGCCCGGCGGTTGTATATCCCATGTTTAATGCCAGCCCTGCGCGGCGTCAAGCGCGACCGGCAAACGGTGGTGACAAATCTCGAATCATTAGCGAAATGCTTGCGGATTCACCCAAAAGGTGGTTGGGTTTCGGGCGAAAGGTTCCGTCGGCGGGACGCCGACGGATGCGGTCGAGACGACCGCGCTCCCGGAAAAGTCGCTAATGATGGGGTGACAAATTTGCAATGTCGAGCCTGTGGCTCGAAATCGGCGCGGGTATGTGTTTAGCGGGGAGGCGACTGCTCCCGGGAAAAACCTCTTCGGGCAAACTCACCCGCTCAGGTTGACGATGGGCTTTTGGCCCCAGGGGAGGACCGTCCGAACGAA
>Ga0326728_10007560_pt1 | contig 27741 bp, 29 predicted proteins | sample MB3enrmetagenome_FD_207602 | JGI IMG/M metagenome (GOLD analysis project Ga0326728, IMG submission 207602) | Lab enriched peat soil microbial communities from McLean, Ithaca, NY, United States - MB31MN | ecosystem: Environmental > Terrestrial > Soil > Wetlands > Peat | place: USA: New York...
ATCAGCGGCTGAAGCTGCGCCGTGGCAGTGGCGTGGCCAAGGTCGCGATGGCGAGAAAGCTGGCGGTACGGATGTACTGGATGCTGCGCGGCCAGGCCAGTTATGCGCAGCTGGTTCGCATGCAAGGCAGCCCGTGGGCCACCCCGGTGAAGGAGTAACTCATCGTTGGGCTGATTGGGCGCCTTGCCTCCCTGAAGAAGTCGGGGAGTCTGAACAACGAATCATGGTCGGAAGTAGGAGACCGGATAGATGGTTGGTGGAACCAAACTTCCATCGCAGGATTCTGAAAGCGGGCCTCGGTCGCATGAGCAAAAGCAACACCAAGAGCAACACCAAAACCTTCCACGAAAAGGAAAGTCAAAACCTTTCGCCGATCCAGGTGTCTCTTGACAACGCCGACACGGTTATAGAGGGGCTGGCCCACATCTGCGGCTCAAATCAGAAATTTTGCAGGGGATGGGCCGCCCCGCTTCTCGCGCTTTTCTGGATCGGGGATTCCACCGTTTCCAGAACGGGATGCTCTAACGGGCGTCAGCCCGCCAAATTACGAGGTGTGTAAAAATTACCGTGTAAAATTTACACTGTTATGTCTGTTTTACCACGCCAGTCCCCTAGCATTATCAATGACTTAAACGGGTGAAAGAGTCATTATCACTGACCATAAGTCACTATCAAACCCAGTGCGTTCCCCTATTTTCGCTTTTTGTGCGCCCAACCCTCACTCCCGCGCCTTCTTTCTCTCCTCCACCATCGCCTTCCGCAGGGCCCGGTTGATCCGCGTCTGGTAGCCCCGCCCAGCCCGTTGGAACCACGCCACTACGTCTGCGTCCAGCCGTAACGTCACCGGCTTCTTCACCGGCTTGTACATACCCGCCAGCTCCTCCGGCAGGTACCGCGGAAGCCTTCTCGACCCCGCGGACGCCTCAATTTTCGTCACTTTTCTGGGCGTCTTCGCCCGCTTCGTAACCCGTTTGCTTGCTTTCATTGAAGTCCTCGTGTAAGTACATAATACTACTGACACAAACAGCAGTACAATGTTCCACGTGGAACACTTCTCGAGTTTGCCCGCCCCACTTGCGAGTTACTGCCGCAGCAGGTTCTTGGCGATGAAGTACACGTTCGCCGGACGTTCGGCCAGCCGCCGCATGAAGTAGGGATACCACTCCGTGCCGAACGGAACATAGACGCGGACGCCCCAGCCCTCTTTCACCAAGCCCTGCTGCAGGTCGCGGCGGATGCCGTGCAACATCTGGAATTCAAACGAGTTGCGCGGAATGTTCTCGCGCGTGGCGAAGGCCTTGGCTTGGTTGATAATCGACTCGTCGTGGGTGGCGAGGCCATGAAAGACGCCGCTCTTCATCAGGGTCTTCATCAGCTTCACGTAGCTGGCGTCGACCTCGGACTTCTTCTGGAAGGCAATGTCGGCGGGCTCTTTGTATGCGCCTTTGCAGAGGCGAATGCGGATGCGCTCGGCGAGCAACTTCTCGACGTCGGCCTCGGCGCGGCGCATATAGGACTGGATCACCGTGCCCACGTTGTTGGCGTTTCCCGGAACGCGGTGAAGTTCGTGAACGAAGTCGAGGGTGCGCTGGGTATAGGGAGAGCCTTCCATATCGACGCGCACAAAATTCTTCGGCGTCATGCTGGCGGCCTTGGCGACCAGCCCGCGCACGATGTCGTAGGTCATCTTCTCGTCCACGTCGAGGCCCATGTGGGTCAACTTGAGACTGATATTCGCGTTCAGCTTGTGGGCGGCGATTTCGTCGAGCATGTGGTGATAAAGCTCGGCGCTGGCGCGGGCTTCGTCGGCGTTGGTAACGTTCTCGCCCAGATTATCGATGGAGACGCCGGCGCCAAATTGATTGACGGCGGCGGCGGCGCGAATAGCATCGGCCACATCTTTGCCGGCGACGAAGCGTGAGGAAGTGCGTTGGCCGAGACGGGAACGTTCGGCAAAGCCGCGCAATGAGCGGCTCCTCGACAATGCAATAAAAATTGCCCTTAACATGAGGTACCCGATTTTCGTGGATTATGACTACCAGAGGCTTTCGTTGGCATTCCAGTACCTTTTATCATAAAGGGAAAGAAGCCCGACATGACCTGGATCACCGCCGGACGTGACCACGCCGCAAGCGGCCCTCCGGCAATGCAATGAGTATTGTCCCAAACATGCCGCCACCATCGTCGAAACGACGTACTACGCTTCGTTGCAAAATAGTAGTTGACTAGACAGATGACTAGTCAATATAATAAAAATCGTATTCCAGGAGGTGAAGCTTGGCTTCGTGGCAAGTGCAAGACGCGAAAGCGCGTTTTAGCGAGTTCTTGGACGCCACCATCAAGAAAGGCCCGCAAGTCGTTACCCGCCGCGGAATTAAGACCGCAGTTCTCGTGCCGATCGAAGAATGGGAGCGGCTGCAAAAGGCTGCCCGGCCCAGTCTCAAGGAATGGTTGCTCGCACCTGAGCCTCGCTTTGACGACCTGATCGTGGAGAGGCGCAATTTGCGTCGCCGTCCTGTTGTGGAGTTCGAGTGAATCAGTATCTGCTCGATACTAATGTAATCTCCGAACTGCGGAAAGTGCGTCTGCACGGAGCGGTGGTAGCTTGGTTCAACGCCATGAGTGAGGAAAAGTTGTTTCTTTCCGCCGTGACGCTAGGTGAAATTCAGGCGGGGATTGAGCGGTCAAGGCGTCAAGACCCGGCGAAGGCGGGCGAGATGGAGCGTTGGCTCGAACAACTGCCCGCTTCCTATCAGGTGCTCCCGATGGATACGGCGTGCTTTCGGGAATGGGGCCGCATCATGGATCGGAAGCCGCTGGAGTTGCTAGAGGACGCCATGATCGCTGCGACCGCGCGGATCCATCGTTTAATCGTCGCTACCAGAAATGAACGAGACTTCAAGCAACTTGGGGTGCGGGTCTTCAATCCCTTCAAGAACTAACCGCCACATCGCAGGCAAGGCGCGGCATGCCTCGTCTCTACACGAGCCGGCATCCTGCAAAGGCCAGCGATCGTGTAAAATAGCCGTTTACTTATGAACCTCTCCGCCATTCAGCACGCCTTACGCGAGCGCAACATCGACGCTTGGCTCTTCTACGACCATCACCATCGCGATCCGATCGCTTACCGCGTTCTTGGGCTGCCCACAGGGCTCATGGTGACGCGGCGCTGGTACTACTTGATTCCCGCCCAAGGCGAGCCCGTCAAGCTGGTGCATAAGATCGAGTCGGGGCACTTGGATTCCTTGCCGGGCGCGAAGCAACAGTACGCCGGATGGCAGGAACTTTTCGACAGCTTGAAGCAGATCCTGGGCCCGTATCGCGATGTGGCCATGCAGTTTTCGCCCAACAACTTCGTCTTCACCATTTCGATGGTGGACGCGGGAACGGCGGACTTGATCCGCGGGCTGGGCAAGAACATTATCAGCGCGGCGGACTTGATCGCGCAGTTTGAAGCGACGCTGACGGAGGAACAAATCCAGTCGCACTTCGCGGCGCGCGATGCCATCGACGCGATCACGGCGGAGGCGTTCAAGGAAATTGGGCGGCGGGTGCGCAGCGGCGGCACGCACGAGCATGAAATTCAGCAATTCTTCATGGAAGCGTTCCAGCGCGAGAACCTGGTGACCGACGATCCGCCCATCGTGGCCGTGAACGCCCACAGCGGGAACCCGCACTACGAACCAAGCGCCAGCCGTCCGGCGCCGATTCGCGAAGGCGACCTGGTCCTGCTGGACGTGTGGGCGAAAAAGAATACGCCGGGCGCGGTTTACTACGACATCACATGGATGGGATTTGTGGGCCCGGCCCCGTCGGACCGGCAGCGCGAGCTTTTCAAGATTGTGAGCGGAGCGCGCGATATCGGCGTAAAGACAGTGCAGGATGCGGTCGCCGCCGGCCGTCCGATCGCAGGCTGGGAAGTGGACCGCGCGGTGCGCAACCACATCAAGCAGGCGAAATACGGCGACTACTTCATCCATCGCACCGGCCACTCGATTGCCACCGAGGTCCATGCCAACGGCGCCAACATGGACGATTTGGAAATCCACGACGAGCGCCGCATTCTGCCCAATTCCTGTTTTTCGATCGAGCCCGGAATCTACCTGCCCGAGTTCGGCGTGCGCTCGGAATTGAATGTGCTGGTGCGGCCCGGAAGCGCCGAGGCCACAGGTAAAATCCAACGAGAGATCGTGACCATCTGAATGGCCAAGCCGACAACAACGACAGATAAGGCGAAAGATAAATCCAAGAGCGCAGCCAACGAGCCGGAGTATCCGCTCACGGCGTTGGCGGTGGTCGCGCCGATTGTGGGCTGGCTGATTCCGGGCGGCGGACACATCCTGCTGAAGCGCTACGTGCGCGGCATTCTTCTGCTGGTGTCGGTGACCGCGATGTTCGTGATTGGCCTCGGCATGCACGGGCGGATTTACCAGCCGAATGGCGGAGACATCCTCGACATCCTCGGCTTTGTCGGCGATGTGGGCGCGGGCGCGCTTTATTTTCTGGCGCGCATTATGGATTGGGGCAACGTGATGGCCGCGAACGCCGCGGCAGATTATGGCAAGACGTTTTTGATCGTGGCCGGCCTGTTGAACTTCATCGCGGCGGCGGATGCGCATCACATTGCGCTGGGGAAGAAACCGTGACCATCCACTTGTCTCACTTCTCGGCTGCGGTGGTATTTGCGCTGTTCGCGTCGGTAGTCTTCGGCATCACGCAGCGCCATTCGACGAAGGAGCAGGTACGTTACGGCCTCTACTGTTTCGCCCTGTTCGTCGGTGGAGTTATTCTGGCGGGATGGGTGATGGCGCTGATACGCCGGTAAGTGGATCGCAGCACTCAGCTCTCAACTTTAGGCTTTTGGTCTCCAATTTCCAGCGGACAACTTCGGATGTTATTATTCGGGCGGTTCGGCTTGCAGGCCGTCGCCGGGAGCCAGCGGAAGGTGGGCCGCTCCATCGAGCAAGACCCGTTCCTGCAGGGAAAATGTGCGGCTGTACTGCTCCGAGTTGATCAGCCGATCGCGCTGTTCCGGCGTCAGGTTGCGCATGCCGCGGATCGCCTGATTGACGGCCTTGCGGCGCTCTTGCGGCAACTGCTTGAATTGCTGAAAAAGTAAGCGCGCCTCCCGCTTCTGGTCGGGAGTCAAGTGCTCCCAGGTCTCCATGCGGTTGAGTACGCGCTCCTGCTGCTCCGGAGGCAGGCTGGAAAAATGCTGCAACCGGTTTCGCAACCGGGCTTGCTGTTGCGGCGGAAGCTTGCGGAACTGCGCATCGTTTTCGAGCGCGCGGCGCTGCTCGGCGGGCGTCATGTCCTTGTAGCGGCGGAGCCAGTTTCCGGCGTGCCCGGGCAGGTTCTGCGGCGAATGAACTTGATTGGGTCGGCTGGCGCTGGGAGGACCTTCTTTCTGAAAGCGGTGCCATTGCCCATCCGCAGCTTGCGATGGCGGATGCTGTTGCTGTGGAGATGGCGGCGGCGAATACCGGCTTTGGGCGAACGAGGGTTGGGCGAACGACAGCGCCAGCAGCAGAAGCGCCATCAAACCGCACGCAATTTTTCCCCCGCCCAACATGCCTTTGTCCCCTCTTACTGGTCTTACATCGCTTGCGAATCTTACGGATTCGCGGTTACATCGTCCTGCACCTGCAGTTCGTCGAGCATATCGAAATCGGCGTACAAATCGTCGTTCCTGTCCAGCGCCTGCAAGTCACCAACCGCGGTCCCCGGCTCAACCGGCAGGCCGAGGGATGGAGGCTTGGTCGCGATGGCTTCGATCTCGTAGAAATACGGCTTGCCGCCAATGCCAACCGCCAGCGCTCCAGCAAAGCATACAGCCGCGAGCGACATGGCCCACGCCGGACGCCGCAACCAACTCATCCAGTTCAGCCATCCGGCCGCCGGACGCGCCATTTCTTCGCGTCTTTCTTCGGACAATCGCGCCCGCACGCGGGTGTCGAAATACGGAGACGGCTCGGGCGCTTGCCATTCATCGAGCAGCGCCATGGTTTCCCGCAACTCGCGCAGATGGGCGGCACAGGCGGCGCAAGATGCGATGTGTTTTTCGACCTCCGGCTCCAGCGTCGAACTTCCGATGCCAGCGGAAATTATTATGTCCGGCAACAGTTCGCGAATTTCGTGGCACTTCATACTGCTATCCTCTACTTCCCTTACTTCCCCGAAACAAACTCTCTGAGCTGTTCGCGCAACGTTTCGTAGGCGCGGAATAGCAACGACTTGGTGGCGGACTCGCTCAGCTTCAGCGCGCCCGCAATCTCACGGTAATCCATCTGCTGAAACTTGTGCATGACGACGGCCAAGCGCTGGCGCACGGGCAGCGCGTTCACAACGTTGCGGATGGCCGCCAGCCGCTCTCGCTTCACAATCTGCTCTTCGGCGCTGAGCGAGCCGTCGGCCAGGTCGGGCGTCGTGCCCGTTTCCTGGTCCGGCTCGTCGAGGCGCAAGGTGTTTTCCGGACGCTCATGGCGCGTATCGCGCGCGTGGTTGACGGCCAAGTTGGTCGCGATGCGATAGAGCCAAGTCGTGAACTTCGCGCTCGGCTCGTAACTGGCGCGTGAGCGGTACACGCGCAGAAATACTTCCTGCGCCAGTTCTTCCGCAGTCGATGGGTTATGGCACATGCGGTACATAAAGCCAACCATGGGCCGGCGATATTTCCGCAACAGGTACGAGAAGGCGGATTCATCGCCCATCTTCACTCGCAGCATGGCATCGACGTCGGAAGCGGCCTCGGCGGAATTTGGCATAGCAGCGGGCGTGGCCTGGGGCGCAGACGGAGACTCTCCCGCAAAGTGCAGCAGCCCCGGATCAAGCATTCCACGACTCGGCACTCCACCATCCAGCAGCCCCCGATCCATAGCGACACTGCTCACACCAGTAGAAACCCCGTCCGAGGGAGAAAGTTGCGCGGCGTCAGGCGCAGGAAGGCCTGCGGAAGTGTTTTCCCGTGAATCGGTTACGGATCGAGGGTCGGGAATGTCGGAAGCAGCCATGCGAGTTCGATGAAAAGAGGCTACCGGGAGCGGTGAACGCGGTCAAGAGGCTGGGTGGCTGCCGAACGGACGGGTGCGATTTGTTACAATAAAAAAACCGCAGGCAATCCAGTGGGCGCATAACTCAGCGGTAGAGTGCCATCCTCACACGGTGGAAGTCGTAGGTTCAAATCCTACTGCGCCCACCAGTCACCTCGCATTGCGGAATTTTCCAAACGCCGCGCGCCGGGCCGTATCCGATTGGTTCTTCCCCCTATCCCGCGCCATCCCCGCTGAAATGCTAAGATTTCCGTCATGCCATTGCGCAGCATAATCAACAAGGTCACGCACGCGGCAGGAAAGCCCACGTCAGGAAAAACTCGCGGTCGTAAGGTCGATCCGCACGCCGCGGCGGAATTGGTCGTCATTACCGGCATGAGCGGGTCGGGCAAGGCTTCGGCGCTCAAGGCGTTCGAGGACCTGGGCTACTACTGCGTCGACAACCTGCCGGTGGAGCTGATTCCACGCTTCGCCGAACTTGCGCTGCAGTCGGGAGAAATTCCGCGCACGGCGCTGGTGGTGGATGTGCGCGAGGGAGCGCAACTGGAGAAGCTGCCGGCGATCCTGAAGTCGGTGAAGCGGACGATCCCGACGCGGGTGATCTATCTGGAAGCGAGCGATGCCGCATTACTGCGGCGCTTCAGCGAGACGCGGCGGCCGCATCCGCTGGGCACGGGCACGACGGTGCGGGCGTCGCTCGGGGCCGAACGCAGGCATTTGCGGGCCATTCGCAAGATTGCCGACCTGGTCATCGACACTTCTAAATTCAACGTTCATGAGCTGCGGGCGCACTTGACCGACCGCTTCAAGCAGCAATCGAGCAGTCAGCAGACGATCCTGGTTTCGTGCGTAAGTTTCGGATATAAGCACGGCTTGCCGGAAGATGCCGACCTGGTGTTCGATGTGCGCTTTCTGCCCAATCCGCATTTTGTGCCGGAGTTTCGCGGTCTGACGGGCCGGCATCCGCGGGTCGCCAAATATATCCGGTCGTTCCCGCAAACGCAGGAGTTCATCAACCGCATCTCGGATCTGCTGGTGTACTTGCTGCCGCACTACGTTCGCGAGGGCAAGAGCTACTTGACCATCGGCTTTGGATGCACGGGCGGACAGCACCGCTCGGTGATGATCGCCGAGGATGTCGGCAAGCGGCTGAAAAAAGCGGGATACAAAGTGAAGGTCGCGCACCGCGACAGCCCGAAGTAGACAAGACGCCGCTCGCTGTTCGCTGGTCGCTCTTCGCTCCACCAGTTTGGCAACGGAAGCTGGCATCACGCCGGGCATGTAGAATTGAGCCTTACACGCATGGCAACTTCCACAGTGGCGGGCGCGAAGATTGAAGGAACACCGGCAACGCCGCACTCACTAACCCGCCTGTTGCGCTACGTTCTGCCTTACTGGTGGCCGTTTCTCGCATCGGTGGCGCTGATGGCGCTCGTGGGACTGCTCGACGCGGGCCGGGTTCTGCTAATCGGTCCAATTTTCGATAGCGTATTGAAGCCCGGCTCCCAGGAAAAGACCATACCGTTGTTCAAGTTGCCGGGCAGCGAGCGTTTTCTGAACCTTCAACAATTAGTTCCGTCACACTTTCACAATCCATGGACGATGGTTGCCTTCGCACTGGTGGCAGCCACGGTATTGAAAGGGATCTTCGATTACGCCGGGACTCTCCTCGTAAATTACGCCGGTTTTGGCATGATCACGGACCTGCGAAACGATTTGTATAACGCCATCCTGCGGAGTTCGGCGGCGTTTTTCACCAAGCACACAACTGGCACGTTGCTCTCGACCATCGTCAACGATATCGAGAAGGTGCAATTCGCGATGTCGAGCGTGCTGGCGGAATTCTTGCAGCAGTTTTTTACATTTGTATTTATTGCGGCAGTGGTGGTTGAGCTCGGAGGAAAGCTGGCGTGGGTGTTGCTGCTTTTCCTCCCCGTGATTCTGTACTCGTCGAGAAAAATCGGCCGTCGAGTGCGCACCACGACGCGGGGCGGGCAGGATAAGCTGGCTGAGATCCAGAACATTCTGCACGAAACGATTACGGGCAACCGGATCGTTAAGGCGTTTGGCATGGAGAACTGGGAAGTGGGGCGCTTCCGGGCCGCTGCGCGACGGTTGTTCCGGGCAAATCTGCGGCTGGTGGCGGCGTTTGCAATCAGTTCTCCATTAATGGATATTCTAGGCTCGATCGCCATTGCCCTATTGATACTGATGGGCAGGGACCGGATTAACCACCACGTTTTCACGGCGGGAACGTTTCTCGCTTTCATTGTGGCGGTGTTCAAGCTGTACGATCCGGTGCGCAAGTTCGCTTTGTTTAACAATAATTTTCAGCAGGCCGTGGGCGCCTCGTCGGAGATTTTCCGCTTTATGGATATGGAAGACGAAGTGCGCGAGAAGCCGGGCGCCAAGCGGATGGGAAAGTTTGTGCGGGCGATCCGTTTTGCGGACGTGAATTTTTCCTATACGAAGGCCGAAGATTCGCCGGTCGTGCTGCACGACATCAATCTGGAAGTGAAGGCGGGCGAGGTGCTGGCGGTAGTGGGATCGAGCGGCGCGGGCAAGAGCACGCTGGTGCACCTGATTCCGCGATTCTTTGACGTGAGCGGTGGACGCATTCTGATTGACGGCAACGATGTGCGCGATGTGACCCTGGAGTCGCTGCGCTCGCAGATCGGCATCGTCACGCAAGACACGGTGTTGTTCAACGATACGGTGAGGAACAACATCGCCTATGGCCAGCCGCATGTGCCACAGAAGCGCGTGGAAGAAGCGGCGCAAGCGGCGCGCGCGCATGAATTTATTGCCGCGCTTCCAGACGGTTACAGCACCATGATCGGGGAACGCGGAGTGCGCCTTTCCGGCGGCGAGCGGCAGCGCATCGCCATTGCGCGGGCCATCCTGAAAAACGCGCCGGTCCTGATTCTGGATGAAGCGACGTCGGCGCTGGACAGCGAGTCGGAATCGCTGGTGCAAGCGGCACTGCAAAATTTGATGAGTGGGCGTACTGTGTTTGTGATCGCGCATCGGCTCTCGACCGTGCGCCGCGCGGATCGCATCGTGGTGCTCGATAACGGCACCATCGGCGACATTGGCGCCCATGAAGAGTTGATGCAAAGATTGGGCACGTACCGGCGGCTTTATGAATTGCAGTTTGCCGAAGCGGACGCGCCGAAGACGTAAAAAGGTTTCATAGTTGCAAGGTTTCAAGGTAAAGCGTCCGAGATTGCAGCGGCTTATTTCGCCCGTGGAGTTTTTAACCTTGATACCTTGCAACTTTGAAACCTTGAAACTCTGAAACCTTGAAACCTGGAACTTTATGACACTTCGCTCCATGACGGGATTCGCGCAAGTCAAAGGGCAGGTCAATGCTCAACTGGCGTTTGCGCTGTCGCTGAAATCGGTGAACCACCGTTTCCTGGATCTTCACTTCCGGCTGCCCTCGGATACCGACGCGCTCGAGATGAAGCTGCGGCGGATTCTGAAAGAGAAACTGGCTCGCGGCCACGTCGAAGTGATCCTGAACCTGGATCGCTCGGGCACGAATGGGGTTGCGCTCAACCGGCAACTGATTGCCGGCTACGTGGAAGCGTTCCGCGCCGCTGCCGATGAATTTGGTGTGGACGGCGAGCCCGATCTGAACGTGGCGCTGAGAATGCCGGGCGCGATGGATTCGGGCGCCGAGAAATCGGCGGAAGAATTGGAGACGGCGGTCATGGCGCGAGTGGAAGAAGCGCTTTCGCGGCTGAATGTGATGCGCGAGGAAGAAGGCCGGAGCGTCAGCGTGGAGTTGCGCGGGCGCATGGCGAATCTGGAGAAAGCGGCGGCGGGAGTGGAAGCGCATCGCAGCATGATCCTGCGGAGCTACTCCGAGCGCTTGCAAGCGCGCATGATGGAACTGCTGGGCGCGCAGGTGGATAAAGAACGGATTATGCAGGAAGTGGCGGTGCTGGTCGACCGCAGCGACATCCAGGAAGAACTGGTGCGGCTGAATGCGCATGTGAAACATTTTCTCGGATTGCTCGACCAGGGCGGCGAAGTGGGCAAGAAGATGGACTTTCTGCTGCAGGAAATGAACCGCGAGGCCAATACGTTGCTTTCGAAAACCTCGGGCCTGGCGGGCGAGGCCCTGAAGATTACCGAGATGGGCTTGCTGATGAAGTCGGAGATCGAAAAATCGCGGGAGCAGGTACAGAATCTGGAATGAGCATCGTCTATATTGTTTCCGCGCCATCGGGCTCGGGTAAATCCACGCTGGTGAATGAATTGCTCAAGATGGTCCGCCATCTGGACTTCTCGATTTCGTACACTACGCGTGCGCCGCGCGGCAGCGAACAAAACGGCAAGGAATATTTCTTCGTCTCCCGGGAAGAATTCGAAACCATGATCGCAGCCGGCGAGTTTTTGGAGTACGCCGAAGTTTTTGGAGACGAGAAAGTGCGCGGTGAGTATTACGGCACGGCACGGCGGTTTCTGCGCGAGGCCCAGGCGCGCGGCAACGACCTGCTGCTCGATATCGATGTACAGGGCGCGAGCCAGGTCAAGGAGAAGATCCCAGAGGCCGTGAGCATTTTTATTCTTCCGCCAAACCGTGAGAAGCTGGAATGGCGGCTGCGGCACCGGGGGCTCGATTCGGAGGAGGTAATTCTCCGCCGGTTGGACACGGCCCGCCGGGAGATTGAGAATTACTCGAAATACGACTACATTTTAGTTAACAACCTGCTGGAGCAATCCGCGGACGAACTCAAGGACATAGTGCTGGCGGAGCGGTTGCGGCACAGCGGGTCGGAACTTTCCGAGGAAGAAAAACAACTGATTGAGATCGCACAAGCTTGCCGGCTGGAACAGGCGCGGGAGCGGGTGCAGCCGATTCTGGCATCGTTCAATCCGCAGCCGTAAAGGGTACAAGAAGTTCTAGGGAGAGAGTATGAAGCTGGTGGAAGGGTTCGACAGCAACTACCGCTACATTCTGGTAGCGGCGCGGCGGGCACGGCAACTGCAAGGCGGCGCGCCGCCGGTGATCAGCACCGGATCGCGCAAACCCTGCCGCATTGCGCAGGATGAAATCAAGGCCGGCAAAGTGAAATGGCTGATACCGGAGGTCCCGAAATTGCCGGTCGTGGCCGCGAGTGAGACCCTGAACAAGGTGTTCGCGGAAGACGCGTAGACGGCTGCGCCGCTCACGCGGGACTGCATCTCGCGCCAACCGGCGGCAGCAACTTTGCAGGCGGGGCTCGATCTTAACGGAATGGCCACCGCCTTCCTCCTATGAAAATCGCTCTGGGCGTGTCCGGCGGGATTGCAGCTTACAAGGCGGCGGAAATTGTGCGCCTGTTGCAAGACCGCGGCATTGCCGTGCAAGTCGTCATGACGCCCGCGGCACAGGAGTTCGTTCGTCCCCTGACCTTCGCCGCGCTCTCCGGTGAAAAAGTCATTATCGGTATGTTCGGCGGGGATGAGTCTCAGGCAAACGTCGAGTCGGCGATCGAGCACATTGCGTTGGCGCAGGCGATCGATGCCCTGTTGGTCGCTCCGGCGACGGCCGATGTGCTGGCGCGTTTCGCGCATGGGATTGCGAACGACTTCCTGAGCACTCTCTACCTCGCGACCACCGCTCCGGTGGTTGTGGCTCCGGCGATGAACGTCAACATGTGGAACCACGCGGCCACGCAGGCGAACCTCGGAATCCTGCGCCAGCGCGGCGTTCGCATTGTCGAGCCCGGCAGCGGATATCTGGCCTGCGGCATGACCGGCGCGGGACGGCTGGCGGAAAACGAAACGATTGTGGCGGCGGTGATGGAAGCGCTCGGCGCCTCGCAGGACATGGCGGGCGAAACGGTCCTGGTGACGGCGGGGCCGACGCGAGAGAAGATCGATCCGGTACGGTATTTGACCAACCGGTCGAGCGGGCGCATGGGTTACGCGATTGCGGAAGCGGCGTTGCGCCGCGGAGCTCGCGTGCTGCTGGTGAGCGGCCCGACTGCGATCGCCGCTCCAGGCGCAGCGGAAACGACCCGCGTCGAAACCGCGGAAGAGATGCTGGCGGCGGTTTTGACATTGCTGCCCCAGAGTACGGTGGTGATCAAGACGGCGGCCGTGGCCGACTTCCGTCCGAAAGCAGTAGCGCAGCAAAAGATCAAACGCAAGGGCGAGATGACGCTGGAACTGGCGCCGACGGCGGACATTCTGGCGGAAGTGGCGCGCCGGAAAACTTTCCAGGTGGTCGTGGGATTTGCGGCCGAGACGGAGAACGTGCTGGAAAACGCGCGCCAGAAGCTGGCGTCGAAAGCGCTCGATGCGATTGTGGTGAACGACGTTTCGCGCGAGGGTGTTGGCTTCGATTCCAACCGCAATGCGGTCACGATCATCTCTCACAGCGAAGTGGTCGAGGTCCACGAGACCTCGAAGTGGGAAGTTGCGCAGCGCGTGCTCGACCAAGTAGTGAAGCTGCGCAAGCGGATAACGATTCCCACGTAGGGATGGCTGTTCCCCCTGAACCTTTTCTCACTTTGGAGACACGGAGAAAAAGCGAAATAATAAGTTTTGTTTTTCTCCGTGCTTCCGTGTCTCCGTGGTGAACGATCCTTTCCAGCCCACAGTTTGCTATCCTTGATCGCAATGCCCCGCACTCTTGCCCCTGAACTTCGACGCGCGCTGGCGGCGCGCATTCGCTACTACAACGAGATGGGGATCTACGACTTTTACCGTCGGCCTCTGCCGGATGGCGCGCTGGAAGCGCCGATTGCGGCGGATGAAGAAATCTTTGTTTCTGAAGTTGCGGTTTCAGAGATTGCGATTTCACCAAATCAAACAGCATTGGGAGAAGAGATGAGCCCACGGAAGGCCATGGCGGTCGCGGCGCCGGTGGCGATTGACGAGAATATTTTTGACGCGATCGCGCCGAAGCCCGAGCAGAGCGTGAGCGATCCGGTGAAGGCGCTGAAGATCATTCGCGAAGATTTGGGCGACTGCAAGCGCTGCGTGCTCCACAAGCAGGGACGGAAGCAGATCGTCTTCGGCGTGGGCGATCCGACTACCGAATTGATGTTCGTGGGCGAAGGGCCGGGCGCCGATGAAGACGCGCAGGGCGAGCCTTTTGTCGGGCGCGCCGGACAACTGCTCAACAACATGATCAAGGCGATGGGGATTGAGCGCAAGCAGGTCTACATCGCGAACATCGTGAAGTGCCGTCCACCGGGGAATCGCACGCCGGAGCGCGAGGAGTGCGAGACCTGCTCGCCGTTTCTGATGCGGCAGATTGCCGTGGTCAAGCCGAAAGTGATTGTGGCCCTCGGCGCTACCGCCGCTAAAACGCTGCTGGCGATGAATTCTTCGATGATGCAACTGCGCGGGCGCTTTTACGACTTCAAGCCCGCAGGGTTTCGCAATAACGACCATAGCAACGATCCACGCTGGGATGGATGCAAGCTGGCGGTCACTTATCATCCAGCGTTTCTACTGCGCGATCCGCGCCAGAAGGGCGAGGCGTGGAAGGATTTGCAGATGGTGATGAAGGAGCTGGGGATGAAGGCGCCGAAAGGAAATACGTAGGGACGGACGCATTCGTCCGTCCAGCCGGGCAAAGCCCGGCAGGCTCTGGATCCTATGGACATCAGCGCAATCAGCAAATCTAACGCCGAGCACTACATCTGGGGCAACCACTGCGATGGTTGGCACCTGGCAAAGAATTCGCAGCTCAGCGTGATTCAGGAACTGATGCCGGCGGGCACGGCGGAGGTCCGCCACTTCCACCATCACGCGCAGCAATTCTTCTACGTGCTCGCGGGCGAAGCCGTCATAGAAGTAGACGGCCGTCCGATTGTTCTGACTGCTGGGGAGGGGCTTTGGATTCCAGCGGGCACGTCGCACCAGATGAGGAACGACTCGGGCGACGAGGTTCAATTCCTTGTCATTTCGCAACCGCCTTCGCACGGGGACCGGGAAAATAGGTAGGGACGGTCGCCCTTAGCTGACCAGTCAAACGAAGCTCGGCAGTAACTCAAATCGCTGTTATATCCTTCCAGTTAGATGCCCCTCTTCTGCGACGTCGCCCTTGCCGTGCCGCTGGACATGGCGTTCACCTATGCCATCCCTCTGGGCATGGAGCCGGAGGTGGGCGGGCGGGTGTTGGTGCCATTCCGGCAGCATCGTTTATCGGGCGTCGTGGTTGAGCTGCATGACCGTCCGCCGCAGGTTAAAACGAAAAAAGTTATCGAAGCGCTCGACCTGGCGCCGGTTCTCGACGAACAACTGCTGAAACTTGGGAAGTGGATTGCCAGCTACTATCTCGCGCCGGTGGGCGAGGTGTTTCGCGCCATGCTGCCGCTCTCCGCCGAGTTTAAACGTTCGGTCGCATACCGCATCACCGATGCGGGGCGGATGGCGCTGCATTTGGCGGGGATGACGGGGTCTCCGGCGCGGTCGAAGCGGACACCCGAGCAGCAGTTGGTGGAATTTCGTTTGCTCGATTATCTGGCGGAGCGGGAGAGCTTGCGCGAAGAGAGATTGCGCGGGGCGGCGCGGGTGGGAAAAGCGCTGCTCGCCGGGATGGTGCGGAAGAAGTGGATTGCGCGCGAGGATGTGTCGGCGGCACGGGATGCGGCGCGGGTGGTGAAAGTCGCGGTGCTGCGTGGAGTGGAGGCGGGCGTCGTCGCGGAACCTCTCGATGGAGCGCCGGGTGTCCCCGCCCGGCAAGACGGGCCAGAGGCCCGTCCCCGCACAGGCACGGCAAAGAAACTCAACGAGAATCAGCGCACGCTGATTGAAACAATCGTAGCTTCTGGCGGGCGATTGCCCGTCGAAGCGCTGCGCGGTTTGGATGTGCCGCGCACTACGCTGGGTACGCTGGTGCGGCGCGGGTTGATTGAGTTGGTGGATGAGCCGCAGGATTTCACGCATTCAAAGCTCAAGCCGCGGCAGTCTCCCTTTGAGTTCGAGTTCAGCGCGGCGCAGAAAGAAGCGCTGGCGAAAATTGGCGAGGCTGTGGGCTCGCGCAAGTTCGGCGGCCTGCTGCTGCACGGCATCACCGGCTCGGGAAAAACGGCGGTGTATCTCACCTGTATGCGCGAAGTATTGGAGCAGGGGCGGTCGTCGATCCTGCTCGTTCCTGAAATTGGCCTGACCCCGGCGGTGGCGGCCGATTTGCATCAGGTGTTCGGCGATGAAGTTGCCATCTTGCATTCCGGATTGTCCGATGCGGAGCGGGCGGAACAGTGGCACCGCATACGGCGCGGCGAGGCGCGAGTGGTGGCGGGAACGCGGTCGGCGGTGTTCGCGCCGGTCGGCGATCTCGCGCTGATTATTGTGGATGAGGAGCAGGACGCGTCGTACAAGCAAGAAGAGACTCCGCGCTATAACGCGCGCGATGTCGCGGTCATGCGGGCGAAAATGGTGGGGGCGGTCGTCGTGTTGGGCTCGGCCACGCCTTCGCTCGAATCGTATTACAACGCGAAAAAAAATAAGTATGCGCTCGTCGAGTTGCCTGACCGGGTGGAGATGCGTCCATTGCCGGAGGTCGAGATTGTCGACATGCGGCAGGAGTTTCAGGAGACGGGCCAGGAGCAAGTGGTCTCACGCAAATTAGCGGAGGAAATTCGCGAGCGGCTGGGGAAAAAAGAGCAGGTGATGGTGCTGCTGAACCGGCGAGGGTATTCTCCGGTGGTGTTGTGCCGCGCCTGCGGAAAGACGTTGCAGTGCAAGAACTGTGCGGTGTCGATGACGCACCATAAGCGCGAGCGAAAGATGGAATGCCACTACTGCGGACACGTCGAGCACATTCCCGAGAAGTGTGCGCACTGTGGCAGCGAGTATGTGTATTTTGTCGGGACGGGATCGGAGAAGCTGGAAGAGTTGCTGCACGGCATGTTTCCGCAGGCGCGGATCGGGCGGCTGGATCGCGACACGGTGCGCGGGCGGGAAGACTTCGAGCTGGCGCTGAACGCGCTGAACGAGGGCGCGCTCGATATGCTGGTGGGCACGCAGATGATCGCGAAAGGGCACGACATCCACGGCGTGACGCTGGTCGGCGTGGTGGGAGCGGACATGGCGCTGGGGCTGCCGGATTTCCGCGCGGCGGAAAGAACATTTCAGCTTTTAACGCAAGTGGCGGGGCGCGCGGGGCGCGGCGAGATTCCAGGGAAAGTTGTGCTGCAAACTTATTTTCAGGAACACTACGCGGTGCAGTTCGCGGCGCGGCACGATTTTGCCGGCTTCTACGAAAAAGAGCTGCAATTTCGCGCCTGGATGCACTATCCGCCGTACAGCGCGATTGCGAATGTGCTCATCCGCAGCGAGAAGTTGGACGACGCGCTGACCTGGTCGGGCGAACTTGGACGCTGGTTTGAGAAGACGCGGCATGAAGGCATTCGCGTGCTGGGACCGGCGGCGGCGCCGATCACGCGGCTGAAGCGCGATTACCGCTATCACTTCATTCTGAAGTCGCCCAGCCGCGAGAAGATGAATGCGCTTTTGCGCGCGATGCTGGCGGAAGCCGCGGCGCGCAAGATTCCGCGAACACAGGTGATTGTGGATGTGGATGCGGTGTGGCTGATGTAGGAGCAGCTCTTAGCTGTTAGCTCTTGACTTTTGGCTCAAGCCTGTCAAAGTCGGCATGGCATCGGTGGGTAATGTAAGGTGTTCGGTCTGGCTTTAAAGGGGGAATCGCAATGACAGAGTTGGCTGAATTGACGCAGATAATTGATTCTTGTTACACCATCTTTCTGCGTGAGATATCGGAACCGGAAGAAAATGTGCTCAGACTGGTTCTACAAGAGGCCGAGGAAAGCTCAAAGACCGTATTTCACAAGATAGGTGGCACGGTCATCGAGAACTTGCACCCGGTAGAGCCGACAGAGCGTAGTCGTACGTTCGAGCTGAGATGGAAGCAGTACGTCGCTTACGGCGTTAGGAATGAATCTTTCGCCTCACCGGACGATGACTCAGAAGTTAGAGCGTCGGGACGGCTGTTTCGCACCTACTCGAAATCGCATTTTCTGGATTTTGTTTCACGCGTGACAATCGCAAGTGAAGAGTATCCAGGGCCCTTTACACACTTTTGTGTCGTTTCTGAGTGTCACGTTATCGATATCATTTCGACCCAAATGCCAGAAATTCAGATACTCCGAACTGGCTCGGTAATTGCTCGTGATCGCAGATCATTTGTGAAGTAGGTGACGAATCCCGTTGCCTAGATCGCGCAGCGTGTCGCGGCTTCCATCGCGGATTTCCGGCCAGACTTCGCGGCCTGAGCTGTGGGTGAAGGGCGCGGGGGTGAAGCTCAGCACGAGCATTAGAGCGGCGCATAAGGCGATGCCGCGGCGTCGTCCGGAGACATCGGGATAGCGCGGGACGCGGGGATGTCGCCCCGTCCAGGCCAGCAGCACGGCCCAAAGGAACCAGCCTGTCCAAAGATATTTTCCTAAGGGCACGAGCGCGAAGACGGTGAGCAGAGAGATCCAGCGATGCAGACGAGGCGAGACCGAAAAAACTACGTGCCCACCGTCAAGTTGGCCGCCCGGCAATAGGTTGAGCGCGGTGGCAAACATTCCTACCCACGCGGCAGCGGCGATGGGATGCAACGACAGCGCGGAGAGCGGTACGGCGATGTGCAGCAGGCGTGCCGCGAGATGGAAGGCCAGGGGAAATCCCAGTTGAACTTCCGACGCCGCGGGACCGGCGATGGGATGCGAGAGCGAGAGCCCGTAGGCCAAGGCCGCGCACGCGGGGATGAATCCCGCGATGGGGCCGGCGATTCCGATGTCGAAGAGCGCGGCGCGTGAGGGGATCGGGCTCTTGATGCGGATGAATGCGCCTAGCGTGCCGATCAGGCTGGGGAATGGAATAAAGAATGGCGGCGTCGCGTACACGCGGTAATGGCGGGCGTAGAGGTAATGTCCCATCTCGTGCGCGAGCAGGATGAACATCAGCGTCAGCGAGAAGTAAAGGCCGGGAAGCAACTCGGAGGGATGTGCAATCCAGGTTACAAATGGCGACAAGAAGTCGTCGTCCAGAGAAAACACCGGCTGGTTGTGCAGGTAATGGAACTCCATGCGCGCCCCGACGACCGTTGTGCTGAACAGCGTCAGGAGCAGGAACAGTCCATGCAGCCACCAGCGTGGGCGCGGCGCTGGGATGACCCAAACATTGGGCTGGGGTGGGGACTGGGACTGTTGTCCGAATTCGAGGGCGGCCGGAAAAGGGGATGTGGGATCGGACATACGATAATTTGCAATTTGAAATTTGTAATTTGCAATTTTGCGCTGAGACCGGGACCCCGGATGAACGGGGTTACCAATCACAAATTACAAATTACCAAATTACAAATTCATGGATGCGCCACCGTGGCGAGATAATCATCTCCACATAAGCGTACTCCAGGCCGCAGTGAGAGCGGGTTCTAGTCAATCGACTGCAGTTCCTTGCCGGGCTTGAAGCGGACGGCCTTGCCGGGCGGAATGGAAACTTCAGCGCCGGTGCGCGGATTCCGCCCGATGCCGGTTTTGCGCGGACGCACGTTGAATACGCCGAAACCGCGCAGTTCAATGCGGTCGCCGGTCGATAGCGCCTTCTTCATGCTCTCGAAGACGGTTTCAACGGCAAGCTCCGCCTTGGTTTTGGTGATTCCGGTGCGATTGACCACTTCGTTGATGATATCGAGCTTAATCACTGGCGTCCCCTGTCTCCCGAGGATTGGTATGTCTCAAGTTATTGATGCTAAGGGAGATAAGCGGGATTGTCAACCGGCGCTGTTGTCTCGTAAGATGACAGCACCAGCCAAGAGAAATTTTGTATTTTGTAATTTGGAAATTTTGTAATTTGAAAACCCTCGCAACGGCATTCCCACCGGAGTGCGCGGAAGCTGTTAAATTACCAAATTACAAAATTACCCGATTACCAAATCCCCAAGGAGTTTCATGATCAAGAGCGATCATTGGATCCGGCGCATGGCGCAAGAGCACGACATGATCAATCCGTTCTCGGAAAAGCAAGTGAGCACGGGAGTGATTTCCTACGGCGTGTCGAGCTACGGCTACGACCTGCGCATGTCGGACGAGTTCAAGATTTTCACCAACGTCAACAGCACCATCGTTGACCCCAAGCATTTCGACGAGCGCTCGTTCGTGGCCGTGACCGCCGATGTTGCCGTAATCCCGCCGAATTCGTTTGCGCTGGCGCGATCGGTCGAGTATTTTAAGATTCCGCGCGATGTGCTGACGATTTGCGTGGGCAAGTCGACCTACGCGCGCTGCGGCATCATCGTGAACGTGACGCCCTTCGAGCCGGAGTGGGAAGGTTTCGTTACGCTCGAGATCTCGAACACCACGCCGCTGCCGGCGAAGATCTACGCCAACGAAGGGCTGTGCCAGATCCTTTTCTTCCAGTCCGACGAAGTTTGCGAGACCAGCTACAAGGACCGCAAGGGAAAGTACCAGGCGCAGAAGGGGATCGTATTGCCGAAACTGTGACCAGGACGGGACGGCTGTAGGTATGAATGCTAGAAATATGATTCCCCATTTGCCTGACATGCCGGAGCGATTAGCGGCATCTGCGCTCGTCAACGGTGAAGAGGCAGCTTGGGAACAGGCAGACTGTGCGGCAGTGATAGAGTGGCTTCGTCAAGCTAGCTACGCGGTTCTGGGATTTGAGCTGTGGCTGTCGAAGGAAGGTGGGATAACCACCTTCATCAACACTTTAAGCGACCGAGTGTTCTACTGCGCCAGTTGTGATCCGCACAAGGACGAAAGCTGGGACGATTACGTCCAACGTTCCGCTCGACTGGCCACTGAAGGCATTGCTGCTTTTCGTTGGCCTGAAGATTCTATAGAAGGCCCTGATATTGCGTATTTCAACCTCACCTGGGCGAACAGAGAGTGGTTTCAGGCACGCAAAGAATACATGGGATCCTAGATCGATACGGTATCGGGAAAGTTGTCTCTTTTGGAAACGAACATAAGTCAGCAGGAGCGTGCGCCCGTCAATAACCGGATCGCCGCGCCTCTCATCGCGCTCTTGCTCTTCCTCAGCACACTGGTGCTGTACATTCCGGTCACTCGCAACGCGTTCACGAATTTCGACGACGATACTTACATCGTAGGCAATAGTCATGTGCGCGCCGGACTGACGTGGAACACGGTGAAGTGGTCGTTCACCACGTTCACTGAGGGGAATTGGGGACCGCTGACCTGGCTTTCTCATGTGCTGGATTGCGAGTTATTCGGATTGCATGCCGGGGGACATCATTTCATCAGCGCGTTGCTGCACGCTATGAATGCGGCGATTCTGTTCTGTCTGTTGTGGAGCGCAACTGGGTTCACCTGGCGCAGCCTGATGGTGGCGGCGCTGTTTGCGGTCCATCCCGTCAACGTCGAATCGGTGGCGTGGGCCGCGGAACGGAAGAATGTGCTCAGCATGTTTTTCTTTTTGCTCGCGCTGCTGGCCTACGAATGGTACGCGCGGCAGCCGAAACTTCGCCGCTATGGTGTGGTGTTTCTCCTGTATTTGCTGGCGCTGATGAGCAAGCCGCAGGCGATTACGTTTCCTTTCCTGCTGTTGTTGTGGGACTACTGGCCGCTCGGCCGCTGCGCCGCACAACTGTCACCGGGCGCGGCAGTGGGCGCAGCGCCAGATCACGCACAAGCTCACAAAAGATCGCCGCGATTTTCGGTCCTCTGGCTGGTGCTGGAAAAGCTTCCGCTGTTTCTCCTGGCGGCGGCCAGCGCCGTGGTGACGGTGATCGCCGAGCGCTCGGCTCATGCGCTGCGCACATCTTCAGAGTTCAGCCTGGCCAACCGCATCGAAACGGCGCTGACTTCTTATGTGCGCTACATGGGCATGGCCGTTTGGCCGTCGAAGCTGGCCGTGCTTTATCCGCATCCGACGGTCTTGTTTCCGGCTTGGCAAGTAGTGGCGGCAGTGTTGGTTCTCGTCATGGCAACGGCAATTGTGATTTGGCAGCGGCGCGAGCGCCCCTACCTGGTGGTGGGATGGCTCTGGTTTTTGGGAGTGATGTTTCCCATGATCGGGATCGTGCAGGTGGGCGCTCATGCTCTGGCCGACCGTTTTGCTTACATTCCGTTCATCGGACTATTCGTGGTGGGCGTCTGGCTGGCTTCGGAAGGCGCCACGCGGATTTCGCTGAGCCGGGCGGCACAGATGGCGATTGCGGCGGCTGTGTTGCTGGGGTATTCCGCAATGGCCTACAGCCAGATGGGATACTGGCGGGACAGTGTGCTTCTGTTTACGCACGCGATTGAAGTAACCGGCGCAAATCCGGTGGCGGAGGAGACCCTGGGAGCGGCGTTGATGGATGTGGGCCGTCCGGATCTGGCCGAAGCGCACTTGGAGCGCGCCCTCCGGCTTATGCCCACACTTTCGGCCGCGCACTATGACTTGGGCACGCTGCTACATCGGCGGGGCGAACTGGATCGGGCGCTGCGGGAATATCAAATCGCGCTCAGGCATCCATCGGACGAGCGGGAAGCCGCGCAGACGCTCAACAATTTGGGTGTGCTGCTCAATCAACTGGGGCGGCGGGACGAGGCGGTAGCGGAGTTTACCGAGGCCATTGCGGTGAATCCATCGGAGCAGAATAGTTGGATTGGCCGGGGCATGATCGAGCGCGAAGAGGGCAAACTCGATGCCGCTTTGGAAGATTTTACGCGGGCTACACACGTTGCGGCTTCGCCGCTGGCTTTCTACTGGCAAGGGCGGGTTCTAGAAGATAAGGGAGAACTTCCAGCCGCCGCCGAGGCCTATCGAACTGTGCTAAGGCTCGCGCCGGGATTCGGAGATACACAGGTGAGATTGGAGAACGTTGAGAAAGCGGTGAAGTAAGTTTCAGGAACCCGCGCTCAGATAGAACGTCAACGAGGAGGGTGCTTTCCCAAGAAGGCTGCATGTGAATACATGGAGATACCGATAGTGCTGGTTCCGAGGTTCAGTTTCGAAAACTGATAGCTGAGAGCTGACGGCTGACAGCTATCAGCCTACTTCTTCCCGTTCTCGCCTTCCTTGAACATGTACTTGATGGCGGGCTTGTAGATCATGAGATTGGCGGCGGCGGCGCGGTTCAGCTTGATGCAATTCTTGTCGTACCACTCGATATAGCCGTGGACTTCCTCGCCGTCGCGCAGCACGACGACCATGGGAGTCTTGGTCTGCATCTGCTTCTGATAATAAAAATTTTCGGCGTTGGTCTGCTCGGTGGGCGCGGACTTCTTGGCCGGAGCGCCGGAGCGATCGCGGTCTTTATCCCTATCCCTGTCCCGGTCTCTGCGCTCGGCGGGCGGGTGGTTGGGGCTGTGGCCATTTTGCGCCGGTTCGGCGCGGTTGAGGGACGGGCGGATCAGCTTCCGGTTTGCGAAGCTTTCCTGCTCGGCGGATGGTTCGGCTGGTATGGAATCGAGCGTATCTTTCAAATCGCCACCTGCAAATCTCACCACCTGCGCGCTGGGCGGGCAGAGAATGCCACAACACTTGAGTCTGTGCTTGTGGTTCCAGAGGTGTGAACTGAGGCTAACGTTACCACAGCGGGCCGGGGATGACAATATTGACGCAGTGTCCGCGTCCGTCAGGTCTGGCCATCTGCGCATTTCGCTTGGAGAGACGGGGCTTGGAATGTGCCCCAGGTTCGCGCCCGTCTTTTGGGCGCTAACCTGGGAGGAGGACTCGCATGACACCAATTGTGAAAATGCTCTAGCCGCGTCTCTACGAAACATCCACGCAACCGGCACGGTCAGGAAGTGCGCTCCAGCGCGGTCGCGAAGGCGTCAAGCGAGAGCGAGCGCAGCAGGTTGCGGCGCAGGCCGCGCTCGACTTCGCCGAGACTTTCGGCGGCGCGCTGCAGCCAGGCGAAGTCGGCAGCCTCGGACATCTTCTTGAGTTCGCCGAGAATGTCCGTATTGCGGACGAGCCGCTCCGCGCCGGACTGCAGGAACATCAGGTCTTCGAGGAGCGAGTAGAAAGTGCGGAGAAGGTTGTCGATTTTCTCGCGGCCATCGGCGCCGGCGCGGTAGGTCTCGGTGGTCTTGAAGAGCTCGGTGTGGTCACTGTCTTTGTTATTGCCGCCGTCGTGGCCGCCGAGCGCGGACCGCAGCATGATGAGGGCGTGGTTGCGCGCGGCCATGTAGCCTTCGAGATCGAAGGACAAGGCGCGTCCGATGGCGCCTTCGCTGAGGCGGGCGGCCAGCGCGCGCTGCCGGGGATTCCAAGCGGGACGAAGCTCGGCGAGCCGGCCCTCGATCTCCGGGAAAGCGAGCGCGCCCAGATTGAAGGTCATGGAGCGGGAGCGAATGGTGGGCAGCAATTCGCCCGCGTTTTCGGTGAGCAAAAAAATGCTGGCGAACTCGGGCGGCTCTTCCAGCACCTTGAGCAGCGAGTTGGCCGCCTCTTTCATGAAGGCCGAACTGGTGAAAATGTAAACCCGTTCGCGGGCTTCGCCGGGGCGATAGTAGATGGTCTCAATGACGTGGCGTACCTGGTCGACCTTGATCATCATTTGCGGCGGATCGGGCGGAACGATCAGTACGTCGGGGTGGGTCTGGACGAAGAGCCGGGTTTCTTTCTTGTCGGTCTCGCGCATATTTTCGCGGGCCTCGACGGCCTCGGCGAAGCGTGAGTCGAGGTCTTCGGATTGCGCGATGCGCGTGCAGTTCGAGCAGCGCCCGCAGAAATCGGGCAGGCCGCCGGCAATCGGCCGCTCCAGACAGTTCATGGCGCGGGCGAGCATTAGAGCCAACGTGTACTTGCCCGATCCCTGCGCGCCGGAAAGAATGACGGCGTGCGGAAAGCGCTCGCGCGCCAGCATCTCGCGCAGGCGATGGATGGTTTCCGGGTTGCCGGCAAAATCGGAAAAAGGCATAAGAGAGCTTCTAGCTTCTAGCCACTAGCTAGGAGCCAGTAGCTAGTAGCTGCTCTTCAGAATTTCAGTTTCTTCCGCACCAACTCCATGATCGCCGCATGGGTTTCGCCGGGCGTGCCGCGGGCATTCACGACGTGGACGCGCTCGGGTTCGCGGGCGGCGATGGCCAGGTAGGCGTAGCGGACGCGTCCGAAAAAAGCCTGGTTTTCCCGCTCAAAACGGTTTTCGTCTTTATTTTTTCCCGAGCGCCCGGTTTTTTGCTTTCGATTGCGGCGGCGGGCGCGCTCGACGCTGAACGCCACTTCGTGATCGAGCAGTATTGTGAGATCGGGTTGCAGATTGCCGCAGAGAATTTCGTGCAATTGCAGGACCGGTTTCGAGCCCAGCTTGCGGCCTCCGCCCTGGTAAGCCTCGGTGGAATCGGTGAAGCGGTCCGAAAGCACGATGCGTCCTTCGGCGAGCGCGGGCAGTATGACCTCGTAAATGTGCTGGGCGCGGGAAGCGAACATGAGCGCCATTTCGGTGAAGGGAGAAAGTCCCGAGGTGGCCGAGTGCAGCAGCACTTCGCGGATCTTTTCGCCGGCGGCGGTGCCTCCCGGTTCACGCGTGATGGTGACGGAGAGCCCGCGGGCGCGCAAGGAACGCGCCAGCTTCTCGACTTGCGTGCTCTTGCCGCTGCCATCGAGGCCTTCAAACGTAATCAATTTTCCGCGAACGGGCACGCGAAGATGATAACAGGCGGAGATCGCCTTGGATGATTCGGGCGATGACATTGTTATGTCTGGCGCGTCCAAGACTGAAGTTAGAGTTGCCGGATGGATACGGCACACTGATATATTCAGCGTATATGTTCAGTCTGCTGTTCTATAGGCATCGCCATGTGGCGGCCCAACGATTTGGAGGGGAAATGAGATCGCGTTTTGCAGCAAGAAATTTTTATTGTCTCGCAATTGTCCTGTTGTCGGCGTATTCAGTTTTTGCTGCCAATGCTCCCACCGTTGCGCTCTCGGTGGACGCGTCGCAAGCGCCGCGTAAAATCTTCCACGCGCAATTGCGCATTCCGGCCAAGCCCGGGACGCTCACGCTCTACTATCCCAAATGGATCCCCGGCGAGCACGGGCCGACGGGACCGATCACGGATTTGACGGGCCTGAAATTTACGGCCAGCGGAAAGACGCTGCCATGGCGGCGCGACCTGCTCGACGGTTTCACCTTTCACGTTGAAGTTCCGGCGGGCGAGAACGAAGTCACCGCGGACCTCGACTACGTTTCACCTCCGGCGCATGAAGCGGGTTACGGCGCCGGGATGACCGCGACGGAGAAGTTGTACATCGTCAACTGGAACATGCTGTTGCTCTATCCCGCCGGTTACTCTTCCGATCAACTGACCTATAGCGCGAGCTTGCGCCTGCCCGCGGGATGGAAGTTTGGCACCTCGCTGCATGTCGCCGAGCAAGCGGGAAGCAACATTGATTTTGCGCCGGTTTCGCTGACCACGCTGGTCGATGGGCCCGTCCTTGCCGGCGAGTATTTGAAAGTGGTGCCACTGACGGCGGCCGACGAAAATCCTCCCGCGGAACTGGATCTAGCAGCCGACAGCCCCGCCGCGCTGCAGGCTCCGGAAGAAGTTTGGCAACACTACCGGGAACTGGTGAAGCAAGCCGGCATTTTGTTTGGCGCACGGCACTACACCAATTACCACTTTTTGCTGACGTTGAGCGATCACGTCGCGCACTTCGGATTGGAGCACCACGAATCGAACGACAGCCGGGTTGACGAGCGGGCGTTGATCGAAGAGGACGGACGGAAAATGATGGCTGGACTTTTGCCGCACGAGTACGTGCATTCGTGGAACGGGAAGTACCGGCGTCCGGCGGACCTGGCAACGCCCGATTACGAACAGCCGATGCAGACCGACTTACTGTGGGTGTATGAGGGTCTGACGTCCTATTTGGGAGACGTGCTAACACTGCGCAGCGGCGAGCTTACGCCCGAATTGGGCCGTGACACGCTGGCACAAACGGCGGCGGACCTGGACCATCGTTCGGGGCGGGTCTGGCGTAATTTGCAGGACACGGCCGACGGCGTTCCCACCATGCAGATGGCTCCCCGCGGCTGGGAAGATTATCGCCGCCCGGTGGATTACTACGAAGAAGACGTGCTCAACTGGCTGGCGGCGGATGTGATTATCCGCCGGCAAACCAAGGGCGCGAAATCGTTGGACGATTTCTGCAAACTGTTTCACGGCGCGCCCAGCGGCCCTCCCACGGTGAAGACCTACACCTTCGACGACATTGTGAACGCGCTGAACCAGGTGGTTGCCTACGACTGGCGCGGCTTCTGGACGGAGCGGCTGACCAACCATGGCCCCGGCGCTCCGCTCGACGGAATCGAAGGCAGCGGATGGAAGCTGGCGTACGACGAGAAGCCTTCGGAAATGGATCGCATCGGAGGCCGCGAGGGAAAGACGCTCGATGCGCAGTACTCGGTGGGATTGATCGCCGGGACCGATGGCGTGGTCCAGGACATGATCGAGGGCATGGTCGCCGCCAAGTCCGGGATCGGGCCAGGGATGAAGATCGTCGCGGTGAACGGGCGCAAGTTTACGCCGGAGATCTGGCATGATGCCTTGCAAGCGGCCAAGACCAGCCCGTCGCCCATCGAGCTGCTCGTGGAGAATACGGATTATTTTCGTACCGTGAAACTCGATTATCACGGCGGAGAAAAGTATCCGCATTTGGTGCGCGACGAATCGAAGCCGGATTTGCTGACGGAAATATTCCGGGCGAAGTAAGCGCAACGAGTCTCACTGTTTCGTAAATAAATCTAGACTGT